>Ga0310694_10000482_pt1 | contig 51998 bp, 52 predicted proteins | sample 174DNAGHGhighgp2_FD_203884 | JGI IMG/M metagenome (GOLD analysis project Ga0310694, IMG submission 203884) | Sheep rumen microbial communities from Palmerston North, Manawatu-Wanganui, New Zealand - 1742 DNA GHGhigh gp2 (v2) (version 2) | ecosystem: Host-associated > Mammals > Digestive system... | reverse complement strand
ATTATGATTTAATTGAGTTTTGGGGTTTAAGGAATGTTTATATAAAGATATATTTGCGGGAAAAACAGAAGTATGTTATATTTTAAATATATCACTGCGTAAAATTTCAGTTTTACGCAGTGATAATGCATAAAATATATGTTTTTAAACAAATATAGGTGAATTTTATGGCAAATGACAAGGTTAATTATGCTTCAAGAATAAACGATATGTTAAATCAGATGCCGGATTTTATATCTGATTTCATATATAACTTTGGCCACACAGAACAACTTGCTACAAAATTTGAATATACTCGTGACATTCGTGATTTTCTTCAATACATGGTTAATTACATGCCTGAGCATTCGCTTAAGATACCAAAGGATCTTTCAATCAATGATGTTGCAAGCGTTGAACCTATGGAAATAAACAGGTATCTGACAGTTTTACAGGGAAATACAGCTTGCGGATTAAAGGAATCCACAATCAAACGTCGTCGTGCTACATTATCATCAATGTATTCGTTTTTTGTAAGTAACGGTAAAATGATAAAGAATCCTGTTGCAGCAACAAAAACTATCAGGATTCCGCAGAAAAACCTTGTTTATTTAACAAACGATGAACAACGGGTGTTATTAAATGCAGTCAGGTCCGGTGCAAATCTGTCAAAAAAAGCTGCAACATTGCATGAATTATATGCAGACAGGGATTCAGCATTGTTTCTTTTACTTTTGGATACAGGACTCAGAGTCTCAGAAATGCTATCTACGGATATAATCGACTACGACCTTGAATCAGGAAGCGTTGTTGTTAAGAGAAAAGGTGGTGACATCCAGTCAGTTTACTATTCAGATGAATGTGCGGAATATCTTGAGAGCTACTTTAAAGCCCAAAAGGTGAAGCATGCTATCCTGGGTAAAGAATTACCGGCCTTTACTACCCTATCAGGCGAAAGATTAGGCGTAAGAGCTGTTGAGAACCTCGTAAAAAAATATGTTGAGGCATCTCTCCCGGATAAAATAAAGATAATATCGCCACATAAATTGCGTTCAAGCTTTGCAATGAGCTTCTATGAGGCCTCAAATAAGGACATTTTGCTACTTCAGAAGAAACTTAATCATAAATCCATTACTACTACTAACATTTATGCAAAGGCCTCTGATGCGGAAGTCAGAGAATCAAGATCTATCTTACAGGGATTACGTTAATGTGAAAAGTTTTACACTTTAATTCTAGTCGAAAAAGCCTTGATCAAATGCAAAACTTTTAACTTTTTCCTTTCAACACAAGTATCGGTTTCATATGAAACTGAAGTATCTTGACAATTAACACATTGTCCATTAGCTTAACAAACGTTTCTATATTGAAATAATATACTTCTCCCATGCAAAATAATTTGAGTGAATCGTCTCTAATGGGACCACGCAATCTATACCTGAATTATTGATCCATTGATTAACCCTTTTTTCTTGAATGTTCAATAAAATTTTATCCCAATTATAAATTGATTCAGTTGAAGTCTTATATAATCTATTATAATACTCCCAAAAATCTTCTGCTTTTCTTACGCCATTATATAAAGCAATATCAAAACGAATATTTGATATATCGTACTCTCTGGGTCCATAAGCACAATTATCAAGATCTATAAAAGCTAATGTTTCATTGGAAGTCCAAATAATATTTCCCGGATGAAGATCACCGTGAATAAAGCATGAATCAAAAGATGGCATTTTGTTTAAGAGATTATTCTCGTCCATAATCCTCTTAACATATGAATTATCATAGTTAAAACAATCATTCTTATAGTCATAATTATGAAATTCAAACAATTTTCGCGCCAATATTTCTAAATCCTGATTCGAGTATAAGAATTTACTATCTCCCATTATATATCTGTATATTATATAAAGATTTCGCTTGTCAGTATTGATGCCACCGATATCCAGAATATCCAATATATCATGATCTTTATAAAACATATATTTTTCCTTTAAAACATCCGAATCAAAATCCATCCTATTATCTCTAAAAACTTTAAGGATAAATCTTTCTCCTACTAGTTCAATGGGGAAAATACAGTTTTCGCTACCTTTAAACATAAAAGAATTTGTAATCATACTCTCTCACATTACCATATCCTATTGGGCACTCCTTACAATAAAAATCTCCTATGCCATTTTCAAACTGCTCTCTTCTAGCATTTAAATAAGTACTATTCCAAATATCACATAAATCATCTTTAAATATATTATTTTCGTAGATTGAATCGTAATATATGCAACAAGGTCTTAGAAAACCTTCCATATCAAAATACATTGCTTTCCAAGGATCCGTACAACTTATATATTTATGCTTTTGGGCTGTCATAATATGTATATATGGAGAATTAAGATTAGCAACCATTTTCAGATCTTCAGATACAGTCTTTTTATCTTTTAAAGGTATATTATTATAATTAAAGACACACTTTAATTCTATATTTATATGATACTCATGGCACAACGTACAGATTCTATATAAATAGTTTGTATTGTTTTGGGGGAGATCAAAGAGAACACTAACTATTATGTTTGCCCCATTTTGTATAATCTCACGATTCTTATCCAAATCAAATAATGGTCTGTTTGCTGATATTACAACGGTATCTGCACTACATATTGTATCCATTTTATCATATGATGCTACACCATTTGTATACAGTAGTATCTTGACACCATTTTTATGTGCAATATCCAAATAATGATCTATTAACGGATGTAATAAAGCCTCTCCATACCCAGCTGAAATATTTATCATAGGTACTTTATTTTTCACTTTGTCTATCAGTTTTACAAAATGATCCTCATCCATAAGTTCATGCCCAGAGGGCAAAATGTAAGACTGTCTCAGACAATAATCGCAGTCCCCATTGCATATATTCGAGATAGGAATACCTATGATTTTCGGATATTTGTCGTGTTCAATGATCTTTTTGTTTTCATTCATAATACTACAAAAAAGGTAAAACCTTTACAAAGTTACACTCTTAATAAAGAGTAGTGATTGCAAATCCCCTTTATCAAAACATTAACAGCATCAACATCATTGAAATTCATCTTTTCGATCAAATTATGCCCGTATGAACAAGGAATTCCTAACGAAATCATATTAGAATATTGTTGCCGGTTCTCAAACCCAGCAAGATCAGTACTACCGCGATCTATTATCTCCAACTGATAGAGAGTTTCATTCTCAGTCGCTATACTGGTTATCAGATTTACCATTTCAGAATCTATAATATTTCCAGAGTCACATACCTTTATTGCTGCGCCATTTCCCATTTCAACAGATGTATTTTTATAGCAATCCCTACATGGAGTCGCATCAATATTCACAATTAGGCCTTCGCCATCATTTGATATTTTCTTTATACCTCGAGCCCCAACTTCTTCTTGAGTAGAAAATATGCATCGTATATTTATATTCGAGTATTCGGATAGAGACTCAATATTATCTAGCATTAGTGCACATGCCATCTTGTTATCTAGTCCTGTTCCAAAAACATAGTCATTCTGCGCTATATAATGCGGATAAAAAGTAAAGAAATCTCCGACCTTAATACTTTTAGCTCCAGAAATATCTACATATAAAGAATCGTCTTTCTTTATAATCCCTGATTCTCCTTTAGGAAATAACACCATTTGATTTAATAATTCTTCGTCCTTTGATCTAGATAATGAGATGAACCTTGCCTTATAATCTAAGATATTTGTTATAACAAAGGCAACCTGATCAATATGAGTTACGAATGATACAGTATAGAACGCATGATTATTAAATTCTATAACTATATTTTTCAAATCATCTACAGATATAGATGCATTACCAGTGTTTAGTTTGCTATATATGTAATCAACAAACTTGTTTTCACGCCCTGAAGGACTGGGGATTCCTATTACATCTTCAAGAATATCCTTATACATTTTGATTGTTACCTTTAAATAGTATGTTCTTTTTATTTACGATTCTGTTCAGAAGATAATCAAACATTTTCTTTCTAGTCATGCAATAACCATCTGGTGGATTATCGAAGCTTCCTTCTCTATTCTCCCAATCATATGGACAATCACCTGCACAAATTGGTAACAAGTAGCAATCTCTACATTTCAAACTGCTGAACATGGTTATATTCTTCCATTTTTTAAACTCTTCTGTTTTTCGTAAATCATCTTTGTTACTTACTTTATCAATATCTACGAAATACTTTCCTGTTCCGACATAAGCTTGACATGGACCAATCTTTCCATATGGAGAAAGTGCTATTTGCTTTCCACAGCCACTACAAGGTCTATAATGAATCTCCTTACTTAAAAACCCATATATAATATCTGCAAAATGCGCTTCAGGGATTCTATTTTGATAGCATAATTCTAAGCATTCAAAATATCTTTGACAAACATAATCAAAGTCAGTGACATCTATTTGGTTATCACTAGTTTGGAGCTTTTTAGGCAGGTTTAAAGCAATAGACGTTGGCTGTAACTTGATTAAATCCAAGACACAATCCCTCAAATAATCTATGTTATGTTCTCCAACTGTAACAAGAATCTTAATTGAATTACCGGCCTTTTTTAGATTCTTATATCCTTCTATGACATCCTCGTATGTAGATGTGCCGTTCTTATACAGGCGAAAGCAATCGTGTGCTTTTTTATTTCCATCAATTGAAAGATTTACATCAAACGCATTTCTAGATAAGAAATCAGCTATCTCTTCTGTGATCAATGTCCCATTTGTTACTATTTTGTATTGGAACATGTCTTTATACTTCGAATTTGCATAATTAACAGCTTTAAAGACGATGTCCCTATTAACAAATGGCTCGCCACCATAAAAAGTCATAGCTTTTTTGCGTGAAGGGTTGTTTTCTACAAACATGTCGATCATAGAATACAACGTGTCATCATCCAATTCGTTTGTAGCAATCCCTTTTATTGTATCCCTCAAAACAAAACAGTAGGCACACTGCAAATTACACTTTAGTGAAGGGATAATATGTAAAGAATTCCATTCGTCATCATTATCTTCTTTTATGCAAACAGCCTCTAATTCCTCTGTTTCATTAGTGCTATTATCGACCAAAAGATTGGCTTCAACAAACTTGATCTTGTCCTTATGTTGCAATATTGTATCTACATCTTTATCAGCAAAAGCGCGATACAACTCGCCCTCTATTTGAAATATCCTTTTATTAACGGTTTGTACGACATAATACCTACTATTATCTGTAAATAGATGAATATACTTTGATACCTTCACGATTATTTAATCACTCCTATTGCACTAATTTAAGAAAGGTGGATTTGCATCACAAATCCACCTTTCTTTAAAAGGAACAAGTCATTCCTAACTCTGATTTACCTGATTCTTTAATAAGATCCTCAATGATCTCTTCAATGATAATTTCCTCAATCATTTTGCTTACCTCCTACGAATAAATACATTTTATCTCATTACTTTTTTCAAATCAATACTTGCATCGTTATTTGTTCATATAAACGACACGAGGTGATTTTTCCATATTACCGATTCTCTTATTGATCTCTTCTTTATATCTGTTTGTCTCCTGATCATTTCTGTCTGAAATGATGAGAATAAAAGGATCTGTAGTCTCTATTCCCAAATTATTGTAGTAATTCATCTGCTCTTCTATCTTCTCCACAGCAGTAGCCGACACCTTAAGTATATTAGTTCTTCCATAAAGTGCTATTAGTCTTTTCATTTCATTGGCATGCATCCAGCCTTGAACGATAGTGGTTACCCCTATGTACGAGATAACACACAGATCTCCATTTTCGTTATCATTAAGATTATCATTGATAAAACTTAAATAATCTTCACTGATTTCTTTTGAGACTGTAGTGTCGATATAATCAACAATTATCGCAAACGGTGTAACTTTTCTATCTGTTTTTGTAGTCGTAACATTATCATCTTTCTTCATAGTAATATCCTCCTATATGAAATGGACCAATGTTAAGTTATTTTCTGTCCTAATAAGTATTACTATGAAAGAAGTAAAAACTCCAAAATATAAATGATTTACCATTTATTACTTCGATATATCAAAACTCATTGGATAATTGATCTCTCATGATGTCTTCCAATAACCCAAGTTTGTACTTATCTCCATTATAATAGTGCAAAGTATCTTCAGCTGCACGCATCAAATCCTTTGCACTATCAAAATCAAGGTCTCTACCGTATTTGACGTATATTAAAACTATATCCTCTGCTATCCAATCAACTTCTTTGATACCATTTTTGTATTCTTTGAGTACATAATTATTCTTATATGCCTCATCCCTTCTTAAAATCTGGATTCTAAATCAATCTAATCCTATATTTAATTTTCTGGTATACCTTTGTATTTTGCTTAACATATCATCTATGATTTTTTAAAAACTCGATAAAGCTTGAACTCATATCTATACTTGTCATATATTCTAGCCACAACCATTGCCCATTTACATTATTTTCTAGAAAATAATATTCTCCCTGTTTACTTAACAATAAATCCATGGACGAAAAAACCAATCCCTGTATATCCATAAACTCTTTTATAAGAAAAATGATATTTTGAGGTAAACTATGTGCTCTATGTTCCAATTTTTCAGGATCTACTCCTCTAACATCTACAGATGACAACTCATTACTTTGGGAGTGAATCTCAAATGCATAAATATGTTCTCCAAATATAACAACACGGATATCATATAGCTTATCGATATACTCCTCAAACATAGATGGACAGGCTTCAATAGATTCTTTGTTATCACGTATATCCTCATAAGTTACTTTTCTTGTCATATAAGGATGGTTTTGACCATCAATAGAATATCTCGGAACATCTAATGTCTTGTTGCATATAGTTTCATGTCTAGCGAATTTTAATATATCATCATAATCATTAGAGACTATTACTTTGGGTACTTTAAATCCAATTTTATTAGCTAGAGACAATTGATATATTTTGTTTTTTGCAAATAGAGCTCTTCTTAAATCGTTAATCCAAAGAGAGCTTTCATGTGTACAGTAATATAAGCCGTTTATATAAGCAGTATACTGCTCTCTCATGAATTTCTTTATGCCTTCATCTTCATAATTATCTAAGGAAGGTACTACTGGACGCCTATACCAAACAGTATAAATTTCATTAGTATCAAAAGATAAGCACGAGTCTTTTATATATGTTCTTATTGAATTACCATCAAAAGTAGTTTTTATGTTCGAAAAAAAGTCTTCGGTATTAAACCTTACAATATTATCACATCCTATACTATTGCATTTTTCAATAATATAATCAGCGTGTTCATCAGTTTTTGATGTAATAACTAATATTTTTTTCATACCAATACCACACACAATAAAAGCGAATGGGAAATCCCATTCGCTTTTATTCATTTAATCTTCTGAATCTGATGTTGTATCACTATCCCTTTCATCAAGAGAAGATAATGTTAATGTAGGTCCCATCGAAGCAATATTTGATGTTTGAGTTGCCGGGTTATATTTAAAGTTCAGTGAACTGCTTTTATAACCACGTTGACTATTAGAAATAGTATCTGGACTTAGCATCCCAAAAGGTCTTGCTGACATATTATATTCCTCCTCGTATTTAATGGTTAAGATATATTGAGTATATCATAGTATAATAATCAATACAATCGATGCTTTTTCTATACACTTTAATGCTTGGTTCTCAGCTCATATAATGACTTTTGAATGTCGAAAACCATGGGACAAAGATTCTATCTGTTCTAGCATTGCCAAATTATTAAAAGAGAAATCTTGCAGTTAATTATAGAAAGCATTTAATTCAGGAAAGATAATCTTTGCTGTATGTGCTTACTTTTTAAGCGGTAAACTAAGCCCGTTTTTAGTTCTTTATTTGCTGTATGGGCTTTACACCTTGGTTACTGATCAGAGGTCATTTCCTCCTAACAAGATAGATAAACGACATCCTTTCTCATAACTTGCGATTTCTCACATTCTGTTTAAGATATAATAGAACCGCACCATCAGACTAAGCACAAAAATCTGAATCCATTTTTTGTTAGATGATTTAATAATATTGCTGTACATGCTTACAACAGATGGTGAAGTTAACCACTAAGCCCTAAAAAACGATTAAAAGACGTTCGCAAATCTGCAAATATTGCTGTATTGGCTTACACGTTATATCAACTAACGGATATCTTTTCTATTGACGGAAATGCATCTATAGTTAGAAATTCACAAAACTCATTAAAGTGAGGCTATTTTTATATTTGATTTTCATGTTTTTTTAGTAATTCAAGCCACTCATCATCTAGCATTATCTCTTCTAATTCACTATTGCTCTGCCTTCTCTCTCGATCTTTTGGGGAGTTTAGACTACCCACAGTATAGCGAGAAGCATCATGTTCTTTTGCCTTCTTAATCTCAAATTTGAGTATCTGTTTATGGAGCGGTTGCATTACCTTTACTGAGGCATATTCTTTGATCAAATCTTCAAACATTTTGCTTCTGCGCATCAGATCAGCTCTCATTAATAATAATTCTTCACAGTTTTCATACCTTGATTGTAACAACTCACTTGAAATGCCTACCGCCTTTTTACGGCATATTATGGCATTTTCAACATCATTTATATCATCGCACGCCCATGCTGCATATAACATCATATAGAATGCATCTTCAATATCGTTATCGTATGTTTTTATAAGGTAACTCTTATAGAACGAATCCGCGATAATAGATTTAAAGTGGAGTCCTTCGCTCATCAGGTAATTCTCAGATTGGAGCCACTCTCTTGAAACATTACTCTTATCTGAAACTTCTCGTGAAATATATCCACAATCACAGCCATGAACCCATAATCCCATGGTTGATCTTAGCATCTCTGGAGGGCGTGAATCCAAATCGGGTTCACCGCCAAAAGTATTGCTACTTCCCACATAGTTATATACATGTGTCGCACCACATATAGCACAAGTGCATTCTTGTCTCATTATTGTAGACATCTAACGCCCCCTTCCTTATACAGGATACCTTGCAATCTACCCATAAATATCATCTAAAACTCTTTAGGATCCCAGAAATGATGCCACCCGTTAAATCCCTTATTAGCCGTTATCACGCGGGCTTTTTTCTTATCAATCCAGATGGCTGGTCTGACGCCGAACTCATCTGCGGTAGAATAGTGATGCTCGATATTGCCTAATGCGTCTACGTAGGGCACCTCATCAGGTGAGCAGCCGTCCCCTCTCAGCCAGTAGAAATGGTGCTCAATATCGATCTTTATCTCATCTTTATCCTTGTCCACGAAGAATTGAACGGCTCTGCGTTTCTCTTCTGTTGGAAGATATTTCATTATTTCGTCTTCTGATAGAAGAAAGATCTTTCCATATTTGCTTTCAATAATGGCTTCCTTTTCTTTTTCACTGAAGTATGGTTCATACAGCTCAGCCAGATATGAAAACATATACGATTCTTCCCAATAAATGGGCCCCTCCCGGCTATCACCATACATTTCCCAGTCTAAGACATTCTTACTTAACAATAGTAAATTTCCGCCTTTTTCATCAAGAAGGATCCATTCTATCGGCATCTTAAGCTTTGTCCCAAGCGGTTTAGTTCCGTCTGATAAATAATAATCTCCGATATAGTACGTCTCCATTTGTTAAAGTCCTTTCGTATGTGCTAATCAGGTTGTTGCTGTTTTCCTTTAATGTCTTAGTCTTTATATCGAATGTTATTTTCATTATTGTCCAAATCTTCCCATTCAACTGGTGGCGGATCTATTTCATCACTTTTTCCTTCTTCATATTCTTTTCGTACGTTTTCCAATGCTTTTATTATCAGTTCTTTGGCATATGCTCTGAATTTACATCCATCTTTATGATCAAATGTATTGATCGCTTCCACAAGAGCATTATTCCCGTCAAAAACTAGGTCTTCCAGTGGAACACCTTTTTCTACGTATTCCATAGAGAGTTCAACAACAAGACAAAGGTTTGCTTCTAACAACTTTTGGAATATGCCCTCTTCACCATTTGCTTTTCGTATGAAAAGCTCTTTTTCTTCATCTTCACTAAGCTTAGGAAACTCTCTTATCATCCTTAGATACATCTTCATAGATAAGGTTAAATTAGATTCATTAGAATCGGATTGATTTATACCATTCATCTTTCTACCCCTTTCTGTTTATATATAAACCTCTCCGGCTCAGCAAAGTGTCTGGTTGTGTTTATGTCTATTTTTCCGTTCGAAAGCCGCTACAACCAACCTTTTCAAGTTCTTTAGCAAATTGTTCAAGTGCAAGCTTCTTTACACTATGTTTGCGAGCTTTAGTAGGGGCATCTTGGTACTCAGAACGATGATCTTTCAGGTAATAATCTATGATTTCATCGTTTCCTACAAAGAAAGGCGTTTTTTTCACCTTACGACACATTGAATACAGATGCCTCACACTTAGCCATTTTTGTATAGTTAATACAGTTCTGAGTTCGTCAGACACACCTGTAATCCAAATACCTTCTTTTCCCTGTTTCTTTTTTATTGGGATATGAGGTTTTGTACCATTGCTTTTAAATCGTATGAACCCGGATTCCATATCATACTCTTGTCTGCTCCAATCGAAAGCCCTGGGGTATTCTTTTCCACAATACGGACAAGATCTTGCTCCCATCCAGAGTGTAAAGGTTTTTCTGCATTTACTGTTTGTACATTTCTTTTTCATATATATTTCCTCATGGATAATGTCAATATACAAACCATGTTCATGATCCGACCTTCGCCGTACATTCGTGTCCTTCAACAATATTCAGTCAGCAGGAAAGTAAGTCTGAATCTAGGGTAGCGACCCCTAAACTTCTTACCATGGTATTCACCTAAACCTGGCGAGATTGGCTACTCGCAAATTTCACCGTCCATTCAGAATACAAAAAATATAAAAGTTTGCAGAAAGTCTGCCTTTGGCTACTTTTACCAACTACTTTCGTTATATCAGGATTTCTCCCCTTCACGGCATAGTGTGTTGTTTGGTTTTCCTTACAATCAATGATCTCCCGATCACCTTTATAAGGATTCTTTCTCAACGAAGGACTTCCTATCGTCAAGCCGTCTATTGTCACACCCGAAAGTTCTGTACCTTTTGTTGCGAACAGGTCTGCGATATACGTTTTTGTTGGCGGTTTCCGCCTCCCATCATGACATCACTGCCATCATGAAGATGAAATGTTGTAGGTATCCCTGCAACTTCCAGCTCAAAGTACCGTACCCCTCGAAGCACTGGCATGCTTTATTCATCGAGTTGATCATGAACATGGTTTGCATATTGAATTATCAATGTTCGTTCTGTTGCTGTTTAGTATATATAACTGTGATATTTAAAAAAACTCCCAAATTTTGACAAATTTTCTATTTAATTTTTTATAAAAAAATCTTACATCTGTTTTTTGACTTTCTCTTGATCTCTGTTCGTTGACATTGTCCCTTTGTAAGAATAAAATTAATATATGGATATCTGAGAATAGTTAGAATCACTATTTGAATTTATCAGCATATTCTACTAACGATAGGAGGAATATAGGATATGGTAGAAATACTCAACGATGCTTCCAATTATGAAGTAGAAGCAAATTGTATCGGTGACGATTGCGGAGATTGCCCTGCTTACTGTGACAATCAGCCGACTTGCGTTTTCTGCGGAGACGATTGATCTTTTCTAGATAATTGATGGATTTTGATACATTGTGTATGGTATACATATCACAGTGTTTTTTGTGTGGAGAAAAATGAAAGTATCACAGTATTCTATTGTTTATAACATAGATGGAAATAATTATGTAGTTAACACCTATTCCGGAGCCATAGGCTTAGTTGATGATCGTATCGCAAATAAGATCATTGACAAAGATAATGATCTTACTGACATAGATATCAATGATTCAGAAAAACTCTTAAAGAACGGCTTCTTTGTTCCGGATTCACTCGATGAATATGGTCGTATATTGTTCGAGGAACAACAAAAGATATATGAAAAGGTTAAAAACATAGGATTTGTGATCGCTCCAACACTGAATTGCAATTTTAATTGTACATATTGTTTTGAGAGCAATATAAAATCTATTACGCGCATGTCGGACGAAACTGAAGAGAAAGTAATTGATTTTATTATACGCCAAATTCAAAACAACGATTCTAAGAAACTGACAATATCTTGGTTCGGAGGAGAGCCTATGCTTGAAATAAATCGAATTGCCAGCATTTCTGATAAACTCATCTCATACTGTGATAATAATGATATCCAATATAACGCTAAGATAATCACAAATGGGTATTTCCTTGACGAGGAGAACTGCAAAAAGCTTCAAGAGTGCAAAATATCCTTTGCTCAGATCACTTTGGATGGCCCAGAAGCTATCTACAATAAAGAAAAGAAATGTCCTAACAATTCATATACTAGGGTCATTCAAAATATTAAAACTGCAGCACGATATATGAAACTATCGATCAGGCTGAATTTAAAAGAAGAATACTACGATGTAATAGATAGTTGGAAAGAAGAATTATTATCGAATTTTAAGGATATTGATAACGTTAACATTTATCTAGCTGAAGTGTGTGATGATTGGAGTGACGACTTACCTTTATCAGGATTATGTCAGAAAAAGTATTTCGATACTGCTCGTGAAATAGAAAGCTATTTTACAAAAAACGGTATAAATTCAGGAAGAGCTCATAAACTAGTTCGAAATAAGACAAATTGCAGTCTTATGTTAAAACAACGTTGTGTGATCGGCCCCAATGGAGAATTATATCGATGCGAACACATGATAGGTAAGAAGGATTTTGTGATAGGTTCCTGCAAGGAAGGCTTTTTCCACAATGATGCCGACAGTGCATTTTCGGATCTAAAACGTCCTCCAAAATGTAGAGAATGCCGTATTTTCCCTATCTGTATGTCTGGGTGTGCAAGTGATATGGTGTTACAAAAGAACGATCGAATTGATTGTGAGGGATATTTACAGACTATCGACGAATATAATAAAACCCGCATCAGAAAACTAATAAAAAAATAGTACCGATATTACAAAAATCATTAAAACAGTGGGCTTTTTCGTTCAATGATTTTTTATATTTTCATAGACTTTTTTGACAATATCATTGGCTTTTTCACTATTTGCAAAAATATCCATTTCCTTATCTATCTGTTCCCTTTTCTCCAGCAAAGACTTGTACTCATCACTGCCCTCATCAAAATTTTTAAGTTCAAAATCCAATTCATCATATGTATAAAAGGTAAGTTCCCAGACCAATTCCGCTGCAACTGTGACAGGGGATGTAGTGTTTATAATTACAGGTATGATAGTATACCCCATAACCTCATTCCACGGGATCCCATCTAAACCGTATTTTTTATAATCACTATCCATCCATGATCTTCCTTCTTTGTACCTTTCGCACATAGAGACATCATAATAACCACCATCTTTAACATATGCCATATCTATCAGATAGTTTTCATTGATCCCTGTGACTTCGTGAGCGATCATCTGATCATAAGCGTGATAATACAATAAGATGATCTCTTTTTCACGAGCTTTATAATCTTCTTCTGTCCACTCAGGTTTATTGTTGGGACGTTTAAAAACGTTTTTCTTTTCGATCAGATATTTCATTATTTCAAAGAAGCCAACGGCTTTTATGACATTAGATACAGAATGTATCTCTTTAAGGCCCAAATATAACTCCTCATCAAATTTATTTTCTTTATGCTCGGATACTTTTCTGTACCAGTTCCAGAATTCTTCTACTTTTTTATCATTGTTCATAGCACTGACCCGCCTTTTATATGATTACCTGATAAGGTCTATCAAAACATCACACAGAGTGATATTTCGACCATTTATGTATCATATTATTTATAACGATACGTTGGTGGTTTTCTCCAAAATTCACTAAGAACATGCTATTTCTTTGCTATCTCTAAATATTCCTGTGAGAGCGTGTCTACGATAACAAAGCTCTGGGGACCTATGGGAGATCCGTCCCGATAAGTCGAAAAGACATCAGTTGAGAGCACATTATCACATAACGTTATCGCCTCCATCGGTGTATGCCCAACAACATGAAGCAGGTCAAAAGGATATGTCCTGTAGCCGTTCTGCGGTCTGGCCCATATCGGACTGTCATCCTTCCATAATTTATCGACCCACATACTATTAACACTACTCACGATCGAATCTATCGAGGCTCCAGATGATCCAAAGTGCTGCATTACGAAGCTTAATGTTAGTCCTCCGTGGGAAAACATGACATTATCCATCAGATGAATGAATGCGCAGTTTTCGGCAGGCAGAGCATCCCTTAGCTCACGTAAGCGTCTTACTGCGAGTTCTCTGGCCCAAGGAGAATAACCGCTTTCCATCTTGTCCCATACATATGACATGTCGTGGTTGCCATAGCATATGAACAGATTTTGATGATCTTTGGCAAAGGCTATGGCCCTATCAAAAGTTTCATTATACAAATCCAGGTTTTTCTCTTGATCCCAGTCATCTATAAGATCACCAAGAAATACGATCTTATCACACTTTTCTTCTTTATATAAACTGCCTGCCTGATCAAACATCCATGGTTTAAGATGAACATCAGGTATCACTAAGACTTTACTCATTTCTAAACCTCATTCTGATTATTTGCTCCAGAAAATCAATCTGACTTCCAAAAAAACTGATAAACAATGGCTTTTGTAATTTAGTCATTTCCTATCAGGCTTTGCTTGCCGACTAATGAAAGTGCCGTATTCCGATGATACGTCCAGTACTGTGAAAAGACACTGGCCAGTAAACTCCCCAAATATTTATAACCTGTTGAAAATATTAACTTCTTTAAATTAAATGAAAAAACAGTTCCGTTTGTTCATCGTCTCCATTTATCTCATATATTTTTTGTTGTTCAGATTCGCTTAATTTATGCTTAAATAACCTATTTATTATGTCAGGAGATACATTTATTGGTTTTGATAGCAACGCTGTTTTATAAGATACAGCTCTTGGTTTGTTAGTCAACATACATTCAAGGTCATCATCACCTTCAAAAAACCATAGATCCGAAAGCCCTAACCTTCTTCCACAATTTGGGCAAAAAACAATCGTTCCTTTTTTATCCGTTATTCTATCCATATAATCCAAAGACGCACAATTACAAAAAGAACAATAATCCGCATTTTCATATCGCTTTATGTTGATTTTAAACATATTCTCATTATTGCAACAAAGATTTTCACCCATAACATATGCCCTTTGAATTCTTGTCCTTTGTTCATATGTCAATTTTGGCAATTCCAGATTTCCTTTTTCAAACTCGTTTAACCGTAATATATCTTCCTTATCAACATTAGCATCCCCAGCCATTTCAATGTGATCATTCCAAAATCTAACAATAGTCTCTAGAACGTTCTTTTTCATTTTGTCTTCTTCTCCTTCATATGAGAATTTACTGCTTTTTACTTCTCAAATTATATCATTAATCAATCAGTTAATGAACTACCCCCAATCTACTATGTCGGATGGGGATTATGTTATACCGCTTTACGGCATAAATTGCAAAAATTACAAAATGAAGAATATTTTTACAATTCAAAATCAAGAATATGAGATGCTTGAAATAATCTATGCCATCTCATTGCATTTGTATTGATTTGGCAGTATAATTTTTATGTTGAATATTTTATTAAACAAGGAGGGCGGTAAATAGATGTCAAGTACTATTCAGATTCGTGTGGATGATGATCTAAAGATAAAAGCAGACAGCTTATTTAAAGATTTGGGAACAGATACTACTTCCGCAATCAGAATGTTTCTTACTCAGGCAGTTACAAATAATGGTTTTCCTTTCGAACTGAAGAAAAAAACGGCTAATCCGTATGTTGTACTGTCCGAAGATGAGGTTCTTCATAAACTTGAAGAATCAAGAAAACATGCTGACGCGGGTCTTACAAGAGATGCCGATGATGTGATATACGATATGAGGCAAAAGTATGGAATATAAGGTCGTTATTACTCCGGATGCGGAAGCCGATCTTGACGGCTTTATAAGATACCTGCTATTCGAAAAGAAAAGCAAGCAAGCTGCTTCAAATGTACTGAATGATTTTGAAATCACAAAGAACAACTTATCAAGAGTTGCCGGAAATTTGAAACTGTGTGACAATCCCCACTTAAAGGAACTAGGCTACAGAAGGATGAACTTTCAGTCACATAACTACTTTCTACTCTACAGGATAGCCGGAGATACTGCCATCGTTGACAATATCTTTCACGAGTTACAGGATTACGAAAATAGAATATCTTAACAAGCCTTTTCGCAGTTCGTTTTTAGTCGGATGAGTAGTAACCATAAATCTTCTTTAGGAAAAAGCAACTATATCTAAATGGGTGTCCCATCTTAGTGAGACACCCTATGCATCCCAAAATAAGGGGCACTAGCTCTTGTGATTTTTCGGATGCGCACCGAAGAAACAATCCCTGCGTTTTTTATGCTCTTTCTGTTGCAGCCTCATCAGCATCATGTATCTGCATGACCTTTACATAGAGCTCATTACCCCATACCCTTTTATATTTTTCTCTTGTCTTCTCTTCCTTCCAGTTAAAAGGACTCATATGCAGACCGATCAGATTAGAGATCTCCAGAACATTCTCATCACTCTTTTCCCCATAGTCAAAGAACAGTGAGTCATATGCTCCGACGCACTGATGCTGGTAATAGTGGGCTATCTCGCAAGGATTGCCTCTTGAATCCTTAAATCCTCTTGTAAACGGCTTTCCGCAGTCATGAATTAGACCAGTAAGGACCATAATGTCATTTTCGGCATATCCGTATCTTTCTTTAAGATAATTACCAGTATTTATCAGATGATCCCCGAGTGTTTCCTTATGATAAGGTGTCTCCTGATCATAATCTCTGAACTTGTCAATGAAATCCGCTATGTCGCCGGCACTTTTCTTGGCTCCGTCTGAATAATGGATGCTAATCTCATCCCAGCCCTCATAATAATATGGTGTATGCCAATTCATATACATGCGCTTTATCACATAGTCTTCCACTACTCTGTTTCTTTCACTGTTGCGTTTTTTGCATATTTCATACGGTGTTGCACAGATGACGCACTGCTTATGACAATCGTGCCTGTATATTTGTCTTAGCAACGCAGTCCTGTTCTTTGAACTTATATTACATGCATCATAGATAACATTCTTCCCCTCATTCAAAGATGCGATAGTTCTTTTGAACATCTCATCAAAAACCCTGCCGGGATCTCCCTGCTCGCTCTCCGATCCGTAAAGTTCCTCTCTTATCTTATCGGAACTGATCCATACAGTATCCGGACCAGCCATAGTTTTGGCAAGATAAGACTTGCCAGATCCCGGTAGACCACACAGCATTATGAATCTATTCTTCATTTGTGTACTCATAATCATTCACTCCCATATCTTTTAACTTAAGATACGAACTTTGTCTCTTTAACACATTGTAGCCTTTTCCAAGGTATTTGTTTCTTAGATAACCTTGTATCCTTATATCAGCATTTTCTGAAACCCATATCATGAACTCTTTTTTATCGTCCTTCGGAGCTTTTGCATATGTCTCATTGATCATGTTTTCAGTCTCATTCTTGTATTTAAATACAATATCAGCTATGTTCATCACTCTGTTCCTGTATGCCAACGGCACTTTTGCTATCAGATCATCAAATCTGTCATCAGCTATGTTCTGAATTATTAGATTGATCGAGCTTATTGCTGATAACATCTTATGCATATATACATAATCGTTGTATTTGATCTTTACTTTATAGCCGTCTATATTAACAACAAAACCTTCTGCTTCAGATGATTTTTTGTCGTCAAGTTCTGAAATGACCTGATCGAGGGTCTTCTCAAATACTTCGGTAGTAAGCGTGCCATATCTTTTGGCATATTCCAGGACTTCCTTGTAAGAAGCTTCCTCTCCGGTATTCACATCTCTGATACCGATAAGGAATAATCCTTCTTCATCATACTTAACTACATGCGCATCTCTTGCAGATATGTACTCAAAGATGAACGTCTTATCTGCGTTTTCTTTTAACATCGTTAAGTAGTTATCATTTTCGGTCAACATCCTATATCCATCAGCCAATCTCCACGAATTATCTCTGTCAAGGGACTGACTTCCAGCCATAACATACTCACCATCATAAAAGCGAGCACTCTGCATCGATCCATCAAGCTTATTTGAAAATTCGATGCACTTTGCAGTCTGTATTCTCTTCTGGATATTTTCATACGAAGTCTCTTCCCCTTCGTTGAGATTTCTAAATTTTCGAAACGGTACCAAAACAAGCTCGTCCTTCCGTATATTAATAACTACAGAGCGGCATTCTCGGTAGAATCCGTCATATATATCCCAGAAAGTATCAAAGGTTGCTTCGCTCTCGCCTCCAAACACACTCGAATAATTTCCGTAACGAACCAGCAAAAAGTCTGCATATTCATTAAGCTCAAGACAGCTGAAAAGTTCTGTATATTCTGTTTCATTTAATCTGCGGATCCAGTATTCTATACAAGTCTCGATATCCTTATCATAATCCCAAAGATCTATGCCTGCATCGTTTGCTTTCTTCTTAATCTCTATGAACTTGTTCAATACTATGTTCCAGGACATGTTTGCTAACCTCCGGTAATTATCATATTATATTTTAGCCACTTATTACTAGTAGTATAAAGTAGAGTTCCCGACGGGACTCGAACCCGTACCTAAGGTTTTGCAGACCTTCGTCCTAACCTCTATTAGACCACAGGAACATATTTTTCACTCTATAATATTATTAACGTTGCTATTTTAGTTTTCTCACCAAATTATTTAATCAGATGGAAAAATCTACAAGCTGTTATCTTTTCTAATATTTTTCTAACAGCGTAAAATTTTGCATAAAAAGACCAATCTCAGTTATTGAAAATAATTGTGACACATCATAGTTCTGAAACAACCATCTTAGAAAAAAATGACAGAATTACCACTAGACAGGACAAAAATACCACTAATTAGGACAGAAATACCACTCACTATGGCCTAAATAAAGAAGGTTTTTTACAAACAAAAGACCATTAAATCGGCTTGAACAATCAAGTAAATTTACTGGTCTTTTTCCGCAAATATTCTGTTCTAATTATGTCGGATACAACAAATTCATCGAAATTCTTATAACATACCCAAACATATAAATCAGGAAAATGAAATATTCTAAAGGTTAAATACCCCCTTTGTTCTGAAATCAGTATAAGCTTTAGCCAATTCTTCCGGAGTATAAGTTATTTCGAGCGTCTCCAACTGAACACCACTCATTTTCAGGTATTCTTCAAATTCATAAAAATCTTCCTTTTCCTTGATCCTTTTCCATACCTTTATCGCTATTTCTTCGCGATTAGTATCTAGATAGTCTTGTATTTCATCTATCCTGCTCGCCTCTTCTGCACTTCCGTCTATTACAGCTACTTCTTTATATTCTTCTTCGATGCATCGTATGATCCAACCCATATAATTCGATATTCTATCGATTCGACTGTCTGCCATCTCAATAGCTCTTCGTACTTTATCAAAATCTCCGCCAGCTTTATTAACAAGAAGATCTATGTCATCCTTGGTTAAATGATTGTGATCAACATATTCCATGTAAAATTCAGGATTTACGTCATAGGGAATCTCCATCTGTCTGTCTGTAGAAGTGCTAAAATTGATGAGATTGAGTTTTTCATCATCGGGAGCCAATACTGGAGCATTTCTGAATATCCTGAATTTGATTATCCCGGTACTGCGACCCTTTTTCGATGTTTCAAATTCAAAGCGTATATTGGCTTTCTCTTCAAGCTCCTTTTGTGCCGGCTGTATGACCTTGAGCCTGAAATCAGACCATTTTTCGTATTTCCTATCTTTCTTATCCAAAAGACTATAAATATAGTCCCAATCCACATGCTTACCTGATTGTCCCAAGGCAGTCTTTACTTTATCATTATCACTGTTAGCCAGTCCAATGATAAATCGCAGCTCAGATATATCGTAAGTTACTTCAGTATACGCACCTTCCTCATTTGGAATCTTATATGCTTCCTTTTTCAGCAATTCGTACAGTCTGAACGATGCATTAGACTTAACTTCAATGAGTACTCTCTTTTCAAGTGGAGTAAAATTCTTTTCCAAGCCTAATATGTGATTTTTAAGATCAGGATTGAATTTAATCGTGAAAACACCATCTATATATTCAGCTGACGGTACAATACTCATTGCCTTAAAGTTGCCTTTGCCATCTTCGAGGAACATAGTGTGTCCGACAATGCTCTTGGCCATTTTCTTAAGATCTCTGTATATGTGTGCGCTATCAGACACAATCCTTTTAAGCTCACCCGGATACAGCTTCGCTACTAAAGGATAATCTTTATCATTTGCATTGATCTCAATCTTAGAGAGTGCAATGATCATTATCTTGTCTTCTGTAAGCGTTGCACTGTATTTTGATGATATTAGATCATTTGATTTGACCAGAGTTATGCCATTTGCTATCTCCTGGCTAAGAGAATCTGCGTATCCCACTTTACTATCCTCCTGTCTATTAAAGGCGAATTTTTGGTGTTTCTGCTCTGAAGTGCGAATTTTTGGTTTGTAAACCTGTTGTCCACTATGATTCTACAATAATTCATTATGTATGATAAACCAATTTTTCGCTTGTGTCAATTGAAAAGCGAATTTTTGGCGTTGGTTTTGCCTGTAAAGGCGAATTTTTGGTGTTTATTTAGTTTCAATGACGATTTTTTGGTTTAAACATCAACCATTTTTTCGACGCCCACTCTCTAATAGAGACTTTTTGGTTTAATGCAGCCTGCAAAGGCGAATTTTTGGTTTGTTATTGAGCAAAAGCGAATATTTGGTTTATCTTTTGTGTGAAAAGCGAATGTTTGGTTTGTTGCATAGACCATTAATTCGCCATTGTTCATCTCCTGCTATTTATTGCTTTATCAAGACCGCCTCATATTGCTGATAAAACAAGGATTTTGATTTCAGAAGCGAATATTTGGTTTGTTGTTACCTCCATTTTTTCGCTTTTTACAAACCATATTTTCGCTTTTATAAACCTCCGGATCGCATTTAGTGGCATAATTTTCTCACAACTTGCAGCTCATAATCAAACCAATTTTTCGTGCTTTAGCCACCATTTCTTCGTTGATTGCAAACCATCTTTTCGCTAATTCAATCCAAAGATTCTCCCAAAAACTTTCAAAAAACGCATAAAAACGCTATTTTCGGGTTGTAAATATAAAGAAAGAAATTTTGTTGCTAAATAATCTATATATAAATAAATGAAACAACAACAAATGTTGCTGCTATTCTTACGTATATATATTTGTATATTATTGAAGTTAAAATAGATATTTATCTTATATCTAAACCAATACATGCCACTTATCTTATTAACATATATTCTTCTATATTCTCATTCATAGACTTCTAAATGATCAGGATCGTCTGATTGGATAAATAAATCGTAGTATTTGGAAGAGTAAAATCCTAAAATTACTACTCTTCTATTAAATGTTTTGAATATTTATCAGAAATTAAAAAAACACATAAAAACTCGTATTTACCTCATATAAGGCATTTGAGATCTGTGCAACAATTATATTGGACTTAGTGCGAAAGCTATCTAAATGAGCCAAATTCGAATCCAAAACATTGAACAATATACCAACTCCTGATATTCATATATGAAAGCAAAATTGCACACAACTAGATATGACATAATTGTGTTATCTAACTAACACAAAACTAACACATAACCAACCGAAAGGTAACATATAAAAGCCACCAGACGATTTTTATAATATAAACATAATAGCAAACTAATATAAAACAACTAATAAACTAGTACAAATATAATATATAAAATCATACAAAACACCTATCAATATATTACAAATATAATATATACATAATATGACACAACGTATAAAAAATAATATGAATATATTATATAACTATGGTTATAGATAATATAAAACATGACTAATAAATATTACAAAAAGATTATAAAAAAGTGAGAGAAATAGTAGATTTATGTTAACAAAGATGATATAATGTCACATATGTAACAGCTACAAAAACTAACAGTTTGGACTAACAGTATAACTAACAGCATATATATCATGAGTTCTGTTAGAAGAGGAGAAGAAAAATGAAGATAATCACGATGGCCACTCTGAAAGGAGGGGCCGGAAAAACCATGAATGCCTTCAATATAGGCGGAATTTTGGCTGAAAAAAACAAAGTTTTATTGATCGATGTGGATCCCCAGTGCAACCTTTCTAGCAATGTAGGAATTGATATAACAGACAGAGATGCAGTAACCATAAGAGACGTATTCGAAAAACTACCAAAAGAACAACCAAATGCAGATGATTTGATAGTTAAAGAACCGATAGAGGAGTTACCAAAACTGGATATAATCCCATCAAGTATTTTCTTATTTAAAACAGAGAAAAAGTTAGTTACAAAATCTGATAGAGAAAGAATATTAGAAAAATATCTGGAAAAAAACCAGGACGTTTTTAAAAGATATGATTACATTATAATTGACACAAATCCTTCCATGAGCTTTACGAATATCAACGCACTGTTGATCGCTGATGATATTATTTTAAGCTGTGATGTATCGAACAATTCTCTGACAGGAGCGGAGTTATTTTGTGAACTTTGGGACGAGACAAGAGAAGAGCTTGGAAAAGAAGACAACATTTCGGCGCTTTTGATATCGAATTACGATGGACGTAGTAATCTAGCCAAGGATCTTGTGGAATTCACACGTGAAGGCTCTTTAAAGGATCTATTACTTAAGAATAAAATAAATACAACGGTTAAATTAAAAGAGACAGAAGTGTTCCATAAGCCAATAAACGTGCAAAATCCCAGGCATCCTGCATGTCAGCAATACAGAGATGTGATAAATGAGCTGAAGAAAGGTAAGGTACTGTAAAAATGGCAAAACGAGGAGAAAATGCTGCAAAAATGAATATGTTTAACAAAGGAAGAGAGAACACTGTACCTGCCAAAAAGGAGGAAATAACTGCTCCTGAGCCTCAAAATGATGTAAAAGAAGCACAAAAAGCTGCAGAAGAAAAGAGCGATACTAGAAAAGAAAAGACATCCGCGGCGGAAAAATCTAAAAAGAACGCTACTGTAACACCTGCGATCGATGATTTATTTCCCAAAAAGAAGGAGAAGGGAGCGCCTGTTTCGATATATCTTGATACCGATGTTAAACGGTTCCTGGATGAATGTACTGAGAAGTACGGACGAAGCAGATCAGAATTAGTTAATGAGATTATAAGGTCATATATGCACTAAAAGAGTGTAAATTATACAAAAATCATGAAAAAAAGGAGAATCCTATATATAGTAGTTCTCCTTTTTTCATATAGAAGGTATATTTCTATTAAGAACCGGTCAATAATATTGGTGACACAAATGTCATAATAAATTCATCATTTATAGATCATATTCGATAAAATTGCTCTGATGACACCATCATCTAAAATCAAATAGGAGAGAAAAATCCTAGCAGTATAAATTTCTTGTGATCTATTTATGACTAAAGGAGTCAATATCTCAAAACACCATATGTTGTAGTATAAATATAGTAAAAAATAAGTCAAATATTCGTTTATTCATATGAGATATTCATTATCCTGATACCTTGAGATGATAGCTATTGCTTTTTTATGACATAATATATAATATTATCATAATTGAATATAAAGGTTGACTTCGCACCAACCATCTTATTTGTCCTTCATGGGCCCTATAAGTAAACCCCGTACTTCGGTTTGGGGTTGATTAGATTTGAACACTAAGAGTGCGTGTTCATGTATCAAGGGTTCATAAAGGATTTTTTTATTGCAAGAATAGGAGGATGAGATGAAGAAGAGAAAAAAAGTAGCTGTTTATATTGATGGTGAGAATATCAGTGCGAGGAAATTGGATAAGATAAATGCTATCTTTGAAAGAGAAGGTCAACTGATCTCAGCTAGCGTGTACAGGCGTAAAAATGATAAGTTTACCAAAAGGTGGCATAATATTAGTCGTAGAAGAAAATCTATAAATGAAATATCTCTTCATGGCACACCACAACGAGATAAGATAGATAAAAGAATAGTAAGAGATATTAATAGGGATATTAGAAATAATAGCGATATTGATGTTGTTATCCTGTTTTCTTCTGATCACGGATATGCACAGACGGTTGAGAAGATTACGGGCAGAGGGAAGGAAGTGATAGTAGCAGGCAAGAACATATCAAATAGGCTAAAGGTAGTGGCGGGAGCATACTATGAGATATAGTGACTATAGAATGATATGTTTTCCCGATGATCAATAATGTATGAAGAGAACTGTTAGAAATATATTAGAAATAGCAACAGGAAAATGTTATAAACAAGTTTGCTGAAAAGTATGAAAGTACTATGCTGCCAATCGACAGCCTGGTTGATCATTTTAAGGCTCTTTACTGCGTGCAGAATCAATTTTTCCTTCAGGCATCTGAACTTTGTGTAATGTTTTTTGCCATAATAAAAGGTCCCCTTAGATTGTGTTTTATCTATTGAGACCTCATTCATACAGAATGGTTAACTTTTTTGGCAGACTTTTGCCCGCTTCCGATTCATTATAATTTATTCAAGTAATAAGGTGCAAAAGAAACATCAGTCTTTCTGTTGGTTAAATGACTGTATTTCTTTAAATAAATATTTTCCACGTCATCTTTGTGATATATGCAAGGAATTATGGGGGATAATAATTCCACCTTGTCGCTTTTCAACAGCTGAACATTTTCATAAGCGCCTAAATCGGCTTCGCCATTCGCCTTAGTCCTAAATAGTCTTAGATAGGACTCTTTATTTCTGACCATATCTAATAAGCCTGCTTTATATAATCCTACAAATATTGCACAACTTCGCGCCTGGCTATTGAGTGCCAGCGTGGCAAGATCTGAGAACGCCGAATAACCTCCAAGTAGCAATTCTAACATCGCTTCCTTATTTTCTTCCTCTAAAAGTGCATTCATATAGACATAATCGTAAAACAAAGATATATGATAATCCGGTGCAAAGAAGTATGAGCCATCATAATAATACTTATATGAATGCAGCCCTTTTGATGCTTCTTTGACTCTTTTTTTGCTTTCTTTTCCGGGAGATAATATATATTCTGGGAAAGGACCAATCTGATTATTCCCATCCACATATATTCTTGATGACTGAAAGACACTCTCAACTGAAGAGATAGCGGCCAGTTTCTTGTCTGCATCATGTATAATCACCTGTTTTTTCAGATTCATAGCACTGAGTTTTTTACCCAGCGTATTTGTAGAAGCAGAAGAGATTTCCAACGGTTTTTCTTTTGGATATTGGCTGAGGAAGTTTTTGTGTAGACCTATTTCACACTTTCGTTTCTGACTTAGAGCGAAGCCACCAAACCAGTCAAGCTCTACATGTATTTCCTTATAGAAGGGATAAGAAACTTTACTAACATACATACTTCTGATTGCCATATCAACACCTCCATTTATCTGATGATATATATAACTCGCAAAGCAGTTAATTCTATCGTTTATAGATATATAAAAAGTGGCTTTATTTTTTGGTAAATAATTACATACAAAATATTTATGTTTGTAAGAAAAAAGTTGGAGAAAATGTGGAAAGGCCAGTTAAGTATATTGAGCAGCAAATCAAAAATATGGTTATACAGTGTTGAAATAGGAGGCTAATGATGAGCGAAAGAATGGTTTTATGCCCAACATGTAAAAGATCAAAGGTAGTGAAATGTCCAGTGTGTGACGGATCATGCAGAGATCCTAGGGATCGTTCAAATGATTGTTCTTACTGTCGTGGAATTGGATATGTTGATTGCCCGACATGTGACGGCAGAGGAGAAGTGCCGATTTCAGTTTTTAACGATATGACAAATTAAACAAAAGAAAGGAGGAGGGAAACATCATGAGAATTTACTTTCAGGATGAAAGGTGCGAAGTATGTGGTAGCACGAATGTGATCACATTGCATGACAATGACGGCCCTTATGAACATTGTAATGATTGTGGTCATGATGCTCGTGATTGAGCAAAATCATAAGAATCTTCAGTCTGGGTTTATTGTTAATCAGCGATAAACCCAGATTGCATTTATGAGGAATTCTGTTTTTCGACGTTTATATGTGATAGGGATAAAAGTATATGAAAAGGATAATAGACATTTTTACAGCGACCATATTTGTATTTTTGCTGTATGGCTGTTCTAACAAAGCAGACAGAGTCGCTTCTTATGTTTCTGCAATAAATGAGGCATACATTTACTGTGATGCTGTGGATATAAGATATGAAATCCTAGGATTTGATGACGGACTTGAATTATTTGTGATATCACAAGGTTCTGGTTTTGATCTGTATAGATTTCGTAATCATGAATGCGGTGGTATTGAATTACTCGGGACCTTTTCTGAAGAAGATTACCTGGAATATGATCCGAGATCAGGTGTATTGATCACACATTACATAGGTGATAGAGATATCACTTGTATAGTACAGATAAAAGATCATGAGGAACCAATATTGATACAAACACTCGAAACATCCGATGGCAAGTACTACAAAGATCTCAAAAGTTCGATTCCTAATTATTATGGTCAGAAGATATTGTCTGAGATTGAGGACGGTTACATAGATACGTCTTCTACTTTTCTGCCAGCGAGTGTAGAGATAAGTGAAGTAGAAAAGGAAAAGAACCTAAACATACTTAATGATTGTAAGATCCTTGATTATAAGAGAATGAAAACCATTGATCTATTAGATTATTAAGTGTTCTATGGCGAGGAATCTTTGTAAATTGAAGAGTCTCAAGTGGTTAATCTAGAATTTCCATTTTTGACACAGACTGGCACATAGAAATAAAAAAGAGTCATTTCATTTTAAATTTGCATTTTATACTATTCAAATTGATAGAGAATAAACTTTATTATTCAGTGTTCAAATTAATTGATAGATTGAGATAAAGTAGGAAAATTATAAAAACTGTGAAAACTGCATTATCTATTTCTTCCTTTCATACTTCATATAGAGAACAGAGAAATCTCTATATGAAATGTTAAGCATGGCTAGCACGTTTTAAGGTAGAAAAATTCGAGCCTAGAGGCGGAACGATTATAACGAACGTATGAGAGTAAATGATGTTGAAGCTTAATAAATCTATCAACAGAAGGAGTTCTCGAAAAGTGGCATGTTTTGCATTTATTTATGGAGTTAATAGTACCCTAAATATGAAAGAGAGGTTTTGTAAATGAGAAGATCATATTATCAAAATGAACAGGAACTTGAAAGCACTAGAGAAGATGTAGATAACGTCAAGTTTACGGGTGGTTATAATGCGCAGGATGCATTACATATCTGTAAAAACGAAAGACTTGGTGTGGACATAGAATATATGTCCAGGATATGTGGTATGGATGGTAGTGAGATCATTGAAGCACTTGAAGGAAGAGCTATATTCCTTGATCCGTTCAGATACGAACGGACTAGGGATTATGAGAGAAGCTTTGTTACCAAAGAACAGCTCATAAGAGGCAATGTTATCAAGAAATACAAGAAAGCTATCAGGTTGGAGAAGGAAACAGGTTTGTTTGATTATTCGATTAGGGCTCTTAAAGAGGAGTTGCGCGATGATATTGATGTCAGCGACATACATGCCAATCTGGGAGCGACCTGGATACCCATAAAACTGACACAGGATTTTCTCGTATGGCTTTTTGACATACGAGTAGCACCAAAAATTGAATTTGATGCATTCCAGGGCAAGTATTCTTGTGAATTCATACTCGAACCTAATTACATCATGAATCATATCACGTATGGTACATCTCGTATGTCCGCCATCAGCATAATCAAGAAGATACTCAACGGGGGAGTTGTTCGTGTTTATGATAAATTTGCTCGCAAGGATTCTGAGGGAACGGAGAGCGTGGTCAATCAGCGTGAAACATTTTTGGCTCAGGAGAAAGAGCGCAATATCCGTGAAAAGTTCCAGGAATTTATCCATCAGACACTGGAAAATGAGAAACTCATTCAAGAGTGTTATATGGATGAATATGGTTATTCGATCAGTAAGTTTGATGGTGCGTATCTTGATTTGCCTGATCTTAATCCGTTGATAAAACCTTATAAACATCAAAAGGATGCTATTGCACATATATTGTATTCAAAAAACGTTCTTCTGGCACATGTTGTTGGTAGTGGAAAGACTCTTGAATATATATGTGCAGTACATGAGCTTAATAGGATAGGTTTATGCCATAAAGCACTGATCGTGGTGCCCAATAATACATTAGAGGCAACGAAAAACACATATTTGCATCTGTATGGTAATGACCGGATCCTCTGTGTACACCCGAAGAAGGAATTTAAGCCGGCAAACAGAAATACGACCATGGAAGAAATAAAGAGTGATAAATATCAGGTCATCATCATAGCGTATTCATCTTTTGATATGATAACGCTCTCGCAGGAAAAGAAGATATCCAACATTAAAGATGAGATCAGCCAGTGCCATAATGCTATTGCTAATACGAGAAGTTATGCGGTCAGATCTTCATTGGAGCGAAAGAGAGAAAGATTGAACAAGATGCTTCATAAAGCGTTGGAAGTGCAAGAAGCTGAAACGCCAGGCAATAAGATAGTATGTTTTGATGACTTGGGTGTTGATGTGCTTGTAATAGATGAAGCGCATAACTATAAAAATATCACTTTAGATGATGTATCTGAATCAATCGTAGGATTAAACAGAAATGGATCGGCAAAGGCAAATAACCTTTTAGAAAAGGTCAGATACGTTCAAAGTATAGGCGGACGAGTGATATTCAGCACAGGAACACCAATAACTAACTCATTGGCTGATTTATACGTGTTGCAAACTTATCTACAGCCTGATGAACTTAAAGAACTCAATATAGATCATTTCAATCAATGGATAAACACGTTTTGCTCAAAAGAAGATACTTATGAGATAGATGTGGACAGCAATAATTATCGACGGACGACAAGGTTTTCCAAATTCCATAATCTCACGGAACTTATGAGTCTTTTTTCAGATGCTTGCGATTTCTATCAGATAGAGGGAAATGAGTTGGGTCTTCCAGCCTTTAACGGTCATACCGATGTAGTTGTATCGAAAAGCATAGAGCAGAAGAGATATATCGACCAATTGTCAGAAAGAACATCTGAGATAAGGAGTGGAAATATCGAACCCCAAGAGGATAATCTCTTAAAGATCACAATCGATGGTCGTAAATGTGCTGTTGACTATAGGCTTGTTGATGATGATCAAAGGTTTATGAACAGAGAGAGTAAGGTCTATAAGTGTTCAGAAAATATGCTGAGAATATATAAGGAGTTTCCAGATACAACCCAGATAGCATTCTGTGATATCTCGACACCTAAGGCTGGATTTAATATCTACGATGATCTTAAGATGAATCTCGTTAAGAGAGGTATCCCTGATGGCGAGATTGCATTTATCCATGATGCTGATACTGATGCCAAAAGGGAAAGTATAGAGAAAAGGTTTAATGAAGGAAAGATACGTATACTCATTGGCTCAACAATGAAACTGGGAACAGGTTGTAACGTTCAGGAGAAGCTCAAAGCCATTCATCATATAGATGTTCCGTGGAGACCTTCTGATATGGTGCAGCGAGAGGGGCGTATTTTGAGACAGGGCAATACCTGTTCTGAAGTTTTCATTTACAGATATGTGACGGAAGCGAGTTTCGATGCGTATTCCTGGCAGATAATAGAGAATAAACAACGTTTCATAGCCCAGTTTTTATCTGGCTCGCTTAATGCGGTTCATCGAGATGAAACAGACTGTACTGATACGATTTTGAATTACTCAGAGATAAAGGCTCTTGCAATCGGAAATCCGTTGATAAAGAAGAGGTTTGAAGTAGCAAACGAACTTGAATCGGCTAAGATCAAGCAACGTCAGAGACGCAGAGAACTTAAGGAGCTGGAGGAGCGCATATCAGTGATAATACCGCGTGATATCACTCAAAAGAAAAGATTCTATATGAATGCTCGAAATGACAGTGCTATCTATAAGAAAACTAAGGAAGTCATCTCTAATGCAGAGCGCATCAGTTTTGGTAAGGAGCTCCTTGAAGAGCTGTCGTCAGATAAACTTAGAAGAACAGAAGTTGTTTTTGACACTTATCAAGGTTTTAGAGTCATTCTTCCAGCTAATATTGATCCTCACAAGGCTTATATTATGCTGAGGAGTAGTGACAATAGCAATACATATGAGGTTGATATGGACAAAGTCAAACCTATCGGTTGCTCAAAGAGAATCGATTATCTTTTAGACCATTTGGATAAAAAGGTTGATGAGTGTATGACTCAACTACAGGATCTGAATCGTCAGAGGATCAAATCATTAACGGACATTGAATCGGGTAATGAGTATGATCATGAAGTAGAATTGCTGACCAGAAAGCTGATGAGTATAGACAAGAGTTTAGAGGAGGATATCAAATGAATAGGACAAATACAAGAATCCCGGCACTTTGTATTGATGAAGCAATCAATCAACTTACCAAGATGTATAGTTCTGTTATTAGAGGTGGTAAGTCTGTGGAGACTGTTCCCTCAGTATTTTTGTGGGGACCACCCGGAGTAGGTAAGAGTGAAGCCGTTGATCAGATAGCGGAAGGATTAGAAGCTCTAACAGGTAAAAAGGTCATTGTGAAAGAAATACGCGTGCCATTATATAATCCGATTGATTTTCACGGTGTTCCGACGGCAGATGTAAGCAAGACACATACTGTCTGGCTTAAACCGCAGGAACTAGAACTTGATCCATCAGAAGACACGATAAATATTTTATTCCTTGATGAATTAACAGCGGCTCCTCAATCAGTTCAGGTAATCGCATATCAGATGACACTCGATCACTCTGTTGGTGAGCATAAACTGCCAAAAAACACTATTGTAATAGCTGCCGGTAATAGAACAACCGATAAGTCAGTAGCATATCATATGCCAAAAGCCCTTGCTAATCGTCTGCTTCACATAGAAATCAGAGCTGATTTTGATACATGGAAAGACTGGGCTATTAAAACTGGAGTTCATTCGTACGTAATGGGATATCTTATGTTCGATAACAGTAAGCTTCTGACGGAAGAGGTGGGTATGGATGATCTTGCTTATCCAAGTCCTCGATCATGGGTTTTTGTCTCAGACATTCTCAATTCAATTAATACAGATGAGATAGACGATATATATTCCTTGATCGCTGGGTGCATAGGTACGGGAACAGCTATCGAATTTGTTCAATACTGTAAGATATATAAGGATCTGCCTAGTATTGAAGATATTATCATGGGCAGAAAAGTAACTTATCCCAATTCACCTGATGTGCTGTATGCAATCATATCATCCCTCATATCGTATGTGTCGAAAAATGTGGAGAAATTAGGCTTTGATGATATAGAGAATATATGTGATTTTTGTAATGATCTACAGCCCGATTATGCTACTTGTATGTATAGGACTCTGTCTGCGATCAACACCGTACAATCAAAGTTGTCAAAGTCATCTTCATTCAGAACATGGATTAAGATCAACAATAGAATGAGCTTGTAATGAACAAGAGAGGCGAGAGTTAATTATGAAAGAACTTACAAATAATGACAAACGTGAGATTTTTAAACGTTTAGTAAAGGTTCGGTCGAAAGCTATAAAGGATTTCCCGTTCTGGGGGACATTAATGCTAAAGCTTAAGTTTTCTCTGGCTGATTGTGGGACCGCAGCAACTGATATGCATCGGATTCTGTTCGATCCAAGTTTTATTTGTAGGATTTCGGATATGGAATTGGAATTTATAATGCTCCATGAAACAATGCATTGCGCTCTCTTGCATTGTATAAGAGGTAGAGGAAAACATAAACAGCTCTATAACATCGCTACAGATATAGTCATAAATTCTTGCCTTATTAAGGATATACATGAGAGGACTGGCCATCATGAAAAGTTTCTAGTTGATGGAGAAGAACCGATACATTTAGCACCTAATAGTAAGGAAGGGCGTAAATACAACGCAGACCAAGTTTATGAGATGTTACTACAAGAGCTTAAGAATACGGGAACGACTTTAACTTTGGATCTGGATGAGGAATATGGCCAAACTATAGATGACCATGGTATATGGGAGGTGACTCAGACAGAACTTTCAGCCGAAGAAGAGTGGAAAGATGCTGTTTATAAGGCAAGCTGTGGGGTATACAGTGGTGCAGAAGTACCTGAGATTGTACGTAAACTGCTTAAGGATATAGATTATGACGGCAAGCTTAATTGGAAGGAGATCCTACATGAGTTTATCAAGATCATCAGTGAGAAATATGATTATACGTATGCTCCACCGGACAGGAGATATTCCGATTCGGATTTCGTTTTGCCGGCATTTAATCCTATAGGGGAGGTTTCGGTCGATAATTTATGGTTTGTCGTTGATACATCGGGATCTATTTCTGAGGAACAATTAACCATGCTCTACAAGGAGATTTATTGTGCCATGTTTCAGTTTGAACACTTAACAGGAAAGATTAGCTTTTTTGATACAAGGGTAACCGAGCCTATAGATTTTTGCACTGTAGAAGAAATTATGTATATTGTTCCAAAGGGTGGTGGAGGCACTAGGTTTGGGTGCATATTTGATTACATGAGAGATAATATGCAGGATAATCTGCCTGAGGCTGTAATTGTAATGACTGATGGTTATTCTCCTTATCCTCAAGAAGATGAAGCATTGGGAATTCCCGTGTTATGGATAATAGTTGGGAATGATATGGAGGCACCTTGGGGGACTACGACCCATATGTAAATTACTTTAAACGCTATGATTTATACAGGAAGGAAGCCAATTAATGGCTTCCTTCTTAATTTCTTTAAGGAAACATTAAAAAATAGCTATCAATTAAGTAACTTAAAAAATTTTGAAAAATTTGGAGAAATCAGTTTTGGAATCGTTATTAATAGCAAAGGGAAACGGAAAATGCTTTATATGGCGGAGGTAAGATCAATGTCAACAATTATTACAAGACTGAGACGAAAACTGTTTGGTGTTGGAAACAGAGGAGAAATGGATGTTTGGAATTTAATAACAACAATAGTCAGTGTAGTTTTATGCGTGATATTTGTCTACTTGGTAAGAAATAAAAATCCTGTTTCTGGCTCTGAAAATGCGACAGATGCCCAGTCTGTGGGAGTTGAAACTGAGAGTCTGACGGAAATAGAAATACCTCAGGAATCTCAATCTTCACCTGTTGAGACAAAGATAATTGATACAGCATCAACAGATATTCCCCCAGCTATTACTAATGTACCCGATGTTTGGTTATGTGATCTTGACTATATCAAGAAGGGGTCTGTGGAAATACAAAACAGCAAAACTGGGACGGGGAACACTGGAATAGAGTACGAGCACTACATGTATTCTCGAAAGCCATATAGTGAAATAGTTTATTATCTTGCTGGTAAATATGACAAGATGACTGCCATATGGTCTTTATGCTACGACAACAGAAATGATGATTCATTAAATGATTTTGATATCTATGCTGATAATAATCTCATTTATTCATCTAAAACTCTGACGGCAGGATCGCTCCCAGAAGATATATCAGTAGATATCAAAGGATGTCAGATATTAACGATCATGTTTAAGTCAGGTAAAGGCGCTTGTGAACTTGGAAACATTCGTTTATATGGCACAAATGACCCGAGTGGTGAGGTCATTCCCCCACCGGATATTTTACCTATTTGGCTCACCGATCTGGATTATCTAACTGTATCGGGCGTGTACATTAGAAATAATGAAGAGCGGTTCAATAATATCGGTGGCACATACAATCACGGCATTGAAGGAAAAGCAGGCTCAGAGATTGTGTATTACCTGAATGGCAAATATTCGGTAGTAAGCGGAATCTGGTGTCTAAGTGAATATGATAAGAATACTGGGAATAATTGTCAGTTCGAGATCTATGCGGATGATACTCTTGTGTATTCTTCACCTTCAATAACAGCTGGAAGTCTTCCGACGGATTTTACAGTGGAGATCAATAAGTGTCAGATGCTCAAATTTGTATTCACTGATGGCAGAGGAGAGGCTGAAGTTGGAAATATTAGGCTGTACCCGTAGAAAACAGAAAATCGTTAAAAATTTGTGAGAATTTTAGAGTAGAGAAGTTATATGTATCAAAGGACACAGATAGTCCTTGAGATAAACAACAAACAAATCGTAGGAGGAAAAGAATATGGATAACATGTACAATTTGGACGCAGAACTTGATAGAGCAGAAGAGACTGCTTATGGCAGAAATGACGGTGTTAGCACAGAGTATGAGATTAGTGTAAAGAATGAGAACAGTTCCGGTAAGGTCAGGATCTTAGTATATCCTGAGAATACGCTTAACCAGGTATTTAAGGATACAGCAAAGGACATCGGACTTGATGTAAATGAAAAACACAATATTTTCATAAACGAAAACAATGATACAACAAGTGATGGTAACACTACTCTGATAGGTTTTGGAATCAAGGAGGGAAGTATCCTTAGAATTGCTCCTGATGGAGTTGTAGCTGCACTCTGATTGGAACAGGCAATTGATTGAGATCCTGAAGGGAGTCAGAAGAAGGACTCCTAAAGGATCTCTGTCTTTAGAGTTATGAAGAAGGAGGTGGAAAGATGGATGGAGAAATGATCGCATATATTGTTGTTGCAGTCATTATATCTGTTTTGGTCAATCTTTTGGTAGGAAAGATCAAAGATTATTGGATCCTTTCACATCCAAGAAATACAACTAACAATCGTGTAGTAATTTCCGAATCGCCACGTCCTAGCCCCCCACCAGCCGTAAATAGGCAAAATCAAAGATATCCTAATACGCAAACTACCGTAAGAGCAGGAGAAAGATCTTTACCTCCAAGGCGAAGATCAGTTGAGGATTCAATATATTCATATCCGCAATGTCCTGTTTGTCGAGTGCGTAATAGACGACAATCAGCCCAAGGAGTGTTTAAGGATGTTAACAGAAATATGTATCGTTGCATAAATAATCATTTCTTTGAGCCTTAAAAGGAGAAAAATGATGAAATCAGCAATTAATGGAATATTCAACAAAGATAAATTACCTGATTATATCCCCATTCTCGGAGATAAGAAGATAGCGATAATCGGGTGCGGAGCTGTTGGAAGTTTTGTCGCAGAAGCGCTTGTAAAGAGTGGATTTAGGAAACTGACTCTTATAGATATGGATAATCTTGAAGAAGGTAACTATTCAAAATGTTCAAGTGTATGTAGGTTCCCTGAAGATGTGGGCAAGAATAAGGCTGTTATCCTGGCGAAAAGACTTAATGAGCTGTTACAGGAAGACAGCGTGGTTGGATTTGATGAGAGTGTTACACGATTTGGGCCTAAATCATTTGATAAGTTAGATGTAATGATACTCGCACTTGACAATTTTGCTGCAAAGCTCTACTCGAATCAGATCTGGAAGCAGATTTCACTTGAAAGCAGACCTTTACTTATATCTGGAGGAACCATTGGTGAGGTTGCGCATAGTAATTGCTTAGATGGTTCGAAGTTTTGTCTCAGAGATCTGATCAATGAAAGCAGTCTTGAGAATTTGTTAGTAAGGACGAGTTGCAAGGGACCACATTATCGAAAAGAAAATGATAAGGGCTTATTTGCTATAACTACCGGTCTTGCTTCAAGAATATGCGCAGATATTATTACAGAACAGGTAAGAGCGTATTGCCTGGGTGAAAGAGGGATGATCAATACTAGGGTTATATACAGTCCATACCCTGAATTTAAGATAAGTAAGTATACGATTGTACCCAAAGATGATTGTCCGGATTGTAAGAATTATAATCCCCCCGTTGGGTCGATTGGGATACCTGGTATGAATGTAAAGAATACATCGATACGAGAACTGATGGAATATATCAGAGAATACGTAGGTAGCGATAAATTCGAAGTTGGAGTACCTCAGATAGATTTTGGATTTATTACATATAACCAGATAGTGAAAGATGATTATTGTAAGTGTTGCGGTAGACCGATCAACAATATTTATCGCCATGAGTTTTATATAAAATACCCTGATATGCTTTGTGACGAGTGTAAGAAACAGGGAAATAAAACAGACGTTTGTTCGGATAATGAACTGGTAGGAGCAGTTATGAATGCCTTTACTTTACAGGATCTGAATAGCAATTACGAGAACAAGACCCTTTATGATCTGGGATTTATGATAGGAGGATTTATACAAGTGATTGTTAAGAGCGGAGGCTTGGATATATTTGATGATGGATGGAAAGAAATCATGTTTTATTGTGAGGACGATCATAAGTTGATGATTTCAGAGGAGGAATAGATATGGTGAATGAAGTAAGCAAGGAAACAGTAGAAATACTAAAGAATGAATACGTAGAAGTCTTAGAAAGCGTTACAAACAAAGTGAAGATAGAACGACTGAAAGCGCCTGTTGGATCGTTGTTACTTCTTAAATTTACTGTCCTAGCGCCAACGTATTATATCACTGGAGCAGGAGATAACAGCCCTAAGGCAACAGACAGTATTGTATTCTATATAGACATAAAGAACGGATATCCCAGGACAAAACCTTCTGTGTATTATGAACCGGGAAAGATCCTTGCTAGCGTAAATGCATTTACAAGCGGTGCTCAATGCATTGATCAGTGGTTCTATGATGCAACTCATGCAGGAAGGAATTCAACGTTGATCGGAACGGTGCGTAAGACTCTCATGGACATTATTCATATACCATCAGTATCAAGATATGACTCAATGGCTAATGGTAGTCTTAAAGATTGGCAGATGAGGATGACACAGAATGGGTCACTTCCGACATGTCATATGGATACTGTACTCAAGAGAGAGCGGGATACTGATAACATTATCTCTAAACCGTTGCCAAACAGGAGATCAAATGTTGTGGCACATCATGTGACACCACCTGCTTTACCCAGAAGGAGAAGTTAGATATGAATAACAGAAATAATAATCCCCCCGAATTACCGAAAGCTCCACATATCAAGGAAAGACGAAACATACCAGTTAAAAAAGTTGACTCTATTATTGCAGACATAGAAAAGAAATGTGGTCATGTCTATGTTGAAAGATATGGTCCTATAAAGGGAGGTTCTGACACGGATTTTCTGATAATACTTCCTCAGGCAACTAAAGAGCTCAAGACAATGATCTATTGGGGTGAAAAGCATCCAGTAAATTTTTATGAGCAGATCTATCAGGGAATGGGACATGCTTTTCTGGATGGAGGCAAAAGAATAATAGTCATTTCACATTTCCTGTATATATATGCCGCTGAGAGGACAAGAACTTCAGCATGTATCTTTAATGGTACATATGATTCGATAATGAATCGTCTTGAATATGAAAGAAGTATATATAACAAAAACGAAGTAGATTATAACCGTACGAAAGATGGATTTGTATTTGATCCATTTGTTGAAAGATACGGAATAAGTGAGGCGATCCTGTATGGACACACGCACCCGAATCTTGGATGTTTTTTCTCTGGTCCAGATAGAAAGTCAGGGTTTGCATCTGAAGACTTCCCTGCAGTTACCTTTGTAGCAGATCCGATCCAAAAGGATATGAAAGCCGGTGTGGGGCGTGAGTTGAGAGATGCTCAGATACTTGCGTATTCCTACGAGGATAAGAAACAGGATGAAGAGTATAAGGTTGAAAAAAAATCTACGGAAGTAGAGAAAAAAGCAAGTGACTATGTGGGTGAAATAGGAAGTGCCTACAACAAACTTATGAATTCTATCAGTGGGATACACGGAGATTATAGAGCATACACGACAAGATCCGGAAAGCAGAGGATCAATATGAAAGTGAGTATTAAGCCATTGAAAGAAGACAGAAAGGCCACTGATAGGGAAAGTAGCTGTTCCAGAGTAGGAAGAACATATGACTCTTATGCTTGATTATTACAAAAAACAATTAACTGGTGAAGGAAAGAGAATCTATGATGCATTACTAAGCAATATAGGTAAGCTGGCTAGGAAAGGGAGTATTCAGTTATATGGCTTCTTTTCCCAGTCAGCAATGGAAGATGCAGCACAGGCATATATGGCGTTACGTGATGATAGACCTGAATTCTTTTTTCTTGATAAACAAGTCGAGATAACGTATTCCTCTATAGGAGTTCTACGGATAAGACAGCCAAAGAGATTTTCATATGATCAGATAGTACGTATAAACAGATTACTGATAAAAAAAGTCCATGAAATTTTGGAGAAAACCGAGGGGAAGCCAGTTATATATAGAGAGAAGGAAATATATAGAAATATCGCAACTTCCTTTCGTTATAAGGAAGGATACCTATCACATGATATATCTGGATTGATCATTTTTAATGAAGGTGTATGTGAATCACTTTCCGGATTGTTGGTATTAGCGTTACGAGAAGCACAGATACCTGCGATCAAACAAAGAGGATATGCCCGTAATGAGCGTCATAGCTGGGTTAAAGCATGGATTGACGGTAGACCATATCATCTCGATGTAACATGGGATATGCCGTTGGCAAAGATGAACATGCAATATAGATATTTCAACTTAACTGAAGACGAGATAAAAACAGATCATATGATTGATGATTGTTATCGCGACTATAGGAGAAAGATATCATCAGAAAGGAGGAAGAGATGAATCAAAGAGTTATTACTGATCCGGGAGGGACTGATTTTGTAAGAGTATTGCGGGATGCGTGTTTGGTAAATGGCAGTCTGTTGATCGTTCCTGCTGACACTGTAGCAGTATTTGTTTGCAATGGTATAGTCAGTGAACCTTATGGACCGGGCAGACACGAGATATATACAGGAATAAGCCCGTTCTTTATCAGATTCCGTAACTTGATGACAGCTGGAGATCCAGGTGTTATATGTCAGGTGTTTTATATCAACATGCGCTACGAGAACGTTAGAAAAGGAGGAACGGGAGATCTCCTTTTGCGTGGAAAGAGAATATCTATAACTATTGTAGCACGTGCGTCATATACTCTCAGGTATGTAATCACTAATCCAACATTGTTTATAAGCAGATTAGTAGGGATGCATAACCTTTCATATGATGAAGAAGGGATAATGACTACCATTAATTCTATGATCCTCCCCACCATAAAGGAGAGCATTATATCAGTTCTGTCTAATGAGGAAGTTTATTCATATCAGAATAGGCTCACGGAGATGGGGGACAGAGTGAGAGTAAGCCTTCATGATGAGTTACTATCCGCTTATGGCATAGAGTTAAGGGCTATAGCGATTACAGCTGTCAATGTTGATGAAGAGAGCGTTAAGAAGCTTAAGGAACTTGAAGAGAACTATGCAAGGAGTGACGCAGAGGCATATAACATACGTACTGTATGGGGCAATGTTAACAACAGAACATTAGCGGAAGCTACAACCGGCGGAATAAGAGGACCAGTTACTGAGGTTGTATCAAATGAAGGTATGGCCAGGATGCCGGGAACTGCAGCGGGACTTTTCATGGGAATGAGTCTTGGTAGCATGGCAGCAAATCAGATGGGCGAGAGCATGAGAGGAATGTTCAATACAGCCAATGAAAATACCCGTAGTAATGAACAGACGGCTAACGTAGCAGAGTTTACAAGGAGACCTGACGATGACCCCCATATTCCCCCACCGCTCCCGAGAAGTAATAGAGTTTGTCCGAACTGTCATAGACGTATAGATGGTGGAGATGTTTTTTGTAAACACTGTGGTAACAGATTATAGGAGGTGTCTTATGAGAAAGAATGTTTTTTATGCTATACCCCTGATATTGATCGCATTGGCATTACAGCTTACTTTTTTCTGGCTTGTCCCGAATGTTGAGAGTAAGTGGATCGTATATTGCATCGGAACGATAATGACGTCATTGCATCTTTTTTTGGTGTACTATTTGGGGACGCGTTTTGGAACTCGCAGATCAGCAGCAACTGTAGTAGCCGGAACTGTAATACAGTCTGTACTGCTTATAGCATCAGCGGTGTTGGTAATGATAGATGCAACATCCAGAAATACCGTATTCATGTTATCGATTATATCTATCTTCTACATAGCGATAGTAACTTCTCTCGGACTTTTTATTGAGAGTGTACCGGAATCGAATGATATTCGTAATAATATCTCCGTTAATGATAGGGATGAGGAAGAAGTGTCATCATGCAGAGATAGAGAGGAACAACGTAATAATCGAGACTACTGTCACAGCGAAAGAAGAAGTAATGAAAACCGTAACACAATATATACGAATGGAAGATCGAGAGTTGAAGAAACTGGGAGAAGGCCTAATCTCAATCCCCCGCCACTTCCGAATAGACGCTGATTGTATGGAACGGGGGTATTGATCATGGCTAATACATGGACATGCCACGTTTGTGGAGGAACAACAAAAGAATATGATCCGACACAGAGATGTGTTGTATGCCTGGGGTGTGGTACTCCGGTTTCAGAGGTGGAACAAAACGAGAGAGCAGGATATGAGCGGAGTAAAGCTCTAGCCAGGGATCATCTCCGGGTAGGAAACTGGTATGAAGCAAAAAGGTTAATAGAACCTCTTTGCTCATCCAGACCTGCAGATAAGGAACTCTATCTTATGCTTTTGTGTTCAGTCACAAAGAACTTAAGTGATTTCCTATACGAGATATGTGATGACAGTTTACGAGAAGAAGCTGCTAAATACTGGGATAAACTTGAAAAGCTCAGATGTGTAACACATCTAATGAAAGAATATGCAAGGAAAAGAAATGACTATGTCAGACAGACAATGGAAATGTACAAATGTAAGAGAGGTCTCCTGATCTTAATCTCGATTTTAATGTCATTTATCACAATCTGTATGTTGCTTGCTGATTCGGATATTGGACTGGTAATGATTGGTATCTCTGCTATATGCTGGGTGATTTTATACATGTGGTTTGTGAAGAATAGGCGAGTCAATATTATATATTACCAGTATTCAGACAGAAATCCATTTAAGTACGAATAAGAATATATCGAGAAGAAGGTTGCATTAACAGGAGGTTTAAAACATGGATTGTTTAGAGGAAACATACAGGAATTTATTGAAGTATTTTGAAGGAAAATCAGAGTGCTATGAGAAAAAAGAAGGAAGTTCCTATAAGGGAATTATAGCTGATGATAAGGAAACCGGTCTTTCAGAAGACATAAGACTTACAAAGAACGGAATGTTGATATATGAAGCCTATCCGGGAATTATTGTTAACAAAGAGCATATGGAAGCTACAGTAATGTATTGTCAAAGCATCGGATCTAGATTTGGAACTGTATATGTGAAGGAACAAAACAGAAATGTCTTGTTTCACGCAGAGACAAGTTTTAAGGATAATCCTGTAAATGAAGTAACGATTAAGATGATTGAGGAAGAGGCGGATGAAGTATTACATAAACATATTAAGAATATAGAAATGCTAAGCTGTGGTCATGGACTAGAGGTACGACCAGTCGAGAATACCGAAGAGAATAAGAAAACATCAATCAGTGAGGGGTTAAATCTGAAAGAGAACATAGAAGTATGTCGAGCATTTTTGGCTAAATCGGGGCATAACAGCATATGTGAGAATCTAAACAAGTGTAATAATGTAGTATTCTTCAGCCAAATGTTAACAAATGATGAGGTTTATAGATTTAAATATATATTTGATGAAAATAGTGGAATGCTTTCTGTAACTGCTGAGTTTGGTGAAAAATCATTTGTGATTCGAGACGAATACAAGTATTCCATAGGGATGATAATGAATCATTATAATTCAAAATTTGCCTGTGGAAATCTGCGATTTAATGATAATGGCAGTTATAATGTCATAATATCTCTTTCATTAATGGATGGTGCTTTAAGTGAAGATACATATGAATATATAGAGCGCAGTTTAGTAAGCATACTACACGAGTCACATTCAAAGATTGAACGTGTAGGGCATGGAGGCTTAGTAGAGCTTAAAGATGAATCAGAAGATATTTCAAAGGAAGTGCGAGATATAATAGCCGAGGAACTAGAAGCTGCTGGAAATAGACGTCTATCTAATATACCGACATTTGAAGAGTTTATGAAGTCCAGAGGAATGAAACTACCGGATATTGATTTTCTCTCTTTTGATGATGTGGATAATAATTCCAATGATGAAGATAGTAAAAAAGAGGAGACCGTGTATTCTATGGAGGATTGTTATGACGAGATTGATGCAATTTTAAATGAGGAGAACTCCCAGGATGGAAACGAATAATACCAGACGAAAAGATCTGGCAATGAAGATAAAAAAAGAACTGGATAATAAGATGGTTGGGCAGAACAACTATAAGGAACTGATGGCAGAACTGATCAGCAAACATATAGTTGATGGAACGACATCGTCTGCAATTGTGATTGGTCCCACGGGAAGTGGAAAGTCTATGTTATTCTCTCTGTTAAGAAAATCAAAACTCTTGCCTAGTGATTATGTGATCATGACCGTTAATGTATCACGATTGACCGAAGAGGGAATATCTGGTCCCAGTCTAAGTGACTACCTGACTGAATATGCAAATATTTGTAAAGCAAAAGGCAATAGACAATGCAAAGGATTGATATATTTCGATGAAGTAGACAAAATCGTTATGCCTTCATATATATCGACCGGAAGCGGAAGTAGCGATAAAAATGCACCTGTTCAGCATCAACTGATGCAAGTACTGGATGGAGAATCTATAGATGGAGTATCTGTAAAAAATGTACTGTGCATCTTTGGTGGAGCTTTTAGCAAGTTATATGAAGAGAAGGAAGAAGGTAAGGATCACAAAAAGATAGGTTTCATAAATGATGATATATCAGAAAAAAACATAATTATTAAAAATGATATCAGAGATAAACTGCTGGATATAGGATTTCAACGGGAATTCCTGGGAAGGTTAGAACATGTATGTAGGATAAATGCACTTACAGAAAAAGAGCTGGCCGTTTGCCTGTTACATCCGGAAAATGGAATAATACCTCAGATCAAAAGATCTTATGAAGAGGATGGCATCTATTTGGAATGCAGCCCCTCAGCAACCAAAGAATTGATAAAATCAATCAAAAGCCAGAATCTGGGAGCAAGATCAGTAAAAAACGTTATGTCTGCACTTTTAGAAGGCGCGTGGTTTAAGTGTATAAACGGAGATTATGATCATATCATAATTAATAAGAACTCATTGCTTTCAGGAGAAGTGATTTATGAAAAGAAATCTGATCATAAGGAGCCTAAAAAGCAGGAATATCATTAAAAATATATCGTTGAGAAACAGATTTAGTAATAGGTTTAGATAATGAGAATATTCGATTACTTCAAAAAACACTATTATATGCGCGATGGTGAAATAGTATGCAGTTATCGAAAAAAGCAGGAAAAATGCACAATACTATACAAATATCATCGATTTTTTAAAAATGAGAATTATGTGGCTTTTATAGGAGACATACGAGAGAAAAAGATAAGTTTTTTGATCGGTCAGATCATAAGTGGAGAAGACGAAATACATATCATCAGCGATGACTATATTAAAATCTGTATCATAGCTGAAATGTGTAGCAAATTATAAAGTCATGAAATTTGTTAAGAATATTTGTAAAAAACGATGAGAAAACTAATACCTCATCGTTTTTTATATTAGGTAGGAAAGGAGAAGAAATATGGTAAATGAATATAACATTATCAGACAAACCTCCGCTAGAATCAATAATACTATACGGACTAATAACATTGAAGCTTCGATTTATAGAGATATGCAGCGAGTATATAGAGAAAACAGCAATAAACGCTGTGTTTTTATTTATGTACGAAATGATGAGATTGATGGACAATTTATAGATATATATTTTTATCGAGATATCGCCTGGCCGATGACTTATAAACAATTCAGGATCATACCTGATTATCGATTCAAACAGCAGGATGAGGAAGAGTTCTTATACTTGATACATAGAAAAAACCTGCATATCGAGTATGAAATGTTTTGTGATGTACAGATCACTATATCTGAACTCTTCCCTCAGTGGCATATGAATAAAACAAAATCTATTGGTCAATATCTCGATAATCTATACTTTGTATCTCACAGATCTGGACCTAAAGAGATCATGTACAAGAGTGGATTACAAAACATAGCATATGGTATGGATCAAATAGAGGATTATAACCTTATTGGAAGTTCGCCTCAGGAAATATTAGAGATGCCATTACCGTTGTGCAGGATAATAAATGAATTCGGTGACGTGAAAAGAATATCTGACGAATTCTCAAGAAAACACATGATAAGCGTATATGAAAAGTACTCATCGTTAATATCCAAAACGCTTACCAAGGATCAATGGAATTATCTGGAACAGGATTGCTGGGGCAGAAAGTTTAACAGAAAACTCTTTAATTACATAAAAGAAACAAATGCAGACATATATAAGCGTTACTTTGAAATTGATACTTTACTGGGAAATTTAAATCCATATAAAAAACTTCCGAACCCAAAAGATATCTACGAAAAACTTCAGTTGATGGAGAGCATTGCAAATCATATGGAAGAAAAGGAATCATTAGACGAAGGGATTCAGAAACACAGAATAGCCGATCTTGCATATGAGAATAGCGATTATGAAGCGATAGTACCATCAACAATGGTTCAGATAATCAAAGAAGCGATTGACATGCATAACTGTCTCATGACCTATCTGTACAATCTATCAAATGGAGGCACGCATATAGTTTTCGTAAGAAAAAAGTGTGATACGGAAGAATCATATATGGATATCGAAATAGCTCATCGAAAAATAATAACCGCAAGACTTAAGTTTAATGCTCTTCCAAAAGTAGAAGATATGGAATTTCTTATTGAATATGCAAGGGAAAAGGATCTGATCTGCAGACCAAGAGAATTGATAATGGAAGACGGTGAGTATGATGAGTTATTTGGTAGAGAAGATCTGATAGATTTTCTTGAAGGAATAGAAAAAGAAGATACAAATGAAGATGTGCGATTGGATGGAGAAGACTTTTACTTTGATGGTCAGCGTTGGGATCTGTGATTTATTTTGGAGTTTTATCTACTTTGATCGTTATTATTACTAAGGCGACAAGGAGGTAACAGCATGAATAGAGTTTATATTTTTCCAGGTACTAAGAAGACTAGTCGGTCAAGGCAGGTTAAATTCGGTATATACAGTTTTTTGCTGGCGATAATCGCGCAATTGTTCTTCCGTTTTGTAGGCGCATTAGGTAATACGATGATCATTGGAGGAAAAAAGATAGAAGGAGGAGCCATCGTTAGACTCTTTCTTTTATTGTATCTTGTAGCTGCTTTATGGTGTATTTTATTCATCGGTATTCAAAAAGATACCTGGATGAAAATAGCAGCTGTGGCATATTTCCCTTCTTTGATCATGATCCTATTGAGGGCGTCACATGTTTATGATGTATATGTAATGATATCGATCTTTCTTGTGATCATGGTGATTACACCACTGATCGTAACCTTTACTTCGTTTGGTTCTTTCGGATTTGTAAATCCAGACAGGATAGGCCAGCGTAAAGAATTTTTAGGTTTCTTTTTTCAATTTGGTCAGCCACTTTGTCTGCCGTTTCTCACGACAATAGTAGTATTTGTTTTATCATTGTCGTCTAGTTACAGAAGTCTCAGTGAAATGGAACTCAATTATGGAAAACTGGTTGAATTTAGTGATCAGGAAAAAAAGAACCTTATGAATGAATATCTGGTCAACAACTACAATAACGTAATATATGCAGATGGATCGAATTTCAAGCCAGCCAAGGAAGGTGAGTTATGGCAGACAAATATCGAAGGACTTAAAAATCTCAGGAAGGATATCTACAATTCACTATCAAACAAAGAGAGGCTCAATGCACTTAAGCTCATTGTTGATATAGAGATATATGACCTGACCGGAGAGACAGACTTCGTTGATCTGGTATCTGCTGACATTGAATCAGATACACTTGGAGCATATTACAACCAGACCAGGACAATAGTATTGAATACAAGCGTACTTGAGAATAGAGATGAGGCGATAGAGTCTTTATTGCATGAATGTAAGCACGCACATCAGCATTATCTGACCGATTACTTAGCACAAATGAACATGCTTGATAATCAGGCTATTAAAAGGAGCAGTTATGGAAGATGGCAAGAGGACTTCGATGATTATAATAACGGCAAAGAAACTGGGTTTTCTGACTACTATACTCAGGACGTTGAAGAAGACAGCAGAGAATATGCTTATATATGGTCCAGACATTACATCATGTATATCGATAGGATCACTGATAACGTAGTAAATCAAACTAATCTGGAAAACAAGTAGAGGAGGAAGGCGATGGATTGTAAATGTAAAATGCCAAATATTTTTCTTTTAGATATTAATTCAAAGATGACTAAAGAATGGGAAAAGTATTTCATCAATGAAGAGAATGTTAAAGTCGTTTGTGAAGATTTTGAGAGTTTCATGAGAAAACACAAAGAGAATATCGCTATAGTCAGTCCGGCTAATTCGTATGGAATTATGGATGGAGGATATGATGGAGCGATAACAGAGTATTTTGGAGATTCTGTTCAGAAACAAGTTCAAAAGAAGATACAGGGACAATACTTGGGAGAGCAGCCGGTTGGAACGGTACTGGTTATCAGCATCGATATGGATAAGAAGATTAAATTGTTACATATACCGACCATGAAGGTCCCTGAACCGATCATAGATACACAGATCATATATAACTGTATGAGACAGTCACTAATAACAGCAGCTATGGATGAAGGTGTTGAGAACATTGTCGTTCCTGCTTTTGGAGCATTAACCGGGAGGGTATCGGTAGATATGGTAGCCAAACAGATGTATGCTGCCTTTTTACAGATAAAAATGCAGATAGAAGGTGGGAATCCGTGTATCGAATCATGGAACACCGTGCTCCGCCAAAACCTAAAGATCATGAGAATAATAAATGAGATATAGGAAATACACTCGTTATATGGAATAAAGGAGGGATCAGACTGTGCCCAATAAGGATAAGAATACCGATTTTGCAAAACTGGAAGATGTATTAAATGAGATAAATCAAGCAATGAGCAAAGGTTTAAATGGTGAAGTTAAAGTTCCTTCGCTTTTTATTGTCTGCGAAGATTATGATGTCGCATCAGGTCTAGCAAAGAGATACTCAACTGTTTTGGATGAAGCAGAATATTTTTCCGATCGTGGCAGGGAAACATATTGCAATCTTGTCTTTCCAAAGGAAAATGAAAAAGATGAGAAACTCTTCTTCGCATCTCCCAGAAGAGTAGCAGCAACCAGAAACAGATTCTATGGAACGATGAGCATTTCCCTTCAGGAATTTGATGGCTCAGATCTGATCAACAGTAATAGTTTCAAGAATCTTATGACTTTTATCGAGGATAATACGGACAACATTCAGTTTGTCATATATGTGAAGACCTCATTTTCAATGAAGAGACAACTTTTTACATCACTATCAGCTATCACCCCATTTAAATTGGTCTATACTTCAACCAGTAAAGACAGAATTGATGTTATTAGAGATGAATTTAACCAAAGGGGATACTTTTGCGATGATGCAGTGATGAACAGAGTTAGCAGCATCCTAGACAAAATTGATGCCGAAAATGAGTTATCCGTGAAAGCGCTGATGTCCAGAATTGACTATGAAATGTCAATAAGTGATGGAATGAATGTAATTCAGGACGTAGTTTCTAAGATTGAGCAGGAGTATTCTGACACCAATATATCAGATGGAGGAATCGTGATGGGATTCCGCCCTAGATAAGGAGAATAGAATCAATGTACGGTACCAGCAATAATTTTATTGATCCAAATTACTATAATGGCAAATTTGCGGAGCGTAAAGAACTAGAGCAGGACTATAAGTGGGTTGATCTTAACGATCCTTATGGGGAAACAAAAGCAGCCGGAACTTGTATATCTGTAGAATATGATAAACATGGAAAAGTATGTAAGATTCTTGTTGATGATAGTGAAAGTAATACGCTTATAGTATCTAATACCGGAAGTGGCAAAACAAGAAGAGTACTTAGCCCATATATATTATCTTGTATAAAGGCTTTAGAAAGCTTTGTGTGTCATGATCCCAAAGGGGAGCTTTACATGTTCTTTGTCGAACTGCTTAAAAAATATGGCTATGACGTATTCATTATTAATTTACGTGAGCCACTAAAAGGTCATCGTTTCAACATTTTACAGAAACCCGCTCAGCTCTATAGAGAAGGAAATGAAGACAGGGCACTTGAGATAGTTTCCAATATAGCAGAATCGATATTCAGTGTGATAGCTGATAAGGAGGACTTGTTTTGGACGGAAGTAGCAAAAAGCCTTTTTATATGTTACTTCATTATGGCAGTAGATCTTTATCCACCCGAAGAGGTATCTTTAAAAACAATATATCGAATTCATATTGAAGGTATGGTCAAAATGGGTGCATCGACTGCCTTGGCTGTATATTTGGATGCACATAAAGAGAGTAAAGCATATGAACATGGAATCTATACTGTTACTGCGCCAAATGATACACGTAATAGCATTTTTGCGGTGTTTTCAGGCGGTATTTCTAGACTGATCATAAATGATGCTATATCTGATACACTCAGTGATTCTTCAGAAGGAATAGAGAATATCTCGAATGAAAAGAAGCCTACAGCAGTATTCATCATAACACGTGATGAAGCTCCGGGAACATATAGTACTGTGGTCGCATCAACTATTGATCTGATATATACTTCTCTGATAGATCAGGCCCAGTCTCGGGAAGGTTTAATACTACCAAGAAGAGTTCATTTTATTCTTGAGGAGTTTGGTAATATTGCAGCGCTCAACAATATAAACAACATGCTTACAGCATCAAGATCTAGGGGAATAAGGATAGTGGCAGTTGTTCAATCACTTTCCCAGCTAGATCTAATTTACAATGAAAAGCTTTCAAGGAATTTGATCGGCAACTTTCATAATCTAATCTATATGAATTCTACGGATATGGAGCTCGTCGAGATAATCAGCAAAAGATGTGGAACATACATAAATCCGTATACAAATTCTTCTGAACCGCTACTAAGTCCTAATCTTTTAACACATTTGGATAAGAAGCGTGGGGAGACGCTGATGTTACTGGATAGGCATTATCCGTATATTGCATATCTGCCAGACATGTCTTGTTATAAGGATATAGTCCCGATATCGAGATTCGATGTTGATGAGAGGAAATTACTGAAAAAGCACTATGGAAGATTAACTCAACATGTTAAAGACATTATTTCGCGTAGAGCAGATGGACAGCGAAACACTGATGCTTTCGGAAGAGAGCTTTCTAAAGAGGCAAGAGATAGAAAATTAAAGATTATGGAAACGATAATAGAAAGTGATAAGGAATAAGCGATGAGTACACAGAAAGAGAAAAAACTGGGTCAGGTTTTAAATATTGGATTGAACGACGAGTTTCTGATCGGGATACCCGATAAGAAAAATCTTAAAATAGCTATCCTTGCTTTAATGTTTCATGGATTTATAGATGATCGATCTATAAATGTATTGAGCTCGATAGTAACAAAAACCTCAACAATAGATTCTGTTTTGGGAGTGGACCCATTCATAAAGGGAGTTGCGCCATTAGATGTATCTGATGAATACTTTAAGATTTTCTTTTCAAAGTTGAATTCAAATGTAAAAAGAAAGATCAAATACACAAATAGCAGTGAAATGTTCAATAAGCTTGATGAGTATCTTGTACCTACTTGGATTGAAGAAAAGTATCGTCAGCTATTTGATTTGTTGCCTAATCTGCGTTTTGTTGGAGAAGATTCATATTTTGTGACGAATGAAAATGGATTCTTTAGAAACAAGGGAACTACGAATTTAACTGCTGATAACAGGATCGAAAATGAGGAGACTATATCTTTAACGTTCAACCAGTTACTAGGAATGGATGATAGAAAAATCATATATGCAGGTATAGCAGGTAACTCGCAGGTTTATATGGAATACCATTCTGAAGGTGAAAAAGCAGTAGAGGTCATCCGAAAGGGGCAATTTATTGGTCTGATCGAGGATATATACCCTGTTGTAATAAGAGACAAGAAGTTAATGATCATTGAGGGAGAATCGTCTAGGATACTGACGTCTGTAAGTCGTAACGAACATTTCAGCGTTTTTCGCAATTCAATACTAGTAGAAGGGAAAGGTCCTACGATAATAAGACCTTATGAGATATCAAAGGAAGGTAATAAGATTGAATATTCAGAATCAAAATACCGTGAATATTTGATCAGAAAATTTCTTGACTGGTTGTTTTTCTATTCCATATCAGATGTTGGTGTCGAAATAGAATTACAAAAATACAATAAGGAGAAGTTAACTATAAATGATCTTATAAGTCATCTTGGAAAATACAAGTCTTTTGATGAGAGCATAAGAGACATCCTATCTATATTGGAGATATTTAAGAGATATATAAATCCGTCTGAAGATATTACAGATTTTTTATATGAATTTCTGGATGTGCTCATGCATATGGACAGATTATATGTTCCACAAAAGTGCACTCCTAGGGCACTTAATGTGATACAGATGATGGGTTCAAAAAATGAATTGGATCCCATGAATGGTTGGGAAAAACTTAAGAGTACATTGATGGAATATGCGTATTGGACTGAAGAAAAGCTATCTCAGTATTATTCGCCGGTTAGTAATCTATATATTGGTTGTTTTACCATAAAAGATGGTCATCTTCGTTTTGTAAAACTGGAATATGACAAAGGTGTGCTGGTTGGCAGTTGTTATGTTTATCAAACGGGAGATAAAGAAATGAGAGGCAGCGTAGTTTATGACCTCAAAGAAGAAAAGTTGATATTCCAATACTATCGTGCCCTGACCAAAGCTGAAACGGATCTGTTGCTCAATACATACAACCCAGAGGGAGAAGAATATAGCATTCGAATCTTTCCTTGAATAAGATAGGAGCATTCCTGTAATTCATAAATAGCGCCAATTGAATAAAAAGAGACCTATCGATAAGATATAGGTACATCTTGACGGATGAAAATACCAAATCAAACCGGAGGTCTCATATGAATTATACACAGAATGAAAAAATCGAACAAGTAACAGACACGACACTGGTAATCGGTGTGGATGTCGGAAGCCAGCTTCACTACGCCAGAGCCTTTGATAACAGGGGCAAGGAGCTTACGAAAAGGGTTCTTTCCTTTCCGAACAGTATTGAAGGATTTAACACCTTCAATCAATGGGTAGAGAAGATTAGGACAGAGAATGATAAGACCGACGTTATGATAGGCTGCGAGCCTACAGGACATTATTGGTTTGCTTTTGCAAAGTATGTGTCCGATCATCAGATGACATTGGTAATGGTCAATCCCTTCTCGGTCAAGAAGATCAAGGAACTTGATGATAACAGTCCTAAGAAGACAGACATAAAGGATCCGAAGACAATAGCAAAACTGGTAGTGGATGGCAGGTATTCCATTCCATATATGCCGGAAGGCATTTATGCAGAGATAAGAGATCTGGTATATAGCCGTGACAGGATCGTTAAGCAGCACAACATATCTGCAAACAGGATCCAGAGATGGCTGGCGGTACACTTCCCGGAGTATCTGGGGATTTATTCAAGATTTGATGCTACAAGCGGCCTGGCAGTGCTTGAGAAGGCACCATTGCCAAAGGACGTGA
>Ga0310694_10000481_pt1 | contig 52032 bp, 40 predicted proteins | sample 174DNAGHGhighgp2_FD_203884 | JGI IMG/M metagenome (GOLD analysis project Ga0310694, IMG submission 203884) | Sheep rumen microbial communities from Palmerston North, Manawatu-Wanganui, New Zealand - 1742 DNA GHGhigh gp2 (v2) (version 2) | ecosystem: Host-associated > Mammals > Digestive system... | reverse complement strand
TGAGGAATTCGTAGGCGCCTTCGAATTTGTCAAGGTCTGTAGGGTGGTGGGCATCTGTCGCCACGGTCACCGGTATGCCCAGCGTGTTCATGTGCCTTATGGTCTGACGGGCAGGGTAGTAGTCGTCGTGACGCCCTTTGTAGATGCCTCGGGTGTTTATCTCGCACACTATGCCCAGCTGCGCTATCAGCTCTATGGTCTCATACAGCAGGTCGCGGAACCAGCGCTCGTTATAGTCGAAGTAACGCCCTCGGTTGTGCATCACTATCTTGTCCACATGGCCCGCTATGGTCGGGCGGTTCTTGAGCAACATCGCGTTGTATTGTCTGAAATAGGTCGTCACGCCTTTGCGTATGTCGCCGTGGAAGATACGTTGCAACCCCTCGTCGTAGCGCTCCTGCAACGGCCCGTCGATAAACCACAACTGGTTGGCTATGTCGCCTTTAGCGTCGAACTCTTCTGGGTTGGTAATTAGGTGTATGCTGCCTATCGTGTATTCCAGCTGTCCACGCTCGACGAGGGGCGCAAAGTCCTCCTGCACCGCGGTGATGTAGTCGACCTCCAGTCCCAAACGAATTTCTATCCTGTCGGCATATCTCTCTTTCAACGTCCTGATTTCGTTGCAGTAATCTAGATAATTGCACTCTTTGATGGCAAAACTGCTTTCGAACGGCACGGGAGCGTGTCCCGAGAAGCCCAGATGTGTAAAGCCGTGACCTACGGCGTAGTCCACATACTCTTGTGGCGCACATTTGCCGTCACAGTAGTTGCTGTGTGTGTGATAGTTAGAAAGCATAGACCGCACTGAGTGATAGGCGTAGGTTGCACACGGGTTCGGCGTCAACTATATATTTTGCTGTCGTCAGCTCGGCTTCGCCTACAAAGGAGAGGCCTTTCAGCGTGGTGTATGTCAGTCTTGGCTGCACTCGCCACAGGTAGTCGATGTCCCATCCGCGGCCGAAGGCGTGGGTCACCGTCTTTTCGGTGGTGATAGTGGTCGACTGCTGTTTGGCATAACCCATGAACAGGCCCGGACGCCAGTGACCGCGGGTGCGTTCAATGTCCATCCACACGGTGTTGAAGTGCCAGTCCTGCACCTCTTCACGGCCACTACCTGCGTAGGTGAGCAGGAGGTAGCCTCCCAGCGAGCAGCCTTCGTACAGGCTGTTGTTGAGCAGGGTCTGCGCTTTGATGGTGAAGCCGTCGAAACGGTATTTGCCGAAGAGGGAGAAGGTGTACGAGCTGTGCAGTCTGCTGTCGAGCGTTGTCTGTGGCACTTGTGGCTGGATTGTCAGCATGTTGGCCGCGGCGCCGAGTAGCAGTCGGTCGTTGTTTATGCGGGCCTGCAGGTTCAGCTCGGGCAACAGCGAGCGTCGGGCGAAGGTTGTCGACGACGTGTATACGCCGTCCAGCATGCCGTGACTCATGTTGTCCAGTTGCCATTGCGCCACGGCAACAGCTTCAAAGACACCCGGTTTCCAGCTGTAGCGCACCTGGTTGTAGCGGGCGTAGGGGTGGAACGGCGCTCCCATGTTCAGCGGGTTGGTCATAGGCATTATCTCATGTATCACCATGGCGTACCAGTACTGACCGGCAAGCAGTTTGTGCTTCCCCCAGTCGAGGGTGAAATAGGCATGACGCAACCGCAGGTTGTTGTTCGTCGCGTTTGTCGAGCCTGTGAAGTCGCCTTCTATGTATCCCGATGTCTTTGCGCCAAGCATGTCAGGGCCGTTTATCGTCAACCCCAGCCGTGCCGTGATGCTCAGCATGTTGGCCTGCCAGCCATCGTTGATGTCGCGCCCCAGGCTGTCGCGCAGGATGGGTTTGGGGTAGAAGAGCATCATATCCTCGCGGCCACCAACAACGCTACGGCTGTCGGCATAGTAGTGGGGGTTCACAAAACCATGAAGGTTCAGCTTGAACTTCTGTGTCGTGTCGCTTTGGCTCATCGCCGATGTGGCGAGTGTCGCCAAAACCAACAGTATCAATACTTTCCTCATATCTCTTTCACCTTATTTTTTTGACCCGCCGGCGAGTGCGAGAATAAGTCCGAGGGCGATGCCGAGCAGTGCGGCGAAGAGCACCTGAAAGGTGGCAGGCAGTATGAAGGTGATGGTGTGCGCGGGAAACCAGAAGAGGGGTATCGTCTTCTTTATGACCACATTCCATTGGACGTCCCAGTTCACTTTTGTGGCGAATATCTCGCGCATCTTCATCGGTCGCAGCAGGCCACGCACTGTGCCTCCGTTGTCGAGGATATGGATGTCCGTGCATTTGTGGAACGTCATCATCACAGGTGCAAAGATGCTGTTCATCAACACGCTGACGGCAAATGCGATGCCCAGCTTGCCCCATGTGAGGGTGGGGGAGGCGAAGATGGCCGCCAGTGTGCCTCGTTCGCAGCCGGCAACACTCTCCAGAAAGGCCGGTACGCCGGTCTTGAATATCACCATGGCCATAGCTATGCACATGCCCAGAAAACCCCATACCATCATGCGTGGCAGCACGCCGAAACCTTTCTCGTTATACACGCCTTTTCTGATTCGCAACGCCAGCATCTCGCCCAGGGTGGCAAGGATGGCGAATTTGAAGAACGCCATGATGTAGGGGTGCGTCGAGGTGGCTCTGTTGAACCAATCGAAGAAACCTGTTGCGGGAATAAAGAACGGTGCCAGCACCGCAATAACGCAGAGAATTAGTATCCAATCCTGTTTTTTCATTGTTGTAAATCTATGTTGTAAAATATGTTATCGTTGCAATTCAAAAAATAATACAATGCAAAAATACTAAAAAATAAAGAATTCTGTTAATAATACTAAAAATTGGAGCTTATGTCATCATTACCCCCGCTATTTCTCGATCTGGCTATTATTCTGGTAACTGCCGGCGTCATCACCGTTATTTTCAAATGGCTCAAACAGCCTTTGGTGCTCGGCTACATTGTTGCGGGTTTTTTCATCGGCCCCTATTTCCCGTGGTTCCCTGCTGTGAAGGACGTCACTGATGTGCATGTCTGGAGCGACATCGGCATCGTGTTCCTTATGTTTGCCCTCGGCTTGGAGTTCAGTATCAAGAAGTTGAAAAAGGTCGGCGCTACGGGTGCTATTACGGCTTTGACCGAGTTGGCCATCATGTTCTTGATAGGTTCCAGTGTCGGACGCATGCTCGGGTGGGGCTCCATGGAGTGCATCTTCTTGGGCTGTATGCTCTCCATCTCGTCCACTTCTATCATTATCAAGTCGTTCGACGACCTGAAGCTGAAACAGCAGAAGTTCACCTCCTCCGTGACGGCTGTGCTCGTGGTCGAGGATCTCATCGCCGTGCTGCTACTCGTCATTCTCTCCACCATCTCGGTCAGCAAAAGCTTCAATGGCGGGGAGTTGGCTATGAGCCTCGTCAAGCTCATCTTCTTCCTGATAGTATGGTTTACTTTCGGCATCTTTTTGATTCCCACCTTCCTCCGCTGGATGCGCCGCTACATGACAGAGGAGACGCTCTGCATTGTCGCCGTGGGCCTCTGCTTCGCCATGGTGGTCTTCGCTTCCTACGCGGGCTTCTCCACCGCTCTGGGCGCTTTCGTCATGGGCGCCATCCTTGCCGAGACCATCGAGGCCGATGTCATACACAGGGTCATCACTCCCATCAAGGATCTCTTCTGCGCTGTCTTCTTCGTCTCTGTCGGTATGCTTGTCGACCCGCACATCCTTGTGAAATACCTCGTCCCCATACTCGTCATCGCCGGCACGGTGATTGTCTTCAAGTCGTCGGCAGCCACATTGGGTATCATCCTCTCGGGCAAGAACTTGAAGACCGCCGTCCAGTCGGGCTTCTGCTTCTGCCAGATTGGTGAGTTCTCTTTCATCATCGCAGGGTTGGGTCTCTCCTTCGGGGTCATCAATCCTGACATCTACCCCATGATTGTGTCGGTATCCATCGTCACCACCTTCGTCACTCCTTACATGATTAAGGCCGCCAACCCGTTCTATAACTGGGTGGAACCCAAACTGCCTCAGAGACTTAAGGATGCTCTCGAACGCTACAGCAATTCTGCCAAGCAGACCAATCAGACCGTCTCGGTACGCCTTTTCTTGAAGAAACAATTCTCTTCAATTCTGCTCTATGGCGCCATCAACGCCGCTATCATCCTCTTGTCTTTCACTCTGTTGAAGCCTTTCTTGAACAGCATCATGGTTACCTCCGACGGCAACCCCTCGTTCTGGGGCAACCTGCTCGGCATGCTTATAACTCTCATCGTCATGCTGCCGTTTGTGTGGGCTATGGCGGTGCGCAATGTCAACCGCGACCGCATCCGCAAGCTACTGGATTCTAAGGAGTACAGTCAGGCTATCGTCATTCCGGTCCTCCTTCTGCGCTATTTCCTCGCCCTCTTCTTCATCGGCCTAGTCATCGGCAGCTATATACATCTGGCTGTCGGCTTCCTCGTTATCCTCGCTATCTTCATCGTGCTGATGATTCTTTTCTCCAAGAAGACAATTACATTCTACCAGCGTATTGAGAATCAGTTTATCGAGAATTTCAACTCCCGTCAGGCTCAGCAGTCCTTCAAGATACCTACTCTTCTGGAAAACAACTTCTATCTTGAGCGCATTCCGGTCACGCAATATTCTCCGTATATCGGCAGAAAACTCATGGAGACCCGTTTCCGCGAGGACTACGGCATCAATGTCGTCTCCGTCGAACGTGCCGGACAGGTCTACGACCTCCCCAGCAAGGAGATGCTCGTCATGCCGGGCGACCGCCTGTCGGTGATGGGCGGCGAGGAGCAGATTGCCCACCTCCGCTCTGTACTCGACGTGGAACCCGACATGCTCATTCACGACCATAGCGACAACGAACTGAATATCTATCGTCTGACTGTGCACGAGAACAATCCTTTCATCGGCAAGACTATTGCCGAGTCTCAGTTCTCGCAACACTATCATGCCATGATTATTGCCATCGAACGCGACGACTCGCAGGTCCTCAACCCTAAGTCGGACACCGTCTTCTGCGAAAACGATGTCGTCTGGTTTGTCTCGCCCGATGAGCTTGATATACATAAGTTTACAAGAGAATCATAATTGTTTTTAATTAACATATCTTCCTTAACATCTCTATAAATGACAAAAAAAAGTGTAGTTATACTTCTTGCCACTATCTTGATGGCTATCACGCCGCTCCGTGCGCAGAACACCAACACCACCTCCTCCGACCGCAGTTTCGAGCTGACCAAGAATCTTGAAATCTTCAGCCGCCTCTATCAGACGCTTTATATGAACTATGTCGACGACGTAGACCCGGGCGCCACCATGAAGAAAGCCATCGACGCAATGCTCTCTTCTCTCGACCCTTACACTGTCTATTACCCTGAGTCCGACATGGAGGACGTCAAGCTGCAGCTCCTCGGGCAGTACGGCGGCATCGGCTCGCTAATCCATCAGGAGGGCGACAAGATTTACATCTCCGAGCCATACAAAGATCTCCCTGCTGATAAGGCGGGCCTTAAGGCTGGCGACCGCATCCTCGCCGTCAATGGCGAGTCCACTAAAGGCAAGAGCAATGCCGATGTCAGCTCCGCCATGCGTGGTCAGGCTGGCACCACCTTGACTCTCAAGCTCGAACGCGACGGCAAGACCTTCGAACGCACCATCACCCGTGCCGAAATCAAGCTGCCCAATGTCCCCTACAGCGGTATGCTCAAAGGCAATATAGGTTATGTGAAACTCGACGAGTTCACCAAGGAAGCCGCCAAGAATGTCCGCGACGCCTTCACTAAGCTCAAACGTGAAAACCCCTCCATGAAAGGCTTCATCCTCGACCTCCGCAACAACGGCGGTGGCTTGATGAACGAGGCGGTCGACCTCGTCAATGTCTTCGTCCGTAAGGGACAGCTCATCGTCGAGACTAAAGGCAAGGTGGCCGCCAAGAACACCAAGAGCTACACGCGTCAGGAACCCGCTGACACCGAGATTCCTGTCGCTGTGCTCATCAACGGCTACAGCGCATCGGCTTCCGAGATTACTGCCGGCAGCCTTCAGGATCTTGACCGTGCTGTGATTGTTGGCTCCCGCTCCTTTGGCAAAGGTTTGGTGCAGAATGTTTTGCCTCTGGTCTATAACACTCAGATGAAGGTCACGGTATCCAAATACTACATCCCCAGCGGGCGCTGCATTCAGGCCATCGACTACAGTCATCGCGACGAGAACGGGCGCGCCACCAAAGTTCCAGACTCGCTGAAGACGGCCTTCAAGACCGCCAACGGTCGCATTGTCTACGACGGTTTCGGCATCGAACCCGATGTGGAAGTGGAGACTGAATACATGTCGAATGTCGCCACCTCGCTCGTCTCCAAATTCCTCATCTTCAACTATGTCAACCAGTTCGTCGAAAAGCATCCCTCTATCCCTCAGCCTTCCGAGTTCCAGATCACCGACGAGATTTACAACGACTTCCTCGCCTATCTCAAAGATAAGGACTATGAATACAACACTGGCACCGAGCAGGTTCTCAAGGACTTGACCGAGGTCGCCAAGGAGGAGAACTACTACGATGCCATCAAGGACAACATCGAGCAGCTCGAAGCTCAGCTCAAGAAGGACAAGGCCGACGACCTCATCAAGTTCCGCAGCGAGATTTCCGACCTCCTCAAGGCCGAGATTCTCGTCCGCTACTACTACTCCGCCGGACGCCTCGAGGGCTCCCTCTCCAACGACCCCGATGTCCTCAAAGCCACCGAGATTCTCCTCGACACCGATGCTTACAAGGCTTTATTGAAGGGCTCTAAGAAATAGTTTCACAGCAGTCCCCCATACGCTTTGCCACCTTTTCTCTTTTTAGTCAATGTTTTTCACAATTCATTCTAAGCTCATAGTCTGAATCTCATAATTCAAAATAAATTTCGTGTTTTCCGCTTATTTTCCACCAGTCGTTGATGCCAACGGCCGCATAGCTATGCGGCCGACGGTTCATCGTGCGGTCTATTTCATTCTGCTGATTGTGCTGGTGGGTGCCCAGTCGGTGAGCAATTATATGATGAGCTGCATCGAGGTCCTCCTCTTTGCCAACTGGTTCTTCGAGTGGGATATGAAGCGCAAGTTCAGCGGCCTCTTCCGCCTCGGGAAACAGCACGGACACAGCCTCTCGCTCCTCGCCGCTTTCCTCATTCTTATGGCCGTCCATTTTATCTGGATGATTGGTAGCGAAAACCTCAGCTATGCCCTCGACGACATCTTCCGCAAGCTTCCGCTTCTCGCCATCCCGCTTGTCGTCCTCACCTCGCGGCCTCTCAACCGCAAACAGCTCTCATTCCTCTTCAACGTCTTCATTGCCACCGTCTTCGTGGCTACCATCATCGGTCTTGTCCGCTACCTCTCCATTCCCGACCTCCCGTACCGTAAGATTGTTCCTTTCATCTCCAACATACGCTTTTCCCTCAACGTCTGTTTCGCCATTGTCCTTCTCGTGGCCTTTTTCGTTCATGCTCGCCATTTCCTTTCTCGCGCCTCCATCATTCTCCTCATTGTCTGGTTTCTCTTCTTTCTTCTTATTATTCGCTCATATACAGCTTTTTTTGTTCTTCTGGTGTTGCTGTTCCTCATGCCTTGCCTCTTCTGGCGTCGCATCGTCGGCACAAAGTCACGACTTCTGGTCTTCGCCGTGCAACTTATTGTCATTGTGACGTTGACCGCCGTCTCCGTCACCATGTTTCGCGACTACTACCGCCCCGTCCCGCTTGCCTGTCAGCCGTTGCAGCCGCTAACGCCTTCTGGCAACGCCTACAGCCACGCCTGCGACGGCCTCGTCGAGAATGGCAATTATATAAACAACTATGTGTGCGAAAGTGAGTTGCGTCAGCAGTGGCACCGTCGAAGCTCTCTCTGCATCGACTCGCTCACACCCAACGGCTATGCCGTGATGCCCACCCTTGTGCGCTACCTCAACGGTATGGGGCTCGCCAAGGACAGCGCCGGCGTTTCAGCCCTCACCGACAGCGACATACGGGCCATTGAGCAAGGAATAGCCAACCCAGTCTATGTCAATGGTGGGCCCATTCGCAAGATGTTCTATGTCACCCTGTTCGAAGTAGAGTCCTACCGCCGCACTGGTGCCGTCAAGGGCTTCTCGCTCATCGAGCGTCTGCTCTTGTGGAAGAATGCATGGTGCGTCTTCCTCGACAATCCTCTCTTCGGCGTCGGCACTGGCGATGTCGTCGATGTCTGCCATTCGCGCCTTCAGCAGATTCATTCACCTCTTGCCGACACCAACAAACATGCTCACAGCCAGTATCTTTCCTTCCTCGTGGCCTTTGGTCTCGTCGGAACGCTCCTCATCATCGTCGCCTTCGTCATCGCCATTCGGCGCGGCAGGCTCATGCGTCTGCCTCTCTTCGCCGCCATGATCATCATCGTCCTCGTCTCCTTCATTGCCGAGGACACCCTCGAAACCCTCGCAGGGTGCGTCTTCTCGGTCCTTTTCACCACTATTATGGCCAACAGCGACCCCGCTTACGAAATAAAATCAACCGACATACACTCCTCATAATAAGCGATATACTGTATCGCCCCTTTCGCTAACCCTACACTCTTCCCAAAAGTTAACATCGCATAAATGTATAATTATCACATCCTTAATAACGGCATAAAAATCATTCTCCGTCAAAACGACTCTCCTGTCACTCACGCCGGAGTATACATCAATATCGGCTCTCGCGACGAGAACCAAGCGCAGCAAGGCATCGCACATTTCATCGAGCATTCCATCTTCAAAGGTACTGAACACCGGCACGCCTACCACATCCTCAACCGCATCGACGGCGTAGGCGGCGAGCTCAACGCCTTCACCACCAAGGAGGAGACGTGCATCTATACCTCCTCGCTCTCTGTCCATCTCGAGCGCTGCCTCGAACTCATGTCCGACATCGTCTTCCATTCCACATTCCCCTCCAAAGAGATAGAGAAGGAGAAAGATGTTGTCATCGAGGAAATCAACTCCTACAAGGACTCTCCATCCGAGCTTATCTACGACGATTTCGAGGAATACATCTTCGGCTCTCACCCTTTGGCACACAACATTTTGGGCACTCCTCGCAACGTGCGGCATTTCGATTCCGACACCCTGATGCACTTCATGCGCGACAACTATACCACCGACCGTATGGTCATCTCCGTCGTCGGCAATGTCGACTTCCGCCGTCTCGTCCGCCTCTGTCAGCACCACTTTGGCGACTACCCGCAACGCACCTCTGCAGCCGACCGTTCCGTCAAGCCCGTCTGCCGTCCCTTCGACGTTACCCTCAAGCGCCACACTCACCAGATGCACATCATGCTCGGCGGACAGGCACCCGATTCCTACGACGAGCGCAAAGTCGCCTTCTCACTGCTCAACAACATACTCGGCGGCCCGGCTATGAATTCCCGCCTCAATGTCGCCATACGCGAACGCTACGGCTTCTGCTACACCATTGAGTCTCAGTATTCGCCATTCTCCGACACCGGCCTCTTCTACATCTATGCAGGCATCGACAGCGACGCCCGCGACCGCTTCCTCGACCTCGTCGCCGACGAACTGCGCAAAACAGCCTCCACCGAGCTCTCCTCTCTACAGCTACACCGCGCACAGCAGCAGTACATAGGGCAGATGGCTATAAACAACGAGATGGCTCTCAACGAGATGCAGTCCATCGGCAAGGCCTTCCTCAACTACGACCATGTCGACACCCTCGACGAGATGCGACGCGACATCGAGGCCGTCTCCGCACGCGACATCCTCTTCCTCGCACACGACCTCTTCGCTACCTCCAACCTCAGCACTCTCGTTTACGTATAAGGTTTTAGGAGGCAATATTATTTTTGTCGGCATATTTTGTCACACTGTTTGCTGATTTCATGAGGGACGCTATTTCTTTCATCAATACGTTTTATTATGTGGCATACAATAAAATGTGTGTTTTTCCCGTTCTGATTGAAAACATGAAATAGATGACTAAAACAGAAGAACTACAAAAACGGACAACCGTCAACATACAGGAGAAGGCCAATCTGATATGGGCTATTGCCGATAAATTGGTTGGTACATACAAGCCACACGAATATGGCAATGTGGTGTTGCCTATGTGTGTCATCAAACGCTTCTCAGACACCCTTGCACCGACCAAACAGGCCGTGCTGGATGCCTACGAACTATATGCCGTGAAACGTAAGCTGGCCGTTTATGACGGCTTTCTGCGTGATGCTGCCGGTTTCGACTTCTACAACACCTCCCGATTCACTTTCGAAGGCTTGTTGGCCGATGCCGACAACATAGCCGACAACTTCCGTAGCTACCTCAACCACTTCTCCAAAAACGTGATTGACATCATCGAGAAGTTCGATTTCGACAAGGAGATTTCCAAGATGGAGCATAACGGCATACTCTACAATGTCATTGCTGAGTTCTGTTCCAAGAAAGCCTATATGGGTGCCGACGCTATTTCGGCTGTCGATATGGGCTACATATTCGAAGAACTGGTACGGAAATTTTCCGAGAGCTACGACGAACAGGCTGGAGCCCATTTTACAGCCCGTGACATCATCTATCTGATGGCCGAGCTGTTGATTGCCGAACAGTCCGACACACTCAAAAAACAAGGGGTGACGGCTTCCATTTACGATATGGCGATGGGGACTAGCCAGATGCTCGACTGCCTGGGCGAGAAGCTCCGCGAGATTGACCCCGACGCACAGCTGACAGAGTTCGGGCAGGAACTGAACGAACAGACTTTTGCCATTGCCAAATCAAACTTGCTTATCAAAGGCGGTCAGGCCGACAATATGCAGCACGGGAACACCCTGAGCGATGACAAGTTTGACGGCTATCGCTTCGACTATATCATTTCCAATCCCCCGTTTGGAATCGAGTGGAAAAACGAGAAGGCTGCTGTCGAAGCCGAGCATCGGCGTGGCGCTGCCGGACGATTTGCTCCGGGGCTGCCCGCCATTGGCGACAGCCAACAGCTCTTTATGCTCAATGGTGTGGCCAAGCTGAAAGACAATGGCCGAATGGCCATCATTCAGAACGGTTCGCCACTGTTCAAGGGTGACGCCGGCAGCGGCGAGAGCGAGATTAGGGGCTATTTGCTGGAAAACGACTGGCTGGAAGCCATAGTGCAGATACCTAACGATATGTTCTACAACACGGGTATAGCCACTTACATTTGGATTGTAACCAAGAACAAATCAGCCCAGCGTGCCGGCAAGGTGCAGCTGATCGACGCCAGCCATTGCTGCCACAAACGCCGTAAGCCCATAGGCAACAAGCGCAATGAGTTCACGGACGACTGCATCGCTCTGGTGCGGAAAGCCTATCTGGCCTTTGCCGACGGAGTGTTTGAAGAGGGTGACTTGCAGGTCGAAGTCAAGATAAAGGACAACGACGATTTCAAGTTCCGCAAGGTGACGGTTGTCGACGGCAAGGCGAAGGACACCGAGACTATCCCGTGGAAAGAGGATGTTGATGATTATATGCAGCGCAATGTCTACCCCTACATGCCGAAGGCCAAGATAGACTCCAAGAAAACCAAGATTGGCTACGAGATACCCTTTACGCGCGAGTTCTACAAGTACGTTGCCCCACGCCGCAGTGAAGATATTTTCGCCCACCTGCAAGAGCTTGACCGGCGCGAGCAGGAGCTGATGACTAAAATTATGGGGAGATAGTAACATATCCAAATGCAAGAATGTTATGAGTGAAATCGCAGAAAACAACATCTTTGTTTCGGACCTGAAAACTATTGTTGGGTCGGCAAGAGAATATAGCTACCGTGCGGCCAACATAATGCAGGTGGCCAGCAATTGGCTTATTGGCTGGCGCATCGTGGAGCAGGAACAGCACGGCAAGCAGCGTGCCGAATATGGAAAACAGATTATCAAGCAGGCATCAGAGGCTTTGACTGCCGAGTTTGGCAAAGGTTATTCTGTCTCTGCATTGAAAAATTATCGTAGATTTTATTTGGAATTCAACACTTTGCAAATTGGGCAGGCATTGCCTACCCAATTTGTCGAACGGATTTCCCCAATTCAGCAAACGCTTCTTGCTAAAGACAATGCAAAAAGGGCAAGCAATGCTTGTCCAATTCAGCCACCATTGGTGGCTAAAATTGCAACAGGCTCTATTCCAATGCCTCCACAACTGTCGTGGATGCATTATGAGAAGCTTATGCGCGTTCAGGACAAGGATGCCCGTATGTGGTATATGCAGGAGGCTGCGTCGCAGCAATGGGACTACCGCACCTTGAAACGCAATATCGACACACAATACTACTACCGCCTGATGCAGACACCAGCTGCCCACAAGTCCGAGGTGGAAAAAGAGATGGCCGAAAAAACAGCCATCTATCAGCAGGAGAAATCGGCTTTTGTCAAAAATCCGATGCTCGTCGAGTTTCTTGGATTGAACCAGGATGCGGCTTTCACCGAAAGCAAGTTGGAAGAGGCCATCATAAGCCATTTGCAGACGTTCCTTATCGAGATGGGCAAGGGCTACGCCTTCGTAGCACGACAACAGCACATACATACACAAGACGACGACTACTACATCGACTTGGTCTTTTACAACTATCTGCTGAAATGCTTTGTGCTGATAGACCTTAAAACCACACGAATAAGCTATCAGGACGTAGGGCAGATGGAGATGTACCTTAAACTGTACGACACCTACAAACGACCTGAGGGCGACAATCCTTCCATTGGAATAATACTATGTTCCGAGACCAATGCCGATGTGGCACAATTCTCCACATTGGCAACCAATCCGCAGATGTATGCTGCCAAATATTTGACATATATGCCAACGCAGGAAGAACTGCGCCGCGAGATAGAACTACAAAAAGAACTATTCGAGCATAAAAAGCAGGAGGAAGAGGAATGAGCAGAGCAATGAAAGACAGCGGAATACCGTGGATTGGGGAGATACCAAAGGATTGGGAAACTAATCAAACTTCGGCAATTTTCCACGAACATAAAAAGAAGAATACTGGCCTGGAAAATACCAATTTATTGTCTTTGAGCTATGGTAACATAAAAAGAAAAGACATAAACACCACTGAGGGACTATTACCGCAATCTTTTGAAACATACAATGTCATAAAGAAAGGTGATATTGTATTCAGACTTACCGATCTTCAAAATGACAAAAGAAGCCTTAGAACAGGTCTTTGTCTAGAAGATGGTATCATTACTTCAGCATATGTAACATTACGAGCCAATATGGACATATCACCATCATTCTTCCACTATTTGTTTCACACATACGATTTGTGCAAAGTCTTTTATGGAATGGGGGACGGCGTCCGACAAGGAATGAATTGGGATGATGTTAAAAAGATTACTGTTTTTTCCCCTAAATTGGAAGAGCAGCAACGTATTGCGGAGTTTTTGGATAGGAAGTGTGGTGAGATTGATGAAATGATAGCTTTGCAGGAAGAGTTCATCGAGGAATTGAAAGCCTATAAGCAGTCCGTTATCACCGAAGCCGTCACCCGCGGCCTCAATCCCAATGTAAAATTCAAAGACAGCGGCATTGACTGGATTGGTGAGATACCGCAAGGGTGGGGCGTATGTCGAATAAAAGATGTTTTCATTTTAAGGACAGGAACAACACCAAAAGGCTTTGAACAAGGAATTGATTCCGATTCATTTGTTAATTGGTTTACCCCCTCGGATGTTTCAGAAATGAATTGTGAGATCTCATATTCAGAACGACATCTGAGCAAGGAATTGATAGAAAAAGAGGGTATAGAACTTAGTCCTGTAGGAAGTTTGATATTTGTTGGCATCGGAGCAAGTGCAGGAAAAGTAGGATATGCTTTGGTTCAGGGTTATAGTAATCAGCAAATAACTATGCTGATTCCCAAAGGAGATGTTTGTGTCAGCAAATACAATTACTATTATATGATTGCTGATAGAAAAAGAATAAGAGACAACGCCTTCTTTACCACACTTCCAATAATCAACAATTCATATCTTTCTGACGTTATGACGCTGTTTCCTCCACTTGAAGAGCAGCAGCAAATCGCCGACTACCTCGACAACAAATGCACCGAAATTGATAGCCTTATCGTCATCAAGCAACAGAAGATTGAGGAATTGAAAGACTATAAGAAGAGCATCATTTACGAATATGTAACTGGTAAAAAAGAAGTGGAATAATCACAATACAACTGATTAATATTGACATTACAATGAAGCACAAAATATGTGGCAATAATGATACACAAAAAACGCTTACGGCCTGAAAGGCCATAAATCAAATAGCCCAGGGCTTCGCCCTGGGGACGATAAGCAATCAACAACGCCCTGTAAGGGCAAAATCATAAATACATGGCACAATCAAATACAACATATGGCACAATCATTATGTAAAATATACCTACACATCATTTTCCATATAAAAACAACAAGCCCAACAATAAAACCCGAACATTTAGAACAATTGCACAAATATATTGGCGGACTTGTCAATACCACCGGATGTCAGGTATTGTGTGTGGGTGGTACTGAGAATCACGTGCACGCATTGATAATGTTATCCAAAACCGAGACCGTAGCACACATTGTAGAGGAGATGAAGCGTAACAGTAGCCGTTGGATAAAGACATTGCCATCCGGATATGAGAATTTTGCTTGGCAGGGAGGATATGCAGCGTTTTCTGTAAGCCAATCGAATGTTGACACCGTGATTTCTTACATTGGCAACCAGATAGAACACCACAAAAAGCAAAGCTTCAGTGACGAGTATGTGAAATTCTTGAAATTGTACAACATCGAATATGATGAAAGATTTGTTTTGTCAGATTGAAGATTTTGCCCTTTCAGGGCGTGAAACTCGCACGGACGGTTACCCAAGGCGTTGCCGTGGGCTGGCAGATAGTGGCCTTTCAGGCCGAATGTGACGATGACTATAGATAAACAATATGAACGGCCTATAAGGCCAATAATCAATTAGCCCAGGGCATCGCCCTGAACAAAAACATCGTAAAACCCATATCAAATCAAACTAAATAATATGGACTCTTCGGAAAAACGATTTGAAAGCGACATAGAAGCCTATCTGCTCAGCGAGGGCGGGTATACAAAAGGCGACCAGAAGACATACGACAAGGCAAAAGCCATCGATATGGCTACGCTTATCAGTTTTATAGCACTGACCCAGCCGAAGACGTGGCAGAGGTATCAGAATGTGTACGGCGAGAGAGCCGAGAAGCAACTGTACACCATCTTCCAACAGAATGTCGCCGACTTCGGTCTGATACACGTTTTGCGTCAGGGTGTGAAAGACCGTGGCATTGAGCTTCGCTTTGCCTACTTCCAGCCAGCTTCACACAAGAACGAAGAACTGGTAGAGAAATACCAGCAGAACATATTGACCTGTACACGCCAGTTCGCCTACTCGACGCAGAACCACAACACTATTGATATGGTGCTGTCGTTGAACGGCATCCCCGTGGTGGCCATTGAATTGAAGAACCAGTTGAAAGGGCAGAGCGTTGAGAATGGCAAACGCCAATGGCGAGAAGACCGCGACCCCAAGGAACCGCTGTTCCACTTCAACAACCGCATACTGGCCTACTTCGCTGCCGACCTCTACGACGTCTATATGACTACCGAATTGAAAGGCGAAAACACGTTTTTCCTGCCGTTCAACCAAGGCAGCAACGGAGCCGGTAATGTCGGTGACGGTGGCAACCCTGAGAACCCTAACGGCTATGCAACGAGCTACCTATGGGAGCGGGTGCTGAAACGTGAAATGCTGTTGGCTATACTGCAACGCTATATCAGCCGTGAGGAAAAAGAGACCATCCTGTTGGAAAAAGGCAGGAAGGTCAAGAAGAAAAGTGTCAAGATTATCTTCCCACGCTATCACCAGCTCGACGTGGTGGAAAAGCTGGTAGATGATACCCGTAAGCAGAGTGAGGGCAAGAACTACCTGATCCAGCATTCGGCTGGCAGCGGCAAGAGCAACTCGATTGCGTGGCTCACCTATCGTCTGGCCTCATTGCACGACGAGGAAGACAACGAGATGTTCCAGAGTGTCTTCGTAGTCACCGACCGCCGAGTGCTGAACCGACAGCTGCAGGAAACAATTCTCGGCTTTGACCACAAAACGGGCCAGATTGTCACCATCACCGACAAGGACAACTCGACCAAGTTACGCGAGGCCATCAACGACAAGAAGCGTATCATCATCACCACACTTCACCGCTTCCCACTTATCTACAAAGAGCTTGACGGACACCAAGGCAAGCGTTTCGCTATCATCGTGGACGAAGCCCACAGTTCGCAGAGTGGAAAGAGTGCAGAGAAGCTGAAAGCCGCCCTTGCCGACACCGACGAGGCACTGAAAGAAATGGCCGAACTGGAAGGCCGTACCGAAGAGGAACTGAAAGACGGTATGGACATAATGACCGAAACCTTGCTGACACAAGGACGGCACCGGAACGAATACTTCTACGCCTTCACCGCAACTCCCAAGCCTAAGACCTTGCAGACATTCGGCATTGAGGCAGGCAAAGGCGAAGACGGCCAGCCACAGTACACCGCTTTCCATCACTACTCAATGCGGCAGGCCATTGACGAGGGCTTTATCCTCGACGTGTTGCAGTTCTTCACGCCCATCGAAACCAGCTACAAGGTGGCCAAGACCATTCAGGATAATCCAGAATACGAAGAACCGCCAGCACTAAAGGCCGTGCGCGAATACCACGATAATCACCAGTTCGTAATTGAGCAGACAGCAGAACTGATTGTGGAGAAGTTCAGGGAAATTACGTTGACCAAGATTCACGGCAAAGCCAAAGCAATGGTGGTGTCGCCAAGCAGAGCACACGCCGTGCGCTATTATCTGGCCATAAAGGAATACTGCAAACAGAAAGGCTATACCGATGTGTCGCCATTGGTGGCCTTTAGTGGTACGGTCAGCTATGGTGGCAAAGAGTACACTGAACCGCAGCTGAACAGCATGGGTGATTTGAAGATTAGCGAGTCGGCACTGCCTATGTACTTTGCAAGCGATATGTACAATGTGCTGGTGGTGGCCGAGAAATACCAGACGGGCTTCGACGAACCGCTGTTGCACACTATGTTCGTCCTGAAGGGACTGAAAGGAGTTAAGGCCGTGCAGACACTTTCAAGGCTGAACCGCAGCTGCAAAGACAAGATTGACACCTACGTCTTCGACTTTGTGAACTCAGCCGAGAGCATACAGGCATCGTTTAAGCCGTTCTATGAAGACACGTTGCTGGCCGAGCCGATAGATGTCAATGTCGTTTACCGATACTTGACCGAGCTGAAATCGTATCACCTGTGGAGCGACGAGGTGGAAGATGCCGTCTATGCCGTCTATAACGAAAACCAGGACAGCAAAACGCTGGGCAAGTTGGCAAGTGTGCTGAAACCTGTTGTGGACGATTTCGGACAGCTGGATGAAGAAGAGCGCTTCAAGGTGCGTTTCCTGGTTAAGTCTTTTGTCCGCTTCTACGCATATATGGCTCAGATTGCCCGCACTTTCGACCGCGACCTGTTCAAGACTTACATCTTCTGTGAATACCTGTACAGGCTGCTGCCGAAGACGCCTCACGAAAAGGTGGATTTGAGTGGCAAGCTGACGCTGGAACATCACCTGTTCAAGGTGCAGCCCAGTGGAGCTATACAGCTGAAGCCGACGACCGAGGAAAAGACCATCAAAGGTGAGAAAGGCGGCAAGGGCAAGAAGGAAGATGAGAAGCGCGACTTGCTGGACAACATTATTGAAAAGATTAACCTGATGTATCAGGGCAACTTTACCGAAGCTGACCGTGTGATTGTGGAGAGCATTTTCGACCGTCTGCAAGGCTCGGGCAAGACGCTGGCCAAACAAGCAAAGACTGCGGATGTCAATATGTTTGCTCACAACATCTTCCCGAAGACTTTTGACAAGGTGGCTCAGAAGTGTTATACCGAACAGATGGACGCATTCGCTCGACTGTTTGAAGACCCGCAGTTTTACAAAACAGTTATGGAAGCCACAGCTAAGGCTATCTATTTCAAATTCAAAAACACAGCGGAAAAAACGGCCGTTATGCCTTTCGTGGGCGAATTGCCTTCAGAAATGTCTAAAGCGGCGGAAACCACTGAGGATAGTCAGGCTGATGGGTGATGCGCAGTGCGTGGCTATGCCTCCGCTCCGAATTCCATCAAATAGGCTTTGATGAATTCGTCTATCTTGCCGTCCATTACGCCCGTGACGTCGCCGGTCTGGTAGCCCGTGCGGTGATCCTTCACGCGGCGGTCGTCCATCACATAGCTGCGTATCTGGCTGCCCCATTCTATCTTCTTCTGCGACGCCTTGATTTTCGCCTGCTCCTCCATGCGGTGCTTCATCTCGCGGTCGTAGAGTTGCGAGCGCAGCAGGCGCAGGGCGTTCTCCTTGTTCTTAGGCTGGTCGCGCGTCTCGGTGTTCTCTATCAGTATCTCCTCTTCCTCGCCAGTGTAGGGGTCTTTGTATTGGTAGCGTAGGCGCACGCCGCTCTCCACCTTGTTGACGTTCTGGCCACCGGCACCGCCACTGCGGAAGGTGTCCCACGACAGGCGCGAGTTGTCGACAACCACCTCTATCGTGTCGTCCACCAACGGCGTCACGCTGACCGATGCGAAGCTGGTCATGCGCTTGCCCTGTGCGTTGAAGGGGCTGACGCGCACCAGGCGGTGTACTCCCGTCTCGCTCTTCAGGTACCCGAAGGCGAATTCGCCCTCTATCTGCATCGTGCAGCTCTTGATGCCTGCACCGTCGCCGTCCAGCGAGTTGCTTATGGCCACCTTGTAGCCCGAGCGCTCCGCGTAGCGGATATACATGCGCATCAGCATCTCCGCCCAGTCCTGGGCCTCCACGCCACCGGCACCGGCATTGATGCTCAGCACAGCGTCGAAACGGTCGCTGTCGCCACGAAGCATATTCTTCAGCTCCAGCTCCTCAATCAGCTTCGACGTGCTCTCTATCTGTGCCATCATCTCCTCCTCCGTGGCGTCGCCGGCATCGAAAAACTCCGACATCACCTGCATGTCGTCGCAACTGTCGCTGACGGCCTTGAACGCTGATGTCCACGTCTTCTTGTTTTTTATCTCTTGCATGACTTTCTTCGCCTCCTTCGGGTCGTTCCAGAAGTCGGCGGCCTCGGTCTTCTTCTCTTCTTCGGCTATGGCGCTCTGCAACTTGTCTATATCAAGGAATTTACGCAGCGTCTCTTTGCGCTGTTGCAGGTCTTTTATCGTCTCGGGTATTGTCATTGTATATCTTTGTTTTTCAGATTTTCAGAATATTGATTAGCACTATCGTCATGTCGGTGCTTACGTGGTAGTCGGTGGCGTAGTTGAGGTCCAGCCGATTGCTGTCGGGATTCTTCACCCTCGGCATGCGGTCGCGGGTGCGGAACACGCCTCGCCGTATGGCCGGCAGCGGGTCTTCGCCTGTCGCTGTCGCGCTGTTGGCGACGCTGTAGCCCACCCAGCTCTTCTTGCCACCCAGCACGGAGAGGCAGTCGGCAAAGTAGCGGCGCTTGCGCTTCTGTGGCCAGAACAGGACGGGCGACAGCAACAGCAGCAACAGCGCGGCGACAATGTCGAAGAGGCGTTTTCTTCGGCGGTTCGTGGTGTTGTCAATATTGCCGAAACTGGGCGTGTATAGCTCCTCGGTGCTGTTGGTGTAGTTGCTGCCTATCAGCACGTCCATCCCTTTCGGCAGGATGCGGAAGTCGATGCCGCGCCCGCGCAGCGCCTGTGTGATGTCCAGTATGCAGCTCACCGGCACGTCGCGCGAGCAGAATATCATTTCGTCCACTTTCGGCGGTTCAGCCAGCACCGGGTCGTCAGGGTCATGGGCTACATGGATGCCGCCATGCTCGATGCCCAGCGCGTCGAAGAGCGATTCCAGTCGGCCACACTCCTCGCTGGAGCCCACCACCATGTAGCGGCGGCGTCTTTTGGGGTGCATGCGGAAACCTTCCACATCGAGCAGCGCCAGCACTCCGCGGATGCTCAGCGCGGCGGCGATGCTCCACATGGAGCCAAGCAGCAGTATGGCGCGCGAGAAGCGCAACCCCTCGTCCAGCAGCGAGTAGAACACCAGCAGGCACAATGCGCCTACAGACATGCCCTGCGCCATGCGCCCCAGACGCACAGGACGGTCGTAACCGCCTGCCATCCACGATGTAAGCAACAATATCAGTACGTATAGCGGAAGTATGCCCCAGGTGTAGAAATCAGGGTAGTAGTTGATGTTCTCCGCGCGGTAGGCCGCCCATAGTTGTTTGATGACGATGAAGCCACCCAGCGACGCCACAAAGTCTAACGCCGGCAACGCCAGATGATGCACTATTCGCTTCATGAAGTCGAGCGACGCCCTTAGCCATATCGCGCATTGTATCAGCAGTTTGTATGTCTTCGCTCCGCCTCCGTTGATATAGCGCTTGGCGAAGATTGCCATCGCGTTGTAGAATGTGTAGACGTAGTTCATCGACGATTTCTTGGTGCTCTCTCCCTTGTAGTGCAGTATGCGTGTTGTCGGCAGGTAGTAGTTCTTGTAGCCCGCCAGCTTGATGCGCCACGAATAGTCGATGTCCTCGCCATACATGAAATAGCTCTCGTCAAGCAGCCCCGTCTTCGCGAACGCTTCTCTCGAAATCATCAGGAATGCCCCGGGCAGCACGTCAACCTCGTTCACCTCGTCGTCGTCGAGGTGTCCCATATAGTAGGCTCCCACTTTGGGGCTGTGCGGAAAAATCTTTATCAGTCCGCTGATTTTGTAGAACGACGTGGCAGGGGATGGGAACCCTCTTTTGCTCTCTTTCAGGTATATGCCCTCGCCGTTTATCATCTTGACCGAGAGGCCTCCGCAGTCAGGATGCTCGCGGTAGAAGTCGACGCAGGTCGCAAATGTGTCGCGCTGCACCAGCGTGTCGGGGTTCAGCAGCAACATGTAGTCGCCACGGCATTGCCGCAACGCCTGGTTGTTGGCTGTCGCAAAGCCAGGATTGTCGCTGTTGGCGATGAGATTCACACCGGGAAACTTCTCCCGTACCATCTGCACCGACCCGTCGGTCGAGTTGTTGTCGACAACCCACACGTCTGTCTCGTCCCCTCTCTTCGACAGCTCCTCGGCGGCATCGAAAACGGATTGCAAGCACTGTTCTAAGAAGTACTTGACGTTGTAGTTTACTATGACAACCGAGAGGAGCATTTGACAATCAGTGTGTAACGGTATATTTTACTATTGTTTTCTTTTTTAAAACGGAATGCAAAAGTACAAAATCTTTCTTGAAAGGACACAAAAAAAGGGTAAGCTGTTTATATCGCGTCGCTACAACCAAACACCCTTGCTGCATTCCTGCCCTGGGGGATTCAATGGGAGCTGACCGTATAAGACTTACCCGAATGCAAAAGTACTACTTTTTGCAACACTGGCAAATTATTTTTTACCAAAACTGCTCAATGGTCGTAGAATCAGTACTATAAATTTTCGTTATGACTGTCGCTCTCTGTTGTGTTTTCTGTGGTCTTGCTGCACCATATCACTAAAATCGGCGCCTTTTTTTCTACTTATATATCTTTCTTCTGTTCAGCTCGGCATGGAAGGCCGCCGCGTTGGCGTTGTGCTGCTGAAGGGTGGAGGCGAAGGCGTGATAGCCGGAGAAATCCGCTTTGGCGCAGAAGTAGATATAGGGTGTCTCTCGGTTCTCAAGCACCGCGTCTATCGATGTGCTGCCGGGTATGCAGATAGGCCCTGGCGGCAGTCCGCGGAAACGGTAGGTGTTGTACGGGCTGTCGCTCTCCATGTGTTTGTTCAGTATGCGTTGCAGTGTGAAGTCTCCGGCGGCATATTTCAGCGTGGGGTCGGCCTGCAGCAGCATGCCCTTGCGCAGACGGTTCAGGTACACGCTGGCAATCAGCGGCTTCTCGTCAGCCTTGTTCGTCTCCTCGTCGACTATCGACGCCAGCGTTGTCACCTCTGCGGGTGTCATGTTCAGGGCCTTGCATTTGGCCATGCGGTCGCTGTTCCAGAACTTCTCGCTCTCGCGGTGCATGCGGTCCAGCAGTTTCCGCGGAGAGGTGTTCCAGTAGATGTCGTAGGTGTTGCGTGGAAACATGCCGATGATGGTGGCGGGCGTGTGCCCGTAGGCGGCGCAGATGCTGTCGTCGGCAAGCATCGCCAGCAGTGTGTCGCCTTCGAGTTCCAGTTTCGTGTCCAGATATTCGCACAGCTGCTCTTTTGTGCGCCGTTTGCCTATGGTGAGGCGTATCGGGTCTTGATTGCCGTAATAGAGCTTTGTCAGTGTTTTCCACATGTTTGCGTGTGGCTCTATGACGTACCGTCCGCCCTTCACGTTGTCGCGGTAGTGGCGCAGGCGGCTCATTGTGCCGAACGTGGCTTTCGCCGGCATGGCGTCATGCACCGTCAGACTGTCTACCACGTCGCCGTAGGTTGACCCTGTGGGCAGGTACAGCGTCACCTCTTCATTGTTGGGCATCGTCTGCAACCGCAGCATCAGCAGGGCTGTGCACATGGCAAGCACTGCCACTGAGGCGATGACATAAAACAATATGCTGCTGTTTTTCTTCTTTTTCTGTTTTGTCATATCTTCTTTTTTTTCTCTTTTTTTTCTCAATAACGCCGATTGTTCTGGCATATTGTATTCTTTTTTTTCAGTCTTTTTTGTCGTTCCGTCTTAAATTTAATTAAAATTTGTATCTTTGCATTTTTAAGAAAAAACTAATTTAAGCATAAAATAATGATAGCAAAAGAATTACTTAATCCGAGAAGCATCGTTATCTGCGGTGCTTCGTCCGATGTGCATAAGCCTGGTGGAAAGGCTCTCAAGAACCTTCTCAACAGCAATTTCAAAGGTCAAGTCTATGCTGTGAACCCTAAAGAGACTGAAGTTCAGGGCGTCAAATGCTATGCCAAGGTCGACGACCTTCCTCAGGTTGATTGCGCCATCCTCTGCATCGCCGCCAAGTTCTGCCCGTCGACTGTCGACGTGCTCACTCAGCAGAAAGGCACTAAGGGCTTCATCATCATCTCGGCTGGTTTCTCGGAGGAGAACGCCGAGGGTGCCGCCATCGAGAAGCATATCGTCGACGCCATCAACGCTGTCGGCGGCTCGCTGATTGGCCCCAACTGCACAGGTTTCCTCAACACCAACTATGCAGGCTGCTTCGACGCCCCCATACCACCTCTCGACCCCCACGGTGTCGATTTCATCACTGGCTCTGGTGCCACCGCCGTCTTCATCAAGGAATACGGTATGAGCAACGGCTTGAAATTCAACAGTGTCTGGGCTGTCGGCAACAGCGCTCAGCTCGGCATCGAGGATGTGCTTGAACATCTCGACGAGACCTTCGACCCCGAGAAGTCGAGCCACGTCATCATGCTCTATATGGAGAAGATTGGTGACCCGCAGCGTCTCCTCAAGCACTCGCGCAGCCTCATCAACAAGGGTTGCCATATCGCAGCCATCAAGAGTGGCGGCAGCGCTGCTGGTAGCCGCGCCGCTTCGAGCCACACCGGTGCCCTCGCCACCAACGACGCCGCTGTCGACGCCCTCTTCCAGAAGGCCGGCATCGTCCGTTGTCAGAACCGTCAGGAACTGACAACGGTGTGCGCCGTCTTCATGCACCCCGAGATTAAGGGCAAGCGTTGCGCCGTCATCACCCACGCCGGCGGCCCTGCCGTTATGCTTACCGACGTGCTCAGCAATGGTGGCATGGAGGTGCCTTCGCTGAAGGATCATCCCGCCAGCCCCGCTCTGCTCGAGAAACTCTTCGCCGGCTCCAGCGTTGGAAACCCCATCGACTTCCTCGCCACCGGCACCGCCGAACAGCTCGGCTACATCATCGATGCCGTCGAGAACGATTACACCGACATCGACTTCTCTGTCGTCATCTTCGGCTCGCCCGGACTCTTCAGTAATAAGGAGGTCTACGACCTGCTCAACCAGAAGATGAAGACCTGCAAGAAACCCATCTTCCCCGTCCTGCCTTCTATCATCAACGTGAAAGAGGAAATCGAGGATTTCATCGCCAAGGGACGCATCAACTTCCCCGAAGAATGTGTGCTCGGCAACGCTATCTGCAAGGTTTACAACACACCCAAGCCTCAGCCTGAACATGTCGAGACTCCTGCCATCGACGTCGCACGCATCCGCAAGACTGTCGAGCGCTGCAAGGATGGCTACATGGAGATCGCCGACTACAACGAGTTGCTCGACGCCGCTGGTATAAGCCGCAAGAAGAGTGTTGAGGTCTCCAAGAAGGAGGACGCTCTCGCTTTCGCCAAGGAAGTGGGCTGCTCTAAGGATGTTCCGCTGGTCATGAAGGTTGTCGGCCCTCTGCACAAGAGCGATGTCGGTGGCGTCACCCTGGGTGTCAAAGACCTCGACACTGTCGCCAAGGAGTTCGACCGTCTGATTGTCATCCCCGAGACCTACGCCGTGGAGATGTATCCTATGCTCGACGGTACCGACGTGTACATCGGCGCAATCCGCGACCCGAAGTTCGGTCACCAGATTTTCTTCGGTCTGGGCGGCATCTTCATCGAGGTGCTCAAGGATGTCCAGAGTGCTCTGGCTCCCATCACCGCCGCCGAAGCCAAAGAGATGCTCACAAAACTGAAAGGTTATAAGATCCTTCAGGGTGTCCGTGGACAGGAGGGCGTTAATATCGACCTCTACGCCGAGCAGGTGGCCCGCGTAAGCGCTCTGGTGCAGGCCGCTCCCGAAATTGCGGAAATGGACCTCAACCCGCTGCTGGGCAATCCGCGCTACGTCACTGCAGTCGACGCCCGCATACGTCTGGAGAAGTAATCTCTCTGTCTTATAAATATAAAGAACAAGTCCCATGCATCTGTTGCATGGGACTTGTTTTATGTAAGAAAAAGCGCCGTCGCCTATTCCTCTTTCAGCTTCGTGAATACAGCCTCGGGTACGTCGTTGTCGGTGTAACGGTAGCTGCATTCTGTTTTCGAGTAGTTGGGGTCGAGGTAGATGCGGCCGCTGATTTTATCGCCCTCATGCAACATGCGGTCGGAACCGTAGATGACCACAACGTTTTGGTATTCTTTCTGTTCGCGTGTTGTGTAGTCGCCACCGATGGTGTCAGGGCTTGTCAGCGCGACGGCATATCCCAAGTCGGAAATGCCGTTGCACATCTCGTAGTCTACAATGGTGCCGGCAAACTCAAAGTCCTCATATTCTTTGCATGACGCAAAAAACAGTAATGCTATAGACAGTAATGCTTTTTTTTTCATGATTCAATCTTTTTTATACAGATACACCGAAGTCGCGCAGCGTCTCGTTGAGCGATGTCTTTTTGTCGGTCGACTCTTTGCGCTGTCCGATGATGAGGGCGCAGGGCACTCCGTAGTCGCCGGCGGGGAAATGCTTTGTGTAGCTGCCAGGTATCACCACGCTGCGGGGTGGCACATATCCGCTGTAGTATACAGGCTCTGAATTGCTTACATCGATGATATGTGTGCTGCCGGTAATGACGGTGTTGGCGCCCAGCACGGCTTCTGTGCCTATGTGCGCCCCTTCGACCACAATGCAGCGTGACCCGATGAAGCAGTTGTCTTCAATTATGACGGGCGCCGCCTGCACCGGCTCAAGGACTCCGCCGATACCCACTCCGCCGCTCAGGTGCACATTCTTGCCTATCTGCGCGCAGCTGCCCACCGTCGCCCAGGTGTCCACCATGGTGCCGCTGTCGACGTAGGCGCCGATATTGACATACGACGGCATCAGCACCACGCCCGACGCCAGAAAGGAGCCACGACGGGCGGTGGCAGGCGGGACAACCCTCACGCCCTGCGACGCATAGTCGCGTTTCAGCGGTATCTTGTCGTGGTATTCGAAGGGACCGCATTCCGTTGTCTCCATCCCGCACATTGGGAAGTAGAGCAGTACGGCTTTCTTAACCCATTCGTTTACTACCCAGTGGTTTCCGTCGGGCTCTGCAACGCGCAGCGTACCGCGGTCGAGGCGTTCGATGACGCTTTCGACGGCGTCACGCACCTCTTTTTCTTGTAGCAGTGAGCGATTTTCGAATGCTTGCTCAATTATTTCTATCTCGGACATATTTTTTTTCAGTTATTTACAATAAAAAACATTTTTTTGAGTAATTACAAAAGTACAAATTTTTTACCAGATGATGAGAAAAGTTTTTTTTGTGCTACTTCTTGTCCTTGCCTCGGGTTGGCTGAATGCGCAGAATCGTGACATCATGAGCGCCTATCAGCGTGACCTCTCCTTGTTGATGGACAAGGTCGTCAATGCGCCAACCGACAACGAACGCTACAATGCCAACGAACTCTTTGTGCAGATGATGGAAGAGGCTCTCAAGATCGAGGACTCCTTCCTCTGGAAATGGGATTTCGGCACCTCCGTGTCGGTGCTGACTTCCAGCGACCGCCAGTTCCGCATCATCACTTGGCCCGTCGTACGCGACAATGCTGAGTATGAGTGTTTCGGCTTCGTACAGTCATATAATCCCAAAACAGATGATTATGACGTCTATGTGCTGCACGACAAATCGGACGAGCTGCTCTCCGTCAACGAGGTGGTACTCGATCCCGACAACTGGCTGGGCAGTGTCTATCAGGAGCTTGTTGAGACTAAACATGAGGGACGCATGTACTACACGCTGCTGGGATGGACGGGCGTCAATGCCCTGACACAGCGCAAGGTGATAGAACCTGTCCTGTTCCGCAGCAACAGCTCGCGCCCTCAGTTCGGACAGGCCCTTTTCCGCAGGGAGAAAAACCAGCGGCGCGTGGTGCTGGAATACTCCCGCAACGCCATGGTGAACGTCCGTTTCGATGAGCAGACGGTACGCACATACGAGAACAAGAAGGTCAAAAAGGGCGGACGCACCATCAATATGCAGGTGCCTAAGGAGGAGAAATTCAAGATGATAATCTTCGACGAGATAGCCCCGATGCTTCCAGGCATGGAGGGACTGCCGCAGTATTATGCTCCCACAGGCACGGAGATGGCTTACCTCTTCGTCAACGGCAGATGGGAACTGCGCGACAATGCTCAGGGGCGGCTTGCCGACACTAAGCTTAATAAGGATTTCGAACCGCTGCCGAAAAACGACCCTGCCTACAAGGTGGAGAAATAGACCGACACTATGCAGGGACGAAAAAACGATATGTCCGACTAATTTCTTATCTTTGCAGTTTCATTCAAACTGACTATAGCATTGCAAGGTGTTATTTTAGAAAATATTAACAGCCCCGAGGACTTGCGCAGGCTCCCTCTTTCTGACTTGAAGGAGCTCTCGCGCGAGTTGAGGAAATATATAATCGACACACTGTCGACGCATCCCGGCCATCTCGCTTCGTCGCTGGGCACCGTCGAGCTGTCGGTGGCTCTGCACTACGTCTTCAACACTCCCGACGACAAGATTGTGTGGGACGTTGGCCATCAGGCTTATGCCCACAAGATACTGACAGGACGTAGAGACCTTTTCCCCACTATCCGTACATTGGGTGGCATCAGCGGTTTTCCTAAGATGGATGAAAGCCCCTACGACGCTTTCGGCACAGGCCACAGCTCGACATCCATTTCGGCAGCTCTGGGCATGGCTATGGCTTCTAAACTGCAAGGCGACAGCAAACGCCAGCATATAGCTGTCATCGGCGACGGCGCCATGACTGGCGGCGAGGCTTTTGAGGCTCTCAACAATGCGGGGGTGTCGAAAGCCAATATTCTGGTGATTCTCAACGACAACGGTATCTCTATCGACAAGGCTGTTGGCGGATTGAGTCACTATCTGGTGAAGATAACCTCCTCTCAGAAATATAACAGGTTGAAAGAGAGCGTGTGGCGTAGGACGGGAGGAGACGAAAACCCCACAGTGGGCAGAAACTTCATCTCTAAGTCCCTCTCTGCGTTGAAGTCCTCCCTCCTTGAAGGCTCTAACCTTTTCGAATCGTTAGGTTTCCGCTATTTCGGCCCCATCAACGGGCATAATGTAGACCAGCTTGTCGAGGTCCTCACCAGTCTGCGTGAACTCAAAGGCCCGAAACTGCTTCATATTGTGACCACTAAGGGCAAGGGTATGCCGGAGGCTGAACGCGACCCGGTGACCTATCATGCTCCGGGCCTCTACAACGTGGAGACGGGTGAGCAACTGCATGGCGAGTCGAAGAACAAACCTCTTAAATATCAGGAGGTTTTTGGACGTACTATCATCGAATTGGCCAAAAAGAACAAGGCTATCGTCGGCATCACTCCTGCCATGCCTACGGGCTCTTCGCTCAATCTGATGATGAAGGAGATGCCCGACAGGGCGTTTGATGTCGGCATCGCCGAACAGCATGCTGTGACCTTCGCTGCCGGTCTTGCGGCACAGGGTATGGTGCCATTCTGTAACATCTACTCATCGTTCATGCAACGCGCTTACGACCAGGTGATTCACGATGTGGCTCTGCAACGTCTGCATGTGGTCTTCTGTCTCGACAGGGCAGGTCTGGTGGGCGACGACGGCCCCACGCATCACGGCTCTTTCGACATTGCCTACTTCCGCCCGATACCTAATCTCACCATCTGCGCTCCTATGGATGAGCATGAGTTGCGCAACATGATGTTCACAGCTCAGCAGGAGGGCAGGGAAGCCTTCGTAATCCGCTATCCGCGTGGTCTTTCGGTCAATCCCGATTGGCAGAACGAGATGACGGAACTCCCCATCGGGAAAGGACGCTGCCTCTCTGTCGGCGAACGCGTTGCTGTTTTGTCGATAGGCCATGTGGGCAACGAGGTGGTGAAGGCCCGTAAGCTCTTGAGCGACGAGGGCAAGGAAATAGGCCACTACGACATGCGTTTTGTCAAACCTCTCGATGTGGAGCTTCTCGACGAGGTCGCCTCGCGCTACAGCCATATCGTCACTGTCGAGGACGGCTGCCTGCAAGGCGGTTTCGGCAGCGCAGTACTGGAGCATTTCGACGGCAAGGCCTCTGTCAACATCGTCAGGCTCGGCATCCCCGACGAGTTTGTGAAGCATGGTCCGGTGTCTGCTTTGATGGCTCATTGTGGATATGATGCTGATGCTATAGTTCGAACAGTCAATATGTTATGGAATGATTAAACGACTTCTGCTATCCGCTTTTTTTGTCTCGCTGATTATGTCTGCGGCTGCTTACGATTTCCGTAAGGCGGTGGGTGGCGGTTGTTATCTCTATTACAGGATTGTGGGCGACAGCACCGTGGTTGTCACTTCCGACATGGACTCTGTGGCCGCAGGACAGAAAATGCGCAAGCCGGTGGCCATTCCAGAGAGGCTTGTCATACCCGACGAGGTGCAATACGACGGCACCCTCTATCGTGTCGTTGCTGTAGATGCCGGTGCATTTGTTGATTTTGCCTATTTGAAGTCTCTGACATTGCCACGATGGCTCAAGAGGATAGAATTGAATGCTTTCTCCGACTGCAAGTTGTTGCAGTGTGTTGTATTCAAGTGTGATAGCCTTGTGGCGGTCTATAATTCTTTCGCCGGATGCGAGAACATCGACACTGTCGTCATCGCAACGGGTGTCCGCCATCTGCCCCGCTATCTGTTCTCTGAGATGAAGTCGCTGAAGGTGGTGCAGTTTGATGCTTGTAACCCCGTGGTGATGAGCGATATTTTCTTTGGCTGTACCTCGCGCGCAACGTTGTGCGTCGGCGACAGTGTGACTCTTATTCCGTCGCAGTTGTGCAATTATTTTGTCGGTCTGTGCGATATTGAGTGGGCTGGTAGCAGCGTCACGAACATCTGCGAGTCGGCTTTCTTCAATTGCTCGGCATTGCAGACTATCGAAATCCCATCTTCAGTCAGGTATCTTGGCATTTCCGCTTTCGCGTATTGCAAGCCTTACATGCTGCACTTCCAGTCGAAGCGTCCGCCGCTTGTAGCCACAGGTGTTTTCATGGGCGTAGACCCATTGACGACAGTCGAAATACCATGTCTCTCGCGTGGCAACTATGCCAATTCGGCAATTGGGCGCCATTTCAGCAACCTGACTTATCCCGACAGCTGCCACCCTTCGAATGTGGATATTGAGGTGGTGTATGTCCATGACACTGTGTTTGTTCACGACACCATTGTCCTTTTCCAAAATCCTGTGGATAAGATTATGCTCGACAATCTGACTCCTGTCGATTCTGTTAACGAAGACTTGCAGGAGGAGGTGGAGGAGGAAAGCGTTGAGCGCGACCCTCGTGTGTCAAACCTCACTCTTTCGGGTCAGGTGCTTCGTATAAAAGGCGCCTCCAAGATGAAGGGTGTGAGCGTGAGGCTTTTCGATATGAGGGGCGAGCTGGTGATTGACGCAAGGATACCTCGTAGCCAGATAAACGACGTTTATACGCTGCGGTTGCCGGACAGCCAGAGGTACGTTTTGCGCTTCGACATGGGAATCCCCATCTCCGTCGATGTCCCGCTTCAGACAATCAAATAATGACGATTTTTAAAAAAAATTGTCTTTCCTTATTGCTATTCAGATATATTGTTGTATCTTTGTAATTCATTGCATTATTTTAAGGCATTGTCTCATAATGTGATATGCCATTTTAGTGTTTTTTTTTAATCAGATTATCCGTTTTTGTATAATTAAAATATTAAAATTAAAATAATAAAAATATGAAACCTTCACACATCGAACACATTGGTATAGCTGTTACCAATCTGGAAGAAGCAATCAAGTACTGGGAAGATGTAATGGGCCTCAAATGCTACGCTATCGAGGAGGTTACAGACCAGAAAGTTAAGACCGCTTTCTTTAAAATCGGAGATGTCAAGATCGAACTTCTTGAGCCGACATGTCCCGAAAGCACCATCGCCTCGTTCATAGAGAAGAACGGCGGCAAGGGTGGCATGCACCACATCGCTTTCGCTGTCGAGGATACCGACGCGGCCCTCAACGAATGCAAGGACAAGGGTGTCCGCCTTATCGACCAGCAGTCGCGTGGCGGCGCCGAAGGTCTCCACATCGGCTTCCTGCACCCCAAGAGCACCCTCGGTGTGCTTACCGAACTGTGCTGCAAATAAAAAAGGAAGGCACTTTATTCTTAAATGATTTTTCTGAGGTCGGCCGAGACCGCTAAGAGTTGAGGCTTCCCTCGCAATACAAACCAATAAATAAACATTTCATACAATGGCTTTTGATGAAAAAATAAAAGAGCTTCTCGACAAAAGGAACGAAGCCAAGATGGGCGGTGGCCAGAAGCGCATCGACAAACAGCACGAACAGGGCAAACTCACAGCTCGTGAACGTATCGCCCTGCTCCTCGACGAAGGTTCTTTCGAGGAATTTGACATGTTTGTCACTCACCGTTGCACTAATTTCGACATGCAGAAACAGTCGTACCTCGGCGACGGCGTCGTGACGGGCTATGGCACCATCGACGGTCGTCAGGTCTACGTCTTCGCACAGGACTTCACCGTCTTCGCAGGCTCTCTCTCCGAGACCATGTCGCTCAAAATCTGCAAGGTCATGGACCAGGCCATGAAGGTAGGTGCACCTGTTATCGGCCTCAACGACTCCGGCGGAGCACGTATTCAGGAAGGTTGCAACTCTCTGGCTGGCTATGCTGAGATTTTCGAACGCAACATTCTTGCTTCGGGCGTCGTTCCTCAGATTTCCGCCATCTTCGGTCCCTGCGCCGGTGGCTCTGTCTATTCGCCTGCCCTCACCGACTTCATCCTCATGTCGAAAGAGAACAGCTACATGTTCCTCACTGGTCCAAAGGTCGTTAAGACTGTCACCGGCGAGGATGTCACCACCGACAAGCTCGGTGGCGCCATGGTTCATGCCACCAAGTCGGGTGTCGCCCATTTCGTCGGCGAGACCGAGGAAGCAACCCTGCAGCTTATCCGCGATATCATCAGCTACATTCCTTCCAACAATTTCGAGGAGGCTCCCTACGTACCCACCGAGGACCCCATCGACCGTTTGGAGGACAGCCTCAATACCATCATCCCCGAGAACCCCAATCAGGCTTACGATGTGAAGGATATCATCCACGCCATCGTCGATGACGGCAAGTTCCTCGAGGTACACGAGAAATTCGCTCCCAATCTGGTGGTCGGTTTCGCCCGCTTCGGCGGTGTTTCGGTAGGCGTTGTCGCCAACCAGCCCAAGTCGATGGCCGGTGTGCTCGACTGCAACAGCAGCCGCAAGGGCGCCCGCTTCGTCCGCTTCTGCGATGCTTTCAACATTCCCATCGTCACCCTCGTTGACGTCCCCGGCTTCCTGCCCGGCACAGGTCAGGAGTACGCTGGTGTCATCGCACACGGTGCAAAATTCCTCTTCGCATACGGCGAGGCAACAGTGCCAAAGGTCACCGTCACCCTCCGCAAGTCGTATGGTGGTGCTCATATCGTGATGTCCTGCAAGCAGTTGCGTAGCGATATCAACTATGCATGGCCCACCGCACAGATTGCCGTCATGGGTGCCAGCGGTGCTACCGAGGTCTTGCAGGGCCGCGCTCTGAAGGAAATCACTGATCCCGAGGAGAAAGCCAAATTCATGGCCGAGAAGGAGAAGGAGTACAACGACCAGTTCGCCAATCCCTACAATGCAGCCAAGTATGGCTACATCGACGATGTCATCGAGCCACGCAACACCCGTTTCCGTGTCATCCGCGCTCTGCAGGCTCTTGCCACCAAGAAGGATTCGCTGCCTATGAAGAAGCACTGCAACATCCCGTTGTAGTAAATCTGCGACAAGCAATCCTCCTATAGTTAAATAATAATTTTTTTTTACATTTAATAAATATCTATTCAAAATGAAAAAAGCTTTTATTAACGGATTCCTCGGAATCGCTTTCGTTTTTGCTATGGCATCCTGTGGTGGCAATGCCACTACCGAAGACACCACTGTCGCCGACACCACTGGTGCCACTATGGAACAGCATGAATGCCAGCACCACTGCCAGATGACATGCCCCGACAGCACCTGTCTCGCCGCCAACTGCGAGAACTGCGCTTGCCCTGAGGACAGCCCCTGCCACAAGAAAGAATGCAAGGGTGAAGGCAACTGCCAGAAAGGCGAAGGCGAATGCTGCAAGGCCAAAGCTGAAGGCGAAGGCTGTGCAAATGCTGAAGGCTGCAAGAAAGAGTGCGAAAAGAGCAAATAATCTTCTTGCATTGCTATTCTCATCGGTATCCGGCGGCATACCTACAGTAGCCGCCGGAAAAACCGGAGAGATGCCAATTATTCTTTTGGAAAAGAAAAGGGTGCAGCAGGTTTAGATAGATTATTGATGTATTTATCTTTTGAAGAGCTTTTTTCGTACTTCTGCCCCATAAACCTAATTCCCAATAGATCAGAAAATGAACATTTATAAGAAAACATTTATTCTCGGCCTCCTCCTTGCCGTCTTCTGCTGCCCGTCGCTAAAGGCACAGGATGTGCAGGAAGTCGCCGATGACACTGTGCTGACGCATTTTGAGACCAACAATCCTCAAAGTGGCATAGGCATTGATGTGACTGAGTTCCAGTCTGTCAAGATGTGCTATGTCGCCAATCAGGACATGTTCGTGGTCATCGACAGCATAGATAATGCGGTAGACATCATCTTCCGCAAAGACAAGCTTTCGTTCGACACTGTGTTGCGCATCACGTCGGACGAGTCGCGTGGTCGTCATGACCTCGCCAACATCCTGCGTCCTAAGAGCGTCGGATTCTGCGACGGATACATTGTCTATCTGGCTTCTTCGGCCAAAGACAGCTCCTATATAGCTGTTTGCGACATGGACGGCAATGTGGTTAATCGTCTTGATTTCGCTTGCAATTCGTATGCTTTCAAGTTTTTCCCCGACGAGTTGATTATTGTTGGCCGCAACCAGCAGGGCTACGACATTCAAGCTCTCGATATGTCGCAAGGCATTGAGAATATTGCTCTTGGCGAGGGTGTCTCCACCAGATTCCATTACCATGTGCCGAAACAGGCTGACCGCATCCAGGAGTCCGACCCCATTGGCATCGGCCTCACCGCTGTGGCTGTCTCTGTGGTGTTCCTCGCGTTGCTGTGCATTTCCCTCATCTTGAAGGGTTATGGCAAACTCATCGTTTACACTCAAGACCGCAGAGCCAAGAATGCCGCCAAGACAGACAGCAGCGCCACCGCAACACCCACACCTTCACAGACTTCGGGCGAGATATATGCCGCTATCGCTGCCGCCATATACCTGTATGACGAGGAAATGCACGACGAGGAGAACACCGTCATCACCATCCAGAAGGTTGAACGTGCATGGACTCCGTGGAATGCCAAGTTCTACAACATGAACCAGTATTTCAGCAAAAACAGACGCTAACTCCTCGTAGCGACGACTTGATTATATTGTATCAATACTATTAAACAAGAGACAATGAAAAATTTCAAATTCAAGATAAATGGCACTGAGTACTCTGTTGATATCAATGAGATAGAGGGTCAGGAAATCAAACTCGATGTCAATGGAACTCCTTACAATGTCACCATCGACAAGGAACTCAAACAGAAACAGGTCGTCATGACCACCCGTCCTGCGGCACATGTCAGTGCTGCTCCCGGTGGCTCGGTGCAGACCACCGCTGCTCCCACAGCCTCCAAGGGCTCCAAAGTCACCACTCCGTTGCCTGGTACTATTCTCGACGTCTTCGTCAATGTCGGCGACAAGGTGAAGGCCGGCCAGACCGTTGTGCTGCTCGAGGCCATGAAGATGGAGAACAACATCGAGGCCGATGTCGACGGTACCGTTACAGAGGTTAAAGTGCGCAAGGGTGACTCAGTCCTCGAAGGCGACGTGATGGTTGTTATCGGCTAATGAATGAGCTAAGTTTACTGTATCTCAATCAGTAATGTTTAGTCATACTTTACAAACAAACTGAAAAAACAAAGAATCTATGAGTATATTAGCTTCAGGTGGCTTCATGGACTTCATGTCGACGCAGATGGTGCAGTTCCTGCACTACACTGGCTTCGCCAATGTGGAATGGGGTCACATAATAATGATTTGTATAGGATTGATATTCATCTTTCTGGGTATCAAGAAGGAGTTTGAGCCCCTTCTGCTCGTTCCTATCGGATTTGGTATGATAGTCGGCAATATACCCTTCTATCCTGGTCTCAAGATAGGCATCTACGAGGACGGCTCGGTGTTGCATATCCTCTATCATGGTGTCCAGAATGGATGGTATCCGCCGCTCATCTTCTTGGGTATCGGCGCTATGACCGATTTCTCGGCAATGCTCAGCAACCCCAAACTGATGCTCATCGGCGCTGCCGCTCAGGTTGGTATCTTCGCCGCTTATATGGGTGCCCTTGCATTGGGTTTTGCTCCCAACGAGGCCGGTGCCATCGGTATCATCGGCGGTGCAGACGGTCCTACGGCCATCTTCCTGTCGTCACAGCTGGCTCCCGACCTGATGGGTGCCATTGCCGTCTCGGCATATTCCTACATGGCTCTTGTGCCCGTCATCCAGCCTCCTATCATGCGACTGCTCACCACTAAGAAGGAGCGTACCATCCGCATGCGCCCTCCGCGTCAGGTGACCAAGCTCGAGAAGGTTTCGTTCCCCATTCTGGGTCTCATCTTCTGCGCTTTCATCGTGCCGTCGGGCTTGCCTCTGCTCGGTATGCTGTTCTTTGGTAACTTGCTGAAAGAGTGTGGTGTGACCAAGCGTCTCTCCGATGTGGCTTCCAACGCCATTGTCAATATCTGCACCTTGCTTATTGGTATTACCGTGGGTGCCTCCACGCAGGCAACGACATTCCTCACGGGCCGTTCGGTGCTGATTTTCGCACTGGGCGCCGGCTCGTTCTTTGTCGCCACCTTCTTTGGCGTTCTCTTCGTCAAGTTCATGAACTTGTTCTTGAAAGAAGGCAACAAGATCAATCCTCTTATCGGCAACTCCGGCGTCTCCGCAGTGCCTGATGCCGCCCGTGTGTCGAACAATGTGGGTCTGGAGTACGATAAGACCAACTATCTGCTCCAGCACGCCATGGGCCCCAACGTGGCCGGCGTCGTGGGCTCGGCAGTGGCCGCCGGTATCCTGCTTGCTTTCTTGCACTAATCATCCATAAGGATAGTATTTATAAAATACGTCTTGCTTTATAGCAGGACGTATTTTTTTTGTGTCTACACGGCAATTGCCTGCAGGCAAAGAATCACTGTATCGGATTATTCAGAAGATTGCCATGTCTCAAATCGTTTCATGAGCTGTTTTTAATCACTTTTGATGATAACAAAATATTTTAGTATTTTTGCAGGTTGAATATTTATGCATCAATTCGCATAATATTAGTGTAATATTTTGTAAGTTAAATATTTGTAATTATTATATATAATGGAAATAGAATCGAAATATAACCCTCATGCCGTAGAGGAGAAATGGTATGAATTCTGGCTAAAGAAAAAACTCTTCCACTCGGAGCCCGACGGCCGCCGTCCGTACACTGTTGTCATCCCACCGCCCAATGTGACGGGAGTGCTGCACATGGGTCACATGTTGAACAACACGATACAGGACGTCCTTGTGCGCCGTGCCCGCATGATGGGCAAGAACGCCTGCTGGGTGCCTGGGACAGACCATGCCAGTATTGCCACCGAGGCTAAGGTGGTGAACATGTTGAAGGCTAAGGGTATAGAGAAGCGAGACATTTCCCGTGAGGAATTCCTCAAGTACGCGTGGGAATGGAAGGAGGAGTATGGCGGAATCATCCTGAAACAGTTGCGCAAACTGGGCGCCAGCTGCGACTGGGACCGCACGGCCTTCACGATGGACGACATACGCTATGAGAGCGTCATCAAGGTCTTCGTCGACCTCTACAACAAGGGGTTGATTTACCGCGGTGTACGTATGGTGAACTGGGATCCTCAGGCACTGACGGCAGTCAGCGATGAGGAGGTGAACTACAAAGAGAGTCATTCGAAACTGTTCTATCTGCGCTATTATATTGACACTGAGAATAAATGTGAAGGTACTGGCGTTGCAGGAAAAGACTATATCGTCGTTGCCACTACGCGCCCTGAGACAATACTGGGCGATACGGCAGTCTGCGTTCATCCTGAGGACGAGCGCTATACGTGGTTGAAAGGCAAGCGAGTGATTGTCCCTTCGGTGGGTCGCAGTGTGCCTATCATCATGGACGAGTATGTGGACCGCGAGTTCGGTACAGGAGCGCTGAAAATCACCCCTGCGCACGACGTGAACGACTACAATCTGGGCATGAAGTATGGTCTGGAGACCATTAATATCTTCAACGACAACGGTAGCCTCAACGAAAATGGCGGTCGCTATGCCGGCATGGACCGTTTTGCCTGCCGCAAGGCCATCATGAAGGACCTTGAGGAACAGGGCTTGGTCGAAAAGGTTGAGGACTATGTGAACAAGGTAGGCCACTCGGAGCGTACCGACGCAGTCATCGAGCCTAAGCTAAGTGCCCAGTGGTTCCTGAAGATGACCGACCTGGCCAAAAAGGCCCTCGAGGTGGTGGAGGACGACACTATACAGTTCCACCCTGACAAATTCAAGAACACTTACCGTCACTGGCTGGAAAACATCAAGGACTGGTGCATCAGCCGCCAGCTGTGGTGGGGACACCGCATACCGGCATACTATCTTGATGTCGACGGCAAGCGTGAAGTCGTCGTTGCTGAGAGCAGAGAGGCCGCCTTTGAGGAGGCCTGTCGCCGCTGGCCTGGCGTGGTTGCCAAAGCGGAGGAGCTTCAGCAAGACGAAGATGTGCTTGACACATGGTTCAGCAGCTGGCTGTGGCCTATCAGTCTGTTTGACGGCATCCGCAATCCTGACAATGAGGAGATTAAATACTATTATCCTACCGACGACCTCATCACGGCGCCCGACATCATCTTCTTCTGGGTGGCGCGTATGATTATGGCCGGCGAGGAGTACCGTAAGGACATACCCTTCCGCCATGTCTACTTCACAGGTATCGTGCGTGACGAGAAGGGCCGCAAGATGTCGAAGCAGCTCGGCAACTCGCCAGACCCCATCGAGCTGATGGAGAAGTATGGTGCCGACGGTGTGCGTATGGGCATGCTGCTCACAGCCCCAGCTGGCAACGACCTCCCGTTCGATGTGAAGATATGCGAGCAAGGACGCAATTTTGCCAACAAGATTTGGAATGCGCTTCGTCTGGTGAAAGGGTGGGAGACAAGCGACGAGCTGAACCAGAGCGACGAGAACGCTACCGCCGTAGAATGGATGGAACAGCGCATGGCTTGTGTGCTGGAGCAGGTGGAGTCGGACTTTGACCAGTACCGCTTGAGCGAGGCCTTGATGAACACCTACAAGCTCATCTGGGACGACTTCTGCTCATGGTATCTGGAGATGGTGAAGCCCGCCCACGGCAAGCCGATGGACCGTGAGACATACGATGCGACGATACGCATCTTCGAGCGTCTGATGTGTATGCTGCATCCTTTCATGCCTTTTGTGACAGAGGAGATATGGCATATCCTGCAACAGTCGGACAACGAAACCGTCAATGCCCTTGCCGCCGAGGCCAGCATAATGATGCAGCACATGCCAGCAAGCGTCTTCTACGACAAGCGCATGCTCGACGACTGTACGACGGCCCGCGAAGTGATTGCCGGAGTGCGTAATATGCGCAACAGCAAAGGCCTTTCGCCCAAGGAAGCGTTGAAACTCTACGTGCTCAACGGAGAGAATGGCGGACTGAACAGCCGTTTCGACGGCATAGTGTGCAAGCTTGCCAATGTCGAGGAAGTGAACTATGTGGACAAGAAGGTTGATGGCGCCGTGAGCTTCATGGTCGGCACGACAGAATGCTTCGTCCCGATGGCACAGAATATCGACGTTGAGGCTGAGACGAAGAGGCTGGAAGAGGAGTTGCGCTATGCAGAAGGTTTCCTTGCCAGCGTCATGAAGAAGCTCGGCAACGAGAAGTTCGTGAATGGTGCCCCCGAGAAGGTTGTTGCCGTCGAGCGTCAGAAGAAAGCAGATGCCGAGAACAAGATAGCGTCGCTCAAGCAGCAGCTGTCGGCACTTGGCAAGATGTGATGCAGAACAGAGAGACAAAAGAATATTGAATACATACTTACATAACAGATTCAACATTATGAAGTACTTTAAAACACTAATCGCCTTAGTGCTGTTGTCTGTCGGCAGTGTCAGTGTCCCGACGGTAAAGGCACAGCAGGCCTCGTTGGACTCGCTGTTGGCACATATCCGCGACCTTAGTTCGTCGACCTACGAGGGTCGTCTTGCTGGCACGGACGAATACATGGCGGCTGCCGACTATGTAATAGAGGCGTTGGAACGCTATGGCGTACAGCCTTATAAAGGCGAATGGGCACAGTATTTCGAGACAGAATGCAACAAGATAGAGAACTGCACGTTCAACAGTTATACCGGAAGTGCCGCCAACAAGACAGTCTATGTTTTGGGACGAGACTTCTGCTGTGTCGGAATGACGGGCCGCGGCTATGCCGACGCGCCTGTTGTCTTCTGCGGTTATGGTATCGACAACGGAGCCTTCAATGAATATGCCGACGTCGACGCCAAGGGCAAAGTGGTGATGGTGCTGAGCGGTGTTCCCTCGTTCCTGCCATCGAAGATTACCGACCGTTATGCCACGGTGCGCGACAAGGCGCGAGTAGCCAAGGCACATGGAGCCTGCGGCCTTGTGGTGATAAACATGTCGGCCAACTGCTCGCCCTACGAAGTGCAAGGGTCGGTCTACTGTGGCGAATTGCCACATGAAGCCACCTTTCCTGTCATCCAGCCGACGCGTGACTGCGGAGACCGTCTCCTGCAAAACGAGCTGATGACGCTGGAGGAGGCTTTGCAGAAACTCAATGACACACAGAAGCCTGCCTCGTTCCACCTGCGCAAGCATTTCGAGATAGACATCAATGCCAAATACCACCCTGCGGCGCTGACTGCCAACGTGGTGGGCATATACCCCGGCAATGACGACAGGTTGAAGAATGAGTATGTCGTTGTCGGAGCCAGTCTGGACCATGTGGGAATGCAAGGCACCACCTGCCTGTTCCCCGGTGCCGACAACAATGCGTCGGGCGTCTCGGCGTTGCTTGAGACGGCCCGTATGCTGCAATTGTCAGACGACCAGCCGTCGCGCAGTGTCGTCTTCGTGCTCTTCTCGGCCGGTGAGCAGCAGCATCTGGGTTCGCGAATCTTTGTCTCCAACTTCACGCCGTTGAAACGCATCGAGGCATTCGTCAATGTGTCGTCGGTGGGCAGTGGTGACAGCATCATGGTGATGGGCAACAAGCGTTATCCGCAGCTGTGGAGCGTGGCCCGCAAAGTGGACTCTCTCTACTGCACAAACGATATGGCTGTCTCTTTCAAGACGCGTCCGAGTGGTGATGCGGTGGCATTCGACCATGTGGGCATTCCGTCGTTGACGTTGACCAACTACAAGGGAGGCCGTTACACGCGTGTGCCGAGCGACATTGTGGAGAATATAGACAGGACATTTATTGTCAAGGCTACCCAGTTGCTCTTCGAGACGGTGTTGGACCTCTCGTTCGGCGAGTACCAGGGGCGCTCAAGCAATTCAAAGAGGGTGAAATTTGAATAGATATGTTTGCATTATTTAAAAAGGAACTTTCTTCTTTCTTCTCGTCGCTGACGGGATACCTGACGATTATAGTTTTCCTCCTGCTGACGGGGCTGATGCTGTGGGTGTTCCACACCAGCTTCAACCTGCTGGATTACAAGTATGCAGGTCTTGACGGTCTGTTTCTGTTAGGGCCATTCCTATACCTCTTCCTCATACCAGCCATCACGATGCGTATGTTCGCCGAGGAGAAGCGTAACGGGACCATAGAGCTGTTGCTCACAAAGCCGCTGACAGAGCTGTCGATAGTGATGGCGAAGTTTCTGGCCGGCCTGACGTTGCTTGTCGTCTCGCTGCTTCCCACGGTGGTGTATTACATCAGCGTGTACCACCTCGGCGACCCTGTCGGTAACATTGACACGGGAGCCGTCATCGGCTCATATATCGGGTTGCTGTTTCTGGGTGCCACGTTCATAGCCATAGGCCTTTTCGCATCATCGCTGACGAGCAATCAGATTGTCGCATTCATCGTTGCCGCATTGCTCTGCGCCTTCTGCTACCTTGGCTTCGAGTCGCTGTATCAGATGATGCATGGCAAGGTGGCGCTGCTGTTGCGCGGTCTCGGACTGCAGGCGCACTACGAGTCGGTGTCGCGCGGAGTTATAGACACTCGCGACGTCTTCTATTTTCTGTCGGTAATTGCACTATTCTTGATGCTCACCCGCATGGTACTGCTGTCGAGAAAGTGGAAAAGAAGCTATAAGAAACAAGATGGTACCCCCAACCTGCGTCGCCAGAATTTGTTCGGCATAGCTGTCGTGGTGGCGGTATTGCTGTTTGTGAACATCATCAGCAGCCTGCTCTTCACGCGATTGGACATGACGGCGGAGAAACGCTACACGCTTTCATCCTCGACGAAGTCGATGCTCAAAGAGCTTGACGAGCCGGTGCTTTTCAGAGTCTTCCTTGAGGGCGACGACCTGCCAGCCGAGTACCGCCGTTTCCGCAACGACATCAAGAATATGCTTGACCAGTTCCGCGCGTACAGCCGCTACGTGGAATATGAATTCGTCGACCCTAACCTGCTGGAGAGTGACGAGGAGAAGATCCAGTTCTATCAGGTGTTGGCAAAGAAGGGTTTGCGCCCTTATCCCGTGTCGTATGAGGAAGGCGGTGTGCAGAAACAGCAGTTGGTGTATCCCTCGATGGAGGTGTCGTACAAAGGGCGCGAGACGGCGCTGTCGTTGCAGTCCGCCACCGTCAGTGGAGTGTCGACCGACGAGGTGATAAACAACTCGATAGAGAACCTGGAGTATAATTTCGTGACCGCGATCCACCGCCTGACGATACCAGTGAAGGCGAGGATAGGATTCCTGCAAGGTCATGGCGAGCTGGAGGGGATAGACATCTATGACTTCCAGTTGGCGCTTGTGGAGGACTACTCGGTTGAGAACGTGCAGCTGAATGAGAATATCAATGCCCTCACGGGCCGTGTGATGGACATGCGCGACTCGTCGGTCACCATCACCAACAAATATGACGTGCTTGTCGTGCCTAAACCTATTCGTCCGTTCAGCGACAAAGATCTCTTTGTGCTTGACCAGTATGTGATGTATGGTGGCAAGATATTGTGGCTTGTCGACGCGCTGGATGCAGACATGGACAGCCTGCAGGATAAGCCTCAGACTTTCGCCACACGCCTTCCTACCAATCTGGACGAGATGCTCTTCAACTACGGTGTGCGCATCAACTCAGACTTGGTGATGGACTACCGTTGCCGCCCGATACCGATGATGGGCGCCGACAACCGTATGAAGCTGATACCGTGGTATTACTTCCCGACGCTTGTTCCCGACTCGAAGCACCCGATAGTACGTAACCTTGACGTGCTGAAGACAGATTTTATAAGCAGTATAGACCTGATAGACAACGGTATAGGAAAGACGGTGTTGCTCACCACCTCCGACCATGTGCATATCAAGAATGCGCCAGTCAATGTGCAGCTGACCGATGCGATGGTGCAGCTTGACGAAAAGCTGTTCAACCGTCAGAATTTGCCTGTCGCCGTGCTGCTGGAAGGGCAGTTCCGCTCGCTGTTCCGCAACCGACTGTCGTCGTCGTTCAGCGAATTGGGCGAGATAGGCTTCAAGGCACAGAGCGACAAGCCTGGGCAGATGATAGTGGTCTCGGACGGCGACGTGATACGCAACGGCATTTCGACGAACGAGCAGGGGAGCTATCCGTTGCCATTAGGTTTTGACCGCTACACCAATGTTGAGTTTGCCAATAAGGTTTTCTTGCTCAACGCCGTCAACTACCTTGCTGGCGACGAGGGCATGATAGACGCGCGTCCGCGCAACATCGCCATCCGTCGTCTCGACTTGGCGAAAAGTCAGGAGCGCAGGGCGTACTATCAGTTTGCCAACCTGACTTACCCGGTGCTTGCAGTCCTTGTGCTGGCGGCAGTGGTGATAGTGACGAGAAAAATAAGATACAAGAAAAACAATAAATAATCAACGATTTGAAAAAGAAGGTAATAATAGGAATAAGTCTTGTGGTGGTGTTAGGCATAGTCACATGGATTGTTGTGGCTATGCGAGGCCAGAACCACACCTTCAAGCAGGACTTCCAGATAGAGGAAGCCTCGATACCCGGGGCGGTGACACGAATATATATGGCCGACAAGTCGGACAACCAGTTCTCGCTTGTCTACAAAGGGGACAGCCTGTGGCTGGTCGATGACCGTTATCCCGCCAGTGAGAAGATGGTTGATTTGATGCTGCAGACCCTTTCGGACATGCGTATCCGCAGCAAGGTGAACAAAGCCGCCAGCGAGAACATCATCACCCAGCTTGCCGTGAAGAGCGTCAAGGTGGAGGTGTACTATAAAGACTACCGTATCAACTGGTTCGGTGGCCGCTTAAAACTCTTCCGCCATGAGTGTCGCGACGTGGTGTATGTGGGGCACGACACCCCCGACATGATGGGCACCTACATGTACCGCGAGGGTGACGATTCGCCATACATCATCTATATTCCCGGCTTCCGCGGTTGCTTGTCGCCACGCTTTGTTGTCGACCCATACGCGTGGAGAAGTCACAGCATCACCAATCTGCCCGTTCAACGCATCGCGAAGGTTGATTTGGAGATACCGTCCATGCCCGACGAGTCGTTCTCTGTGGTGCGCGAGGGAGACGGTTTTGTGCTGATGCTTCACAATCCCGAGCGAAGGGCTGACGGTTTCGATTCGGCAAGGGTAGGAGCGTTGCTCTCGTCGTTTGTCAATCTGAATTTCGACGAATTTGCCCATTCGGTGCCCAAAGTGGAGCTTGACAGCACCTTCCGTGCGGCACCCCGTACAGTGTTGCGCGTGACGGATGTTGACGGCGAGACGCGCGAATTGCGCACCTACAACAAATACAGCAATCCCGACGACCTGTTGGCGATGCCTGATACGACGATGTATCAGGTCTTCGACCTCAACCGTCTGTATGCCATACTGAACGACAAGGACACCGTGCTTATACAATACTATGTCTTCGACAATATCCTGCAGCCCGCGTCGTTCTTTTTGGGACGAGAACACTCCTATTTTGCACGATGAGACCGCTGATATTAATAACCAACGATGACGGATATGAGTCGAATGGGCTCAAGTCGCTTGTCGAAGTGGCGAGTAGGTATGGCGAGGTAGTAGTTGTCGCGCCGAAGCACAATTCGTCGGGGTTGTCGCATTCCATCACGGCGGTCAGACCGATACGTTGCAAGAAGATAGAGGAGCGTGCCAACTGTGTGATATACAGTTGTGACGGTACGCCTGTGGACTGTGTCAAGATAGGCGTGGAGCACTACTGTGGGCGTCGTCCCGATGTGGTGCTGTCGGGCATCAACCATGGCAGCAACGCATCAATCAATGTTGTCTATTCAGGAACCATGGCGGCCGTGATGGAGGCCTCGATGCTGGGCTATGCCGCAATAGGCTTCTCGTTGCTGAATCATTCGCACGATGCAGACCTCACAGCGTCTATGCAGGTGGCCGACAAGGTGATAGCGAAGGTTCTGCGAGAAGGGTTGCCTGTGGGCGTGTCGCTCAATGTCAATATCCCAGATGTGGAGAGCGTAGAAGGCATAAGAGTATGCCGCCAGTCGGACGCACGTTGGATTGACAGCTACCTGCCACGTGGCGAGGTAGATGGCGAGGTGTTGTATAGCCTGTCGGGCTACTTTGAATGCTCGGACAACGGTCCGGGCACAGACCAGTACTGGCTGGAGCGCGGATATGCGACCGTGGTACCCACGACGAACGATTTCACGGCGCATGAGTGGGTGGCGAAATGGGGCGAGAAATGAGATAAAGAGCTTTACGTTAAAGAGATATGAAAATCAAAGAATTAATAGAGAAAGACAATCCCGTGGCGATATGCCTTGTGGCAGCAGTTGTGGGGCTTGTCGTTGTGGCATTGTGCTGTGTAGGGTTGATGATAGCCGGAGAGAGTGTAGGAGACCATTTGGCGTGGACAGGCTTGTTTTTTGTTCCTGTCGTCCTGCTGGTACGGATGGTGGCGCACGGCGGCAAGAGTCCGCGTTCGCTGAAGGCGTTGGTCACGATGCTGTTCGTCCTGTTCATAGTATATATGTTTGTTCTTTTGAAAACCAAAACGTTAGCTTTGTGAAATATTATATCATAGCCGGCGAGGCGTCGGGCGACATGCATGGCGCAAACCTGATAAGGGCATTGGCGCGAGAGGACGTTGCTGCCGACATCCGCTACTGGGGTGGCGACAGCATGGCCGCCGCCATAGCGGAGAATCCGTCGTTGCATGCCGTGCAGGTGCGCCACATACGCGAGCTGGCGTATATGGGTATCGTAGAGGTTGTAAGCCACCTGGGTACCATACTGGGCAATATGCGGTGCTGCAAGAAAGACATCCTCACGTACAGACCGGATATCGTCATCCTGATAGACTATCCTGGATTCAATCTGGACATAGCAAAATTTGCTCATCAGCAGGGCATTAAGAACCTGTACTACATCTCGCCGCAGGTGTGGGCGTGGAAGCAGGGGCGTTTGCGCAAGATGCGCCGCTACCTTGACCGCCTGTGCTACATACTGCCGAGCGAGAGACCATATTATGCTGACGGCAAATTGCCTCAGGCCGTGTATGTGGGTCACCCGTTGCTGGACGAGGTGGAGCGATACCGCTCGACGGCAGTCGCTGGGGCAGAAGAGAAGAAGTCGAGACCCACGGTGGCACTGTTGCCCGGGAGCAGGAAACAGGAGTTGCGGCGCATGTTGCCCGTCATGGCAGAGCTGGCGTCGCGTCATCCGGAGTGTGATTTTGTCATTGCCGGCATGTCGCTGATAGGCGAGGCTTTCTACCGCGAGCTGACAGGCAAGTCGTCGGAGAATATCCGCATCGTCTACGACCAGACCTACAGGCTGTTGGGAGAGTCGGATGCGGCGGTGGTGTGTTCGGGTACGGCGACGCTGGAGACGACGCTGTTCCGTGTGCCGCAGGTAGTTTGCTACCAGTGCAACAAGCTGTCGGCGGCGATGGCGCGAGTGCTTATCGGCGACAAGATAAAGTATATATCGTTGGTGAACCTGATAGCCGACAGCCGAGTGGTGACAGAACTGATACAGTCGGACTTCAACGTGGAGCGCCTTGATGAGGAGTTCCGCCTGATTGTCAGAGAAGGAGAGGTGCGCAGCGCGATGCTTGCAAAGTATGACGAGGTGATAGAGACGCTGGGAGGCAAGGGCGCGTCGGAACGCACCGCGGCAGAGGTTATGAAGTTGATAACAGACAGAAAATGAGATGCGAAAAATAGTTGTAATCATCATGATGCTGGCAGCCTTTACCGCCAGTGCGCAGAAGGTCAGCGTTCGCCTGTTCTCGAATAACAAGGTGGAACTGATATATGTATCGTTCGATTTGGGGCTGTATGACCTGTATGCCAACGACAGTACGCTGTTGGACAAGGACTTGGGAGAAGGTATGTCGGTAGAGCTGAAACCCGCCACGAACGGAGGCGTGACGGTGTCGGTGAACGGCTATCAGTATGGCACCTATTCCAACGCCGTGTTGCGTGCCACCGATACGGCCTGCATCATGTGCCTGAATCCCAAGGGAGTGAAGCAGCGCACCTACGAGGGCGACCTAATCGTCTCGGCCTTCGACCCGCACAACTTGCGCATTATCAACCATGTGGAGTTCGAGACCTATCTGGCCGGCGTGGTGCAGTCGGAGATATACGGCAAACAGAGCGACATCTTCCGTGTGCAGGCGATGATTTCGCGGACATGGGCGTTGCGGAACATGAAGAAGCACAAGGCCGACGGTTACAACTTCTGCGATTACGTCCATTGTCAGGCATATCAGAACCGCTGCGTGCGTCCGGACATCATGCTCGGGACGATGCAGAGCAGCGGCGAGACCATCGTCGATGCCGACGGCAACCTGATAGACACGCCGTTCCATTCGAATTCCGGCGGTCAGACAGCCAATTCGGAGGATGTGTGGCGTGCCGCCCTTCCATATCTGCGTTCGGTGAAGGACACCTTCTCGTTCCGCATGCGCCAGTCGGATTGGACGAAGGTGATACCGCGAGACAAATGGCTCAATTATTTCGCCAAGACGCACAAGCTGAACATACAGGACGCGGAGGTGCGCAATGCACTGCTGACGTTCAGCCAGCCGGAGCGCAAGGCGAAGATAATGGGTGTGCAGCTGACGAGGGTACGTACAGATTTTGGCCTGAAATCGACGTTTTTCTCCGTCAGCACAGACCCGAAGACGGGCGACGTGATACTCAGCGGTCATGGCTATGGCCATGGAGTGGGGCTCAGCCAGGAGGGGACGATACGTATGGTGTCGCTGGGCATACCATACGATTCGATTATCCGGCACTACTACAGCGGGGCGTCGATACACCGCGACGAGAATGTGTCGGAGCGCTATGTGCAGAATTTTGTCACCCAGATCAGCCGCATCATAGAGGAGGACAAAGCCAACCCCGGGCAGAAGAAATCGAAGAAAGACGACTGGCTGGGCAAGCTGTTCAGGGTTAGAGACCGCATGGACCGCGAGGAGGAGTTTGACCCCACGAAGCAGGAGATGGAGGAGGACTGGAAGATAGAATGGTAACGTGACAGCCTTCGAGAGAGGGGGGAGAAAGAGCAGGCGAGGAAGCGAATTAATTTTTTTTAACAGACAATAGAACAATAAAAAAGCTTTATCGCCGTATTGGCTTTTTAAAATCAGGAATATTAAGACTTCACACCAAAATAGAATTATTAACAAAAACACTAAGAAAATTGAAAAAACTATTTATTATTGCAATGATAGCCATGCTTGCCGGCGCACCTGTGAAGGCACAGGTGAACTGGCAGACCATAGAACAGGCATCGCAGACGGACAACAGCAAGAATAAGAAGCTGTATTTCATAGACTTCTCCACGTCGTGGTGCGGATGGTGCAAGAAGATGGACCGCGAGACCTTCGCCGACCCGGTGGTCAGCGCCATACTCAACAAATACTATATAGCTGTGCATTTCGATGCAGAGGGCAGTTCGTCGTTCACATGGAACGGGACGAAATACAGCGGTGTTCAGCCTCAGGGTGGCAAGTCGCAGACGCACCCGTTCACGAGAGCCATACTGGGACAGAAGATTGGCTATCCGTCGTTTGCCATCTTCAACCGTACGGGTGGGCTGACACAGATACTGCAGGGCTACCACAACGCATACGACTTCTCGATGATACTGTGGTACTTCTGCTCGGGCGACAACAACAAATATACGTTCGACGAGTATCAGAAGATTTTCGTCGAAGAGATAAAGCCCGGAATGATGAAGAAACTGGGACTGTGAGAATGCAGGGATATATGTAATAAGCCCCGAAAGTTTTTTTCCGACTTTCGGGGCTTTGTTTATGCTTGATTTTCAGGTTGCAGGAGCAATGTTGATTTTTTTTACAGGGAACCTCTAATAATTGTTTTTAAACGGCGAATTGGTCGAATTTAACGAATTAATTTGTTCCTTTTCAAGGTGTCGTTTTCTCGCCTCAGCATACAAGCAAGCTTGTCTGCGTTCGGCGGAGGCCACGTTGCTCCCATTCGGTCGCGACGTTTAGCGAAAACGTTCCTTTTCAAGGTGCCGTTTTCTCGCCTCAGCATACAAGCAAGCTTGTCTGCGTTCGGCTTAACGAAAACGTTGTTAATCATAAATTGTTTTGCAAGCAAAACACGAATTGAATGAATTTTTAGAGGTGACCTACATTTTTTTGTGTTTCAGCAGATGGATTCGAGGCTTGGGATGAAGCTTTGCTGAATGGCGGCGGCGATGGCGTTGGCGACCTCTTTCTCGCTGAATCCGAGGCTGTCGCCGAAGCTGTAGATGAAAGAGAGTTCTTCGTCGGCGATTATTTTGTCGGACATGATGATGTGAATCATGTAGCCCAGCAGCGAGTCGCGTAGGCCCGGGTTGATGTTGATGATTTTGTTGATGGAATCGTTGAGGATTTCGCCGACATTGCCGTTGGCTATCTCTTCGAGGTATTGTCGCGGGAAGATGCGCAGTCCGGCGAGTGTCTCGAGCATCTGGTCGAATTCTTCTTTTTCGAAATTGCCGTCGGCGTGGCTGACGATGAGACCTGCGGAGGCGATGAAGCGAGCCATGTGTTCGTCGAGTTCGCTGTCGCCTATTTTGAGGAGTATGGAGATGAGTTGTTCCATGCCGTCGTTGAGTTCCTGCTCGGAGGTGGCGTTGGCGAAGAGGTTGAGGGCTTGTACGCGAATGGGGTTGACAGGGTGCGAGGCTCGGCTGACGCCTTTGTCGTTGAGGAAGAAGTCGAGCCGTCGGCTGTTGTCGGCGATGAGTGCGTCGATGCTGACATTCATCTTGACGAGGTCGAGTCCGGAGGCCATCTTGAAGAAGGCGGTGACGCAGGAGTCGAGGTTTTCGGTGGCGATGTATCCGTAGCGGTCGGCGACCAGTTCGGCGAGTTGTTCGTGCAGTCTTATCTTGTACTGCAGCGAGATAGGTACGCTTGTGTTGGAGGGGAAGACAAAGTTGATGAGTCGCGAGAGGGCGGTGTCGCGGTTGATGAGGTGACCGAGTTCGTGTCCGATGACGAAACGCAGTTCGTCGGGCGACATGAGGTCGAAGAGAGCGGAATTGACGTTGACGATATGCGGAGAGCCTTGCTCCTCGGCGGCGAGCGAGAAGGCGTTGACGGAGGAGTCGCCAGTGACGTAGAACTCGACGGGTTCGGAGAAATGGAGCTTGTCCATGACGTCGTGGCATAGCTTGTAGAAGTCGGGTAGGAGTTCTTTCTGCACGTTGAGGCTGTGCCCTTCCATGTTGCTGCGCCAGTAGGCGTCGCTGCTGAGGATTTTTGTCTTGTGGAGCACCTCTTCGACTACTGGGCCTTGCAGGGCGGTGTATATCTGGCTGCCTATTTGCTTTTCGAGTTCGATGGAGGGAGAGAAGTTGCGGTTGCTCTTTATGGTGTTTTCAGTCTCGCCGTCGCGAAGCCATCTGGAGAGGGGAGGTTTTGTGTTGTCGGACATAATAATTTGGGTTTAAGGGTTGTATGATAGATTAGTAAGAGGATTATATTGTGGTTTGGAAATTGCAAATTTACGTTTTTTTTCCTAATTGGTGTGTGGAATTATCGGAAAACGGTGTGGGAGGGGGTTGAGGGAGTAAAAGAGGAAATTGGCAAGATGGATTTGTTTTTATGTGTAGAGAATTATGTGGATTTTGCCATATTGGAAAAAGTGTGTATTTTTGCAAAATATTTTGGTTGTCTATTGTTTGACAGGTTAGATGGGAGTGAAGTAAATTAAGAAGGGATATATTTATTCTGATTTGAGAGCGCGTGTCTTCGACACGCCCGCATGTGCCTGATTGACCACACACTACAAGAGTGGGGATATTGAGAGAGAGGCATCTTGGCTCCATAAAGTCGCCGACCACAGTTGGCTCCGTAAAGTCGCCGACCGCAGTTGGCTCCATAAAGTCGCCGACCGCAGTGCGAGACAATTTGTAGAGGTCATCGTAATGATATTGTAAAATTATTGTAAATTAATAAATTATTGTAGAATAATGGATAAACTTAGCTATGCATTGGGTCATAATATTGGCCGTCAACTGATGGAGATGGGACTTGAGACAAGTCTGAATGTTGAAGATTTTGCCGCCGCTATTGGCGACCTTTTTGCCGGGCGCGCACCGCAGGTGCCACAGGAGGAGGCTCACCGTATACTGGATGTTTTTTTCACTCAACTGGAACAAGAACAACAGGCTGCGGCGAACGAACGTGGCAAGCAGGCAAAGGCGGAGGGCGAGAGTTTTCTGGCTGAGAACGCGAAACGCGATGGCGTTTTCTGCACCCGCAGTGGCCTGCAGTATGAAATCCTGAGCGAGGGCAACGGTCCGCGCCCGACGGCGAGCGACACGGTGCGCTGCCACTATGAGGGTACGCTGATTGACGGGACGGTGTTCGACTCGAGCTATCGTCGCAATGAGCCTGCTGAATTCGGTCTGAATCAGGTGATTGCCGGATGGACTGAGGGTGTGCAGATGATGAAGGTTGGGTCGAAATATAAATTCTATATTCCTTATCAGCTTGGCTATGGCGAACATGGTGCCGGTGCTTCTATTCCTCCGTATGCGGCGCTGGTGTTTGTCGTTGAACTGCTGGCGATAGTTTAGTATTGAAATTTGTAAATTGGTTCCGCCAAACGGTGGGAAAAATTGAATGAATTGAAGGCTTCTTGTTATGGAAGTCTTCTTTTTTTGGGGAGGCGAAACAACAGTGGGTGAGCGACATTACATATATATAGTGGTGATGGAGGACGGGTGTAACTATCACTTTGTCTACCTGTCGCTCATCCTCGATGCCTACAGCGAGGAGATTGTCGGATGGAGCGTCGGTCAGACACTCGACAGCGACTAACCGATGGCAGCCCTGCGGATGGCATTGAAGCGTATAGAAGAGCAGAATGTCAGCCTGATACACCATTTTGACCGGGGATGCCAATATGCTGGCCACGTTTATACGGCCACGCTCAAAAGCCACGGAACTGCCATCAGCATGACCGAGTCAGGCGACCCCATGGACAACCGCGCAGACCGAGCGCATAAAACAACACGATGAAGAACGAACTGCTGAAAGACAAAGGTCTTCACAAGCATAGACGAAGCCATCGTGGCGGTGGCAGTCGCTGTGGACTTCTGCAACAACTGCCTTCCGCATAAGAGCATCGGCATGATGAAACCGTCGGAAGCCATCGCTTTGACAGGAGAGAGGTATATGAAGTGGACTAGTTGCCGCCGGTGAAAGTGAACGTGTTTTTGTAGGAATAACAATGTTGATTATCAACATCTTCCAAACACCAAAAATTGAGGGTTCCGGCATTGTGGAAAG
>Ga0310694_10000480_pt1 | contig 52157 bp, 53 predicted proteins | sample 174DNAGHGhighgp2_FD_203884 | JGI IMG/M metagenome (GOLD analysis project Ga0310694, IMG submission 203884) | Sheep rumen microbial communities from Palmerston North, Manawatu-Wanganui, New Zealand - 1742 DNA GHGhigh gp2 (v2) (version 2) | ecosystem: Host-associated > Mammals > Digestive system... | reverse complement strand
TAAGATTTCCTCTTGCTCGGTATCAACTGCCCAATACAGCAATTTAGCCCAAAGTGAATTGATGCGAGACGGATCAACCGGACTATTACCTTTGTTCTTATCGAAAGCATAAGAATAAACATCTATATAAATTGCATACTTTGGTGTGATTTCCAACTTCTTACAGTACCGAGTAGGAGTTGCAGCTACTTTATCGTGAAAACCGGTATGTGCCAAGTAGTAATTCAGCATGTTTTCTACTTGATAGTTGACATGAACAAAGTATTGACCAACCTCAAAAATAGATTTGTACCAAAGCATCTTTGCATGGTCATTTATCAAGTTCTGTCGAAGTTGATCGTCTGCTATCTTTTCATAATATGCACGTGCTTTCTTTCTGCAACGCTGATGCTGGAGGCGCATGGCAGACGAGAAACCAGAGTCGGCATTAGGCTCGGTTGGAGCGACACTAAGACTCTCTTTAAGAGCCGTCGCAAACTCCACATTCTGTTCACAAAGTTGTTCTACCTTATGGAGAACCTGTAATAACTTATCATCCATTCTCAAGTAGAGCGTCAAGCTCCGAATTTAATTCGTCAATATTGACCTTATCCTTAAAGTACTTCGAAATATAAGGCTCGTGCACCAACCAGAACGGCTCTGCACCGTTCGGCGGCTCGCAGTACGAAATGCACAAACGGTCTTTGGGTAATGAGATATCTGCTGTTAACTTGACAGTAACGCCAGTCACTGATCCATCTACAGAAAATTCAGCCCACGTCCATAAACTACCAGCGCTCTTGCGCATAGTTTCGTAATTATGCTGCTCACGCTTGAAGATGACTTCCGTTTTCATCTTCTTTTCAAACTCTGCTACTGTATATGTCTCAAGATACTTTAGATTAGTATGAAGAGGTTGGTTCTTACCACAGCGCTTCGTAAGTTTCTCAAACCTCCTGAGTAACGCCAAATAAGTTGAGTTCTTTTCACCTTTAACCATCTTCAGGAAAGCGAGTTTACCATCAACAACACAAGACAAAGACATGCCTTTCTGATGAAGCCAGTTCTTATGCTTGTAGTTCTGATGGGTCTCTAAGCGCTTTTGCGCTTCGGCATAGCCATATTTCTCCCATATATGAATGAGCCCGCGCAAATCCTTAACATACTTGCGAGCAACATTTACTTTATCTTGGCTCACAGTCAACCCCGTAACCTCTTGACGGAAGCCAAGTATGTTCAACCTCGTCTTTTGGGGGTTAATAGTAAACCCCTGGCCTGTTATTATACGCTCCAATTCCTTCCTAAACTCGCTTCCGTCCTGGTACACATTGTGCATAGAACTAAAAGTGATATCATCCGCATAGCGCGTGTAACGAAGACCAAACCTTTTAGCCAAGCCTGCAAGCAAGTAATCTAATTTATCGCACATTAGATTTGTCAAGACTGGAGAAGCCGGAGAGCCTTGCGGAAGAACATAACGGAATTTCTTTTCCTCCGGAGTAGTGTCTTCCTGCGTAACTCGCATAGAGCAAAGAGCAGCAATTGATTTTGCTACTTTCCACGTAAAGCAAAAAGGTTTTACCTGAAGACGTGCTGCAATACGATGTGCCTCAATGCTAGGGAAGAAATCCTTAAGGTCGATATTAAACACATAGTTCATGCCCATGTGTGCCCTTGCATTATCTACGATGCTCCTTCCGGGAGTGAAGCCCATAGTATGAGCAGAAGGCTCGTAGATAGACTGCAAAATCATAGCGACATAACGCAGCAAGTGCATATAACTCTGGGAGTAAGGAGCTGAAATCTTCCTTTTCCCACCAGACTTCTTGGGAATCTCGAAATTGCGGTAACGATGGAAAACATGATCCGGGTTTCCGAACCATAGCAACTGCTTTTTAGTGTAGGGCTTAAACTTCTCTCCAAGTTCATCCTTCTTTATTGCATTGATGAGTTTAAGCAAATCACCTGCTCCCTGCATCTCGTGCGCAATATCTTTAATGTTTTCCATCATCGTCTAAAAAAATCTCTGGCATACTGATTCCACTTCCTTTTCTTTTCATAAATAATCAGAATAATTCAATATATTCATAATTTAATAATATATTAAATTCTGGTTCGCAAAGTTGCACGAGGTTGTGCTGCTTTGCGGGAAAGGATGCATCCGAAACATCCCAAACATTGCTTCTGATGTCCGACGAATACATCGGACTGCCCATCTTGCGACGAGCGTTCAAAATTTCATAGAATCAGTATGCCAAAGATCGCTTGTGTGTTATACCTTTATGGATGTTCTTTTTGAAATCCGGTGCAAAGGTAATAGTTTTGAGTGCAAAGATGCTGCACAGAAAACATAAAAATGCAATTATTTGTAAAATTTATTGAGCGTTTTTACGTGGTCGCGCATCATATCGCGAACGTTCTGCGGTTCGAGGACTTCGAGTTGGCTACCGAACGAGAGAAGGAGCGCAATGAGTTCGTTGTTAGGGATAACATCAATAGATATGCGATACTCCTTATCGTAGTTATGCTGCGAGGGGTGCAGGGGTTTGTTCTTTATATAAGGATAGCGGTCGGGCGCGACGCGCATAACGATATGCTCGACACGTTTATCCTTTGGGATGGTGACACCTACGATGTCTTCGAAATACTCATCGAAATCCAGTTCTTCCGGTTTCGGCTTGTACTCACCCAACATAGGCGATACAGCCTCAATGCGGTCAAGGGCAAAATTGGTAATAGCGTTGAACTCCGTATTCCAACCGAAGAGGAACCATCGGTTGTTGTACTGCTTGAGGTAATACGGGTGTATCTCGCACGTAATCGGTTTGTTCTTCTTGAAGGACTTATAACGGATATTGAGCACCTGCTTGTTAACGATGGCATCAAAGAGCGGCGTGATGTTCTCCAGTCCTTTGAGATCCATGTTCTGCTCAAAACCAATGACGGACTCTTGTGTGCCGTTGAGGTGCAGTTTGTCAGCCAGTTTGCTTTGGAGTTCTTCCATCCACTCGAACTGAGGTAGCCCTTTGAAGCGGTTGAGCAACAGGACAGTCTCTTTGAGTTGGTCGAGTTCCTCGTAGGAAAGCGGCATGTTGGCTATCGAGAAGTTCGGATCCTCGTAGGTGTAGTAGGTGCGTTTGCCGTCTTTAGTGCGCTTGATGAGGGCACGGAAGCCAGCTTCGCTCTCCATGAAATTGAGGTCGTTGAAGATCTGACGACGACTGACGGAGATACGTTCGGAGAAGGCACGGTATAAGGCATCCTCACAGGCACGCTGGAGGTCTTCCCAACTATAATGACCGTGCTTGGCAGACAAGCATTTGTCAATTGCGCGGTAACGCACGTTTGCACCTTTGTTTTGAGCCATGGTATATATATTTTATGCTTTGCACACTAAAAGTGCGCAAAGGTACAAAAAATATTTGAAATACGCAAGAAAAATTTTCATTTTATAAGGAATCCGCATAAAATTGCGGAAAAAGGACGAAGATTTCGCGCTCGTTGAATTCGCGCGCACAAGACGCCAAATGGGAAGACAGGATGGCATCCGGGACAATGGACGATGGATGACGGCATAGAATGCCGAGCTAATGGACAAAGGATGATGGATGCCGGTATAGATTCCAGCTCCGGAGATACGTTTTTGCCACAAGCGCATAGTGTGAGCGCAAGGAGAAGGTATATCTTTGAAATTTTGTTCGACGCTGCAAAGGTACTGCTTTGGAGTGCAAAGATGTTGCACGGCAAGCAGAAAAATAGTTCAGTAGCAATATTATAACCACATCGCCATATAAAGCGGCAGATAGGTAATGTCATCGACTTGTTTGTATTGTTTTTTATTCAGGACAATACTTCTTTCCACAAACTCCGATTGCTCATCCAGCACATTGTCCAATGCCGCATGTTGTTCATAGTTATTGCCTGATTTAACTTCTATGATGGTCACTTTCTTATCCTCGCGAATTAGGAAATCCAGCTCATTGCGGCTTTTGCGGTCGTAATAGTGCAGGGTATGTCCATGCTTGTTCAACTCGACAGCCACAAAGTTTTCCGTAAGCGCGCCCTCATTGATATCAATCTCACCATTAAGCACTTGCCATTGAATCTTATCGCCCCACATAGCACACAACAAGCCAGTATCCAACAGATAGACTTTGAAAAGATTACGATTTTCATACTGCTCAAACGGCAGGTTAAGCGCGTGGGTATTATAGCAGAATAACGCCACGCCGGCATCTTCCAACCATTGTGCAGAGTCGCCGTACTTCTGCATATTGCCCGTCTTTTCCAAATCGCTTAATATAAATCGTTTGTGCGATTTGCTCAGCTCCGCAGGAATAGCATCAAAGAATCGTTTGGCACGTGCTTTGTCCTTGCCGGCATACTTGGCAATATCCAGCCGGTAACTATCTATTATCAAACGTTGTTGCCGCAGGGTCTGCGAAAAATCTGGGTTGGACAAATAGGTTGCTACCACTTTCGGCATCCCACCAACTATGAGAAATGCGCGATAGTGCTTCATCAATTGTTCGTGCATGAAGTCATCCAAGGGTTTGTGCCCTTCATAGGCAGCCTGTATTTGCGCGATGGCATCTTCACTCACGTTGTTTGCCCATAGCCATTCTTCAAAATCCAGTGGAAACATCTGAATCTGACTCTCATAGCCGACAGGGAAACTGCTTACTTCACCATAATTGATCCCCAAAAGCGATCCCGATTCGATATAGTCAAAGCGTCCGTCTTCTGCCAGAAACTTAATAGCTGTTCGTGCATTGGGACAGCTCTGTATCTCATCGAAAAACACCAGTGTCATGTCGGGAACAAAAGGCCCATATCCCATGGCACTTAGGCGCGAGATAATCGTTTGCGTATCTCTTGCTCCGGAAAAGGCCTCTTGTGCTTGCGGGTCTTTCTCGAAGTTGATTTCTACAAAGTGCGTATAATTATCTTTCGCGAACGCTCGCACAATGGTCGTTTTACCGACCTGTCTGGCTCCTTTAATAAGCAGTGCCTCGTTGGAGTGGTTGTTTTTCCATTCTTCCAACTGGCTTATAATCTTACGTTTGAGCATATATTTAGTGTGTTATTGCAGTTGTATTTTATTTTCAATAGTGCGTTATTGCACTAAATTTGCTGCAAAGATAGTATAAAATTTCGATATGTGCAAATAAAAATGCAATTATTTGTAAAATTTATTGAGTGTTTTTACGTGGTCGCGCATCATGTCGCGCACAGGACGCCAAATGGGACGACCGGATGGCATCCGGGACAATGGATGATGGATGACGGCAGCTAATGGACAAAGGATGATGGATGACGGCAGCTAATGGACAAAGGATGATGTGGCCCGATTAGCAATCGGGGGAAAGGGAGAAGAAAACATCGGCACAATGAGAACAAAATTGCATTTTTTTGCTAATTTATTTGCATATGTCAAATATTTGTAGTACTTTTGCAGCCGCAAAAGAGTTCATCTCTTTTATTTAGTAACTAAAAGTAGTATTATATGGACGATTATCACGCGGAGAATGCAACAAGTACGTGCCAAAAAATTTTTGGGGCAGCACTTTTTGACGGACCTCACGGTCGCCCAAAGAATAGCTGATACCCTAACCTCGGGCCGAACGATTGAAATCGGACCGGGTATGGGTGTGTTGACGCAATACCTTCTCAAAAATCCTAACATTAACCTGACCGCTATTGAGATCGACCGTGAGTCGGTTGCTTACTTGCGTGAGTGGTATCCGGAACTGGATCTGGTGGAAGGCGATTTCCTCAAACTGGACCTGGACCAGCTGATTCCGGAAGGGGAATTCAACGTGATCGGTAATTATCCGTATAATATCTCCTCGCAAATTTTCTTCAAAGTATTGGACTACAAAGACCGTATCCCCGTTTGCTCGGGTATGATCCAAAAAGAAGTAGCGGAGCGTATCGCTTCCAAACCCGGCAAGAAAGCCTACGGTATTCTGTCCGTACTGTTGCAAGCTTATTACGATATAGAATATCTGTTCACGGTGGACGAACATGTGTTCAACCCGCCTCCCAAGGTGAAGTCGGCTGTGATCCGCATGACGCGTAACAAACGACGACGGTTGGACTGTGACGAGGCGCTGTTTAAGACCATCGTAAAGACCGCCTTTAATCAGCGACGAAAACAGATGCGAAATTCCTTGCGGAATTTAGTTGAAAGTTTAAAGTTGAAAGTTGAAAGTGAACGCCTCGAATGGTTCCTCACCCGAAGACCCGAACAACTGAGCGTCGATGAGTTCGTGGAACTCACGAAGTTAATTCAAAATTAAAAATTTAAAATTAATAATTATGAGCGAAATCAAGATATTCTATAAAGATAAGGAGAAGATCAAAGTAGCCCGTTCTATCTCCGCACTCAAAGAGCTGGATAAAAAAGATATCATCTGGATTGACCTGCTTGACGTGAGTGACAAGACAGAGGACACCTTGGAGGGATTCCTCAAAATCGATATCCAGGAAGATGAAGAGATGGAAGAGATCGAGCTCTCGTCCCGTTATATCCAGACGGACGATTCGATTGTGGCCAACTCCAACTTCCTTAAGAACAACTTCGAAATGGAGCCGGTTAACTTCATTTTGAAGAACAGTATTCTGGTGTCTATCCGCGACAATGAGTTGGATACATTCAACGAGACATTCAAGAAAGTGTTCGTCAACACCCGTAATTTTCCGACCGGTTATCACGTGCTCGTAGCGCTGTTCGAGACGCGAGTGGAGAAGGATGCCGACCTAATCGAGGATACGACCGATATGATCACCGAACTCTCGCAACAGATCAACGCCGAGTCCGATCACGTCGATGAAGATTTGCTGGTACAGATCAAGGACTTGCAAGAAAAAGTGACCATCATCCGACAGAACATCATGGATAAACAGCGCGTGATCTCCAACATCCTCAAGTGCGATTTCTTCCCCGAAGAACTCTACCCACGCCTGACGATGATCATCAAGGATATCAACTCGTTGTTTGACTACACCCGTTTCGGTTTTGACCGTCTGGACTACCTCCAGGATACCTTCCTCGGTTTGGTAAACATCGAGCAGAACCGAATCATCAAGATCTTCACGGTCATCAATATCATCTTCCTGCCACCTACCCTCATCGGTAGCCTGTACGGTATGAACTTTGATATCATGCCCGAACTGCATTGGCAATACGGATACCTGTTTGCCCTCGGACTGATGGTTATGTCAGTTGTGGTTATTTTGCTTATTTTCAGACTGAAAAAGTGGCTCTGATAGCAATTAAAAATGAAAAATTAAAAATGAAAAATTATAGTTATTAACAAATTATAAACAACTGTTTTGTTACACATATAATAACTTGTTCCACATTTCATTTTTCAAAACAACTAACAATCTGACAGCCAAAAAATAGCATTATAACCCGTTGAAATCGAATAAAATCGCATATTTATTTACAATTTCAACACCCTATAATATTCATTGGTTTAAAAAGAAAAAATATATATTGATAAAAAGTGATAGCTGAGATGGAGGATTTGAAACAAAAGATAAGACAATTAGCGAAAGAAAAGAATGCCGTCATTTTCGCACACTATTATACGCGTCCGGAGATACAAGAATGTGCCGATTTCATCGGAGATTCGTTGGCGTTGGCACAACAGGCTACGCACGTACAGGCGGACATATTAGTAATGTGCGGCGTGCATTTCATGGGTGAGACGATGAAAATTCTCTGTCCGGACAAGAAAGTGCTGATACCGGATATGAACGCCGGTTGTTCGTTGGCGGACAGCTGCAAGGCGGAAGACCTCGCTGAATTCAAGGCCCAACATCCGGATCATATGGTCGTTTCGTACGTCAATACGACGGCTGAAGTGAAAGCACTGACGGATGTGGTGGTCACTTCCTCCAATGCCAAGAAGATCGTCGATCAGCTTCCTGCCGATGCCAAGATCATCTTCGGTCCGGATCATAACCTCGGTTCGTATATCAATTCCGTCACGGGACGTAACATGTTGCTTTGGAACGGAGCGTGCCATGTGCACAGTCGTTTCTCGTTGGAGGCTTTGCTTCAACTCAAAGCCGAGAACCCGGGCGTGGAAGTGCTGGCGCACCCCGAGTGCAAGGCACCGATCTTGGCGCAGAGCGACGTAATAGGTTCAACCAAGGCACTGCTCGAGCACACCATCCGATCGTCCGCCAAACGCTTTATAATAGCCACAGAAAGCGGTATTATGTTTGAGATGCAGCGTGCGTGCCCGGATAAGGAGTTTATTCCGGTTCCGCCCGAAGTGACGGAAGGCGTAGGATGCTCGTGCAACGAGTGCGAGTACATGCGGATGAATACGCTGGAGAAACTATATGCGTGTCTTAGAGATGAGCAGCCTGAGATGATTGTGGATGAACAGATAGCCGGGAAAGCGGTTTCTTCTATTCAGCGGATGTTGGAAATGAGTTGATAAATGGGGCAGATTCAAGACAAAGATAAGTGGTACGCATTCTTCAGGCCGTACGTGGATTGGATGTTCCGCCATTCGTACAGGCATTTCCAATACGTCGGTAAGGAAAACATACCTACGGACGGAGCGGTTATTTTTTCTCCAAATCACGCCAATGCCCTTTGTGACGCGATGGCTATATTAGGCATCGACCGGTCACGTAAGGTGTTTGTGGCTCGTGCGGATATATTTAAAAATCCACGCACGGCTGCTATCTTGACTTGGCTTAAGATCATGCCGATCAACCGCATCCGTGACGGAGTGGATGAGGTGAAGCACAACGATCAGACCATCGAAAAAGCAGTGGATACGCTGCAGGACGGTGTGCCGTTCTGTATTCTGCCGGAAGGTACTCACCGTCCCATGCACTCCCTTCTGCCGTTAGGAAAAGGCATCTTCCGCATTGCTCTCCGCGCTAATGACAAGTTCGGGCATGAGAAACCGATATACATCGTGCCGGTAGGTTTGGAGTATGGCGATTATTATCATCTATGGAATGATCTGACGGTTAATATAGGCAAACCAATCAATGTTACGCAGTTTGTGAACGAGCATAGCGATCTGGAGCGGCCGCAGCTGATCATGGCATTACGGGAAGAGCTGACGCAACGAATGCGGGAGCAGATAATGTGGGTGCCGGACGATGAGCATTATGAGGAGAATTTTGCCAAACTGCGGGAGAACCCGCCTGCGCCTTTTAATAAGTTCAAACACCATCGTATTCCGCGGTGGCTGCTGTTCATTATCTTAGTGTTACTGTCTCCGCTGTTTATGATCAGCCTTGTGTTCACGGTTCCGCTATGGGCAGCATGGCTCTTAATCCGCTGGACAGTGAAAGATCCGGCCTTCCATAACTCCGTACAATACGTTTGGCAGTTATTGTGCATTCCGCTTACTCTCTTTATAACTCTTCCTTTCTGGATGTTTTTACAGGAATACATGTACCAGGCAAGGAATTTAAAGTTGAAAGATTAATGTTGAAAGTTTAAAGAATATGATGAGAGTTTATTTGATTATTGCATTGTACGTCTTAGTGCCCGTGCTGATCATTGAGTGTTTCAAGCGCTGGACGTGGATGCAGAAAATAGGTACGGTGGTAGCCGCCTATGCAGTAGGAATCATTTTTGCACTAACCGGATTTGTGCATTTCGAACCGGAGACGGCTGAGGCTTTGTCGTTCGGTAAAATCCAATCCACGCTGATGTCGATAACAGTGCCGTTAGCCATTCCGCTGATGTTGTTTAACTGCGATTTCAAGTTATGGACCAAAGCACTGCCGAAAACCATCTGGTCGCTGGTAGGCGGTATAATAGCGGTGCTGGTAGCGGTAATAAGCGGTTATTTTATCTTCCGCAATCCGGATATCCCTGATTTTAACAACGTAGCGGCTATGATGACCGGTATTTATACCGGCGGAACCATGAACTTCAATGCGTTAGGTGCATCGTTAGGTGTGGACAAGACCCAGATGGCGATTGTGCTGGCATTCGAAATGGTACTCACTACGCCCTATATATTCTTCATCATCGGCGGCGGGTACAAGGTGTTCCGTAAGATCCTGCCCTATCAGGATATAACCCGCAAAGGACGTAGGGATGAAGAGGTAGAGACGAAAGATGTGGAAAACTACCGCGGTATGTTTACCAAAAAGAACATTGGTGGTATGCTGGCCGGTCTCGGTCTGAGTGTGCTGTTTCTGGCTATCGGTGCCGGTTTGGCTTTGTTACTCACCGGCAAACTGAATGAACTGGTAGTCATCCTGACCATCACCACACTCTCCATCATTGCTTCGTTCTTCAAGAAAGTGCGGGAACTGCCCAAGACCTTTGAACTTGGTATGTTCTTCATCCTCATCTTCTCGGTCATTGTAGCTTCGCTGTTCGATATCCACAGCGTCAACGGCGGTTCGCTGTCCATCGGTCTGTTCGTAGGATGGGTGATGATTATGGCAGCTGTTCTTCACCTCATTTTCTGCCGAATAGCGCACGTGAGCGGAGACCTGTTCTGCGTGAGCCAGATTGCTCTGCTCTGCTCGCCTCCCTTCGTCCCGCCGGTAGTGGGTGCTATGCAAAACAAGAAAGTGCTGATCTCCGGTATCGTCATCGGATTGGTAGGTTATGCGATAGGTACCTATCTGGGCGTTGCGATCGCATTTATTTTGAATTAAAAATTAAGAAATTAAGAATTAAAAATTAAAATGAAAAGATATTTAGTAATTGCCCTTAGTGCTTTGTTCCTTGTTCCGGTGTATGCGAAGCGGGAGAAGAAACCGCAGGAAGTGGATTCGCTGGGAAACAAGATCAAGACAGGTTGGAACTTCGGTATTTTGCCTTCTATTGCCTATGATGCCGATTACGGTTTTCAAGGCGGTGTGCTGACCAATGTCTATTACTACGGCGACGGATCCCAGTACCCCGAGTATATCCATTCGCTCTATCTCGAGGCTGCTTATACCACTAAACACCATGGTATATTCCGTTTTAACTACGACTCCAAGTACCTCATTCCGGGCTATCGTCTGACACTCGATGCCACCTATCTTCCGGACGCTATGTGCGATTTCTACGGATTCAACGGCTACCAGTCCCAATACAACTTCGATTGGCACAACTGGAAGAAGAAAACCAGCAAAATGGCGCACCCGGAAGAGTACCAATCGCGTGTGTTCTATAAGTACAAACGCGACCTGATTCGTGTAGCCGGTGACATCGAAGGAACGATCTACAAGGACCTCAAGTGGAATGCCGGATTAGGCGTGCTCGGTTACATCATCGACGACTGCGACATTGACATGCTCAACGGTAAGAATAAGTTCGATCCGACCAAAGAGCGCTATGAGCAGAAAGCACTCGATCCGTCTGTACAAGGCTTATACGACAAGTACAAGACCTGGGGACTGATCGGTGCGGATGAGATGAAAGGCGGATGGCACCCGTACGTACGTGCCGGCCTTACCTACGACACGCGTGACAAGCGTCAGGGACCGAACAAAGGTCTGTACATCGATGCGTTCTTCACCTACTCGGCTGCATTCAATGCCGCCTACGGACAGCAAGCGACTGCCGGCTATAACCACCTGCAGTTCAACTTCACTTTCCGTCATTATGTGCCGTGTTACAAGGACAAGAACGGTATCAACCGAATCACTTTCGCATACCGTATCGGTACGCAGAACAACATCGCCGGACGTTCGCCGTTCTATATGAACAACTACATGAACACCCTCTTCATCCAGCGTGTGTACTACGAAGGACTCGGTGGTGGTAACTCGATCCGTGGTATGATGGCCAACCGTATTCTGGCGAACGGCTTTGCGTTTGCCAACGTCGAGTTCCGCTTCCGTGTAGTCAATTTCGACATCGGCCGCCAGCATTTCTTCATCGGTCTCAATCCGTTCTTTGACTTAGGTGTGATCACCCAGCCGTATAATCTTGACGACCTCGTAGCTCTGCATACCGGCGGACAGTACACGACCCTCAAGCAGATCATGGCTGACAAAACACCGACCGACAAGTACGAGGACTACTTCAATACCACCGATGACAAGAACGCCTATATGCCGCATATGTGTGCCGGTTTAGGCCTCAAGATCGGTATGAACGAGAACTTTGTCCTCTCTGCCGATTGGGCAATGCCGATCAACAAACAGGACAATCAGAAGTGGGCGAACTTCTACGTCAAAATGGGTTACCTTTTCTAACCGGTAATACCTATCGTAGAAAAATTTCCTATTTTTAATATAAAAAACACTATCGGTCATATTTTGTGACCGATTTTGTGTTTTTATTTACGATTATTGAAAAATAGTTGCATACGTAACAGAAAAGCAGTACTTTTGCAGTCGATTTTGGTAAAATGATACAAAAAAGATTGGAAAAGTATGAGAATTCTGTTTGTAGTAAATAGCTATTTCAGTCAAGGAAATGGCCTTGACGAGTCAGCCAGACGAACCGTACAGGCCCTGCGGGATGCCGGACAAGAGGTGCGGGTGTTATCCGGAGAGAACTTTGAGAACCCGAACGGGCCGCAGCCGGAATACCGAATGAAGAAGTTCTATTTTCCGTTGATGCAGCCGATGTTGGATTCTTTCGGTTATGCGTATGCGGATTGGCACGGCTCGGTCGTGGAAGAAGCGGTTCGGTGGGCGGATGTGATTCATCTGGAGGAGACGTTCTTCTTACACCATGCCGCCATGAACCGGGCGCGTAAGTTAGGTAAACCGATCACGGGCACGTATCACGTGCACCCGGAGAATATAGTGTATAATTGTCTCGGACACAGAGCCGGTTTTTTGACTTGTCAAATCCTCTATCGGTATTGGTGCCGTGTGTTCTATGACCACTATAACTACCTGCAGTGCCCGACGGATAATGTGCGGGAGCGTCTGGTGCGCCATCATGTGAAAGCGCACTGTTTCACCCTCTCCAACGGGGTTATTCCAGATACCTGTATCCGTCCGACTACCCCTCCTGCCGACTACCTGGATGAGAACCGTCCGTTGGATCTTATCTACATCGGTCGTACAGCCATTGAGAAGGATCAGCCGACCCTCTACAAAGCCATTCGGTTGTGCAAGTACGCCAAGCGTATCCGTCTGCACATAGCTGGACGCGGACCTAAATTGGAAGAATATACGAAGATGGTGAATCAGTTGTATGAAGACGGCGTTCTCACCTACCCTCCCGTAGTCGGTTTCTATAACCGCGATCAGCTGCGCCAATTGGCAGCCCATGCGGATCTGGCGGTCCACTGTGCGTACGTTGAAGTGGAAGGAATGAGCATCACCGAAGCGCTGCAACAGGCGGTGGTGCCGGTCATCGCGACCGCACGGTATTCCGGCACAGCCACGTATGCTCTGGATGACCGCAGCCGTTTCCCGGAAGGGGATGCCAAAGCATTGGCTCAGAAAATCGACTACTGGTTCGACCATCCGCAAGAGCGCTGGGAGATGGGCTTTAAGTATGCCGAATCGATGAAACAGTATGAGATCGCCAACTGTGCGCAATCCCTGATACAGATGTTCCAAAATGCAATTGATGAAAAGAATGGCGAAACGCATGCTACTGATCGTCCTGTGCTTTCTTCCATTAAGCGCAAGGCCCTCGGAAAATTCCATAAGCACACCGCATAACATCCTCCATAGTTGGTGGTTTAGCCATTCGGAGAACATATACCGCCGCGTAGATATCTATCTGCCGGCGGCTTATGATACCTGCTCGCAACCGCTGCCGATCGTGTATCTCATTCACGGCATCAACGGCTATGAGGGTTCCTGGCAGGACATGGGCGATGCGGTCGATACACTGGAGTCACTCGTCGCGGCCGGACGGTGCCAACCGATGATATTGGTTATGCCGGACTGTAACAAATGGCCGTTCTTCGAGCGACCTACCGATCATGGGAACTTATGGAAATGTGTGTTTCACTATGGTCGGTTGAGTCATGAGCATCAGATCGAATACGCCATCAGCGACCTGATGAACAGCATGGATTCGCTCTATCACCCTGCTTTCACTGCCATTGCGGGCCTCAGCGACGGGGCACGTATGGCAGCTAATGTGGCGAATGTGCGACAGAGCACCGTGCAGGCGGTCGGATTGTTCTCACCGGTGTTGCACAAAGACCAGTTGCCGGACAACACTACCTCGTGCTACTATATCTATGCCGGGAAGCAGGATTTTTTCTACGGACACGCCAACCGGTTTCATAAACGGATGGAGAGAGCGGAGTATCCGCATCAGTTTATCGCATGGGAAGGTGGGCATAACTGGCATATGTGGCGCCGATGCCTGGCCGATTTCTTGCTGCAGTTATAAGTGCAACAGCAACACAATCGGCAGATGGTCTGAGTAGCCGTTTTGATATTGATAGCCGTTGTAGGTTCGTTTGGGTTTAAGGCCCAGGTGTTTCTCATCCGGTTCCTGTATCCACTCCGCATCGTAGATCGTCACCTCCGAGACGCTATCCAAGGCAGGAGAGGTATAGAACTGATCCAGGCATGTCCAGCGGCCCTGGTGCTTATGCGTGCCTTCACCGCGTGACACATACGGCATCATGCGGTTGTTCAAGCCCCTTATATCCTCTTGTGGAGCACTATTCATATCGCCCATCACCAGGATGCGGGCCTGTGCATCGATAGTCAACACGGAATCCACGGTATGTTGCAGCACCTGTTTGGCCGCTTCTCTTTTCCAGGCACTCTCGGCCGCTCCGCCCAACTGACTCGGCAAATGGCAGACGAACAGATGAAGCGTGTCCCGTCGGTAGGCTACGCATTCGACATACAGGATATCCCGAGTCGTCTCTTGACCCAAATCCACCCGTATTGCTTGGGTCCGCAAGGTGTCTATGCGTGCTTTCTTATAGATCAGCGCCACATCAATACCTCGTTTGTCCGGGCTGTCGTAGTGTACCCATCCGTACTCGCCCGGCCGCAGCGTGTAGCACAACCGCTTCACCACGGCTTCGTTCTCCACCTCCTGCAATCCGACGACATCTACCCCATCCCACTCTCCGATAGTCGTCAGCACACGGGCGATGTTCTCTTCCTTGCGAAAATACCGCGCAAACGACCATCTGCGTTTGCCATCCTGTGTCCACTCGGTGTCCGGGTGGATGCTGTCCTGCTCCGGATGAAACAGGTTCTCTACATTATAACTAACCACCCGCAGCGACTGCGCCGATGCGCTCAGCGCACCGCAAAGCAGTACCAATATGAGAAAACGGTTTCTCAACCTAAAATAGCTATACTCTTCTGTAAAGCCGCAATGAACGCATCCACATCCGCCCGGTCGTTATACAACCCGAACGACACCCGCACTGTTCCCGGTACGCCGATCTCGTCAATCAGCGGTTCGGCGCAATGGTGTCCCGTGCGTACGGCGACCCCCTGCTGGTCCAACAGCGTCCCGATATCAAACGGATGAATGAGCTCCTTCCCGTTGTACACATTGAAACTGATGACACCCGCTTTGCGTTGGCCTGCCGCGTAGATACGGATACCGTCTATTGCCCGCAACTGCTGTTCACAATACGCCGTCAATGCCTGCTCATGCGCCTCCATCGCCTCCCAACCAATGGCTTGCATATAGTCCATCGCGGTCTTCAGTGCCCAACTGCCCACATAATTCGGGGTGCCGGCTTCGAACTTATACGGCAACTCGTTATAGCTTGTTCCGCTCCAGCGCACATGGTTGATCATCTCTCCCCCACCCTCGTGCGGTGGCAGCTTCTCCAACCACTCCCGTTTGCCATACAGCACACCGATGCCGGTCGGACCGTATAGCTTATGTCCCGAGAACACCAGAAAATCACAATCCAATGCTTGCACATCCACCGGCATATGCGGTACACTCTGCGCCCCGTCGATGCATACCGGGATATTGCTCTCGTGCGCCAGACGGATGATTTCCTTGATCGGTTGGATCGTGCCTAACACATTGCTCACATGTGCTACGCTCACCAACCGTGTCTTATCGTTTAGAAGGCCCTTAAAAGCCTCTATATCGAGCGATAGGTTTGCTTGTAGGGGAATGTGCCGCAGCACGGCTTTCTTGCGCTCACAGAGCATTTGCCACGGTACGATGTTCGAGTGGTGCTCCAGTCCGCTCACGATGATCTCATCACCTTCGTGCACCAGCAGTTCGCCTAAGCAGAACGCCAAGGCATTGATGCTGTCCGTTGTGCCCTTGGTGAAGATGATCTCATCGCTGCTCTCGGCACCGATAAACGCCGCCACAGCCTTACGGGCTTCCTCGTGCTTCATCGTCGCTACCTGGCTCAGATGGTGCACTCCCCGGTGGATGTTACTGTTCCAATGGCTGTACGCCTCTACGATCGCGTCCATCACCGGCTGCGGCTTCTGACTCGTAGCGGCATTGTCCAGATACACCAACTTACGTCCGTGTACGAGCTCTTTGAGTATCGGAAAATCGTTTCTATTCATATGCTTTTTGATCTGCTAATCGTTTTAATTGTTTATGAAACCGCACGTGGAACAGTACGGCAGGGATGGCCAATGCGATCACGAACGCAATCCACATGCCTTGTGCACCCCACCCCACAGGGAACGTGAGCGCTAAACCCAGCGGTAATGCTACCCCGATATAGGCGAACAGCGCAATGCGCATCGGTACCCGCACATCCTGAATACCGCGTAGCATAGCCGCTCCGATGCATTGGAGTCCGTCCGCGTATTGGAGCGTGCCGGCAATGATCAACAGGGATGACGCAATAGGTATCACTTGCGGATCATCGGTGAAGATATACGGGATATAATGGCGTCCGAAAATCATGATCGCTGCCCCGATGGTGTTTATAGTCAGACACAGATGCACCGAAGCTCGACTCGCCATCTTTACTGCATGCAGGTCGCCTTTGCCCAATTGGTGGCTGACGCGTATGGTGGTAGCCGAACCGATGCCCAACGCCAACATGAACGTCAGATCCGCCATCTGGTTCGCGATATGATGGGCTGCCAACGCTTCCTTATTGATCCATCCAATGATGATGAACGATGCCGTAAAAAGGAAGGCTTCTGCAAAGGACTGCAGCCCGATCGGCGTACCGATTGTGATCAGGTGTTCCACTTCGCGGCGGGTGACAAAACGAAGGCGGATAGCCTGTATATACCGTCTCCATTCGCCCTTGAGCAGCATCGCTACTAAGAAACAGACGGGCATCAGACAACGGGCGATAAGGGATGCCCACCCCGCTCCTTCTGCACCCATCGGATCCAGACCGCAGTGACCGTAGATAAACACCCAGTTGAGCGCGATATTCAACAGGTTACAACCCAGCGTAATGAGCATCGCCACCCAGGTGTTGTCCAGACCTTCCAGGAACTGTTTGCTGAAGCAAAACAGCAGAAACGGTATGATGGACAGCACGATCAGCGTATAGTACGGTCGGGCACAGGCTACCACTTCCGGCTCTTGCCCGAACCGATCCAGAAACGCGATACACGGGACTAACAGTACCAACGAGAAGATACACATCAAACCCGTGTAAACCAATCCGTTAACCAGATACGAGGTGATCTGTTCGTGCTTGTGTGCAAGCTCTTCTTCCGGTGCGTTGAGTTGTTGCAGTTTCTCCAACCGTCCGTGCACATGTCCCACCAAGGGCGTGATACCCATCACAGCACCCATCGCAAACACCATCACGGTAAAGAAGATGGCATTCGAGAAACTGACGGCTGCCAGATCCGTTGTGCCGTAGTGACCGACCATGATCGAATCCGCCAAACCCACCATCGCTGCACCCAGTTGGGTCAGCATCACCGGAAGCGCCACCTTCAGATTGCGTTTGTAATAGGGTAGATATGTCCGAAACGAATAGGCCATTAGGGTTTGTAATAACTGTCTTCCAGTATCTTCTGTGCATCCCCTTCAGCCATCAATTGCTGAAGTGTAACATCCTCATTATGTTCCATATAGCTCTCTACAATACGCCAACCGAGCCATATACCCAACCGTCCCGGTGCGTCTTGGGACACCTCCGATGTGAACGGTCCGTCGTTCAGGTAGCCGGTCAACACCAGACTCTCGGTCTTGAACAAGTCCCGTTTATCCATCACCAGATGCCAGATCGCTTTTTCGTTATGTTCACACCATTTCCACTGCTCCTTGGTCCAACCCATGACCTCGTATCCCGGCGTCTTGTCAAAGATCTGTGCCGTGAGGTACATGATTTTACCGCGGTAGATCATCTGATCCAGCAACCGGCTCTTGGAACTGGTGTAGGGGAGTGTCCGAAACAAGTACGCACTCACCACATCGACCGGGATACACTCCTTGCGCATCGTCTGTTTCTGGTACTCGTACACCACGCGGTTGTAGTACTCATAGTGGCTGCCCAGGTACATATCCGCCCCGACGCCGATGAGCTCGTCGTTGAAGTAGATCGGGGTCTGGAAACCGGATATGAACAAGTAGATACTCGGAATTTCCGTCTCCGGATAGAGATATTGAATACGTGCAAAAGCCTGAGAAAGAGCGGATTGCAAATCCGTCACATCCTCAAACTGTTGTCTTTCGACTGCGTTCGTTTGCTTGAACCCGTACAAGGTGTCGTTCAAAAACTCCGGCAGCGCCTGCTCCAGATAAGCTGTGTCTGCGGACGGAATACCCAATATATCTTCCACCCAGAGCGGCATGAAAAGCGGATACTCGTCGTACAGTACGCGGATATCCTGTGCCACCGTTGCTTCGTGCACGTTCTGTATAGCCTGGTCAAAACGCACAATCTCAACCTCTTGCGTAGCTATATCCTTGGGAAAATAACTCCTTCCTTTTTGGCAACCCGTCAGTGCCAATGCACATAGTAAGATGTAAATCAGTTTCTTCATACCCCCATCATTTAATGATTCCGTCCTTGATCTCAATCACCCGGTCGGCAATGCCTGCCAACTCTTTATCGTGTGTCACGAGCAAGATCGTCTGCCCGTATTCCTGTCTCAATTGGCGCAGCAGATCACTCAACTCTTTCTTGTTCTTCTCATCCAGACTGCCCGTCGGTTCGTCTGCCAGAATGATATCCGGTTTCATCATCAGCGCTCTCGCTGCGGCTACGCGTTGTTTCTCACCGCCCGACAGCGCATTCGGCTTATGATGCATGCGCTCATGCAAGCCCAACTCATTCAATAACCGTTCTGCACGAGCCTGATAATCAGTTTCTTTCTCACGTGCAATCATCGCCGGGATACAGACGTTCTCCAGCGCGGTGAACTCCGGCAACAACTGGTGGAATTGAAAAATGAACCCGATATGTTTGTTGCGGAAGGCCGCTAACTCGCTGTCGCGCATCCGGAACACATCCGTTCCATCAATCACCACCTGACCCTTCGTCGGGCGGTCTAACGTGCCGATGATCTGGAGTAGGGTGGTCTTGCCGGCACCGGACTTGCCGACAATAGCCACGATCTCACCTTTCTGAACCTGCAGGTTCACACCCTTCAGCACCTCCAAATCGCCAAACGATTTATGTATGTCTTTAACTTCTATCATACCGTTTATGTCTAATCAACCTATCTCCAATCTTCGATCACCGTCTGCCATCGGTGTGATCTTAACACGGACGGTGTCTTCCGGCAGCAGCGGCGCAATCATCTCCGGCCATTCGATGAAGCAGTAGTTGCCCGAGTACAGATACTCCTCTGCACCAAAGTCCATCGCCTCGCGGATGTCTTTCAACCGGTAGCAGTCGAAATGGTACACCTCTCCTTGATACGGTTGTTCCACGTCGTACACATTGACAATGGCAAAGGTCGGGCTGTTCACCACATCCATCGTACCCATCTCTTCGCACAACTTCTTGATGAACGTCGTCTTGCCGGCACCCATTTGTCCGTCGAACGCAAACACCCGATGCGGTTCGGCTGCGCGCAATATATCCAACGCACTCACTTCCTCTCCTTGCTCGTTGAGCAACAAAAGACCTTCTTTTTCGTGTTTTTTAATCGTGTATATACTCATGTTCTTGCTTTTCATTCAATTCTCAGAGACTTATTTGTGCCTGAATTTGTTCGTAAATGGCTGAACCTCTGCGTGTTCCGAGCAATTCTATCCATTCGTCCTTTCCGGCCGTTCTAGCACGCTTCACGGAACCGAAATGGGTCAATATCTTATGCTTGGTAACTTCGCCAACTCCTTGAATATCATCCAGTTGGCTATGTATTTGTGCCTTGCTTCGCTTCTGTTTGTGGTACGAAATGGCAAAACGGTGCACTTCGTCCTGTATGTTTGTCAGCAATCGGAACACTTCGCTCGTCACCGGCATGCCGATCTCTTTCGGAGGGAACCCGAACAGCAGGGTCTGTGTCCGGTGCTTGTCGTTTTTCTTCAGTCCCGCGATCGGTATCTGCAGCCCCAACTGATCCTCCACCGCTTCCCGAATGGCGTGCATCTGTCCCAAACCACCGTCGGCAATGATCAGGTCCGGCATCTGTCCGCCTTCGTCGATCAGGTGTTGATAGCGTCTCCTAACTACCTCGCGCATGCTCGCGTAGTCGTCTGCGCCTTGCACCGTCTTGATCTCAAACCGTTTGTAGTCGCTCTTGCTCGGTTTAGCCATCCGATAGACGACACACCCGGCCACCGCATTGGTGCCTTGTATATTGGAGTTATCGAAGCAGTCAATCCAACGGGGCAGAGTAGGGAGACCTGCCATCTGTTGCAGTTCGGTCAAAATACGTACGCCTCTTTGCTCCGGATTCAGTTTGTCTTCCTGTTTGAGCCGGTCCAGTTTATATTGCCGAACGTTCTGCATAGCCAGATCCAGCAACTTCTTCTTATCTCCACTGGTAGCAATGTAGATATGCAGCGAATCATCAAATACGTCCGGAATGAACGGAACAATCACGTCCTGCGTATGACTCTCCAACTGCTGTCTCAATTCCATCATTCCCATCGCCAGCAACTCCTCTTTCTCTTCTTCCATCTTGCGGCGATACTCGATCGTCTGTCCGCGTACGATACATCCGCCGTGTACATGCAGCATCGATATATAGACACGGTCATCCTGCTCGTCGTATCCGAACACATCCACATCTTTTGCCGATGAATTCGTGATGATCGTCTTGCTCTTGAACTGCTCCAGCAACTCGATCTTACGCTTCATTTCCGCCGCCTCTTCATACTTCATCTCAGCCGCTAACCGCATCATCTCATCCTCCAACTGCCGTCCTATCTCGTGCGCATCACCCTTAATCAGTTTGCGCGCCTGATCTATCCACTCTTGGTAATGCTCACACCCGGGCTTCATCTCACAGATACCACAGCAGTTCTTGAGGTGGTATTTGAGACACACACGCACCTTTTTTTTCTCGATCGAATCGGGTGTTAACGGCATGTTACAGGTTCGAATCGGGTAGAGTTTATGAATCAACTCTAGCACCAAATCCACCGTATAACCAAAACTGTACGGACCGTAGTACTCGCCGGTTTTCTTATTGATCGTTCGTGTCTTGAAGATCCGCGGATACGGTTCACGCGTGATGCATATACTCGGGTAGCTCTTACCGTCCTTTAGCAGAATATTGTAGTGTGGCTGGTATTGCTTGATGAGGTTGTTCTCGAGCAAGAACGCATCCTGCTCACTCGCTACCACCACATATTTGATATCCGCTATATGGGCGACTAACTGCCTGGTCTTGCTGCTCTGGTGATCTTTGTTGAAGTAACTGTTTACACGCCGGTGCAAGTTTTTAGCCTTGCCGACATAGATAATCTGCCCCTCTTTGTCAAAGTACTGATACACTCCCGGACTCTCGGGAATGCGCTTTAACAGTAGGGTAATATGATCATCTTTCTTATTCATTCACCTCAATTCCGAACAAGCACTCCAATCCATCCGACTTGCCTTCCAGGTACTGACGACCGTTCAGACCTTCCAACTCAATCAGGCAATTCACATAGACCTTCTTTACACCGAGTTTCTTCACCAACTCAATCGCCGCCTCCATCGAACCGCCGGTAGCTAAGATGTCGTCGTGAATGAGCACGATGTCGTCCTTGCTCAGTGCGTCTTTGTGAATCTGGATAGTGTCATCCCCGTATTCTTTTTTGTAGGTGACGGAGATCGTCTCTGCCGGCAGTTTGTTGTGTTTGCGGATAGGTACAAAGCCTGCACCCAACTCGATTGCCACCGCCGGGGCCATAATGAAACCGCGGGACTCAATACCCACCACTTTCGTAATACCCCTGTCACGGTACAATTTTACAATTTCATCTCGCATCCAAACCATATACTCTGCCTTGAGCAAAGCGGTTGTGATGTCCTTGAACTGTATGCCCGGTATGGGGAAATCAGGCACATTGCGAATCGCATTTTTAACTTCTTCTGCTGTCATATATTTTGTAGTTTGTTTCACGTGGAACATTCCAGGTAGTTTGCTTTGCAAACTAAAGTTCGTATTATCTTCCCATTAGTACCAGTAATACGCTTACATCATTCGGGCTGACACCCGGTATACGTTGTGCTTCTCCGATGGACTTGGGATGAATGCGGTTTAACTTCTGCCGTGCCTCAGTACTTAAACTTTGCACTTCGTCGAAATTAAAATGGTCGGGTATGCGTATCTGATCCAATCGTTGCAGTTTGGCGGCTTCCAGTTGCTCGCGTTTGATGTATCCGGCGTACTTGATCTGAATCTCGCAACTCTCTATGATTTCATCGGACAATTCTGCCGTTTTGACTTTCAACTCCGGTACCACTTCGGCGAGTCCTTTAATCGTCACTTGCGGGCGTAGTACCAACTCGCTTATTTTGCATCCTTCGTGCAGTGCCGAGCTGCCGATGCTCTCCAGCCACCCGTCGATGGTGCCTTTACGCACAGAGGTCTGCTGCATATATTCGATGAAATCGGCACAAGCTGTTTGTTTGTGGCAGAGCAGATCGTATCGCTCGCTGTCTGCCAACCCCATCTCGTAACTGCGTTTGGTGAGCCGTTCGTCCGCGTTGTCCTGGCGAAGCAGGATGCGGTACTCGGCACGGGAAGTGAACATACGGTAGGGTTCGTCCACACCTTTGTTGACCAGATCGTCAATCAGCACACCGATATAGCTCTCATTGCGTCCCATAGTGAACGGACTGCCGCCATGCACATTGATATGTGCATTCACACCGGCTACCAATCCTTGTCCGGCTGCCTCTTCATAGCCGGTGGTACCGTTGATCTGACCGGCGAAAAACAGATTTTTAATCTGTTTAGTCTCCAGGGTGTGGTGCAATTGGGTGGGGTCGAAGAAGTCATATTCGATCGCATACCCTGGTCGGTAGAGCACCACATCTTCCAATCCATGAATGGTGCGCAGACCTGCCAGCTGTACCTGCCAAGGCAGACTGCTGGAGAACCCGTTGACGTAATACTCGTTGCTATCCACGCCTTCCGGTTCCAGGAAGATCTGGTGTGCTTCTTTGTCGGCAAACGTGACAATCTTAGTCTCTATGCTCGGGCAATAACGCGGACCGATGCTCTTGATTTGTCCGTTGAATAGGGGCGAATCTGCCAGTCCTGCGCGTAGCGCTTCGTGCGTAGCGGGATTGGTGTACGTGATCCAGCAGGGCATCTGTTTGAGTTCCCGTTTGACGCTATGCAGATACGAGAACTGGTGCCAACTGTCATCTCCGTCTTGGCGCACCAGTCGCTCGAAGTGAATAGACCGAGCATCGATGCGTGCTGGGGTTCCGGTTTTCATGCGGTCGGTGCGGAATCCTAATGCGGCCAGTTGTTCGGTGATGCCGTGTGAAGCGGGTTCGGAGGTGCGTCCGCCGGGGATCTGGGTCTTGCCGCAATGCATGAGACCGTTCAAGAACGTACCGTTGGTCAGTACCACCGCCTGCGCTTCCATCTCAATGCCTAACATCGTCTTTACGCCGCATACCTTATTATCTTTGATAATAAGACCAGTCACTATATCTTGCCAAATATACAGATTGTCGGTGTGTTCCAGTACGTTGATCCATTCCTCGATGAACCGCTTGCGGTCGCTTTGACTACGCGGACTCCACATAGCCGGACCCTTACTCTGATTCAGTAAACGGAACTGGATAGCACTGCGGTCCGTCACGATACCCATCTGACCTCCCAGCGCGTCAATCTCACGCACAATCTGACCCTTGGCGATTCCGCCTACGGCCGGATTGCAACTCATCTGGGCGATCTTGTTCATGTCCATCGTGATCAGCAGCGTCTTGCTGCCCATACGGGCTGCAGCACTCGCCGCTTCGCAACCGGCATGACCGGCCCCGACTACTATCACATCGTATCTGAAATCCATTATTCTTACTCGTTTACTTGTCTATCTCTTCTTTTTTCGCCATTTACAGGCACCGTTGAAACTGCCGGTGTTGCAAGTCCGCAGCGTGGGCGCAAACACATTCTCCAAGTGATTGCAATAGGTCACTTCTTCCGTCTCGGGGTTGACCAGGATACCGAAGATATCAAACCGAGGCGATTTATCGGTATGGGTCTTTTTCATGTACGCATTGGCAGCTACCAGCATACGGTGTTTCTTGTCTTCGTCCACGTACTCCTCCGGGCGTATATTGCCAAACTCAGTTGTTCGGGCTTTCACTTCGACAAACGCTATCTCCTGTCGGTTCTCTGCAATCAGATCTACCTCCAGATGCCCCATGCGCCAGTTGTGCTCCAGGATCTTGAATCCTTTCTTTTTGAGCACCTTGGCGGCCTCTTCTTCTCCGATGATTCCTATGGGATCAGTAACAAACGCCATACTAATTCAATTGCTCCATACGGGCTGCATCGAGCCGCAGTAAGATGAATAACAGCATCGTGAATCCCCACAGCGAACTACCGCCGTAACTGAAGAACGGCAGTGGAATACCGATCACCGGAAGCAATCCCAAGACCATGCCCACATTGATCGTGAGGTGGAACAGGAAGATGCTGGCCACAGCATAGGCATAGATACGTGTAGCGATGTTACGTTGTCTCTCCGCAATGAAGATGAGCCGTAGAATAAAGAACAGATAGAGGGCTAAAACGCCGATGGAACCGACGAAACCCCATTCTTCACCTACGGTGCAGAAGATGAAATCGGTGTCTTGCTCCGGTACAAACTGCAACTTCGTCTGGGTGCCGTTCAGATACCCTTTCCCTAAGAATCTTCCCGATCCGATGGCAATACGTGCCTGATTGACGTTATAACCCGCTCCGGCCGGATCTTCTTTCATACCTAGCAGCACCTCAATACGGATACGTTGGTGCGGTTGCAGCACTTTTTGGAACACGAAATCGCACGCGTGCGTGTAACCGATACAGAACAGCGTGAACCCCGCCAGCACCAGCAACAGGTACTTACGCCAGTAGAAACTGACGAAGATATTGTACAGCACCAGCAGTACCACAATGCCCATGGAGATCCAATCGAACGGGACCTTGACCCATATGTTGATGAGCAGGCATATACCGTAGATCAGCGTCACGCTGCCGACCATGATCAGGGCTTGCCAACGTATCCGGTGCTCCTTGCAGATAAAATAGATCTCCACCGCTGTCAGCAGCAGCATACAACTCAAGATACCGACGCTTCCTGTTCCGAGCGGAAGCGGAACCGAACCGAAACGGATACTGAGGATGAACAGCGCCACAGCGGCTACACCCATCCAGAGTACATAACCGCTCATACCCTGTCGGTAGAACACTAGCAAGAACGCCGCAAAAACGAGTGCCGAACCGGTCTCTTTTTGCAGTATCATGATGATGAGTGCCGGTACACCGATGAGCGCAAAAGGTACGATGAGATCGCGCCAAGTGCGTATTTTGTATTCGTATCGACCCATGTATTTGGCTACAGCCAATGCCACGATACATTTGGCAAATTCCGCAGGCTGCAGACTGACAGGACCCAGCGAAATCCAGGACATGGATCCTTTGATATCCCGCGCCAGGAACGGTGTGGCTAACAGTAGCAGTAGCATCGCTCCGTAGGCGACATAGGTCAGCGTGTCGTAGGTCTTGTAGTCAATCATCAGCAGCACAAAACCCAAGACGAGCGAACCCATCATCCATGCAAACTGCTTACCTGCACGGTTGGAGAAATCGAAGATGCTCGTCTGGTCAAACGTATAGCTGGCACCGTAGATATTGAGCCAGCCGAAAACAGCCAGCGCAGCAAAGATACCGATGGTGATCCAATCGACATGTTTCCATATGTTACCACTTCTTGACGCTCTCATTGAGTACTGTACTGCCTATTCGTTTACGTAAATCTTTGCGTTTGACCTCACCGGTGAGGTATTGCTCCATCATCATGGTGGCAATCGGGCACGCCCATGTAGCACCGAACCCGGCGTTCTCTACCACCACTGCCACCGCAATCTGCGGATCCTCTATTGGCGCAAAACCGATGAAAATAGCATGGTCGCGACCGTGCGGGTTTTGGACCGTACCGGTCTTACCTGCCATATGCAGACTGTCTATGGCATGATGGCGTCCCGTTCCAAACACCATCACACGACCCATACCTTCTTTCACCACTTCGAAATGCCGTTTGTCGATATCCAATTGGTGAACATGCGTCAGCATCGAGTCGTTCTTGTTGAGGTGCGGCGTGATGAAGTAGCCTTCATTGGCGATCGTAGCTGCCTGGTTAGCCAGTTGCAGCGGAGTGACCAAGATCTCACCCTGTCCGATACTGAGCGAACGGATCGTGATGGCTTTCCAACCCGTTTTACCGTAGAATTTATCAAACAGCTTGGTGCTCGGGATACTGCCGCTGGACTGCTCGCTCAGGTCCGAGTCGGTGAACTTCTGACCCAAACCGAAGGACATGACGGCATCCCGCCATAGATCATACCGATGGCGAAAATCTTTATTATCCTTACCATACCCGTCCATCTGCAGCAAGTCGCGGAATGCGCACCAGAAATAGGGGTTGCAACTCTGCTCGATAGCACGGTCCAAGGCCACGGGTGAACCGTGATGGTGCGTGCACTTGATCGGCGTACTACCCGGTCCGGAGCAGGGATAGAGCGTGTTCGGTGTGATGGCACCTTGGTCCAGGCATACCAGCGACTGAATGGTCTTAAAAGTAGATCCGGGAGGGTAGGTGGCTTGCGTGGCACGGTTCATGAGCGGTTTGGTTTTGTCCTTGAGCAGCATGTTGTAATTCTTGCTGCGCTCTTTACCCACCAGCACTTTGGGATTCCATGTCGGGCTGGAAGCCAACGCCAGGATCTCGCCTGTCTTAGGCTCAATGGCCACCACACTGCCTATCTTACCGGCTAACAGTTCTTCTGCCAGCAACTGTAATTGAATATCCAGAGTTGTGTGCAGATCCGTTCCTGCTTTGGCTGTGACGTCCAACTCACCGTCCTGGTAACTACCTTGTATACGCCCGCGCACATCGCGCATTAGCACGCAAACACCTTTCTCACCACGCAGTTGTTGCTCGTACGTACGCTCCAATCCGTCGCGACCCGAGTAGTCACCGCGCGAATAGTACGAGTCGCGGTCTATATCGTTTTGATTGACTTCCCCCACACTGCCCAGCACATGAGCGGCAGCGTTGTAGGTGTAGTCGCGTAGGGTACGTTTCTGAATCTGCACACCCGGGAACAGAAAAATAGACTCTTGCAACGTGGCAATGTCCTCTTTCTTCAACTGACTCATGAACACTTGTGGGGTCCAACGGGAGTAACCTCGGTTTTTCTTACGGTCCTTAATATCCTCCATACGCGCATCGAACTCTGCTCTGCTGATCTGCAGACACTGGCAGAAAGCGAGTGTATCCCACTCTTTGCCCATGTCACGCATGGTCATGGTCACCTCGTAGATTGGTTGATTGAAAACGAGCAGTTCGCCGTTTCGGTCGTAGATCAGACCGCGAGAAGGGTAGATGGTCTGTTTGACCAATGCGTTGTTATCCGCTTGGTCTTTGGTGGACTGGTCGATGACTTGCAAAAAGAACAAACGCAGACCATAGACCAACACTACAGCGACAGCAATACCGCTGATGACATATCGACGTCTATAGTACTTGTCGTTAATCATCTGTATCTCAAAGCATTATATCCTAATAGCACAACCAAAGTGAGGACGCTGCTGACCAGGGTCTCAATCAATATAAACCCGATGTGATACCAACTCCATGCTCCCAAAGCGAACACCAGCAAGTGGTGAACAGACACCAGAATAGCCGCGTACTTAAGAAGCGGAACCAAGCCGATGGTCTGTTGGTTGATCTGCTCGGTCAGACGTTCCTTGTCGTTGATGATCACCCCCAGTATATACGGGCGGAGGAACATGAGCAGGATACAGGCCGACATATGGATACCCAGCGAGTTGCAGAACACATCCATGATCAGACCGACCACGGCACCAATCACCATATCCACGCTGTGTGGGAGCGTGATCGGCATCATCAGCAGACACATCACGTAGATATACGGATGGCATACTCCAAACAGTTGTAGCTGGTTGAACAGCAACACCTGCAGCAGCATCACAATCGCATAGCGTCCTATCTGTTTAGTCCAATCCATGGTTCAACTCCTCCAATTCGTTTTGATGCTTGTTCTGAATGACTTCCACATATTTCAATCGCTTGAAATTAGTGTACAGACGCACGCGTATGGTGTGGTACGAATCGCCTTCCTTGAGTACGCTGTTTTCTACGGTTCCAACGGGAATTCCTTCCGGGAAAACAGGACTCAATCCACTGGTTACGATGGTATCTCCTTGGTTCACCACCATGTGTGCTGCCACATCGGTGAGCATCGCAAACCGGCTGTCTTTACCGTCCCATATCAGGGTACCGATATAGTCGTTTTTGGCAAAGCGGCAACTGAGGTTCGTGTGGGTGTTGATGATCGGCATCACCACGCTGTAGTTACGTCCTACGGTGCGCACGATACCGACCACACCGTCTCCATTACGTACTCCCTGACCGCGTTGGATACCGTCTTTGCTGCCGCGGTTGATAGTGAGGTAGTTGTGCTGCTCATTGGTGGTCATCTGCACCACTTTAGCAGACGCATAATCCAGTGCTTCGCCCGTTTGGACCGAATCGATCGCACTCAATTGATTGCGTAGCGCCGCGTTCTCCTCCGCCAATAACTCGTTCTGATGACGCAGACTGAAATAGCCGTTGATCTCGCTCACTTGCTCGTGCTGCCACGCTACCACCTGATTGGCAGTGCTGAGCACACTACTCCTCGGATAGGGGTTGTTGAAGCCGATCAGCAAAAATGCAGCAACTTCCAGGACAATGAATACCAGGAAGTTGCTATAACGCAGCAGTATCTTGAGCAAATTCTGCATAGGCGGCTACGATGGGTTAACGCAGCAGGAAGCCGAAGTTATTCACGTTCTTCAGTGCCACGCCGGTACCGCGTGCAACAGAGTGCAACGGATCGTCTGCTACGTGGAACTGAATCGTGATCTTGTCCGTCAGACGTTTGGCCAGACCATGGAGCAATGCACCACCACCGGTCAGGTAGATACCGCGTTTAACGATATCCGAGTACAACTCCGGCGGAGTCGTCTCCAGCGCCTGAAGGATAGCACCCTCGATCTTGCTCACACTCTTCTCCAGACAGTGCGAGATCTCTTGGTAACTAACCGGAACAGACATCGGCAGCGCCGTCACTTTGTTCGGGCCGACTACGATAAAGTCCTCCGGAGCGTCCTCCAGTTCCGGCAGTGCCGAACCGACCTGAATCTTAATGCGTTCAGCCGTCGGCTCATCGATACGCAGGTTGTGCATACGACCCATGTATTCGATGATATCCTGGTTGAAGTCGTCACCTGCGATCTTGATGGACTTGTTGCTCACAATACCACCCAGCGAGATCACGGCGATCTCCGTCGTACCACCACCGATATCTACGATCATACAGCCCTCCGGACTCTCTACGTCAATACCGATACCGATCGCTGCGGCCATCGGCTCGTAGATCATGTAGATGTCACGTCCGCCTGCGTGCTCCGAGCTGTCACGCACGGCGCGGATCTCCACTTCGGTTGAACCCGAAGGAATACATACCACCATACGAATAGACGGAGAGAAGAGTCGTGTCTGCTTCGGAATCATCTTGATCATACCGCGGATCATCATCTCGCAGGCATAGAAGTCTGCGATCACACCGTCGCGCAGCGGGCGTACGGTGCGGATCATGGTGCCGCCTTTACCAATCATCTGTTGTGCCTTGCGGCCGACAGCAACCATCTTGTTGTCTGCCATTGAGATAGCTACTACCGACGGCTCGTCCACTACGATCTTATCATCGCACATGATGATGGTGTTGGCCGTTCCCAAGTCAATAGCAATCTCTTGTGTAAAAGAAAAAAGTCCCATATAGTTATTGTTTTAAGTGCCTATTTCTGCAAATTAGCGTGCAAAATTACAAATAATTTTTGATATATGCAAGCGTGCGCGTAACTTTTTTTGTGCAAAAAATTCGCAGTATTTTTCTTAAAAATGTAAGTTCTTTCGATTTCATCGGAACTATTTTCATTATTTCGCGGTGGAAATGTATTCGCCTTACCCGCGCTTTCTGCCGTTTGACGTTTTTCTTCCTAAAAAAATACGCGCGCGCTTGCGTATTCCAATTTTTTTTACTAATTTTGCAGCGTTTTTCGGGGAGGGGAAAAAAGAAAGCACCCACGGAAACCGTAAGTGCCTTGGCGCTCCCTCTAGGACTTGAACCTAGGACCCCCTGATTAACAGTCAGATGCTCTAACCGACTGAGCTAAGGAAGCGTGTTTTGTGCTCTCGTTTTTCGAAAGCGGGTGCAAAAGTACTGCTTTTTTCTGACATGTGCAAATTTTTTGGCAAAAAAATGCATGTAGAGGTCACTTTTTTTGAAAAACAACCCTATTTAAGGTCAAAAACATATAAAAATGAAGAAAATTTTAGGATTAGGTAATGCGTTGACGGACATTCTGCTTCAGGTGAGTGAAGATGATTTGCGCGAACTCGGTTTTCCGAAAGGAAGCATGAACCTCATTTCTAAAGATCAGGCAGAGCAGATCCAGTATCGTTTCCTGTCGGTTCGTAAACGTATGGTAGCCGGCGGTTCTGCCTCCAACACCATCAACTGTATTGCTTCATTAGGCGGAAAAGCAGCCTTCATCGGTAAGATCGGTAATGATGAGGTAGGTGATTTCTACCGCGAGGACATGCTCAAGAACGGTGTCAAGCCCATCTTGTTGCTATCGACCCAAAACGCTATGTCGGGTGTGTCCATCGTCTTGGTGACCCCGGACGGCGAGCGTACGTTCGCTACCTATCTGGGCGCAGCGGCGGAACTGTGCGCCGATGATATCTCCAAGGATGCGTTCAACGGGTATGATATTTTCCATATCGAGGGCTATCTGGTGCAGAACCATGAGTTGCTGGAGAAATCGCTTCGCCTGGCCAAAGAGTCCGGTTGTATGGTTTCGCTCGATCTGGCGTCGTACAACGTGATTAACGAAAACCATGCCTTCCTCAAAGACCTCGTTAAACAGTACGTCGATATCGTCTTTGCCAATGAGGACGAGTCGTTCGCTTATACGCACCTCAATCCGGAGGAGTCCGTGCAGATGATCGCTGAGCAATGCGATATCGCCGTAGTCAAAGTGGGTAAGAACGGTTCGTATATACAGCAGGGTAGCAAGCGTCATCATATCGGTGCCATCACGACCAGTTGTACCGATTCGACCGGTGCCGGTGACTATTTTGCAGGCGGTTTCCTCCATGCCCTCGCTGACGGCTTTGATATTCGTCGTTGTGCGGAGATCGGTACGATTGCTGCCGGACGTGTGGTCGAAGTGGTGGGAACGAAGTTGAACGACGAGGCCTGGGAGGAGATCCGTCGTATCTGTGCCCTCTACCGCGGATTTATGCAGAAATATGATAAAGACTAACGAATCATGAAATATATTCTTCGTCCGTTTTATTGGTTGTGGCAGTATCTGATTGCATGGCCGATCCTCTGTGGTCTGACCGTGTTCACTGCCGTATTCACCATATGCACGTTCCCTTGGCGTAATGCGGAGTTCGTGCACAAAGTGCAGCAGTTCTGGTCCCGTTCGTTCTTCTGGCTGATGTTCATTCCCGTCTCGGTGGACGGAGAGGAGCATATCGTGAAGGGGCAGAGTTATGTGTTTGTCGCGAACCATCAGTCGATGTTCGATGTGTGGCTCGTGTACGGCTGGTTGCCGGTGATCTTCAAATGGCTCATGAAAGCCGAACTGCGCCATGTGCCGTTCGTCGGCATCGGGTGCAAGGCTGCAGGACACATCTTCGTCGATCGCCGGAATGCGAAAGCGGCTATGGAGAGTCTCAAAGAGGTGGGTAAGCAATTGGTGAACGGAGTATGCACCGTCATCTTCCCGGAGGGAACACGTTCCAAGAACGGTGAGATCGGACGGTTCAAACGCGGTGCGTTCCAGATCGCTTGGGAACTGGGTCTGCCGGTCATCCCGCTTTCGCTGGACGGCTGTTTTGAGGTGCTGCCCAAGGGCAAGCCGTTCGTGCATCGTCACCCCGTGCATATGCATATCGGCGAACCGATGGACCTGAAACAGTATGCGGACGCCAACGAAGCGATTGAGGCGGTGCGGAATGCCGTCATCAACGGACGAATCAAAAAATAGTATCGAGCCTTGCTTTTTCGCGATATCATAGGGCAAGAGGCAACCAAGCAGCAGTTGCGTCAGAATGTGCGTGAGGGACGAATCCCGCATGCACAGCTCTTTGCAGGTATATCGGGTATCGGCAAACTGCAGTTGGCGCTGGCCTATGCGCAGTACCTTAACTGCCCGCACCGCACGGAAGAGGACAGTTGCGGCACCTGCCCGACCTGTCTGCAGTACCAACACCTGCAACACCCGGATCTGCATTTTGTGTTCCCGATCGTGAAGACAGACGCGGGAGACACCTGTGATGCGTTCTTGGAGCCTTGGCGCGAGATCATCCTTAACAAGCATTACTTCAATCTGGAAGAATGGCATGAGGCGCTGGGTGTGGAGACCAAACAGTCCATGATCTACGAGAAAGAGAGTGGGGAGATCCTGCGCAAACTGAGTCTCAAAGCGTACGGGGACGGCTATAAGGTCATGATCATCTGGCAGCCGGAGAAGATGAATGCCGATTGCGCCAACAAACTGCTCAAGATCCTCGAAGAGCCGGCCGAGAAGACGGTGTTCCTGCTGGTGAGCGAACACCCGGAGAAACTGCTCTCTACCATTCAGTCCCGTGTGCAGACGGTTCGTGTGCCGCGACTGGAGACGGAGACGATTGCAGTTGCGCTGATGCAGAAGGGGCTGGATGCGACCAAAGCGACCGATATCGCCCGAATCGCGAACGGCAGTTATCTGGCAGCGGTTCACAAAGCCGATGAGACCGAGGAGAATCAGCAGGAATTGCGCGATTTCATCGCACTTTTCCGGGATGCGTATACGGTGGGTGTACTCAGTGATCCGCAGAAGAAATACGAATCGCTCAAGCGCTTGCGTCAGTGGAGTCTGGATATGGCAGATGCCAAAGTAGGCCGGGAGCGTCAGAAGCATTTTCTGCAGTACGCTCAGCAGCAGGTGCGTGAGAACTATATCCGTAACATTGGGCAACCCGAACTCAATTACCAGATGGAAGCCGAGCGCGATTTTTCCGTCCGCTTTGCGCCGTTCATTCATGACGGTAATGTGGAGGCCATCATGAACCAACTGGATCTGGCAGAACGACAAATAGAACAAAACGGCAATGCGAAGATGATCTTCTTCGACCTTTGCCTGCAAATGATAGTGTTGATTAAACGTAAAAAAGTATGAAATCATATACAACAGGAGCTGAACATACCGAGCTGGAAGCGGCTGCTACCAAGCGGAACTCGGCACATATGTTGCCGGTGTGTGACTGGTTAGCCGACCTGCCGGAGAACACCCGACTGACCGACCTGATTGAGGTGCAGTTCAAGAACACCCGCAAAGGCTATTACCACAACAGTGCGCACTTACCGCTGGAGAAAGGCGTGCAAGTGGTCGTGGAAGCGAACCCGGGTTATGACGTAGGCGAAGTAGTGCTGACGGGTAAACTGGTGGAACTGCAGATCAAAAAGAACAAGATTGACTCGTCCCGCTACGAGATCCGTCAAGTGCTTCGTATCGCGACCGAACAGGATTTGGAGCGTGCTGAACAGGCGCATGCGCGGGAGCACGAGACGATGATCAAAGCGCGCGAACTGGCAAAATCGCTCGGATTGGAGATGAAGATAGGCGATGTGGAGTATCAGGGAGACGGATCCAAAGCCATCTTCTTCTACATCGCAGACGGTCGTGTGGACTTCCGCCAACTCATCAAGGTCTATGCCGAGACTTTCCGTATCCGTGTGGAAATGAAACAGATCGGTGCACGTCAGGAAGCCGGTCGTATCGGCGGAACAGGTCCGTGCGGACGTGAGTTGTGCTGCTCGACCTGGATGATCAATTTCTCATCGGTCGGTACCGGAGCAGCCCGTCTGCAGAACATATCGCCTAACCCGCAGAAACTGGCAGGTATGTGCGCGAAACTGAAGTGCTGTCTCAATTACGAGGTGCCGGTCTATGAGGATGCCTCGAAGTTATTACCGTCCCGTCATGCGGAACTGGAGACCAAGGATGCGACGTACTATTTCTTCTCGTCTGATCCCTTGGCAGGCACGGTGACCTATTCGTCTGACCCGCATGTGCCGGCTAACCTCACGACGCTGACGGCCGCTCGGGCACATGAGATCATCGCCATGAACCGAAACGGCGAGAAACCCGATACGCTGGAAGGAACACGGGCCGTGATGAACGAGATCGGCTACCAGACCGGACACGGAGACGTGACACGGTTCGATCGGAAAAAGAAAAAACACCATGATCGGGATAGGAGGGACAGAAGATGAATAGAAAGGTGATAGGTTATAGGTTATGGGTTATGGTAATCGCCTGTTTGGCTTTCACGTCATGTCAAAACGACATCGTCTATAGTCAGTTTTGTTCGATTCCATCGGGCGAATGGTCGATAGACGATCAGGCTTCGTTTGACTATACGGTGGCCGATACGACCGCCGGTTATGATATGCTCCTCTACGTGCGTCACACGGAGCGCTATCCGTATCAGAACATGTGGTTGTTTGTGACCAATAACGACCGTGTGGACACGATTGAGTTCTACCTGGCAGATGACCGTGGACAGTGGTTGGGTGATAAACACCACGGTTTCATCGAGATGCCGGTACTGTTGGAAGATCATTATCATTTTGCAGATACCGGAACATACCACATGACCGTGCTGCACGGAATGCGCGACAGCCTGTTGCGCGGTGTGACGGATGTCGGATTGGAAATACGCAAGAACAACGATGGGAAAAAATAAGCTAAAGAAGTTCGCGGAGATGGAGACATTCAGCAACGTGTTCCAGTGCGGAGCGCGTGAGATGCTTCCGTCGGGTGGCAAGCATGAGATGGCAGGCCATTGGCGCGACCGATATTTTCATAACGATAATCCCATCGTGTTGGAACTCGGCTGCGGCCGCGGCGAGTACACGGTCGGATTGGCGGAGCGGTATCCCGACAAGAACTTCATCGGCGTGGATATCAAAGGCGCGCGTATGTGGGCCGGTGCCAAGCAGGCCGAACTGGCCGGATTGAAGAACGTTGCTTTTCTGCGTACGAACATAGAGATCATCACGGCGTTCTTCGCCAAGGATGAGGTGGATGAGATTTGGATCACGTTCTGTGACCCGCAGATGAAAAAAGCCACCAAACGTCTGACCAGCACGTACTTCATGCAGCGCTATCAGCAGATCGTCAAACCGTCCGGGCTTATTCATCTCAAGACCGACAGCCCGTTCCTCTATACCTATACGACCGAGATGCTGCGGCTTAATCCGTATCCGGTCATCGTGCATACAGACGATCTGTACGGCGCGGAATCGGATCTGTTGATCGATGCCAAGGCACTGCAGACGCACTACGAGAAACAGTGGTTGGACCGCGGACTGAGCATCAAGTATATCGAATGGCAACTCACTCCGCTGACGAAATGGGAAGAGCCGACGATAGAGATTGAGAAAGATACCTACCGCTCGTATGGGCGTAATTATCAGGTGAAGCATGACAGAGAGCAGTAAAAACATATTCCTGTGGGTGGCTAAGGTCACCACGTGGCTGGGCATCATGATGGTGCTGGGCCTCGGTTTAGTGTTGGTATGGGCGCTGGTGTCACATGGGAGTACGGATGTGACGAGTCTCAAGTGGGGACAGTTCGTTCAGACGCTCGGCGTGTTCCTGCTGCCGCCGCTGTTGTATGCGGTCATATGGGATCAACGTAGCAACCCGTTCAACCTGCTGCGGCTCAATAGGGGCGCGAACTGGAGCGTGTTCCTATTGGCGGTGGCTATCATGCTGTGTGCCTTCCCGGCAATCAACCTGTTGGTGGACCTGAACGGCCGCATTACACTGCCCGAATGCCTGCAGGGTGTCGAGCAGTGGATGAAGAAGATGGAGGACGCAGCGGAGCAGCTGATGGCGGATTTTCTGAAGGTGGACAGCATATGGGGACTGCTAATCAATGTGGGCTTGATCGCGTTGCTGCCGGCTATCAGTGAAGAGTTGACCTTCCGCGGCGTGCTGCAGCAGCTCTGTCACGGAGATGCGTGGCAAGAGGGGCGTGCCAAATGGAAGATCCATATGGGTATATGGATCGCGGCGTTCATCTTCTCGGCGATCCATCTGCAGTTCTACGGTTTCATTCCGCGTATGCTGATGGGCGCTATGTTCGGTTATGCGTTCGTGTGGACGGGTAGTCTGTGGGTACCGATTGTCATGCATTTCACCAATAATTTCATGGTGGTTGTGGTCAATTATGCGCTGGACCAATACGCACCGGATAACAAAAATTGTGCCGACACATTCGGTGCCGGCACAACTTGGTGGTTAGGCGTTCTGAGCCTGATCGTGGTCTGTGCACTGCTGGGACTGTTGTACCGCAGCACGCACAAAGAGTGAATTACATCTCTGGATCTACGAGAATACGTCCGCAGAACTCGCACACGATGATTTTCTTGCGAGTGCGGATATCCAACTGCTGCTGAGCAGGGATCTTGGCGTGGCAACCGCCACACGAGTCACGCTCGATCTTAACCACAGCCAGACCGTTGCGGGCGTTCTTACGGATACGCTTGAACGCGGTGAGCAGACGCTCGTCCATTTTCTTCTCCAGTTCGTTCGAACGCAGAATCAGGGCCTCGGTCTCAGCCTTGGTCTCCGACAGAATCTGGTCGAGCTCCGAACGTTTCTGGTTCAGATCCACGGTGCGCTCCTCGATGTCCTTGGTCGTCTTGGCCTTATCAGCCAGACGTGCCTCGAGTTCAGCGGTGAAGTGTTTGATCTTACGCTGCGAAGCCTCGATCTCCAACTCCTGATACTCAATCTCCTTGTTCAGGTTATCGAACTCGCGGTTGTTACGCACGCTGTTCTGCTGCTCTTTGTAGCGCGAGATAGAAGCGTTGGCGTTCTCCGTGCGTACACGGTGATCCGAGATCTGGGTCTCACACTCCTTGATGTCGTTCTCGATATTGGTCAGACGGGTCTTGAGACCTTCCACTTCGTCGGCCATGTCTTTTACTTCCTGGGGCAACTCACCGGCCAGGGTGCGCAAGTTATCAATCTTGGTGTCCACTTGCTGCAGTTCGTAGAGCACTTTCAAACGGTCCTCTACCGTTAATTCTTTTGTTCTTGCCATACTATAATTTTTAATTCTTAATTTTTAATTTGTATCGGGGTCCTGTCGGACTCGCTGATGAAGCATTGTACTCCGAGAGGAGCGAGTATATCGCGGAAGATCTCGCGTGCGTGGCGTTCGGAGATCCAGTGGTCGATGTCAACGAGCCCGATCTGACCGTCTGCGTCTTGGAACTCATGGTACTTACAATCGGCCGTAAGGTACACATCCGCACCTTGTGCGATCGCTTCTCCAATGAACTCCGCGCCGCTTCCTCCGCACAGAGCGACGGTCTGCACCATCTCGTTCTTCGCGCGTGTGTAGCGCACGTACGTACAATCTAATGTCTCGCGCACGTGCGCAATGAAATCCTCGTAGCGCATCGGCTGCGGCAGTGTGCCAATGATGCCGAGACCGGTTTGAGAGCTGACTTCTGACGGCTGATGGCTGACGGCTAACATCTTGTAATCCGTAACCCCTAACTTATCTGCCAGCCGTGTGTTGATACCGCCAACCACGCTGTCGAGGTTGGTGTGTGCCGAATAGATCGCGATGTCATGTTTGATCGCCATCTCGACAACACGTGCCTGCGGTGTTTGTCCGCAGACTTGTTTGAGACCGTGAAAAAGGAGTGGATGGTGGCTGATGATCAGGTCACAACCGTGCATAATAGCCTCATTGACCACATCTGTCGTGACGTCTGTGGTCAAGAGAACGGACTGGATGTCGCGTCCTGTGTCACCTACCTGCATTCCCGAGTTATCCCAATTCTCCTGGGCACTCCGTGGCGCTACAGATTCTATGCTATTGATGATCTCCCTGAGGAGCACTTGTCAGCCTTCAGCTGTCAGCTTTCAGTTTTCAGCTTTTTCTTCCTCAACCGAGAAATCGGTGATACCGGCGTTGATGAGGATGTTATACCATTGGATGAGTTTGCGGATATCGGACGGATAAACGCGGTCGCGATCCCAGTTGGGCAGCACCTCGTCGAACCATGCCTGCAGTTCCGCATTGCTTGCTTTCTTCGGGTCAAAAGCAACGGCTTTCAGCCCTTCTTTCTTACCGGCAGCAGTGAGTACCTCGCTCAGGGCGATGTCGTCCGCATCGGTGTACATCGATACATCGCTCAAAGCAACGATCTTATCGCGGGCATAGGTCGGCATACGTTTGCCGTCCAACAGGCTCTCTACAATCAGCATGTTATTGCCGCGACTTACTAATTTGTACAAACCCGGTTTGCCGGTAATTGCAAGTATTTCTTGTAACATAAATCTATCTTTTTATCAAAATCGGCTGCAAAATTACAAAAATATTTTGATATGTGCAAGAAATTCACTAATTTTGCACGCTTTTTTGGCTTATGTGGACGATTTTAGCATTCATATCCGCGCTGTGTCTGGGTTTTTACGACATCAGCAAGAAGGTCGCGCTGCGGGAGCATCGGGTGATTGATGTACTGACGCTCAGCGTCTGTTTCTCGTCGGTGCTGCTGTGTGTGCCGTTGTTGCTGTCGCGGTTTTGTCCGGACCTGATGACCGGCACCCCGTTCTATGTGCCGGCGCTGGATTGGAGAGCCCATCTGTTCACCATTCTCAAGTCCGTCATTGTGCTCAGCAGCTGGATCTTTGCGTATATATCGCTCAAGCACCTGCCGATCTCGGTCGTAAGCCCGATGCAGGCCACCCGTCCTATGTGGACGCTCGTCGGCGCGCTGTTGATCTTCGGCGAACGGCTTAACACCTGGCAGTGGATAGGCGTCAGCCTCGCTATCGGCACGGTGTTTGTGTTTTCTTTCTTTACCAGGCACCCTAGGACTCCCAGGCAACCTAGGGATCCTAGTTTGAATAAGTACTATATCGCTTTGGCCTTGGCGATTCTGATTGGTGCCTGCTCGGGTTTGTACGACAAGTACCTCATGCGCCGGTATGACCATAATGCCGTGCAGGTCTATTACACGCTCTATCAGGCAATTATGATGGTGATCGTGTGGGGAATCGATTGTGCTAAGAGTCATCGGAGACCCGAGCCGTCCAAGCTGTCCCATTTGCTGCCGATCTTGATGATCTCGGTGTTCCTCATCATCTCCGACAATGTCTATATGTTGGCCTTGAGCGATCCGGATTCGTTGATCGCGGTGGTGAGTACGATTCGCCGCGGCGGCGCGGTGATCGGTTTTGCCTATGGTTTGCTGGTACTCAAAGAACCCGACCCTTGGCGCAAAGTGCTGTGCATGCTCGGCATCGGTGCCGGCCTCATCTGTTTGGCCATCGGGTCGTTGTAGCGTTAGGCGAACAGACCGTCCACCTCTTTCTCGCATTGTTTAAGCAGTTGTTCTGCCTCGTCGGCACGGCGTTTGTATTCGTCCATGCTCAGCGCTTCGGACGATTCCAATTGGGCGATGATCGCCTCGGCTTTTTGTATTGATTCGTCGTAGTTCATTTTCCTTTTCCGCGGAGGATGACTCCAATCGTAAAAAACAAGATCTTGATATCCAGCAGCAGCGACATGTTCTCTATATAGACGATGTCGCAGTTGAGCCGCTCAATCATTTTCTCCATCGTGTCGGTGTAACCGACGCGAATCGGTCCCCAGCTGGTCAGACCCGGCCGCACTTTGTACAGCAGGCAGTAGTAGGGTGCTTCGGTCATGATCTGTTCAATGAAGAACGCCCGCTCCGGCCGCGGTCCGACAACAGACATGTCTCCGCGCAGGATGTTCCACAGTTGCGGCAGTTCGTCCAAACGGTACTTACGCAACCATTTGCCGACTCTGGTGATACGCGGGTCGTTGTCCGCTGTTATCTGCGGGCCGTTCTCTGCTTCCGCATGGTCAATCATCGTGCGGAACTTATAGATGCGGAATGGCAGACCGTACAGGCCGATGCGCTCCTGCGAGTACAACACCGGGCCTCTCGAACTGATCTTGACCTGCAGCGCAATGAGCAGCAGCAGCGGGAATAGAACGATCAGACCGAGTGCTGAGGCGACGATGTCAAAGGCCCGTTTGATACACAACTCGGCATCGGTCATGTGGTGCTCGGTGATACGGATAAGCGACGGACGGTCGATCTGTCCGATTCGTGCCGCACCGGTGAGCATGTCATACACGCGCGGAACCATACTGATCTCGCACGAGAGCGGGTACAGGCGCGCAATGAGCGTGTACAGGTCGCGGTCCGTGTATCCGTTCGGCAGGTCAATGATCACCTCGTCCTGTTCGCCGGCTCTGAGTTGCTCCGCTTCGTCCATCGAGTGTACCGTGCGGGAGCGCATCACACCGCGCCGACGGGATAATAAGGTGATCGTCAGACGGGGGATGTAACTGAGCGTGAACTGCAACCCGAACAGCACCGCCAATGACACCAGATAATTGGTGTACGACGCCACCTCATCATCAATGATGATGATAAAGAAGAACAGCAGCGCAATGACAGCCGCCGAGATGAAGGTCCGCAGGAACTCCCGCCACAGCGGTTTCTGGAACGGACGCAGGTAGTAACCCGACAGATAGTAAATGAGCAGACACACCAGCGGATAGATGATCAGCGGCAACCGGAAGTCGAAGGCCGGAATGAGCACATCTTCGAGAATACCCACACGCCCTTCGTACGCCATCCAACGGAAGCCGAGGAAACACAGCCACACCAACTCACTGCTGATGAGGTCTGCTAAGATGTACCATATTTGTTGCTTCCGTCGAAGGGTCAAGATATTTACGATTTACAAATTTACGATTTACGATTTATTTACGATTTTTATTGATTTACGATTTTACGATCAATCGAACAATTGACTCAATTGAACAATCAATTGTACCTCGTCAATCGTCCAATCGTCAATTTCGAATGATTCGGAACGAATTGTCCGATTCGACTTTGATGATCGTACTCGGCTCATGGGGAGTCTCGTCGTCGCGTCTAAACCGGCAGACATAGTCTGCGCCGTTCAGGATGGCCTCTTCTATCTCGTGGAAGAAGTGGGCAGTCGGGTGTCCGCTGATGTTGGCACTGGTCGAAACGAGGGGTCGTTTGAGTTGTGCGCACAGGGCTTGGCTGAACGGCTCGTTCGTGATCCGAATACCGATACTCCCGTCCTCTGCCACCAGGTTCGGTGCCAAATGCCGCGCGTTCGGATAAATGATCGTCATTGGTTTGGACTCGCTGACGTCTGATGGCTGATCACTGATGGCTCCTAATAGCATCTCTGCCGCTTCCGGCACATCGACATAGTAGTCCAGTTTAGCAGCACTGTCGAGCAGCACGAGCATGGACTTGGAGTCTTCGCGTTGCTTGAGCGCGTAGATCTTCGCCACCGCCTCTGCGTTGGTCGCGTCGCACCCGATGCCCCATACCGTATCGGTCGGATAGACGATGATCCCACCGTCTCGCAGTACCCGCAGCGCTTCCTGCAAATCCTCCTTATCGTATCGCAATTCGTTCATGTCTTCGCAATTTTGCGCTGCAAAATTACTGCTTTTTTTTGATATATGCAAGAGAAATCCGAAAAAATCCCAATTTCATAATTGATTATAAAATCTCATATAAACGGGCATAACAAAACTTGGACTCGTTATCTTCTTTGAGAGAAGGACTTTGAGATTGTATATTATCTTGTTTCCTATTCAATAGAATCCTACGAATCTGTATGTTGTCTTTATGTTCCAAAGATGCATCCTTTACGAAAGATGTTAAAGCACTCCCAATAAACGTTTTTGGAACATCTTCTATGTTTCTAAAATCAATTGAGAGTTCTTGACCTGCGTCTAGTTCGATGAATTCTTTGAGTTTTGCCCGATACTCTTTATTCAAGCCTCCTTTACACTCTTTCCCTGCCGTTAAGTAATTATACATCTCACTATCAGTAACATAGAGAAAGAAGTACCGAGCGTTTTTCCATTTGGCATTCTGTTTTAATGCTTGTAACCGTAGCAAATCATTAAACAAAGATCCCGCTGCATCCGTGTGCGCATATGTAGACTCAGATTCGCCATTCCGGTGAAACTTCATTTCAAAACACCATGTTTCATCGTCCGACTGATACAACATATCCAACTCTTCGTTTTGCAGATCGCCGCATTGCTCGCTATAAGGATATTCTAGTGTGTAATGGTTTAATTGATCATCCTCGTTGAGCATAGAAGCAAACCAATAATAGCGGATATTATCTTCCGTCATTATGCCTTCTCGTTTTTTAAGTTCAGCACAAAAGGTATCGAATACCGATTCTATTTGCATGGATAAATGAGTTTAGTCCAATGAAATAGATACATCTACTGCGCGTTGCCTACTAGAAAGCCATTTTGATTTTACATAAGCCTCTCTCGCCTTCATGCTGCCATTAAGAAGTGCTTTATATTCAGCCATTGGCATTTCAATTCTTTTCACCCAATTGTTAGATTTATATCCGGCATCATCAACATATCCGTAACAAATCTTCACTTTCACCATATCCGATTGGCCGGCTCGGGAGGAAGAAGTACTTTGCTGAGAAGCTAATGCTTCGGAAAGAGCTGTATTTTTAGCATCCAATTTCTCATAAGCGTCGCAGAGTTCATTGTACTTAGCCACCAATTGGTTGTATTTCGAGACCACCTCGTCTTTTACACCTGATGATGACGAAGCATTCTTACGAAGTGCTTCATTTTCTGCAGCTAGTGCATAATAGGAAGCCTTACTCTTATTGAGAAGTTCATTGTATTCTTTTACTAACTGATTGTATTTTGCAACCATATCACTATTTGCTGTCGTTGATGACGAAGCTTTCGCTTTAAGTGCTTCGTTTTCTACAGCATATTTCTTAGCATTAGTGACAGCTTCATTATAGTCTTTCTCTAATAGGTCGTACTTGTCAGTAAGTTCTTTGTTCTTTCTAACTTCACTGTTTAACTTCGCTTTGGTTTCTTCCAAAGTTTCTTGTAATTGGGGACTCTCTTGTTGTAATTCAAAGTATTTATCTAACAATAATTTTAGTTTGTTGTCATCCAGATAATCAGCAGGAAATTCTTTTCCTTCGTTTTCTTCCCAAAGATCAAGAGTGTCTATCCCCTCATATTCATCCCTAGCCTCCCAATATACCGTATGTAAAGAGTCTATATATTCATTAAGGTTTTCAACTTCTTTGACATATTTCTGAAACAACTCCTCCGCATGCCCCTTGTTTTCATCTCCTCTTAACTTTGCATCCAATATAACTCCACCATTCCTTTCGTATTGCAAATAAACCGAGATCCATCCTATAGCATACGCCAAATCTGTTGCTATAACATCGTCGTTGAACACACGATAATGATATTCCGCAAGTCGATATGCAGCAGGGGTAAATCCCTCGTCTACTAGTTGCTTTAAAACTTCACCGCCTTTCTTTGCGTCTTCATCTATTACAGATGCAGCCAAACACATCCCATAATACATTAAGTCTATCTGACTTTTCTTGCTTTTACTCCTTTCCAATAATTTTTCCCTATCCTCGTCATCATACCGCCCATAATCATATAGCTTATATAATTCTTTAAGCAGAGAGTTTAATTTTTCGTTAAACACATCCGGATCCCATTCCTTAGAAGCTCGCAGGATTTGCTCTAAGTTCATGCTTTCGATATCCATTTCTTCCAGCGGAGCTTGAGAGGATGATCCTTTTGGCGATTCCTTTCCGGTTGTAGATGCTGGCTCTGGTTGCGGTGCTTGATGACCGACTTGCGCCAACACTTTTTCCATGTGCTCGCGAGTTGCCTTGGCCGGAATATCTTTAATCTGCGATAAGACAATATTATCCAAAACCGCCACCCAGTCATCCTTTGTCGCGACTTTGAGTCTTACACCCAAAATGTCCATCATTTCTCCAGCGAATTCACCTGCAGTCTTAGAACCTGTGCATATCACTTCCTTATCTTCGCCACAACTATTCATGCTAATGGAAGCTAATGTCACATTATCTGCGGCTGCACTTCTGCCATTATACACTCGGAGAACTCCCTCAAATTCATTAAAGAACAGGTCTCTTAGCTCTTTGACCATCATGCGGCCATTAATCTTAATTTCTGCCATGATATTTTGATTTTTATTGTTAAATTCATTTAGCGGATCTGCAAATCGTTCATAATCGAGTGCAAAGGTACAACAAAAAAATGACATACGCAAGCGTATGCCATTCTTTTTTGCAGATTTCTCTGCTTTTGGGCGCTTAGCCCTGCGGATGCTCCGCATCGTAGGCAGCGGCACAGACGGACCAGAGGTAGGACTTCATGGTCTTTTTGCCGTTCGCAGAGTCCTTCTGCGCGAGGAACGCAGCCTGGTCGGACGACGCGTACTCGAGGCTGTCCTTACGAGCAGCGACTGCTGCTGCGACAGCGGCGAAGCGTACGCGGAGACGCATCTCCTTGGTCGATACCGGAGTCGAGCGGGTTACGGAGCTCAGGCCGCGCATGTAGAGGCGGGAGCAATCCGGGTTGGTGGTTTCGGCTACACGGTGGGTTGCCAGGATCATCTTCTGGTCACCTGCGTGTTGCGACTTTTTGTTGATTTTGGTGAGGGCACCGCTGACGGTCTTGATCGCGTCAGCCCATTCTACTTTTGCCATAATTCGTTAAGGTTTAGGTGGTTAGTTAATAATTGTTAGTTCTTTTTGACGCCCTGGTATTCCTCGACCGTCTTGGTGGTGATGGTCGCGGAGGCTTTACCGGAGGTCGTGTCGTTTTGTTGGGTGTACGTGGCGGTCGTGGTGATCGTGCGCCAGGCTTTGCAACTCGTCATTCCGAGTGCCACGGCGCAGCACGTCAGCAGCGCCAGTACAATGGTCTCAATGATTTTGTACATTTGATCAGGTGTTAATTTCATACGATTTCTAATTTTATTTCTTGGTGGTCTTGTTGCTCGTTCAGCCAGAGCTCCGTGAGTTTCTGCTCGTCCTCTGCGCTTACCAGAATACAGCCTTTGCTGTGTTCCGGCTTGGTGCCTCGGTGAACCCGAATGCCCGTTCGTCCCGGCACTTGCTGCAGAATCGGCAGCAGCCTTTTGAACCGCGGACTCTGCGTCACTTGCACGCTGTAGATGAGTGCAGGAACCAGGTAGTCTGCATTTTCCAGCGTCTCACAAACGAGCGTCAGGTACTCTTGGTATTTGCCGGCACTGCGGCTGAATCGGTGTGCGGTCCGATATAATTTCCCTCGGACTTCCTTGCCCTTGGGAGGCTGTCTAATCAGTTTGTAATACATGGTTGCTTCGAATTTTTTTGCAAATATATGTCGTTTTTTGCGATTTTCGGTGAAGAATTTCTACACTTGTGGGGTTTATGGCGGTTTTTTAGCCTTTTTTCTGCATATTTGCCGTATATAGTCATCTGACATGCCGAATTGTTCGGCGAGTTGGAGGTAGATGTTGGTGAGCGGCATCGTGCCTACCAACAGATAAAACTGCTCGCGGATGCGTTTGTGCCGCGCAATTGTGGTAGCTCTCATAAGGTCTATTCTTTATATTTTTTTACACCCGCATTGGCGGTATGTGCTCAATTAAAAGCGTTGCGGAGCGTGTGGGGGACGCGGAGCACGAGTCGGGGCAGACGTCTTTTAATGAGCAGCATCCGCCATTCCCCCCCTCCGTCAACTTTCATCGAACCATTATCGGTGTTTTGTCGGTCCATTCTCGGTCCATTAACGGTGTTTCCGCTTCCGATAGGCCGACAACATCTCACGTTGCAGCTTAGTCCGAGCCTTAATATTCGGGCTATATTGCCGGTAATACCGTTTCATCGCTGCGCGAATCGCCTGACGAGACTGCATTGCTTCCACAAAATCTTCCATCTCGTTCTGAATGATCTGCACACATGCATCTACGATCATACGTTCTTTGTATGCCGCACGCTCCTTGCGTGTCGCATCCTTATCTAACTCAGGTTCACTGCGTGTATATACATACGTCTTGCCGTTCATCGTTCGATACGTCAAGTTCCCCACCGTTCCTGACAGGGCTTGAATCGGTTGATTCGGGTTGAATGTAACTCTTGCCATAATTGGTTGAATGTTAGTGTTTGATAATTTTTTTGATTGCGTTATACATCTCGGCGGTTTTGCCGCTGAGGGTTTCCGGATCGAAGTTAGCGGCAGTTGCGTCGGTCATCTCAAAGAGCCAAGCTTCCAAGAGCGTATAGGAACCGTACGAGCTACCATATTTGGCGATGACCATCCGTTCGTGCTTCATTTTGTCGTTGATACCGGATTTACCGTTCCAGTTGGTGGGCACCGCAATGCAGTCTTCGATGGCGAAACGCGGGTTGTCCTTGATGGGTATTCCGTGCTGTTTTTGTTCTCGGAGGGTGTAGTAGATCTGCCGTTGGCGCATCAAGGAGAGTGTGTTCCAGTACAAGCGCGCAGAGCCGATTGCATCACGGAACTCCGGTTTGATCGGATAGAGGACTTTGTTGAGCAGGATATCGAACGTGTCGCGTTTCTCGAGCACATCATCTATTGTTTCCATAAAAAATCTTTTAAAAGAAGAGAGAAGCACCCGCTTGGGGTACTATGTGTAACATAGTGGGGTGCATTCTACTCTCTGCATAGTTTTCTTTATTCTTTTGAGCACTTTTCTTTTTCTTTTCTCCACTTTGTACATTGTACATTGTGACTTTGTACATCAAATCACTTTGACGGTGAGTTTGATCTCGTCGGGTTCTTTGTCGGGATAGAGTTCGACAAAGGTCTTGACATAGCCGTTCATGATGGCGGTGCGAGCCTTGACGAGGTTCTGCTCTTTGACCTTCTCTTTGGCATTCTCACGCCATTTGACGGCTTGTTCTTGCTTATACTTGTTGTAGTCGGAGAAGTCGAAGACATCGGTGCGCTGGAGTTGGAACTTACCTACGCCTTCTACCTCGAACTCACCGCGGTCTTGGCCTTTTTCGGCAAGGATGGCAACGGCTTCGTTGGTTGCCTCGGTGGATATTTCGTCGATACGTGCCTTGATGGCTTTTTCTTGGGTGCGTAACTCACGCAGTTCTTTTAAATTGGTAGTTTCCATAATGGTTTGAATTTTAAATGGTTAGTAATAGGCTTGTTCCTTTTCTTGCACAAAAGGGAACAAGCTAGTCAAAAAAGGAACAAGCTAGAGCTCCATGTGGTGGGTGCACTCGTATTCCATCTGTGCTGCACAATCCATGAGGGAGAAGCGGGAAAAGATGTTCTTGAGCCGTTCGGGAGAGAGTTGGCGCGGGTCGTTTCCGGCAGCGCGCATGGCGCGTAGGATCTTAGCACGTTTGCGGTTCTCGTCGGGTGTGACCCATTCGAGGTTGCACGCGCGGTAGTCCAATTTATCCCCGTTGATGTGGTCACACTCGTAGTTTATGCCGTTGACGGTAGGTCGCGGACCGTGGAAGGTGACGCAGATGAGGATGTGGCAGTGTTTGTTACCGTAATGGTACATAGTAGGATACGCCGAATGCATGTTTGGCCGGCTTGTTTGCGATGACGGGCTGTAGTTTTGTTTGAGTTTTTGCCCGTACTGGTTGAGGAAATAGCCGTCGGGGTGTGCCCAGAGAATTTTGCCACCGGTGAGGTCGGGCGGCACTTGTTTGCAGCCGCGTGCCATAAACCATGTGCGGTTAAGGGGTTCGCGTTTAGGACGATGAAGTGTTTGAATGTTTTGTTTCATATGCGTCGGATCTTTAGTGCAGCGACGTTGCTACAACTCAAATCCGGTGCAAAGGTAGAGGTTTAGGAGCATAAAATGAGGCACATTTGTGACTTGTTTGTGACCTTTTGTGACTTAATGAAAATTGCACAAAAAAAGCGACCAAAACGGTCGCTTAATTCGTATATTGTAAGGGGGAGATTTATCTATTTCTTCCCAAATTTACACCTAAATTGTGGGCATCAACAATCCATCCGAACTCATCAGAAAGCCGTTCACAGATCTGTTTTCGGTTGTGGTTTTTGCAGTAATTCTTGAACACCTCGTCTTGCTGTTTGCGCGCCTCGATATACTCGCGTACAGCGTTATAGTCATTTTCCTTGGGGCGGGGCAAATTAGTAATACCGGGTTGCATGATCTGAACGCCAATACCACCGGCTTCTACTTTACCGATATTATGTTGGTGCTGGATTTGATCTCCAATAATAATGTTTGTAGGTTGGAGTTTTCCACTTGTAAGGGCTTCGACTATTTGTCGCTTGATGTCTTCGTTGTTCATATTCCTTCAAATAAAAAGCATAGATAAGTGGAACAACCAACCAGGGCGGCAACCCATAACGATGCCCCACCTATCCATGCACGGATATATGGGACATATTTCTTTTCGTTATCTAAGTTTGCCGCTTGGTTGGTAAAGGAATATGTCAATCTCCATTTAACGTCCGGAGAGACGATTGCGGGTGCAAAATTACTGCAAATTTTTGATATATGCAAATAATTTTGCGATTTAATTGTATTTATTATCCACATTGTCCCCTAAATGGAGGGAATCCAAGTGGTCAATGTGAACGGTAACAGCAGCTTTTTGTTGTGCTTGGAGTTGGTGACGGAGCTCCGCGTTTTGGCGCTCTAACTCATGCAGGCGTTCGGTAGGATCTACTTGTGCTTCGCCTTTCAAGAAGCCGTAGAGGTATACCTTTTTCTCGATTTGTTTGGCGAGCACTTTCTGGTAGGTACGCAGGTCACGGAGGAGTTCGTTGTATTTCTCATCATCGCTCTTATTGCGCATCTTGCCGTTCTCAAATCCCTGGAAGTAGGCACGGATGTCATAGAAAGAGGCGTTGACATTTACTGGTTCTGCGTATAACTCTTTATCTTTCTTATGCAGGTAGTACTCCCATAGTTTACGCCCGGCTTCCATAACGGCTTGTGCCGCCGGAGTGAATTGTATCGGCTCTGTCGGGATAAGGCTTTCTTCCGCACCAAAGAGCGTGTCGGCTGTTGTTGGTTTTAGTCTTCCGGCTATAAAGTCCGACATGAAATGGGATTGGAAGTTATCGGGGGCGTTTACCTGTTGTTCCGTGAACGGAATCCAATGGTTGATGCCGTATTCGGATGAAATACGGTTTTGTCCATGGAATAGTGTGTAAGCAAGGCAGTCGGATTGGAAGTCCTTATCGTATTTCCAACCATCGTTTGGATACAAGAATTGGTCGCGGTCATTTAGCCAAGTTGCTTCAATGCAATGTCTAACTGCAAAACCCACAATACTTATTGATATATTATTTATACCAACATAAATTCCTCTTGGTTGTGAATTATTTGGACTCTGACATGTTAGTAAACAAATCTTGTTTTTTCCTTGGAAGTCATTACGTGTAATACCTTCTAACCACGCTATAGATTTTTTCTTTTCCTCTTTATTATTTGTTACCCATTTACTAAAATATACCTGATTAATATCATCACAGCTTATTAATTTTTGTCCATATAAAGTTCCATCTGCTATGTATACATCGGTATATATATCATTAAACTTTTCCTTAATTGAAGTGTTCCAGATTTTAAAGCCTATAGGGAATTTTCCTTTTACATTATCAAAGGTATCAGCAGGAACTACAAACATTTTCTCTAATTTTGCTTCAAAATAGTTTCGGAAATCCACGAAATTCGCGGCTTGCAGAATTTTCAACTTTGAAAATTCTGCAAGCATGCAGGAGGGGATTTCTTGATAAACTCGCGTAATAAATTGTACATATATTTCTCTTAGCGCAAGAGCTATTTTTTCTATATGCCACCCTTGTATTTTGGATATATTTATACCACTCCGTTTACCAGCTGTTTCTACATAAGGCGGATTAATATAAATAACGAGGCGTTTACGTTTCTCCTCATCATCGATGATGGCTTTTAAGCCCTTCGGAAGGTCGGCGAAATCGCCGTTGAGGAAATCGAATTGGAAGACGTGTGCCTTGAGAAGATTGGAACGCTCTCCCATGTGCTCAATACGTTCGTGCATCACATCCACGTCCGCTTTGTCGAGCGTAGAAGCCCAGATATTCCACTTGTTTGTAAGACCTGCGAGCAAGTTACCCGTGCCTGCGCAGCAGTCCCAGATATAATAATTATCTTGCCAATCCTCACCGAGCACATTTGCGAGGTACTCTTGACTTTTCTCCACCCAGATACGCGGTGTAAAGTAGCTGCCTTTGCGCTCACGGATGTCCTGCGGTACCAATAAATCACGGCGCTCCACAATCTTATCCCAATACTCCTTTTTAGGCGGTCGTGTGTATTTCGACCAAAAACGAGAGTGCGCCGCCATATTATCATTGAACGGCACGGACTTAGACGCCCAAAGACCATCGGTGTCTATCTTGCGGTCCAATTCGTAATGGTTCGATTTGAGCAATACATGCAGGTTCTCAAGCAGCGTTTCATTATCGCCGGACATAATATCCGCCAGATAGAAGTCCGCATCAAGCAGTCCGTTCTTCTTGGCATTATCCCAATTAACGGCAATAGACGGCATTACCTCTTTGCGCCATTTCTCGTATATGTGCGTGAAGTTATTATAGGTAATACGCATGCGTTGCACGCTGTCGCGACCGCTGACAAAGTTACGTTTGATAAAACGCTGCAGATCCTTCTTGTCATTGAAGAAATTGAAGAAATAGACGTTCTCGTTCTCTTTGCCTGTCTCGGTCAACTGTTTTTTGACCATCTCTTTGAGTTGTTTGAACTCTTTGGACTCATGGTCAGAGGGCGCAACCGTCCAGTCGAAATCATTTTGAGAGAAGACTTCCATTACCGCGCTAAAGGGGATAAAGGCTATCTTCTCCGCGTCAAACGCACCGAGGAACTTAGGCGGCAGGTTCTTGTCAAACGTGCGCTCGCGACCGATGGTAAAGATAAGTTGTATGAACGCGTCATGGAAGGCGGAATTAGAAAGGGAGCCTTTCTTGGCCTCCGCCCATAAGACATATTCGATTTCGGGGAAAAGTTCCTTACCTGTCTGTGGGATAGCTACGCTAAAATCAATATTACCGATGAGTTTACGGCAGTCGTAGTCCTTGAAGAAATCTTCGCGGACGTTGTTAATGATGGTCCCTTCCTTATCCTTGAGTGAATACATATTACTACGGATTTAGAAGGGTTAATATTCCCACCGCCAGGCGTTGTTGGCGTGGAGGCAGTGGATGAGGTTGATGGCGGGCTCAAAGCCTTGGGCGGCGGAGAAGATGAGCATCGAGTCCGCTTCGTTGTGAGAGACGACATAAATGTCGTCGGGCAGGTCGCCTTGCTTACGCAAGTAGTAGCACGCGCCCACAACAAACTGACCTTGCGGGTCGTCATACTTATAGGCACGCTCTGCGTAATAGTTCACACTGTCTCGGTTGTGAAACAACGAGGCCCGCACATCAACAGGAGTTGATGTAACAGCCTGTTCATCAGAAGATTGAGAATGGTTTCTCGCAGAATAATATCCCGCAAAAAAGGCTCCGACAAACACCAAACAGACCACCATTCCGAAGCCAGAAAGCTGCTCCATTAAAAGGGTCCTTTTATTGAACCAATTGCTGTTTT
>Ga0310694_10000478_pt1 | contig 52234 bp, 45 predicted proteins | sample 174DNAGHGhighgp2_FD_203884 | JGI IMG/M metagenome (GOLD analysis project Ga0310694, IMG submission 203884) | Sheep rumen microbial communities from Palmerston North, Manawatu-Wanganui, New Zealand - 1742 DNA GHGhigh gp2 (v2) (version 2) | ecosystem: Host-associated > Mammals > Digestive system... | reverse complement strand
CTTTCCTCCGTAAGCTGAAGGATTTTTTCCACCGTTTCCTCAAACGTCATATTGGAGGAATCCACCAGGATGGCATCCTCCGCCTGCCGCAGCGGGTCGATTTCCCGGTGCATATCCTGATCGTCCCGCTCGTTTACCTCACGCAGGATGGTGTCAAAATCAGCCTGCACGCCCTTTTCCTGCAGCTGCAGCAGGCGTCTGTGCGCCCGGGCCTCGCTGGATGCGGTGAGGTACACTTTCAGGGTGGCGTTTGGCAGCACCACGGTGCCGATGTCCCGCCCGTCCAGCAGCATGGGCTGCTGGGAAGCCAATTCCTGCTGGCGGCGCACCAGCATGGCGCGCACGCTTTTCAACGTGGATACATCGGAGGCGGCCATGCCCACTTCCTGGGTGCGGATCAGGCTGCTCACGTCCTCCTGACCAAGCAGCGTGATCTGCCGGCCGTTTTCGTAACGCACGTCCACCTGGTTTTTTCCATCCGCAAACAGGGCGTGCAGCGCTTTTTCGTTCTTGGGGTCTATGCCGCTGCGCCGGGCGCACAGGCCCACAGCGCGGTACATGGCCCCGGTATCCAAATGCAATATGCCCAGACGCCGGGCCACCTCGTCCGCTACGGTGGATTTGCCCGCGCCCACAGGGCCGTCGATGGCAATGGTCAATGGCATTTTCGCCACCCCTTCCATGTCAATTCGCTGTATCTATTTTATGCGCAATTCCGTGTCCCGTCAAGCGGTCAGAGGATATAACGGCGCACATCCGTTTCCTTGGCGGCCTTCAAATGCTGCTGTACGTATTCGGGGGTGATGGTAAGATAAACGTCGGGCATATCGTCGCCGCCGGCATTGAAGGATACGTCCTCCAGCAGTTCCTCAAATACCGCGTGGAGCCGCCGGGCGCCGATGTCCTCGCCGGTTTCGTTGGCCAGCATGGCGATGCGGGCGATCTCGCTCAGCGCGCCTTCTTCAAAGGTCAAATGCACCTTGTCCACTTCCAGCAGCGCCGCGTACTGCCGGGTGACGGCGTTGTCGGTCTTGGTCAGAATAGCAACGAAATCCTCCTGCGTCAGGGATTTCAGGTTGACCTGGACGGGGAAACGGCCCTGCAATTCCGGGATCAGGTCGCTCACCTTGGCCACGTGGAACGCGCCTGCCCCGATGAACAGCATAAAGTCGGTGCGCACCGGGCCGTATTTTGTATTCACGGTGGAGCCCTCCACAATGGGCAGAATGTCCCGCTGCACGCCTTCACGGCTCACGTCGGGGCCGCTCATGGCGCCGCCCCGGCCGGCGATCTTGTCGATTTCATCCAGGAACACGATGCCGCTCTGCTCGCAGCGGCGCACAGCCTCTTCCTTCACGGCGTCCTCGTCGATGAGCTTTGCCGCTTCCTCCTGGATCAGGATTTCCCTGGCTTCCTTCACCTTCACATGCCGCATCTTGGTGCGCTTGGGCATGATGCCGCCCATTACGTCGCCAATGCTGATGGACGCGCCGCCCACGTCCAGCTGGGGCAGTTCGTCGGCCACCTCGATCTCCAGCTCGTGATCTTCGAGCTTTCCGGCCCTCAGCTGCTCCCGGACCTCGTCGCGCTTGCGGCCGATTTCCGTTTTTTCTTCCTCGGAGGGCTGGGGCTCCTGATTGCGGCCCAGGATGAAATCCAGCGGTCCGCCGCTTTTCTTGGGCGGATTGACCAGGAGCGTGATCAGCCGGTCCTCCGCCAGCACCTGGGCGCGGGTTTTCACCCTGGCGGTGTGCTCGTCCTTCACCATGCGCACGGCGTTTTCCGTCAGATCCCGGATGATGGATTCCACGTCCCGGCCCACATAGCCCACTTCGGTGAATTTGGTGGCCTCCACTTTGATAAAGGGCGCGCCCACCAGTTTTGCCAGGCGGCGGGCAATCTCGGTTTTACCTACGCCCGTAGGCCCGATCATCAGGATGTTTTTGGGGTAGATTTCCTCCCGCATTTTTTCATCCAGCTTGCTGCGGCGGTACCGGTTGCGCAGCGCGATGGCTACGGCGCGCTTGGCCTCGTCCTGGCCGATGATGTAGCGGTCCAATTCCCGCACCACTTCCCGGGGGGTCAATTCATGGTTCTTGCCGGGCAGATTCTTGATTTCGCTCATGGTTTACACCTCCTCCACGATGATGTTGTCGTTGGTATACACGCAGATGGAGGCGGCGATGTGCAGCGCCTTTTCCGCGATGTCCCTGGCAGAAAGATCGGTATTCTGGATCAGCGCCCGGGCGGCGGCCAGGGCGTAATTGCCGCCGGAGCCGATGGCGGCCACGCCGTCGTCGGGGTCGATCACTTCGCCGGTGCCGGAAACGATCAGCATGGCGTCCTTGTTGGCGGCAATCAGCATGGCTTCCAATTGGCGCAGTCCTTTGTCGCCGCGCCAGTCCTGGGCCAGCATCACGGCGGCCCGCTCCAGGTTGCCGCCGCACTGGGTCAATTTGTCTTCAAAGCGCTCGCACAGGGTGAAGGCGTCGGCGACGGAGCCGGCGAAGCCCGTTACCACGCTGTCGTTGTAAATGCGGCGCACCTTCCGGGCCGTGCCCTTGAAAATGGTGTGTTCTCCCATGGTCACCTGGCCGTCACCGGCGATGGCGATATGGCCGTCCTTTTTGACGGCGCAGATGGTAGTGCCTTTCATGGTCATGTTGGTATCCTCCGTTTACTGTAAAATGAATGAAGATAATTCGTTGATTACATCGTCCGATACGTGGCAGGGAACGTCGTATTCTCCCTGCGTGCCCTGAACGCTTTCGGAAACGTCGGGGTCCATCAGCAGATGATTGAGTTTTTTCTCCAGGATCAGCTGAATGTTATCTGGAAGCGGCAGCGCTTTCCACGCGTCGTATCCAGCTTCGTTTGTCACCTGGAAGTCCCGGCCGCCGTTGACGATCAGCACCGGAATGTCGAAGGAAAGCAGCTCCTCCGCCGTGTCGTGCCGGGCCAAATCCCAGAAGTAATAGGCGCTCTGGCCGGCAAAGGTCTTTTGCAGGGCGTTTTCCCTGGTGCCTTCCCGGATGGACCGCCATTCGTTTTCCAGGCTGTCCACCTGCTGGGAAAGCACGGGCCGCAGCAGGGGAGACGCCTGGCTTACGGCGGCTCGGTTTTGCAGGATCACGATGTCGCCCAGCGTCCAGGGAGACGCGGAAAGCAGCAAAAGGCCGGCAAACACGCCGGGGTTTTCCCTTGCGATCCGGGGAGCGATGCAGCCGCCCAGGGAATGCCCCGCCAGAAAGATGCGGCTTGGGTCGATCCTGGAATCTTCCTTCAAAAGCGCCGCGGCGGAAAGCGAATCGTCGATGGCCTCCTGCTGCACGGTGAAGGCGGCCAGTTCCTCCTGCGTGTAATCCTTTCCGTATACATAAGTGCGTTTATCGAAGCGCAGCACGGCGATGCCTTTTTGGGCAAGGCCCCAGGCCAGATCGCGGAACAGCTTGGTTTGCCCGATGGTTTCGTCCATGTCGCTGGGCCCGGAGCCGTGGAGCAGCACCACCGCAGGCAGGGGAGCGGCCGATTCCTTTGGCAGGGTCAGCAGACCCGGCAAGGCGGGCGTGCCGACGGAGATTTCCTCTTCCGTTACGCCCTGCGGCGCGGCTTCCTCCTGCGGCGTAACTTGCTCTTCCATGGGGGCAAAATACATGCCGGCGATCCTGCCGTTTTTCCAGGAAACCTGGAGAAGCAGCCTGCCGCGTTCGAAGGTAAGGGGCAGCGCGGCCACGGTATAGCCCGATACCTGGGAAACCGTTTCTATGCCGATCTCCACGAGGCTGCCGAATGAGGTTTCCAGCGATGGCAGCAGGGTTTCCAGGTCCTTTTCGGTCAGCGCTGCCGCCATGGTATCGTCAAACAGGGCATGCACCTCGCCATACGCGCCGCCTTGCATTTTCTCCAGCACCTGCAAAGCGTTTGGCGTCGTTTCCGCGCTTCCCAGGGCACAGACGGGGAGGATCAGCGCCAGCAGCAGACACAGGAATCGTTCCGTTTTTTTCATGCGCTTTGCCTCGCTTTCCGGTTTATCCGAGGGCAATGGCCATTTGGCTGATCTTTTCCAGCGCCCGATTGGCGATTTTTTCGTATTTGGCCTGCTTGCCGCCGCGCACCTTTTCGGGCCAGCCCTCCAGGATGCCGTAGGTCACGTTCATGGGCTGGAAACGGCTGTTGGGGGTGGACACGTAATGGGCCAGGGCGCCGATGGCGGTCTGCCGGGTGAAGTCCGGCAGGGGGAGGCCCTTTTCCTGCATGGCGGCGCATATGCCGGCTGCCAGCCCGCTGGCGGCGGATTCCACATAGCCTTCCACGCCGGTCATTTGCCCGGCGAAGTACAGCCCGGGCCGGGCGATCAGCTGATAATGGCAGTCCAATACGCCGGGGCTGTTTAAGAAGGTATTCCGGTGCATCACGCCGTAGCGGGCAAATTCCGCGTTTTCCAGGCCGGGGATCATGCCGAACACCCGTTTTTGCTCCGGGAATTTCAGCCTTGTCTGGAAGCCTACCAGGTTATACAGTGTGCCGGCGGCGTCGTCCTGACGCAGCTGCACCACGGCGTAGGGGTCCTTTCCCGTGCGGGGATCGGGCAGGCCCACAGGCTTTAAGGGCCCGAAGGCCAGCACCATGTGGCCGCGCCTGGCCATGGATTCCACCGGCATGCAGCCCTCGAACACCTTGGTTTCCTCAAAGCCGTGGACAGGAGCCGTTTCGGCGGCGAGCAACGCCTGCACAAAGGCGTCGTATTCCTCCCGGTCCATGGGGCAGTTCAGGTAATCGTCACCCCGGCCGTAACGGGAGGCGCGGTAGACCTTGGTCATGTCCAGGGAATCCCGGGTGACGATGGGCGCGGCGGCGTCGTAAAAATTCAGGGTGGAGATTTCCGGCATTTGGGCGATGGCCGCGGCCATTTTGTCGCTGGTCAAGGGGCCGGTGGCGATGATGGCAGGGGAGGCGGGGATCTCCGTTTCCTCCCGGTATTCCATGTGGACGCGGGGATGGTTTTTCAGCGTTTCCGTAATGAATCCGGAAAAGGACGCCCGATCCACCGCCAGCGCGCCGCCGGCGGGCACCCGGGCCTGATCTGCCGCCCGCATGACCAGGGAATCCAGACGGCGCATTTCTTCCTTGAGCAGCCCTACGGCGTTTTGCAGCCGGTCGGACCTTAGGGAATTGGAGCACACCAATTCGGCGAACAGGGGCGAATGGTGGGCCGGGCTCATGGCGGCGGGCTTTTGCTCCACCAGCGTTACCTCAACGCCCCGCTTGGCCAGCTGCCACGCTGCTTCGCTTCCGGCCAGGCCCGCGCCGATCACCGTGACGCTCATGCTTCCTCCTCGCTGCCGGCGGGAGCAACCTCCACCCGGTGACGGCAGGTTTCGTTGCTGCACAGGTGCCAGGTTTCGCCCTTGCGGGAGCGCTTGAGGATCATGTAGCTGCCGCACTTTTCGCACCGTTCGTTTACGGGCATTTCCCACGATACGAAATCGCACTCCGGGTAGTTTTCGCAGCCGTAGAATTTCCGGTTCTTCCGGCTGTTCTTTTCCAGCAGCCTGCCGCCGCACTGGGGGCAGCGGGCGTCGATATAATTCAGGATGGGCTTGGTGTTGCGGCAGTCGGGGAAATTGGGGCAGGCCAGGAACTTGCCGAACCGGCCCACCCGGTACACCATCTGCGCGCCGCACTTGTCGCAGATCACGTCGCTGGGCTCGTCCTTGATCTCCACTTTTTCAATGGCGTCCTCGGCCTTGTCCAGCATGGCCTTGAAGGAGGGATAGAAATCCCTGAGCACCTGATGCCAGTCTTCCTTGCCTTCCTCCACCTGGTCCAGTTCGTCCTCTAATTCGGCGGTGAACTCGGTGTCCACGATGGGGCCGAAGTATTCGGTCATCATGGAATTGATCATGCGGCCCAGCTCCGTGGGGAAGAGGCGCTTGCTTTCCCGCATCACATAGCCCCTGGCGATGATGGTGGTGATGGTGGGGGCGTAGGTGGAGGGCCGGCCGATGCCTTTTTCTTCCAGCGTGCGCACCAGGCTGGCCTCAGTATAGCGGGCGGGGGGCTGGGTGAAATGCTGCTGACAGTCCGCCGATTCGATGGTCACCGGCGCGCCTTCCACAAAGGCGGGCAGGGTGGATTCCGCGGTCTCCTGGGCTTCGTCGGTGCTCTCTTCATATACGCTGGTAAAGCCGGGGAAACGCTTGTGCTCGCCATAGAAGCGCAGGCTCACCCCGTCGCCGGCCACGTCCATGCTCTGGGTGTCGTACACCGCGGGCTTCATCTGGCTGGCCAGGAAGCGGGAATAAATGAGGCGGTAGAGCTGGAACTGCTCCTTGGTCAGCGACGCTTTGATGCTTTCCGGGGTGCGGAGAATGTCGGTGGGGCGGATGGCCTCGTGGGCGTCCTGGGCGTTGCGGCGGCCCTTGAATTCATTGGGCACGTCGGGCAGATAATCAGCCCCGAAGCGCTCCGGTATATAGGCGCGCACGGCGGAAAGCGCCTCGTCGGACACCCGCACGCTGTCGGTACGGATGTAGGTCACGATGCCCTGGGTGCCTTCGCCCTCCAGATCGACGCCTTCATAGAGCTGCTGCACCACCTGCATGGTTTTCTGGGTGGTGAAATTCAATTTGCGGCCGGCCTCCTGCTGGAGGGAGGAGGTGGTGAAGGGCGGAGATGGCAGCTTGTGCTTTTCGCCGGTTTTGATGCCGTACACCGCGAAATGGGCGTTTTCCACCCGGCGCAGCGCTTCCTTGGCTTCCTGCTCGTTGCTCAGCTCGGCCTTTTTGCCGTCGATGGTGTTCAGGCGCATGGAGAAGGTGGTTTTCCTTCCCCGGGCGCTGGGCAAAAGGGCGTTGGCGGTCACGTCCCAGTATTCCTCGGGGATGAAATCCTCGATGTCCTGCTCCCGCTCCACCACCAGCCTGGTGGCCACCGATTGCACCCGGCCCGCGGACAGGCCCTTTTTCACCTTGGCCCACAAAAGCGGGCTGATCTTGTAGCCCACCAGCCGGTCCAGGGCGCGGCGCGCCTGCTGGGCGTCCACCCGCTCCATATCAATGGCCCGGGGAGCGTGCAGGGCGGTCTGCACCGCCTTTTGCGTGATCTCGTGGAACTCGATCCGGCAGGCGGAAGCGGGGTCCATGCCCAGGGTTTGGGCCAGGTGCCAGGAAATGGCCTCTCCTTCCCGGTCAGGGTCGGTAGCCAGGTAAATGCGGGAGGCGTTTTTCGCTTCCTTGCGAATCTTGGTGAGAATCTTGCCCCGGCCGTGGATGGTGATATATTTCATTTCAAAATCCTTGTCAGGGTCCACCCCCAGCTGGGATTTGGGCAGATCCCGCACGTGGCCCTGGGAGGCCTCCACCTTGTAGCCTCTGCCCAGGAATTTGGCGATGGTGCGCGCTTTGGCGGGAGATTCAACGATGATCAGTTTGGTCGATGCAGCCATGAGTCGTGTCCTCCGATTTCTTAACGGCGGATGGCGAAGGCCCTGCCGGGCCGGCGCTCGATCCTGCCGCTGATTTCCAATAAAGTGAGCTTGGCGCTGATTTCGCCGGCCGTCATGCCGGTTGCTTCGATCAGCTCGTCCATGGTTTTCTCCTCCAGGGACAGGGCCCGGAGGATGGGATCGTCCTGGCTTTCCTCTTCCGCCAGGAAGCTTTCCTGTCTGGCCGGGGCTTCCTTCCAGCCCATGAAGGAGAGGATGTCCTCTGCGCAGGTGCAAATTTTCGCCCCGTCCTTGAGCAGCATCAGGGGCAGCTCGCTGCCCGGCGCGTCCACGCTGCCAGGAAGGGCGAATACCTCCCGGCCCTGGTCCAGGGCGTCGTTGATGGTGGTATGGGTGCCGCTTTTCTGCTGGGCCTCGATGAGCAGCGTGGCGTCGGAAAGACCGGCGATGATGCGGTTGCGCACCGGGAAATGGAAGGATAGGGGCCTGGCGTCGGGCGCCAATTCCGAAATCACCGCGCCGCCGCTGTTTATAATGGCCTCCGCCAATGCCCGGTTTTCCGGCGGGTATATGTTGCCGATGCCGCTGCCCAGCACCGCCACGGTGCGGCCGCCGGCGTCCAAAGCGCCCTGGTGCGCCGCGGCGTCGATGCCCCGGGCCAGGCCGCTTACGATGGTCACGCCAAAGGACGCCAATTCCCGGGCGATGCGCCGGGCGTGGGTCAGGCCGTAGCGGGTGGCGCTGCGGGAGCCCACAATGGCCACCGCGGGGCAGCCTTTTTCCGGCAGCTTTCCCCGGACGAAAAGCACATCCGGCGGCTGGTCGATATGGGAAAGCAGCTCCGGGTATTCGTTTGTCCCCAGGAACACGGCGTGAGCGTTCATTTGCTCCATTTGCCGCAGGGTATCCCGGCATTGGGTGCTTCTCCGGTCGGCTAAATCAGCGTAAAGCCCTTCGCCCAGCAGATCGTAAAAATCCGGGGAAAACACGTCCCACACCTGCTGAGCGCCGCCTAATTGCTCCCGCCATTGGCGCAGCCTTCGCCAGGCGTTCATGGGCGAACACTGGAGCCAGATGCGGGCCAATTCTTCCTTCGTGTATGCCATGGCTCACGCTCCCCAGTATTTGCTGTCCAGGGCCCGGTATTGCAGGGCCTCGGCGATGTGCTCCGGGGAAATGTCCGCTTCCCCGGCCAGGTCCGCGATGGTGCGGGCTACCTTGATGATGCGGCTGTAGCCCCGCATGCTCATGCCCATGCTTTCCACCGCCCGGGTCAAAAGCGCCTGGGAAGCGTCCGACAGGGGGCAGAATTCCTTCAGCGCCGCCCCGTCCATTTGGGCGTTGCAGCGGATATGGGCTTTCGATAGCCGGTTCTGCTGGATGATACGGGCTGCCTGCACCCGGGAACGCACTGTTTCAGAGGATTCCCCGGGGGAGGCGGCGTTGATTTCGCTCACCGGCACCGCGTCTACCTCGATCTGCAGGTCGATCCTGTCCAGCAGCGGGCCGGAAATGTGGCTCAGGTATTTGCGGATGGCGTATTCGCCGCAGCGGCATTGCCTGACACGGCTGCCGTAATAGCCGCAGGGGCAGGGGTTCATGCCGGCCACCAGCATGCATCGGGACAGGTACTGCGCCCTTGCCTTGACCCGGGACACGGTGACGAATCCGTCCTCCAGGGGCTGCCGCAGGGCTTCCAGGATGTTGGGGGCGTATTCGGGCAATTCATCCAGAAACAGGATGCCGTTGTGGGCCAGGGAGATTTCCCCGGGCCTGGCGTCCGTGCCGCCGCCCACCAAGGCGGCTGCGGACACGGCGTGATGCGGGGATCGGAAGGGCCGCTCGGTGAGCAGGCCCTGGCCGGGCTTGAGCAGCCCGGCTACCGAATGGATGCGGGTGGATTCGCAGGCCTCTTCAAAGGTCATGCGGGGCAGGATGCCTGGCAGCGCCCGGGCCAGCATGGTTTTTCCGCTGCCGGGCGGCCCGATCAAAAGCAGGTTATGCCCGCCGGCAGCCGCGATCTCGGCGGCCCGCTTGGCCCCCTGCTGGCCCCGGATCAGGCTGAAATCCAGTGCCGGAGCGCTTTGAAGCAGGGTGTCTTCGTATTTGGACTGCACCTGGGCGGTCAAAGGCTCCTTGCCGCTCAGGTGGGCGATCACCTGGGATAGATTTCCCGCCGGGTATACCAGCATGCCGGAGAGGGACTGCACCTCCGCCGCGTTTTCCCGGGGCAGGATCACCCGCTGGATATTCGCCTGCCTGGCCGCAATCACCATGGACAGCGCGCCGCGCACAGGCATCAGCGTGCCGTCCAAGGACAGTTCACCCATCAGCAGGGTTTTATCCAGGTCGGGCAAATGAGCCTGCCGGCTGGCGGCGATCAGCGATACGGCGATGGGCAGATCGAAGGCCGCGCCTTCCTTGCGCACGTCCGCCGGGGACAGATTGATGGTCACCCGGCCGCCCGGCATGGCGAAGCCGGAATTGCGCAGCGCGCCGGTGACCCGGTCCTTGCTTTCCCGGACGGCGGTGTCAGGCAGACCCACCATGGAAAAGCCGCCCAGGCCGCCGGCCACGTCGGTTTCCACCCATACGGGCCTGCCGTCCACTCCCTGCAGGGCGAAGCACATGGTGCGGGACAGCATTGGGATCACCTCGCTTGCATCATTAGTACCAAAGCCAGCCCCGGAACCACCGCATGGCCTCCAGCCAGGAGGTGGATACCGTAATGCCGCTGGCGTAGGGGAAGAAGGCAACGAACAGCGCCGCGGCTGCGGCCAAAAGCACCGCCACGATCACCGCCGCCGTTTTGCGGTAATGATTGGAAAAGAAATCAAGACACAAAAGCAGCGCCAGGATGACAAAGGGCACGGAGGGGAAATAGTGATAAATATACGTTCCCCGGGGCACCAGCATCCAGGGCAGATACTGGGCCGCAAAGCAGATCAGCACCAGCAGCCACCGGGGATCGTCGTATTTTTTATACAGCGGCTGATTGCGCTGCGCATAGCATTTGACGCGGCGGAAAAGGAAGAACACTGTGCAGGGAATCAGCGCGACGATGCCGGCCAAACCGGGCCACCATACGGCGGGATTGCCCATGGCCGTGATGGAGGAGCCAAAGCCCTCCGGCACGGTGCTGCCGCCGGCGTAGTACCACATGGGCTTGGCGATCACCGGCCACTCGTACCAGGGAGAGTAGAACCAGTGGGTCATGCCCAGGCCCGGCTGGGAGTGATACCACAGCATATGCTCCGCGGCCTTGATGATCTTCTTTACCGACACGCCGCCTTCCGGCGCGAAGTAGGGGATATAGGAGCAGAAGTAAATGAGCAGCGGCACCGCCACGAAGAAAATCAGGCAGCTGGCTACCGAGAGCAGCACCCGGATCACGCGCTTGTCCTTCCAGAAGGAAGGAAGGGGTTCGGCCTTGGGGTGGCTTTTTCCTTTCAGCAGGGGCTTCGCTTCGCTTTGGCGGCGCAGGGCGGAAACCATGCGCAGCCTGCGGTATACGCCATAGAAGAACATCACCGCCAGGCCGACCCCGGCGTAGCACCCCGTCCATTTGCTGGCCACGGCCAGGCCCATGAACAGGCCGGACAGGCCCAGGGGAGGCAGCGTTTTGCGAAGGGACAGCGTGGGATCGTCCATCATGAACCAGCGGATCATGAAGTATACCGCCCAAATGATGAACAGCACCACGAAGCTGTCGATGGTGGCGATGCGGGTCTGGGTGAAGTGCATCAGATCCAGCGCCATGAACAGCGCCGCCGCCGCGCCGCCCCATTTGCGGCGGATCAGCAGCTTGCCAAGCAAGTACATGCCCGGCAGCATCAGCACCCCGGCCAGGGCCCCGGCAAAGCGCCAGCCAAAGGGCGTCATGCCGAAGATGGCGATGGCGAAGCTCATGAGCACCTTGCCCAGCGGCGGATGGGTGGTTTCGTATACCGGCAGGCCGTGAAGATGCTCATAGGCGGTACGGGCGTGGTAGATTTCGTCAAAGTAAGTGGAATTGTACCAGCTGCCGGGCGCGCCCTGCAGGGCGGTTTGCTCGTCGGTGAGGAAGGGCAGCGTTTCATTGTTCATTTGTTCCGCCGCCGATTGATCGGGCAGCAGCTGGCCGCTTTCCGCGCTGCGCAGCAGCACCAGATCGCTGACGGCTGCGGGGGAAATGGTTTCGCCCGTTTCCGCGTCGCGGAACATGACCTCGTACAGCGTCAGATCCGGGAACTGGGAAATCAGGCGCACGTACCTGCCCCGCATGACCTGGCCCGGGCCGTTGGAAACGCCGGGAAGGTCGATGTATTTCCAGCTGAAGCAGTCGAAGGTGTAGTTTTCATCGTCGCCGTTTTTTACGGAGCCTTCATAGTCCCGTCCCCAGGCCGTTCCGTCGGCGCTGGTCTGCACGGTGAATTCCTTGCTCTCCCAGTTGCTGCGCCAATGGATGCCGTTGAAGAAAATCATTTTGAATTGCTTTTCCTCGCCCAGGTCGAAAACGACGCACTCGTCCTCCTGCTTGCTCACCCAGGCGGTTTGAGGCGACGTGGGTGATCCCAGATTGGCAAAGGCAAGGCCAGCGTAAAGCACTGTGATCAAAAGCAGGATCAGCCAATCCTTCAGGCGCATCCGGGGCAGGACGCAGGGCGTGGGCAGGGGAAGCGGACGGAGCCTGGCGCTTTCCGTACTTTCTGCGTTTCTCGCTGACTGCTTCGTTTTCACGGTTTCGCCAACCTTTGCATTTTCATCACAAAGCACAATGGACAGATACATGCCGGCCATGCCGCACAGCGTGTTGCCCGCGGCGGCGATCCATTCCAGTACTTTCAGATCGCTGTTGATATTGACTGCCGGGGCATGCAGATGTCCCGCTGCGCCGCCGATGCGGATATTGCGGTCCAGGGCGCAGCCCACGTTCAGGAAGCCGAACAGGCTGACGGCAAGCGCCAGCAGCAGAATGCGGCGGTCTTTTTTATGCGCGTATGCCAGCAGCAAAAGCCCCACTGCCGGAAACAGGTATCTTTCGTGCATCATGGTGCCGCTGCCAAAGAGCGACAGCAGCATCGCCGCGCCGAAAAGGGGCAGGTTTTCCATCCTGCCGCTGATGACCATCATGAACACATACAGCGCAACGGTGTGTACGATCATCATTGTGCCAAGGAGGGAATAAGACATAACGCCGAAAAGGCACAGAGCGCTTATGGTGACGCCAAGGCTTGCACAAAGGATCAGGCAGCCAAGCAGCGCAAGGCGGCCCCGGGAAACCTGCATCCACGCCTTGCGCTTTTTCAGCATGGCGGCGGCCAAGGGCAGTGCGCCGGTAACAAAAACAGCCAGGCAGATCAGCGCGCCGCTGACGGACGGAAGGCCGCTTTGAACATTCACCCAGTTTTTGCCCAGCAGGAAATACAGGTTGCAGGCGTTTACGGTCACATAGCCGTATTGGCTCATGGTGCCTTTGTAGAGATCAATCAGCCAGGAAATGGGCCTTTCCTGCTGCCAAAGGAAGGGAAGCAGGATGACCAGCGCAATGGAAATCATGATGCCCAGGCCGAGACCCACGTCCAGCAGCATTTTTTTGAGCCGGGAGCGGTCCCGGATGCAGCGAACGATGTGCATCACCAATACGGCCAGGCCCAGGGGGCCGAACATCAGCGCCTGCGGCTTGACCAGCACCGCCGAAATATACAGGGGCAGCGCGCAGATCCATTTTTCCCGGAGGGCGAATACCACCACCAGGAACAGCAGCAGCAGCATCACGCTGTCAGCCTGGCCCCAGGCCGCGCCGGTCATGATGGTGAGGGGATTCAGCGCGAAGAATAAAGCGCAGGTCAGGGCGCTGCGGGCGTTGAAATGCTTTTTTGCTTCCAGGAAAATCAGCGCGGTCAGGGCGATGTCGGAAAGAATGGGCGGCAGCTTCACCATGAATTCCGTCGTGCCGTTGCCGAGCGCCTTGCCGATGCCCCCCAGGGGCCACAGCACCCACAGATATCCCGGCGGATAATCGCAGAAGCCCACCTCGCCGTAAAACCTTGCCGGGCCGACCTGGGCCAGAAAGTCGCTCCAGGAGCGGAAGCAGCCGATGTCCACGTCGTAGCCCGGCACCTTCGCGGCCACAAAAAGCCGTACAGCCAGCCCCAGCAGCATGACGATCATCAGCCCCGGAATGGCAAAGCTGAAGCCGCCGTCTGATTTGAGGCGGGTGATCAGCAGGAAAAACAGGGCGCAGTAGGCGATCGAAATCAGGATCAGCCAGCCCGCGCCGGTGCCGGAGGATGCGCTGTCACTGTCGGATGCGCTGCTGCTCCTGAAAAAATCGTATTCCCGATAGCCTGCGGGCACGCTGTCCACCCGGCACAGCGTTACGTCGTCAAACCAGGCGTCGCCGGTGGATTCGCCGCTGTACCCGCCAAGGCGCACGAACACCGTAAGGGAGCGCTGATTGCTGCCGGTGCGGCCGTAGAGCGCTACCTCCTGCCATCCGTCGCCGGTATCAAATACTTCTTTGGAAAAAACGTATACGTCCTCGATGGACAGATTGGCCCCGTGGCCGTCCTGGGCGCTGGCTTTCACCATGCCGCGCAGGCAGTACAGCGTATTGGGGGAAACGGAAACGGTCTGGGAAAACCGCGCGTCGTTCTTTTTTTCGTTGTGGATGTGCACGCCGCGTCCGCTGACGCCGTCGGCCATGTCAAAATCGGAATAGCCCGGCTGGCTGAAATACGTTTCGGTTTCCCAGGACGCGGGCAAATTGCCGCTGACAGCCTCAAAATCCCCGTTGCGGATCAGGTTGTCGTAGGTGCCGCTTGGTCCTGCGGGACGCAGAAGGAAAAACAGCCCAGCCGCCGCAGCGATGAGCACGGCGGCCAGAATTGCCCAGGTTTGCCATTTTTTGAATCGAGTCATGATTGCTCCTTACAGCGCGCCGGGAATGTGCCGGATGCCGGCGGCGGTGATCTCCACCACGTCGAACCGTACGCGCTCGCATGGATTTTCTGATAGGTAAGCTTTGGCGGCGTATCGCAGATGCCGCTTTTTATCCCGGTTCACGGCCGCGGCGCCTTCGCCGATCGTTCCCCGGGGGCGATTTTTTACCTCCACGAACACCAGGGTGTCCCCGTCCCGGGCGATCAGGTCGATTTCTCCGTGGGCGGTGCGATAGCGCCGATCCAGGATGCGCATGCCCTGTTTTTTTAAGTATCGGGCTGCCTGGTCTTCGCCAAAGAGGCCGGAAAGGAAGCTGCTTTTCATACGAAATGCCCGATGAAGCTGCGCCGATGGGCCGGACAGGGCCCCAGGGCTTTCAGTGCCTGAATGTGCTGCGCGGTGCCGTAGCCCTTGTGCTGGGCGAAACCGTAGCCGGGATACTGCCGGTCCAATTCGATCAGCTGCCGGTCACGAGTCACCTTGGCCACGATGCTGGCCGCGGCGATGGAATAGCACAGGGCGTCCCCATGAATGATGCCCCGTTCTTTTCCGGGCAATCCCAGGCCTTCCAGGGCGTCCAGCAAAAAGAGACTGGCCGGCGCGCCCTGTGCCGCCCGTCGGAATGCGTTCTTGGTGGCTTCCAGGATATTGATGCGGTCGATTTCTTCGGGATCGGCCTGACCGATGCCCACGAACACCGCCGTTTGCAGGATTTCGTCAAATACCTTGTCCCGCCTTGCGGGGGAGAGCTTTTTGCTGTCGTCCACCCATTCCAGGATGGGAAAAGGCGGCATCACCACGCAGGCGGCCACCACGTTGCCCGCCAGAGGGCCGCGGCCTGCCTCGTCCATGCCGGCGAAGCACATGCCTGCGTCCCAAAGCGGCTGATCGGTCTGCAAAAGCGTTTGCAGCCGTTCCTCGCGTTTTTTATTCATTCGTTTGCTCCGCAACAGGGCTTTCCAGGGTGATGCGCCCCAGCTTGCCGCCCCGGTATTCGTCCAGCACCACCTTGCAGGCGCGCTCGGTGTCCAGTATGCCGCCCTTCATCAGAAAGCCCCGGCCCTGGCACACCGCGTCCAAAAGCGCCGGCCCCCGCAGGGTCAGGTCTTTGATCTTGAAGCGCTCCGCTACCGCCTCCGGCGCGGCTGCGATCAGATCCTCCAGCAGCCAGATGGAAAGCTGCGCCGTGTCCACCACTTCGTCCCGGATGGCCGCGATGTAGGCCAGCCGCCGGGCGGCCAGGGGGTCGTCCAGCCGGGGCCAGAGAAGGCCCGGGGTGTCCATGATTTCCAGATACGGGGTGATCTTCACCCACTGATTGGCCCGGGTGACGCCCGGGGTGTCGCCTACCTTGGCGATAGCGCCGCCGTGAAGCTGGTTGATCAGGGTGGATTTTCCTACGTTGGGCACGCCCACCACCATGGCCCTTACCGTTTTGCGGATGCCCCGCTGCATGGCCCGGTCCACGGCCTCTTTGGCGGCGCGGTCGATGAGGCGCAGGGCCGCCTTGGCCTGCTTTTTCGTATCCAGCGCCAGGCAGGACGCGCCTTCCGCCTGGAATTGCCTGATCCATTTCGCCGTCATATCCGGGTCGGCCAGATCGCCCTTGCCCAGCAGCAGTATTCTCTCTTTATTCTCTGTCAGCTTCCTCAGATCGGGGTTCCTGCTGGAAAGAGGCAGCCGGGCGTCGCATAATTCGATCACCACGTCCACCCGCCTGAGCTGATCGGATAAAAGCCGCTTGGCTTTGGCCATATGGCCGGGATACCAGTTGATGTCCATGAAAAATAGTCCTTCCAAAAAATGTAAATTAAACTTGTGATTCTGTTTCTTTTAAGTAATATCACGTTTTGAGGAAAAAGGCAAGAGCGATTTCAAGGATTTACAGAGGATTTACAAATCTTCCTATCGGATATTCTGCAGGCCGCGGGCGCATAATGAGAAAAGATTGAAGCAAACGAGGGAGAGAAGTGCATGGAAAATGTGCAGGCGATCATCATGGCGGGCGGCGAAGGGGTCAGATTGAGGCCGCTGACGGTATACCGGCCCAAGCCCCTGGTGCCCTTGCTTGGGGAGCCCGTGATGGGCTATACGCTGCGATTGCTGAAGATGCACGGCATCACCGACGTGGGGGCCACGCTGTGGTACCGCTCCAGGGATATACGGGAAGCCTTCGGATCGGGAGAGAAATACGGCGTCAGGCTGACTTACTATGAGGAAAACGTGCAGGTGGGCACCGCAGGCAGCGTAGCCATGGCCCGGGATCATTTGAAGGGCACCTTCGCGGTGCTCTCCGGCGATGGGCTCACCGACTGCGATCTGCAAGCCGCCATCCGTTTCCACCGGGAAAAGAAGGCGCTGGCCACGCTGGTGCTCAAGCGCGTCCACGTGCCGCTGCCTTACGGCGTGGTGATGTGCGGCGAGGAAGGACGCGTCAGAAAATTTCTGGAAAAGCCCACCTGGAGCCGGGTGTTTTCCAACCTGGTGAACACCGGCATCTATATCCTGGAAAAAGAGATATTCGATCACATTCCCAGAGGCGGCGAGTCGGATTTTGGCAAGGATATTTTTCCTGCTCTGGTACAGGGCGGTCTGCCGGTATATGGCTTTGAGACCGCGGCATATTGGTGCGACGTGGGGGACATCAACGCCTATCTGACGGCGCAGGGCGCGCTGCTGCGGGGCGAAACAGCCTTTACCGCCGCGCCTTTCATTCACCCGAGCGCGCAGATTGATCCCGAAGCCGTGATCGGGAAAAATTGCTTTATCGGCCCGGATGCGCGCATTGGCCCAGGGGCGGAGATCATGGGCTCGTCCATCGGCCCGGGCTGCACGGTAGCCGCCGGAGCACGGATCGAGAATGCCTGCCTGTGGGATCGGGCTGCCGTGGGGGAAAAAGCGCGCGTCAAAAGCGCGGTGCTGTGTACAGGCGCCGCTGTGCGCCGGGGAGCGGACATATCCGGCGGCTGCGCACTGGGCGAAGGCGCGGCTGCGGGAGAGTATGCCAGACTGCTGCCCGGCGTGAAGCTATGGCCTTATATCAAAGCGCTGCCCGGCGCAACGGTGGAAAAATCCCTGGTGGAGACTGGCGGCGAGGCCCTGCAATGGACAGAGCAGGGAGCGTGCTGCGATTCATCGGAAGCCGCCTGCGCAATCATCCGGGCTTACGCGGCGGCGGAAAAGCCGGAGCGCGTGCTGGTGGGCTGCGCGCCGGGGGAGGAAGCGCTCTGCCGGGTGGTTTCAGGCGCGCTGGCGGGCCAGGGAGCGGAGGTATGGATGGAAGACGGGCTCACGCCGCCCATGCTGCGCTTCCTGATTCCGGAAATGGGCCTGGACGGCGGCGCGTATATCCAGCCCTGTCTGATCCGTTTATTTGACGGCCTGGGCCGCGGGATACCTTCCAGAGCCCGGGAAAGGATCAGCGCCCAGGCGCTGAAAAGAGACAGCCGGGCGGAGTTCGCAAGGAACGGCAGCATCCTATCCCTCAGCGGAGCGGCGGAAATGTACCTGGCCCGGATCGCGCCCCGGGGGGATAAGCCCCTGTTTTCTCCCATAGCGGTAGCGTGCAGAAACGAAAAAACGCTTGATTTGATCCGCCGCGGGTTTCAGCGCATGCGCGTAAAGGACGCCAGGGTCCTTGCGGACGAACGGGTGAAACTGCGTCCTCGCGAAACGGCGTTTTTCCTGGATGAAACGGGGGAAAGGCTGCGGGTGGAAACGGAGGATGGCCCCATAGAGGACGCGCAGAAGGATATGCTGCTGCTGAAAATCTGGCAACAGGAAAAGGGCAGGCTGTACGACGGGCCCAATGTGCCCAGGGCTGCGGCCGAAATTTCGCCGCTTCTTCCCCGGTGCGACGATCCGCTTTGCGCCGGGCAGGAAGCCATGCTCCGCGACGGCGTGGCCGCGCTGTTCATGCTGTGCGCCGCCATGAAGGACGGCCCCCTGGACAAGCAAGCGCGGGCCCTGCCGGAAACCCACGTGCGGATCGTCTCGGCCCCGTGTTTGCCCCGGGACAAGGGCCGGGTGCTGCGGGCGCTGTGCAGCGACACCGCCTATCCCCACACCCTGGGCGAAGGGGTGCGCATCCATCATGAAAAGGGCTGCGCTACCATCGTGCCCGACGGCTTTCGGGATCAGGTGCGGGTGACAAGCGAATCGGCGGACAGCGAATTTGCCAGGGAGCTGTGCGACTTTTATCTGGATCGGATCAAAAGGATCATAAATACGCCTTGACAAGCCCAGTTGAATTGGATATAATACTGCCAGAAGGAACATCCTGGGGTGTTCGCCAGCTTCCTGTTTTTACCCACATCTCACTAAACGGAGCCCGGGTCGATGTAGTCCGGATGTCATGCCCCCGTGCCGCAAGGCATGCCAGGGGACGGCAGAAGGCTCCGCAGGGCAACCGGCCTGCTTAACATAGCGGGTGAAAAAATAGGGGCAGCGGCACTTTGGGACCTGCGAAATGGGCTGTGAATGAAGGACTCGTTCCGGATTCACAGCTTTTTTTGTTAAGGAATACAAATTTTGCAAATGAACAAAGAAGGGGGCGAGATCAATGATTCTTTTGATTCTGATAGGGCTGCTGCTGCTGGCGGTGAACATCTTTTTGATCTGGCAGGGCGGCCGGGGCAGCGCTATTGCTTCAACCTGTGTGAACGCGGTGCCGGTTGGATTCTTCCTGCTTCTGGTACTGTCCTTTGACAGGGATTGGTATCACTTTGTCACATGGATCGCCGCCGGCGTGCTGCTGATCGGCTTTATCAGCGGCTGGGTGCTGCGCTTCTGGAATATCAGAAAATTCTTCGTCTGGCTTTTATGCTTTGCGCTGTCTGTCGGAGGCATCTGGGGCAGTTACCGCTACGACCAATATCTTCGTGATATAACGCTGCCCGAGTATTTCGATTATCAAACCTATACGCCCTTCACTGCAAACAGTCTGGCGGTATCATTGGATGAGGAGCCTTCGCTGCATTTTGCTGAAAGCGATACGCTTCCGAAACTGGACGGGGCGACTGCGCTCTATCCTGTTTACGCCGCCATTGCTCAGGCAGTCTATCCGGATACGATGGCGGACATGGAGCCTTGGGAAATTCGTAAGACGGTCGCATGCAGCACGACGACGAATGCCTATCGTCACATTGTCGACGGTGAAAGCGACGTCATCTTTGTGGCCGGCCCCAGCCAAGAGCAGGAAGCCTATGCGGCGGAGCATGGCGTAGAGCTGGTATATACGCCCATCGGTCGGGAGGCGTTTGTGTTCTTCGTGCATCCAGGCAATCCGATTGACAGCCTTACGCTGGGCCAGATCCGCGGCGTCTATTCGGGAGAAGTTACGCAATGGGATCAGCTGGGCGTCAACGGTCTTGGCCGTATCCTGGCCTATCAGCGGGATGAAGGCAGCGGCAGCCAAACGGCGCTGCAGCGTTTTGTGATGCGGGATACGCCGTTGATGCCCGCTGAGAAAGAAGACCGTGTGGACGGCATGGGCGGCATTGTCGAATCAGTTTCATCCTACAAGAATCATCGCAATGCCATTGGGTTCTCTTTCCGTTTTTACTGCACTGCGCTGATGAAAGGTTTTGCTGTAAAGCTGCTGGCGGTGAACGGCGTCGAACCGACAGTAGAAAACATCGAGAATGGCGCCTATCCTTTGGCCTCCAATTTCTATGCCGTTACCCGCAGCGATGCCGATGATAATACGCTGGCGCTGCTGGCGTGGATCTGCAGCTCCCAGGGGCAGTCGCTGGTGGAGAAAACGGGATATACCCCTTTGCAGACGGCTGCCGGTCAGGCAGAATGAAAGAACAGTGCGATAGGACGGCGCAGGACGCGTTCCGGATCAGGGAGGAAAACGCGTTCGTTTCCGCCCTGAACGACAGCCTGATCCATTGGGAATCATGCAGGTTCTTTGCTGTAAAAGAAAAAGCTGTGAGAAATCACAGCTTTTTATCATGGGATGGCTGAGTCATTGATCGCCGTATCCCTTGGGGTTTTGCTTTTGCCAGTTCCAGGCGTCGCGGCACATGGCGGTGAGATCGCGCTTTGCCTGCCAGTGCAGCTGCTCCCGGGCCCGGGTGGGATCGGCATAGCACACGGCGATGTCGCCGGGGCGGCGCGGGGTGATCTCGTAGGGAATGGTGAGACCGTTGGCCTTTTCAAAGGCGTGCACGATGTCCAGCACCGAGTAGGGCGTGCCGGTGCCCAGGTTGAAGATTTCCACGCCCTGATGCTGCATGGCGTAGTCCAGGGCGCACAGGTGGCCCTCCGCCAGGTCCATCACGTGGATATAGTCCCTTTCGCCGGTGCCGTCCCGGGTGGGATAATCATTGCCGAACACCCGCAGATGATCCAGCTTTCCGGAAGCCACCTGGCAGATATAGGGCATCAGGTTGTTGGGGATGCCGGAGGGGTCCTCGCCGATGCGGCCGCTTTCGTGCGCGCCGATGGGGTTGAAATAGCGCAGCAGCACGAAGGACCGGCTGGGATCGGCGGCGGCCACGTCGGTGAGGATGCGCTCGCTGATCCACTTGGTCCAGCCGTAGGGATTGGTGCAGCCGGTGGGGAAGTCCTCGCGCAGCGGCATGGTCTGGTTGGTGCCGTACACCGTGGCGGAGGAGGAAAACACCAACGCCCGGCAGTTGTATTTGGGCATCACCCGGCACAGCGTCATGGTGGCGTCCAGGTTGTTCTGGTAGTAATCCAGGGGCTTTGCCACCGATTCGCCCACGGCCTTGAGCCCGGCGAAATGGATCACCGCGTCGATGGGGCCAAAGTCTGCGAATACCTTTTCCACCGTTTTTTCATCGGTGCAGTCGCCCACCACCAGGGGGGCCTTTTTTCCGGTCAGCTCCTCCACCCGCTTGAGAGCTTCGGGGCTGGAATTGTTCAGGTTGTCCAGTACCACCACTTCGCTGCCCTGGTTCAGCAGCGTCAGCGCGGTGTGGGAGCCGATGTAGCCCGCGCCGCCGGTGAGCAATACCCGCATGTTGATATCCTCCTTGTTATGATGTGGATCGTTTACTGCGCTTCGCTTTGGAGCCAGCCCCGGTACTGGGCGATCTCATATACGCCCTGGGCCATGCCCTCGGCCAGCACCTGCTGATACTGGGGATGCGAGGACATGTAGTCCTCCCGTGGCGTGGACATATAGGCCGTTTCGATGAGGAAGCAGGTCATCTTGGCCCAGTTGTTGCCGATATAGGCGTCGTTCAGCTTGACGTTGCCGTAAACATTGGATTTGTCGCCCTCGGTGGGGTAGCCGGCCCGGCGCTTCATGGCTTTGAGCATGAGAACGCCCATTTCATGATAGGTGTCTTTATCGGCCACGGCCTTGGCATAATCGGAATTCAGCGGGCCATATACATGGAAGCCGCGCTTTTTGGGATTCTCCCACAAATCCAGGTGGATGCGGAGCATGATGTGGGCTCCGGCGTCCTCCGCCACCTTGCAGCGCTCCAGATTGGTCAATTCTTCCATGGGATGTGTTTTGGTCATGACCACGGTGGCGCCCTGACGGATCAATTCATCCCGCAGCTTCATGCTGATTTCCAGCGCCACGATATGCTCCTTGCGCAGCGTGGCCCTGCCCTGGGCCATGCCGGTGCTGGTGGAGGCCTTGCCGGGCAGGCCGGGGCCGGGCAATTCCGGCTCGAAATTATGTTTTTCCTCCTGATGCCCGGGGTCGATGCACACCACCACGCCGCTCAGGCGGCCCGGCTGCGTCTCCGGCTCCTCGGGGGCCAGGTAAGCCTTGCGGGCCTGGGCCTTTTTCAGCACCATGCCCTTGCTGTTGAGCAGCGACAGCGTGATCAGCGAGCGCGCGTAGCTGAGGGGCATTTCGGCGTCGCCCTCGTACAGTCCGCTGTCGTTCACGGGATAAACGGGGTAGATATACTCTTCTTCCTTGGAGTGCACCATGATCATGGCGTAATCCGAATCCGGCGCGGTAAAGGAATAGTGCACGCCGGCGGGAATCTCGGTCAGGGCGATGGGCACGGTCAGCTTGTTTGCCGCTTTGCCATTTGGCGCGGCGTAATCATCCTGCGCCGGCAGGGTGACCTTTTCGCTGCCCAGGTTATTCTGATCCAGGGTGGACACGCTGACCTTGAAGCGTCCGCCTGCGCCGGAGACCCTCAGCGGGATCTCACCCTCGAACACGCCGTTTTCACTGTACAGCACCAGGGTGCCCTTTTCCTGGGGGCCTGCATAGGTCACCAGGGCGTAATCATCCTTGGGGACGGTAAAGGAATATCCGATGGCGTTTGTTCCGGGGGTAAGGGTGATCTGAAACGCCGCCTGGGCGGGAATGAAAGCGCAGCAAAGCGCCAGCAGCAGCATGACCGCGGTCCATCGTTTGAAATGCATGCCAAGCGTCCTTTCCGGTTGATTGATTTCCAACAAAGAATTATAGCATATTCAGCGATGAATCGCAATTGCCCGGAAAGGGAAAATGTGGTACAATCATGAAAAAAGAAGGAGGCGGACGCATGGCCGTTAAAAACGGAAAAAAACGGCGCACATACCGGCCTGGCTGGCTGGCCCGGGCCATGGCGCTTTTGCCCACGTCCTGCGCGCTGCTGTATCCCTGGTATCTGGCGGCCCAATTGAACGTGGTGAAGCAGCCTTATGTCTCCTCCCGCCTGCCGGAGGCATTCGCCGGCATGAAGATCGTTTTTCTCTCCGATATTCATTATGGCGTTCTGTTTCGGGAAGACAGGGTAAGGTCTTTGGTGAATACCGTGAACGCCCTGGAGCCTGATCTGATCCTCATGGGCGGCGATTACGCCGAGGATTCCGACGGCGCGATTGAGTTCTTTGCTTTGCATCCCGGGTTTCGGGCCAAATACGCAGTGCTGGCTGCGGTGGGCAATCATGACCGGACCGAACCGGAAAGCAATCTGCAAAAACTGAAGCAGGCCATGGTGGATGACGGGGTCATTCCCCTGGTCAACGATGCCTGGATGCTGGAAAAGGACGGGAAACGCCTGGCAGTGGCCGGCGTCGACGACGTGTACAACGGTTTTCCCGACATGGAAAAGGTACGCCGGCTGTGCCGCGGCGCGGACTTTACGCTGTTTATTCCCCATACGCCGGACGTGGTTCCGCAGGTATGCACCGCCAATGAAAAGCCCTTCTGCGATCTGATCCTCTGCGGCCATACGCATGGCGGGCAAGTGACGCTGTTTGGCCACTCCGTGCATCCGACGGCAAAAACAAAGGATCGCTACCGTTCCGGCTGGTTTCATGAAAACGGCGCGGATATCCTGGTGAGCAACGGCGTGGGCACCTCCGGCTTTCCCGTGCGCCTGGGCGCGCCGCCGCAGATGCATCTGCTGACACTGGAAAAAAGGGAGTGAAGCCGGGAACCGCGTCGCCGTCCAGGGAATGCAAGGAAAAACCAACCAAACGAAAAGCCTGTCGAAAAACCTCAGGATAGTTCGAAATGGCCGCAGCCCTTTCGACCCTCATCCGCATCCGCCGGCTTTGCCGGCAGGAGGAGCAAATGAAATTTGCTTCAGGTTGTCGAGAATATTATTCCGACAATCTAAAAGCCCGAAGGAGCAAAAACCTTCGGGCTTTCAGAATATATTGGAACGCCTGAGAAAAGCAGGCGGGGAAAACGAGGGAGATGCCGGGCAGGGCGGTCACGCTTCCGCAACCCGGTAGTTTGCGATAGCCGTCATGAACTGAGGATAGAGCGTTTCATCCAGGTCGTTGATGTCCAGGTACATATGATCCCGGGCGGCGTACATCATAGCCAGGACGCCCAATGTAGACTTGGGATCAATGCAGTACCTGCCGGACTTAAGCATCAGCGTACATGGAAACTCTTTGCAGATGGCGCTGAACTGCTCGGCCTCTTTCATGGAATCGACGCGAATTGGAACGTTCACAGCAAGCCTCCTTTGGTTGTCGTTCACGCGTTCGGATGCGTCCCGGAAGGAAGCGGAAACGTTTCCGATCCTTCCAAACGGCATTATAACAAACCGTTATGCGAATTGCAAGACCGGTAAAAGTGATAGCTTTTCTCTTGGAAAATTGTGATAAATGGATAATCTGGTCAACTGGAATACATTGGAAATTCTGGTATCGCCGCATACATTTCCATGGCGTTCCTCGGGTCAAAAGGACAGGAAAAGCCGGATAAAGCGCGTCTTGCAATCCGCATCATGATATGTTATAATAACCAATAAAGATCAGATGACGCCAACGCTATACTGCAGAACCATAAGGGAGGCTCAAAAATGCCTGGCAAAGTATTGAAATCCGCGCTCGTTTTGCTTTTGCTGTGCCTGATGCTTGGCGCCGCGTGCGCGTCGGCGGAAACGCTGACCCTGCCTTCCGGAACGAAGGAGATCGGGAATGAAGCCTTTTACGGCGTCCAGGCGGAAAACGCCGTGCTGCCCAGCGGCCTGAAAGACATTGGGGAGCTGGCTTTTGCCCACAGCAGCCTGACAAGCGTCAATCTGCCAGCGTCCGTCGAGCATATCGCGGACAGCGCTTTCTTGGACTGCGAAGGGCTGACCGCCGCGGCGACGCGCGGCTCGTACGCCTACGACTACTGCCTCAGACGGGGCATCGCCGTATATGATCCGCAGGCTCCGGCGCCTCAGGCGCTTGCCTTTGACCACGATTATCTCGTCGATCCAAATCATATGCGTCCCGGCATGACCTTGCAGCTGTATGTCAGCCTGACGCCAAGCAACGCGGCAACGGAGCTTACCTTTGCCAGTTCCGCTTCCTCCATCGCTTCGGTAGACCAGCATGGCCTGGTCACCGCGCTGAAAAAAGGCGAAGCCGCCATCACCGTGACCGCTCACAACGGCGTATCCGCTTCTTTTCCGGTAAAGGTGACGTACGACGATGCGCAGCTGGAATACGCGCTTCTTTCCGACGGCAGCGGGTATGAAATCACCGGCTGCAGCAGCGATGCTTACACCGTGAATATTCCCGCTTCCTATGAAGGCCTGCCGGTCAAGGCGATCGCCGGGCGCGCTTTCATCAACTGCACGATGCTGCGTTCATTCACCGCCGATGCGGACCAAGGCGTCTTTTACGCAGATCACGGCGTGCTGTATACCAACGCCCCGGTCAAAACGCTGGTGCGCTGTCCCAACGATTACGGCGCCGTTACCGCCAGCCTGACGGTGCCGGCCGATACCGTGGCTGTCGCTTCCTATGCCTTTTCCGGGCAGCAAAGCCTGTGCTATCTGCACTTGCAGGAGGGGCTGACCACCATGGGCAGCTATGTATTTGCGGAGATCAACGTTCAAATGGCGGTTTATGTACCCGATTCCCTTACCGCCATCGGCAGCAACCTGATGCAGGGACAAAAAATAAACGTGCCGTTTTTTGGGCATAGTGATGCCTACGCCTGCCAATATGCCCAGCAGTACAATATTCCCTATGGTAACATTTTTGATTTTGAGGCGGAGGAGCAAACGGTCCAGGAATCCCAGCCGGATCTGCAGGACGTCGGGGATGACCAGGCTCCCCAGCTGAACGTTGTGACCGTGCCGCTCAAACAATACAGCAGGGCCTATGTTTATGGAAATATGGCTTTGATGTACGGCTATGATCTGACGGAATATCAAAGCCAAGCCCCCGACGAGGTGTTTCTTGGTCTGGCGCAGCAGTGGCCGGAAATCCTTCCTGATCTGAACGGCTGCACCCAGAACGGCTTTCCCGCGCAGACGGGCCTGTACGGAATTGGATATACCGACGGCGAAGCGTTGCTGCGGGGATATGACCTGAATGGAAACGCGGTATGCACGCGCAGGGTCAGCGGGCATTTTGCCTTTTCCATGAAAGGCGCTTTCTCGCTGGGCGTTTCCGGCGGCGCCGGCACAAAGATCGGCGTGCTTCCCTATCAGCCCATCTATGTTTCCGATGCGGGCGCCCTGCGCGTCAACCCCTCCACGCTCTACCGCACGCCGGACGGAAAAGCTTTTCAAATGTACGTCATGATGTTTACAAACGGCAGCGTCAGCTTTTATTATCCGCATTACCTGAATTCTTTCAGTCATGGTTTCGGAATCCCGGGCGGAGGCAATTATGAAGATAACCCGCCTTATTACAGCATAATGACCATGATCCTTAACGATCCGGCTCGGATTCAGGAAACGTCCCTCATTTCCTTGCGGTTCGATTATTTGAAAACGCTGCTGAAAAACAGCGAAATAACGATCAGCGCCAAAGCAAGCTATGGCCTGACGGAAGAGTATGCCCAAAGAATGTATGAGGTATTCCAGAACACCAAGCAAACCATGCTGGGCACCTATTACCCGGCCGATGCGCCGATCAGCCATGTGACCGTGCTGGTGAACGGTAATTATCCCTCCGCTTTCCTTTCTACTATTATCTTGGACGAAAATCATCTTACTCTGGATGACACGCAGTGCGAGGACTGCGCCCATGAAATGGTTCACGCCATCGACCATAGCGATATGCTCATGTTCAATACCCTCCCTGCTTCTTTCTATGAAGGCCGGGCCGTATACATCAGCGAAAAAGTATGCGAACGCATGAACCTTTCTCATGTTTACTATTCCGGGTTCAGCTGGTCCTTCCTGAGCGAGGAAGATAAAGCGGATTTCTTCAATTTCTTTTACGACTCCACCAACACAAACACCCAATATACGGTAGGATACTATTTCATCAAGTACCTGTGCCAGAACTACGGGGAAAACGTGACCGCCCAAGTGATCGCCAATATCCGCGCCAGCGGCCTGGAGAATATGAGCAATATTACCGACAGCCTCCGCAAGAGCATTTTCAAGGATGCAGTGGAAGCCGCCACGGAAACGGGCGTGTTCCAGAAATTTGTTCAGGACGTGGTCGAGCAGGAATAAAATGCCTGAAAACGCCGCTGTCAGAAACATTTCTTCACCCTGACCGCCGGTTCGTCCGGCGGTTTTCCTTTGGCGCTTCGCGGAAAGATTGTTTTCCTGAACGGAAAAAGCCCGGATTATCCCTTGCGAAAGCGAGCGGAAAATGCTACAATATGCAACGGCGCGGCAGGATTTGCAGGCGCGAAAACGCCCAGGCGACGGGAGGACGGGATGATGAACGGCATCGAGCTGGTGATCAAGATTGGGTCCATGGCGTTGATCCGCCGGGAGGACAACGACATTGATTACAACATTTTCGCCCGTTTGAGCGGAGAGCTCAGGCCTGGCATGCTGCTGGTATCCTCCGGCGCTACGGAAATCGGCCGGGTGGATTATATGAAGCGCGCGGGCCACGCCCTTTCGGGCGACCCGGAGCAGAACAAGACCGATTATTCCGCCCAGGGCCAGGCCATCCTGATGGAAACCTACCGGCGCTTCATCCGGCCGGAGTACGGAGTGAGGCAGGTGCTGGTGGAGCACAATCATTTCAATGATCCCGCCAAGCGCCGCCATCTGTATGAATTGCTTCAGCGGGCGGCCCGGCAGGGAGCCATCCCCATCATCAATTACAACGACTGCGTCAGCGATGAAGAAAACCGAAAGATGGAATTGAGCACCCTGCAGTCCCAGCACCCCGGCGAAGCGGTGGTGGAATGCGTGGATAATGACGAGACCGCTGCCGTTGTGGCCGAACTGGTACACACCAAGCGTCTGATCCTGCTCACATCCACCGAGGGCATCTACGCCGATCCCAAGGACCCCGGCACCCTGGTGCCCGAAATCATTGCGCCCAGCGCCGAAGAATTGGAAAAGGCAGTGCGCAAGTGGCAAAGCCACTGCGTGGGCGCGTCCCGGTCCGGGGCCAACGGCGCTGGGGCCAAGCTGGAATACGCCCTCAGGTCCGCGCGGAGCGGCGTGGAGGTGTTCATCGCGCACGCGCGGCATCCCATTGCGCAAATCTTAAGCGGTAACGTGGCATGCACCCGCATCGCCATTCAACAATAAGGAGGAAAACACCCATGATTGATCCCCGTTACGATACACAGCTGCTCATCGAGGGCCACGACCTGGACGAAGACGCCATCCGCGATTACTTCATGGAAAACCTGCCCGGCGACTGCCTGCTGGCCGTGGGCGACGACGAGCTGATCAAAATCCATTTCCACACCAACGAGCCCTGGGAAGTGCTGAAATACTGCCGCACCCTGGGCGAGATCTACGACATCGTGGTGGAAGATATGGATCGCCAGTCCCGCGGATTGCAGGGATAAGGGGAAAGGCAGGCACAGCCTTTGAAACGTGAATATATCGGCACCATATTGAGCATGATCGGCATGGTGCTGAATGTGATCGCTTTTCACGCCCGGAAAAAGCGCACGCTTTTGATCCTGCACTTCATTGCTACCTGCTTCCATATGTGCAGCTACATTTTCTCCGGCGGCGGCATGGGCATCTGGCTGAATCTGGTGTTTCTGGCCAGAAGCGCCCTGTTCCTCAAAACGGAAAACAGCCCGCGGAAGGACAGGCTCAGGGTGTATTACCTGATCTGCGCCGGCTGCGTGATCGCCTACGCCGCCTTTACCCTGGCCACCAGGCCGCCCCTTGCGGACTGCCTGTGGAATGCGATCCCCATCATCGGCGCGTTCTTTGGCACCTACGCCTTCGTGCATACCGATATGGTGAAGCTGCGGTATGTGAAGATGGTGGATTCCGTTTCCTGGCTGCTGTTCAACGGCCACGTGGGCATCGGCGCCCTGGGCGGCTTCCTGGGGGAGGTATTCAACATCATCTCCATGCTGCTGGCCATCCGAAGGGAAAAAAAGGAAGCGGCTGCTTGACAGATTCGTTTTTCAATGATACGATCAAGAAGACAGGAGAAGTCTGTTTGTTTTGAACGTATTGCTCGGGGTCTGGTAGGCATGTAGCGCGCGCGTAACTGTCCGGCTCTGCGATGGATTCGCAGGGCTTTTTCTGTACGGGAAACACAAAAAACCGCCCGGATAAAAGGCGGTTTTCTTGGAAGGGTACGGGGAACTGCGCTTTGATCTTCAAAGAGCGGTTCCTCCGCTATTTTAATACAGTGGGAATTGCCTCGTCAGCTCTTCCACGCCGGCCTTGACGGCGGGAACGGCTTCTTCGCCCTGGCTGAGGATGAGAGCGATCCACTGGGCGATCTTTTCCATTTCGGGCTCCTTGAAGCCGCGGGTGGTAACGGCGGGGGTGCCGATGCGCACGCCGCTGGTTTCGGCGGGCTTGCGCTGGTCCCGGGGCACCATGTTCTTGTTCACGGTGATATTGGCCATGCCCAGCCAGGTTTCCAGCTGCTTGCCGGTAACGGAAGTATCGCACAGGTCCAGCAGCAGAAGATGATTGTCCGTGCCGCCGGACACCATGCGCACGCCCCTGGCGCGCAGGGCGTTTTCCAGCGCCTTGGCGTTTTTCACGATCTGACGGGCGTAATCCTTGAATTCGGGCTTGAGCGCTTCGCCCAGGCACACGGCCTTGGCGGCGATCACGTGCTCCAGCGGGCCGCCCTGGATGCCGGGGAAGATGGCCTTGTCGATGGCTTTTTGATACTGCTCCCGGCACAGGATCATGCCGCCCCGGGGGCCACGGAGGGTCTTGTGGGTGGTGGTGGTCACGATATCGGCGTAGGGCACGGGGGAGGGATGGCACCCGGCGGCCACCAGGCCGGCGATGTGGGCCATGTCCACCATGAGCAGGGCGCCCACGTCGTCGGCGATGCGGCGGAAGGCGGCGAAGTCGATTTCCCTGGGATAGGCCGAAGCGCCGGCCACGATCAGCCTGGGCCTGCAGGCCCGGGCCGTTTCCAGCACCTGATCGTAATTGATCTGTTCGGTTGTTTCGTCGATGCCGTAGGCCTCAAAATGGTAATACTTGCCGGACAGGTTCACGGGGCTGCCGTGGGTCAGATGTCCGCCGTTGTTCAGGCTCATGCCCAGCACTGTATCGCCGGGGTTCAAAAGAGCGAAGTAGACGGCGGTGTTGGCCTGGCTGCCGCTGTGGGGCTGCACGTTGGCGTGATCCGCGCCAAAGAGCTCCTTGGCCCGGTCGATGGCGATGCGTTCCACCTGGTCCACGCAACCGCAGCCGCCGTAGTAGCGCTTGCCGGGATAGCCCTCGGCGTATTTATTGGTCAGCGGGCTGCCGGCGGCGGCCAGCACGGCGGGGGAAACGAAGTTTTCGGAGGCGATCAGTTCAATATGCGCTTCCTGGCGGGCGCACTCGGCGGATACGGCGGCGGCAATTTCCTGGTCGGCCAAAAGGCACTGGGGCAGCTCCCACATAGCGGTTTCCTCCTGTAAATTGTATACAATGTGCCGGTATGAAAAAACCGTGTATGACCGGCAGACTTTGCCGCAGCACACGTCGCATAAATGCTTACTGCTGCTTCCTTCCGGACCTGACAGGGTTCACACCGCAACATCGCACGGGGCCCGTCAGCCATACACGGCTTGACCATTATACTTCATTTCCAACAGGAACGCAAGTATCTGGCCGTTTTTATTTTGTTCTTTGGCCGATTTTGTTTTCAGTGCCGTTTTTCAGGCGCTGAATATTGCTGCGGTGGCGGTATACCCCCAGGCACAGCAGTGCCAGCGCCCACACGCCGTTGGGCCAGAAGGGCGGCTCGGTGAAGGCCAGCAGCACGAAGAACACCAGCAGCATGGTCATGCTGCCCAGGGAGATATAGCGCGTGAGCCAGATCACCAGCACGCAGACCGCCACGGCAACCGCCCCCTGCCAGGGGAAGAGGATGAGCAGGATGGCGGTGGAGCAGGCGATGCCCTTGCCGCCCTTGAAGCCGAAGAATACAGGCCAGTTATGGCCCAGCACAACGAACAGCGCGCCGATCATGCCGCCGTACTTGGCGGCGTCCGGGCCGATGAAGTGATTGGCCAGCCATTTGCCCAGGAGCACCGCCAGAGTGGCCTTGGCAAAGTCTCCAAGGAAAGTGAGCAAGCCGCCCTTGATGCCCAGCACCCGCAGGGCGTTGCTGGCACCGGTATTGTGGCTGCCTTCTTTCCGGATGTCGTGGCCGCTCTTTCCGGCTACCAGGATGCCGGTGGAAATACTGCCCAGCAGGTACCCTGCCAGGGCGCAGAGCAGGTACGCGATCACAGGACTCATCGCTTGATATCCTCCTTGCTTTTTTCTCTTAAGGAAAAGCGGATGGGGGTGCCCTCAAAGCCAAAGGCCTTTCGGATACAGTTTTCCAGGTAGCGCTGATAGGAGAAGTGCATCAATTCCTCCGCGTTGATGAACAAAGCGAAGGTGGGGGGACAGACGGAGGACTGGGTGCCGTAGTAGATTTTCAGCTTTCTGCCGCCCATCATGGGGGGCTGCAGCGCCATTTGGGCGTCGCCCAGCACGTCGTTGAGCGCGCCGGTGCCGACCCGGCGGCTGGCCTGAGCCCACACCTTGTTCACCTCGGGCAGCACGTTCTGCGCCCGTTGCCCGCTTAAGGCGGAAATGAAGAGCACCGGGGCGTAGTCCATGAACTTCAAATCCTCGATGACCTGCTTTTTGTACTTTTCCAGGGTGCCGGTTTCCTTTTCCACGGCGTCCCATTTGTTCACGATCACCACCGCGGCCTTGCCTTCCTCATGGATCATGCCGGCGATGCGGGCGTCCTGCTCGGTCACGCCCTCCTGGGCGTCGATCAAAAGCAGCGCCACGTCGCAGCGGCGGATGGCGGCGATGGAGCGCAGCACGCTGTAACGCTCCAGGGATTCATCTTCAATGGCCCGCTTGCGGCGGATGCCGGCGGTGTCGATCACGTTGTAGAGTGTGCCGTCCGGGCCCTCGAACTGGGTGTCGATGGCGTCCCGGGTGGTGCCGGGGATGTCGCTTACCATGGTGCGCTCCTGGCCCAGGAGCCGGTTGGTCAGGCTGGATTTGCCCACATTGGGCCGCCCCACAACCGCCAATTGGATCACGTGGGTCTCCTGATCCTCTTCGGCGTCGGTTTTGGGCGGCAGATGCTTCACGATCTCGTCCAGCAGATCGCCCAGGCCCAGCATGTTGGTGGAGGAAATGCCGATGGGATCGCCCAGGCCCAGGGCGTAGAATTCATACAGCGCGTCGTTGAGCCCGCCGTGGTCCAATTTGTTCACGGCCAAGATCACGGGCTTGCGGGTCTTGCGCAGCAGCGTGGCCACTTCCTCGTCGTCGGGGGTCAATCCGGCGCGGGCGTCCACAAAAAAGCAGATCACGTCCGCCATGTCGATGGCGATTTCCGCCTGCCGGCGCATTTGAGCAAGCAGCACGTCCTCGCTGCGGGGGTCGATGCCGCCGGTGTCGATCAGGGTAAAGCGGCGGCCGGTCCATTCCACGTCGGCATAGATGCGGTCCCGGGTCACGCCGGGGGTATCCTCCACAATGGCGATGCGGCGGCCGGAGATTTTATTGAAGAAGGTGGATTTGCCCACGTTGGGGCGGCCCACGATGGCCACCAGGGGCTTGACGGAAGGCATCGGCTGTCTCCCTCCTTAATTGCTTTGTGTTTGCGCCTGCTTTTGTTTTCCAAGCAGGGCCCGGTACAGATCGGCCCCGGTGTTAGGCACCACGGTGACGGGAGCGGGCAAGGCGGCGCGCACCTGCGACAGGGACAGATCATCCAGGAACAGATCGCCCTCGGCCCGCAGGGTGTTGCCGCACAAAAGGATTTCGTCGGTCTGAGCGTCTTTCAGCTGCCCGATCAGATCGCCGCCGGTGATGAGACCGGTGACGGTGACGGATTCGCCAAAGAAGGTGTTGCGGATGGGCTGCACCGTGACCTGGACGCCCTTTGGACCGTACTCCGCGGCCCAGCGGCGCATCACCGGCGCAATGGATTTGCCGCAGGGGATCAGCACGCGCCTTTGCACGGCGTCCCCGGGGATGGTCTCCGCCGCGTCCCGCAGGGCGTTTTCAAATTTGCGCAGCAGCCCTACGCCGTTTTCCAGCTGGGGAAAGCCCTCGTAGGCTTCTTCGGGCGGCAATTCCTCTCCGGCGATGAGGTACATTTCATCGGAAGGGAACACGAACCGCGTGCCGTTTTTCTCCAGCATCTGCCGCTGGAAAGCGTGGGCGTAGTCCAGCACGGCCTTGGCTCCCTTCTGATCGAAGGGCTCCACATGGGCCAGACGCTCCCGGAATCTGGTGAGCCCAACCGGCACCAGCGCGGCGCTTTGCGCGGCGGGATACAATTCGGCCAGGTCGTTCAGCGTTTTTTTCAGCACGGCTCCGTCGTTGTACCCGGGGCACAAAACGATCTGGCAGTGGAAATGCAGCCCGGCTTCCTTAAGACGGTTCAGCCTGTCCATGATGAAGCGGGCGTTGGGATTGGTCATCATGCGCACCCTGACGTCCGGGTCGGTTGCGTGCACGGAAATATACAGGGGAGATGCTTTTCGGCGGAGGATACGCTGGAATTCCGTTTCATCCACGTTGGTGAGGGTGATGTAATTGCCCATCATTAGGGACAAGCGCCAGTCGTCGTCCTTTACGTACAGGGTTTCCCGCATGCCGGGAGGCATCTGGTCGATAAAGCAAAATACGCATTTATTTTTGCACGGGCGGGGAGAGCAGGCCAGGGTATCGGCGATGCGCAGCCCCAGGGGCGCGTCCTTGGCTTTGATGATGCGTATGGTTTTTTCTTCGCCGTCGCTTTTTCGAATCAGCACGTCCAGCTTCGCACGGTTGGTCAGCGCCTGATAGTCGATTTCATCAATTATATTTTCACCGTTGATGGCGATCAGGCTGTCGCCCGCCCGGATGCCCCGGCGAAACGCGACTCCATGCGGCTGTACGTACTCGATCAGGTGAGCCACCTCTCTCTCCTCCTTCCCCGTTTCTTCCCATGTTATTATCCTGCATTGGGCCCAAAAAGTCAAGGCGGCAGCGCAATCGGAAGAAAATAAAGCGTCAAAACCTTGGCATGCAGTAACGAAAGATTGACGCGGGGATGGGAAAATGGTAGAATAAAGCCTGGAACAGCCATTGCGTTTCATTCATCGCAAGAATACACAAGGAGATTGCTTGCTATGCGCTTCCATACCCCGCTGAACCAGGAAAACATCAAAACGCACTATACGTACAGCAAATGGAAATACCTGCTGGTGCTGGCGGCCATGCTGCTGGTGTGGATGGTGTTCGACATGACCAGACCGCAGCCAAAGGAAACTGAGAAAATCGAAGTGTACGTGCAGAGCAATACGTCGAGCACCGAAGCGATCAACGCTTTCCTCAAGCCCCTGTGGGAAAGCGCGGCGCCGGAAATGAAGAAGGTGGACAGCGTGGTGCTCTCCATGTATGATGAAACCACCACCAACATGCAGCTGACGACCTACATCTTTGTCGGTCAGGGCGATATTTATTTCCTGTCCGGCAATTATTTCAAGGACGTGGCATCTTCCGGCGCGCTGCTGCCTTTGGAGAATCTGGTAGCCGATGGGCGCATCCGGGTGGATGAATCCGCCGATCTGCAAAAGGGGTACGTCACCGTCGTGACGGAGCATGACGATAAAGGAAATCCCACTGCCACGGAGCAGCATCTCTACGGCATCCCGCTGGATTCCTATTTCGGCTTTATGAAGGGCATGCAGCTGGATAACCGCGGGATGTATGCCTGCATCATTGCGGCCAATAAAAACGACGACAACGTGATCCCCTTCCTGGATGCGCTTTTGCAGGCGGGCCAGGGAGAGAAAGAAGACTGGATCACGGAATGAGATTGAAAATACAGAGGGGGATCATACCATGAAAATCAGGATTGCCGGTACGGTAAACGACAGCATTGTGGATGGGCCGGGCCTGCGCTTTTCGTTATTCACTCAGGGCTGCCCGCACCATTGCCCGGGCTGCCATAACCCGGAAACCCACGATCCCATGGGCGGCCATGAAGCGGACACGGAAGAAATCATTGCAAAAATGAAAAAAAATCCGCTGCTCTCCGGCCTGACTCTTTCCGGCGGCGATCCCATGATGCAGCCGGCTGCCTGCGCGGAAATCGCCAAAGCGGCCCATGAAAGCGGGCTCAATGTATGGACCTATACCGGTTACACCTGGGAAAAGCTGATGGAGGAAAATGACCCGGAGCGGATGGAACTGCTCCGGCAGACGGATGTGCTGGTGGACGGACCTTTCATTCTGGCGCAGCGTTCGCTGGAATTGGATTTCTGCGGCAGCAAAAATCAGCGGCTAATCGACGTGGGCGCGTCCCTGAAATCGGGCAATATCATGATCTGGAAGCCGCCGGTCTGGTAACGGACAGAAAACAATCGGACAAACTGGAGGAGAATACGTGAAACGCAAGCTCATTGTTTCTTTACTGGCGGCGGCATGGCTTCTGTGCCTGCCGTTTTTGGCGCTGTCGGAAGAGGCCCGGGTGATTACTCCCGGCGGAAAACTGCACATGCGCAAGGCCGCCGATGAAAAATCTGCCATCGTGGAGGACGTGCCCAACCGCGCTTTGGTGGAGGCAGAAGAGGTGGGCGACGAATGGAGCCGGATCGTATACAAAAGAAAGACCGGCTATGTAAAGACGGCGTTTCTGAAGCTGCCCTCCGATTTGCCGGGAAAAACGGTGTATCCCGACGAAGGAACGGTGCTTCTGCGGAAAGCCCCGGCTGAGGACGCGCCTGTCGCCGGCGTGCTGGGGTGCCGGGAAAAGGCGGAAATCATATCAGTGTCCGACGGTTGGCTGGAGATCAGGCTGGGCGAAGGAACGGCCTATGCCGAAGCAAAGCAGTTCTCCTGTCAGCTGGATGCGCCGGAAGGAAAGGCGGAATGGATCAGCGAAGAAGCGGCTGTCGCTGCAGAATGTGCGTTGAAAAACAGCAGCGCCGCAGACGCCGCGATCGTTGCCTCTCTTCCCGTTGGCCAGGCGGTCACCGTGACGGTGATCGAAAAAGATATGTGCCTGATCGTTTCCGATCTTGGCTGCGGCTGGATACCCAAGGGGTCGGTGCGTCTGATCGGCGTTCAGGACACCGGCGGAACGGCCGGGGAAGTGACGCCTTCCGCCGCAGTGCAGGCTGCTTCCGCGGCGCTGAAAAAGGCGTACAGGCCATTTTCCAAGGAAAAATTGTATTATCAGATCACGACTGCGGAGGAAAAAAACGGTATCGCAGGCCCTGTGTATCTGGTGGGGTTCTTTAACGAACAAGATCAGTATGTGTACGCGGCGGCGGTGCACGCGGAGAGCAAAGCGGTGCTGTTCACCCAGTCCTACGCCGGCTTCGCCGTGCCCAGCGAAGAGGATTTGCTGCTTCCGGCCGGCGAAGTGACGGTGACGCTGAGCGCGGAGGAAATCTGCGTGGGGGACGTGATCGACGTAACTGTGGACGCCTGGACCCGCCGACAGATCCAGTATTCCATTTTGCTGGACGGCGAACAGATGGCGCTGACGCAGCCCTGCGAGCATTTTTCCGCTTCCTTCCGGCCCCAGGAGGCGGGGGATTACGCCATCGTTGCCATTGTATCCGACGCCAGGGGAAATGTGGTGGAGGCAGAAGCGGAATTTACCGTCACCGGGGAAAAAGGACTGGTTGCGTACGAACAGGTGTACAGCCAGAAGGACGGCTGGTGGAGGAACGTGCCGTACCGTCACAGCAATATGGAGCATTCCGGCTGCGCCGTTTTCGCGCTTTCCCACGCCCTTGGACGAATGGGAGTTGACGCTCCCGCCGCCCTGCCTGATGCGTTGGCCGTGGCTTACGCCCAGTGCCTGACCCAAAAAGAAGGCACAAACAACGAGCGTCTGATCACTTCCGCCGCCAAGGATTTCGGGTTCAAAACCCAGCGCGCTTTGATCAAAGATCAAAAACAGATCGTGAAGCTGCTGAAGGAAGGCGCCTTCTTCTCCTTCCGGGTGGCCCGGGGCCATATCGCCATGATCAGCGGCGTGTCGGAGGATGGGACCATGGTGCGGGTGGTGGATTCCGCGCCGTCGGCTACCTTTGAAAGAAAAATCAACGTGGATATGTACTATCAGATGCGCAGCGGCAGCTTCCGCGCGGCGCAGTCTTTGGACGAACTGCCCGGCGCACGCTGGTATATCGACTCCCAGGATTACGGCGGGCTGGAATACTGGATGCCCGTTTCTTATCCGGCCAAGCTGGGCGTGCGCCTGATCCAGCCGCTGCCGCAGGACGAAGGGGAGGACGCATGAAAAGGATTCTTTTCGTGTGCCTGGGCAATATCTGCCGCAGCCCCATGGCGGAATTCATTTTCCGGGACATGGTAAAAAAGCAGGGGCTTGAAAAAGAAATCGTATGCGCTTCTGCCGGTACCAGCGACGAGGAATACGGCAATCCCGTCTATCCGCCGGCACGGAGAAAGCTCCGCAGCCTCGGAATCGACTGCGAGGGAAAATACGCCCGGCAGATGACCCGGGCGGACTATGAAGCTTATGATCTGCTGATCGGGATGGAAAGCCGCAACGTTTCGCGGATGCGTCAGATCTGCGGCGGCGATCCAAAGGACAAAATCCGCCTGATGCTGGCTGCGTCGCCCAATCCCCGGGACATTGCCGATCCCTGGTATACCGGCGATTTCGACGCCGCCTGCCGGGATATTACGGAAGGCTGCGAATTGCTGCTGCGGGAATTGCAGCCATAGGCGTTCCCCGGGATTACAGCCCGTTTTCGGTATCAAAAAAAGCCTTCGGTTTTTCCGGAGGCTTTTTGCTGTGCTTTTACAGTTCCCGATCCAGCGTGCCGGTGTAATACACCGCTTCTCTGGCCTTGCAGGTATCGCGGCTGACCAGGGTTTCAGATACCAGAACACCGTCTTCCCAGCGCTGCAGGAAGGTTTCGTTCACAAAGCCATCCCGGGCTTCGCGGACCAGATAGGGCATTTCATCCTTATAAGTGACGTAAGTATGGGCCTTATCGGCTATATAGGTGGGTTCCAGGGGCGCCAGGGTGGTTTCCACGGTTTCGGTGCGCAGAGAATACTTTACATTGTCGCCCAGAGTCGGCCCATAGATGCACACCTCGGTTTCAAACTTGTTTTTCTTTACTTCACGCACATGGGCGGTGATGTAGATGGTGCCGGGGGTATTGTTGCGGAACACAAGGTCCAGCCGCCCGTAGACAACGGTGGCATCCTGGCCGAAGGTGGTATAGCTGACGCGGTCGGAGTGGGAGGAGCGCTTTACGATCTCCAGGCCCGACTGCAGCGCCGCCAGATACACCGTGGTGCTGGCCTGGCACACGCCGCCGCCAACGCCCATGACCTCCATGCCGGTCTGATACTCAATGGCGTATTTATAGCCGTTTTCCAGGGTGCGGTCTTTGGTGGCGGAATTGAAACTGAAGGTTTTGCCGCTGTCCACTGTTTTTCCGTTGATGTAGGCAAAGGCGGTGCGGATATTGCTGGTGCGGTCCACAGTGGAAGCGGAGGAGATCGGCGTGGTGGCTTTGCAAAGCAGCGTCACCTGTTTGCGCACGTCGGCGGTGGTTACCTTGGGGGCTACCCGGTCCGGCACGATTTCCAGCGCGCCGCTCTGGCCCTCGGCGGCCATGGACAGGATCTGGGTTTTCAGCTTATCGGTATCCAGGGTGGAGCCGTAGATTTCGTTCTGGATGATAAAGGGATCGTTTTCATCGGGATAGAAATAGGCCAGGTATGCGTCCACCGGCGCGGCGGTCAGGTACTGCTTGATTTGGGAAAGAATGGAGTCCAGATGCTCGTCGGTCATGGCGCTCTGGGTGGTAAAGGCGTAAGAAGCCTCGGCTTTGGCCTGGTCCAGCGCCTGCTTGCGCTCGTCCAGGGTGCCGCTCTTGCCCTTGGCGAACTGCTCCTGCAAAAGAGCGTATACCTGGCTTATGTCGGTATGGATGCCAAGGGTTTCGTAATTCAGGGTATAGAACACATGGCCCTGATACGTCAGCGCCAGAGACCAGCTGTTTTGCCGCGCGCTGATCTGATTCAGCACCGCGTCAATTCCCTGCTGGGCCGTCATGCCGCCCAGATTGATGCCATCCACGAAGGTGTTGGGCAGATACTGATCCTCCACGGCGCTCACTTCGGCTTCCAGCGCCTGACGGGCTTCATTGGCCTGACGCGCAGGAATAAAATAAAGAACTGCTGCGGCAATCGCCGCCGCCAGAATGAGCAGCACCAAAATCGCGGCAACCCAAGCCCTGGACCGTTTCCGGGCAGGCTTGGGCGCACGGTTGCCGGGCTGCTGCTGCATCGGCTGCTGCTGATAGCCAGGATGATAATACATTTACATACCTCTTGGAGTTGAATAGCTTTTCAATATTCCGAAAACCGGTCAGCCCGCCGTTTTCCGCACCATCTTGAACAGGGCCCATCCGTCCTCGCCGGCGGAGCGCCAGGCGGGAATGGTGTCTCCGATCAGGGCGTGAGGCGGTTTGCCGTCGTGATAATCACTGCCGCCGGTAACAAGCAGTCCGCGCTGACGGGCGTAGCGATCCCAATATGCGTATGCCTGCTCGTTGGCGGGGTGATACACTTCGATGCCCATGAGTCCGGCTGCTTCCCAGCTTTTCAGCATGGCCATCAGCTTTTCCTGCGGCCATTTGATGAGACCGGGATGGGCCAGCACCGGAACGGCCTTCCTGCTTTTCAGCAGGCGGATTGCTTCTGTCGCGGCCAGGGGAGGCCGGGGCACATAGGCGGGGCAGCCTTTCCCGATCAGGCGTTCAAAGGCGTCCTGCACGTCCCTGACAAAACCGCCCGCTGCCAGCGCTCTGGCAATATGAGGCCGGCCAAGGCTGCCGCCGGCGCTTTCCCTGATTTCATCCCGGGGCAGGGGACAGCCCAATTCTTCCAGCTTATCCAGCATGGCGTCGAAGCGGGCTTCCCTTTCTTTGGCCATTTTATCGAAGAACGCGGTAAGCACCGGATCGTCGTGCTTTACGCCGTAGCCCAGCACATGCACCTCGTCGTCGCCTTCCGTGCTGATTTCCACACCGGGGATGAAGGCAAGCCCGCGCTCATAGGCGGCGTCCGCTGCTTCGGGCAGGCCCTTCATGGTGTCGTGATCGGTGAGGGAGAAGAGCGTCACGTCCCGGCGCTGGATCATCCGGGCCAATTCCGTGGGCGTTGAGGTGCCGTCGGAAAAGGTGGAATGCATGTGCAGATCGGGGCGGTTCATGCTTCATCCTCCGAAGAAGGCTCGGTTTCCGCGGGCTCTTCCTTGGGGCTTTCCGCAGGCGCCTCAACGGCTTTCTTTTCGCCCTGAATGAAGGAAAGGAAATCCTCTCTGGTCACGGTTTCCTTCTCGATGAGCAACTCGCCAAGGCCCCTGAGCTGATCCATATGCTCTTTCAGGATGGACAAAGCCTGGGCATAAGCGTTGTTCAGGATGGTGCGCACTTCCCGGTCGATCAGGGCGGCGGTTTCTTCGCTGTATTCCCTGCTCTGGCCGAACTCCATGCCCACGAAAATCTCCTGGTCGCTGCCCAGATACACCGTGCCCAGCTTTTCGCTCATGCCAAAGCGTGTCACCATGGAGCGGGCCAGTTCGGTGGCGCGCTGCAGATCGCTCAGGGCGCCGGTGCAGATATCATCCTGGGTGAGGCTTTCGGCGGCGCGGCCGCCCAGCATCATGGCGATATTCTGCAGCAGTTTTTGCTTGCCCTGATGGTCGCTTTCCTTTTCGGGCAGCGACAGCGTAAGGCCGGCAGCCTGGCCGCGGGGCACCACGGTAATCATGTGCACGTCGTCGCACAGGGGCAGGAAGTGGCCCACGATGGCGTGGCCGGCTTCGTGATAGGCGGTGATGCGCCGGTCCTCTTCCAGCACTTTGTGGCTGCGCTTTTCGGGGCCCATCTGGATGCGTTCCACGGCTTCGATCAGGTGCGCCTGGGTGATCTGGGTTTTCTTTTCCCGGGCCGCCTGGATCGCGCCTTCGTTCATGATATTCTCCAGATCCGCGCCGGTGGCGTAGGGCGTGCGCTTGGCGATGTTTTCCAAATCCACGTCCGGAGCCAGAGGCTTGCCCTGGGAATGCACCTTCAAAATGGCGATACGGCCGTTGATGTCGGGATAGTTGACGGTCACCTGGCGGTCAAACCGGCCGGGACGGAGCAGGGCCGGGTCCAGGATGTCGCGGCGGTTGGTGGCGGCCATCACGATGACGCCTTCATTGGTGGTGAAGCCGTCCATTTCCACCAGCAGCTGGTTCAGCGTCTGTTCGCGTTCATCGTGTCCGCCGCCCAGGCCGGCTCCGCGGTGGCGGCCCACGGCGTCGATTTCGTCGATGAACACGATGCTGGGCGCGTTGCGCTTGGCCTGGTCAAACAGATCGCGTACGCGGCTGGCGCCGACGCCCACGAACATTTCAACAAAGTCCGAGCCGGAAATGGAGAAGAAGGGCACGTTGGCTTCGCCGGCCACAGCCTTGGCAAGCAGGGTTTTGCCGGTGCCGGGAGGGCCCACCAGCAGCACGCCCTTGGGGATGCGCGCGCCCAGATCCACGTACTGCTTGGGGTTTTTCAGGAAATCCACGATTTCCTTGAGCTCTTCCTTTTCTTCGTCAGCCCCGGCCACGTGGGAGAAATTCACCTTGTTCTTGCTGGGGTCCACCATGGCGGCGCGGGATTTGCCGAAGTTCATCACCTTGCCGCCGCCGCCGGTCTGCTGGCGCATAATGAACCACCACATCACCATCAGCAAAACGATGGGGATCAGGTAGGGCAGCAATTCCAGATACCAGGGCGTTACGATAGGCGCAAGATACTCGATCTCCAGCGCCTCTCCCTTGAATCTCAGGTCGGCGACGCTGACTTTTTCCGGATCGAGCCCATTGGAATTGGCGTACACGATCAGCAGCGTGCTGTAAAAATCGGGACCGATGGTGGTTTCAAAGTCATAGTTACGGCCATTGCGGTAATCCGTCAGGGAGACGTTGCTCTTGCTGTCCACGTATCGGCCGATTAGAGCAGTGCCCCGGATGGACACCCGGTCCACTTCGCCATTTTGGATTTTTTCCAGAAGCTCCGGGTATTCGATGCGCCGGTTCACCGTGTTGACGCCGCCGGACAAAATGGAAATCAATAAAATGAAAGCGGCGATCATCACTACGTAACCCAGCAGTCCGCGAGATACTTTTCGCAAAATTCAATCCTCCTTTAAGGAAATGGGGAAAGCTGCGGCCATCCGCATCTGTCTGTGGAACAGCCTCCTGCTATTATACCACATTCCCGCATCAAATGACAAGATTTTCGCAAAATCCGGGGGAAATGCCTCTTTCGCGGGTATGTGGCAGCGCAAAAAAGCTTACAGCACGCTGATTTCGGGCAGCAGCATCCCTGCGGGGCCTTCATAGGGGCCCTGCACCGTTGTCTCTTTGGACAAAAGCATGCCGTTGAGCGCGTCGCTCAATTTTCCGCTCATGGTGATGCCGGTGACGGGCACGGTCTTTTCCCCGTCGAACCAGTAGGCCAGGCGGATCTCACCGCCGATGTAATCGGAATACAGATCCACCTGCAGCCCCGACAGGGAAGCGCATTCCAGATGGGGCTGCTTTTTCATGTCGGCCATGCTCACGCTGCCGGGGGCCAGGGAGCCGCATTGCAAATCGCCGCTGGGGCGTTCGATCTGCAGATACTGGCCGAAACGGTTGGAGCCGAAATAGTTTTTTACTTCGCCTTTTTCGATCAGGCAGGTATCGGTGAGGGCCATGCCGTCGGCGTCAAAGAAGGCCGAATCCTCGCTGCCGGGGATCACGGCCCGCATGGTGAGGGTCAAAGGATCGCCCTGCGCGTTCTGCTGGATCTGATCGCCGATCTTGAAAGGATTGGCGTGGCTGTACACGGCGGAATAATTCAGCGACCAGCACAGGTTTTCAAGCAGCTCGCTGATTTCGTGGGGCCGCAAAAGAACCTTGACAGACATGGGCACCGGGGGCTTCACCGCGCTGCAGCGGTCCTTCACCTCGGCCATCTTGCGGGCGATTTCTTCGGTGATCTTCGCCGGGTCAAACTCGGTAAAGCGGTAATCCTCGTACAATTCCACCGACTGCTTTTCGTCGGTGAAGGTGGGAATGGCCTCGATCATCACCCGATGGGTGACCTGAGACTTATCCACGCACCGGCTGTTTTGCACGCGTTTTGTATCCCGGTAGAGGAAAATTTCGCAGGCGTTGATGGAGCCGCCCTCCTGATCGTCCGCGGCGAACACGGCGTCGGCGATCTGCTTTCCCAGCGTTTTCGCGTCGGCGTCCTGCATGTTGGTGGGCAGCTCCGATTGCATTTCGCCCTTTTCGGGCAGCTCGTAGAAGGGATTGTTCACCATTTTTGCCCGGCGCACGGCGGCTTCGATCTTTTCCTCAGCGTCCTTTTCAGTCATGGCGGGAGACAGGGCAAAAGAGGAATCTCCCCGGAAGCCGTCGTGATCCACGTACACCGTCGCGTGGATGGAGGCGGTGTCGGTGGCGCGGACAGTTTCCAGCTTCCTGTGGACGAAAAAGAGCTCATAGGAGCGGGTGGCGGTTTCGGAAACGCGCCAGGCGCTCACGTCCTGATGTTTTTTCAGCAATTCCTGCACATGGATCATCCCAGCTTCACCCTCACTTTCAGGTTGGGGCCGCCGTCGGAAACGCGCACCCATTCTTTATAGCCCTTGCCGCACATGCCTGCGCCGATCACCTTGCTCTGATCGGAAATCATGGAGATGGATTTGAGCAGGTCCGGCACGAAGCCGCTCATCACCACGGGGGACACGTAATGGTCGGTCAATTTGCCGTCCACGATCTCGATGCCGTATTCCGCGGTGCACTGGATCTGCCAGTTCTTGGGGTCCTCCATGCCGTTGTTGGTTTCAAAGAGCATGTAGCCGTGCTTGACGGAGGCGATCATATCCTCCAATTTATCCTTGCCCGGCTCAAAGAAGGTGTTGGTCATGCGGGCGTAAGCCTTGCGGCGGTAATTGTCGCGCCGGCCGTTGCCGGTGGGCGCGGTGTCAAGCTGCGACGCGCTGGCCAGGTCGGACAAGCCGGCCACTAAGATGCCGTCCTTGATGATTTGCGTGTCGTGGGCCAGCACGCCGTCGTCGTCAAAGAAATAGGAGGCGACGGAGTGGGTGGCCGCCGCGCCGTCGTGCATGTTCACGATGGGGGAGGCAACGTACTGGCCCATGCAGTGCTTGGCCATGGCCCGGTCCTTGACGAACTGATCCATTTCCACACCGTGGCCAAAGGCCTCGTGGGCGATGAGGCCGGTGATGGAGGAATCGGTGATCACGTCGTACACCCCGGGCTCGATGGGCGTGGCGGCGGCCAGATGCCGGGCCAATTCCACCACCTTGCCGGTGTTCTGTTTCAGGAAATTCACGATTTCCCGCATGTGATCGGAGCCTTCTACCGTGCGGGCCTGCACCAGCTTTTCCCCGGCGTAAATGGCCACCAGCACGCCGTTGGCCCAGCCGTAATGCTGGGTGAGCATGCGGTTTTTGCTTACAAACAGCTTGGAAACCCGGAAGGGCTGCAGCATGCAGATGGCGTTGAGCACCTTTTCGTCCTTTTCGGCGATTTCACCCACCAGCTCCTTGCACAGGGCCAGCATGTCCTCGTCGCTGAACTGATCAAAGTCGGTTTCGCGCAGGAAGTCCTTCTGCAGCGGCTCATCCAGCAGCGCGCCGGGGGCGATCATGGCGCTTTGCAGCGCGGGATCGACCTGCACGGCCTGGAGGATCCTTTCGGCCAATGCTTCCTTGTCGCCGGAAATATCGTCCAGGGAATACTCGTAGAAAGCGCGGCCGTCGTTCATTTTCACAACGAAGCCGCATTCGCCGCTGCCCTCCTGCACCGCGGAGGTGCGCTTGTCCGCCCGCACCACCGTGGCGCGCACGTCGGTGCCCAGCACGCTCACATAGGGGAAGTGACGGCCCAGGGCCGCTACCAGCGCCTGGCAGTCGGCCCGTTTTCCGTCCAGATAAGCAGAAAATGGCATGGTTGATCCTCCTTGCAAAAGTATTGAATAGTTATTCCTTCCCCTCATAGATCCGCGGAGAAAGGATGCCGATGTCCGGAAGGTTCCGGTATTTTTCGTCGTAGTCCAGGCCGTAGCCCACTACGAAGGCATCAGGAATATCAAAGCAGGAATATTTGACCTGCAGGGGAACGACGCGGCGGGCGGGCTTATCCAAAAGCGTTACGATTTCAATGGAATTGGCCCGGCGGGTCTTGAGCACCTCGGACAGATGCGCCAGGGTCCTGCCGCTGTCCACGATGTCCTCCACGATCAATACGTCCTTGCCGCTGATATCCCGGTCCAGGTCCTTGATGATGCGCACGATGCCGCTGGATTTGGTGCTTCCGCCATAGCTGGAAATGGCCATGAATTCGGTGGTGACAGGCAGGTCCACTTCCCGGATCAGGTCGGTGAAGAACACCGAAGCACCCTTAAGGATGCACAGCATCACCGGTTCCTTTCCGGCGTAATCCCTGGTGATTTTCTGGCCCATTTCCCGCACGGCCTTGGCGATTTCTTCTCTTGTCACGATCACCTTGGTCAGATCATTGTACAGCGCAGCGTTGGTATTCATGCTCATTCTCCTTCTGTATCCATGTTATCCGGCGCATCGCCGGGCAAAAAGCCTTCGCAGCGCAAAAGCACCGCGTCGCAGCCGTCATGCACCCTTGCTTCCTCCGCGGGGCCGACTCCCACGGCCCAGATCACCCTGTTTCCGTCGCACAAAAGGGGGACATAGGGCCTGAAGGGCCGGGGCACCTTTTTATCCACGAAATAATCCTGCATGGATTTGCTGCCCTTGGCTCCCAGCGGATGGATGCGGTCGCCCCTTTCCCAGGTGCGCAGGACGCATTTTTCATACACGGCCCTTGGCATGGCCTGTCTGCGTCTCCCGTCGCCTGTTTCGCCGGAAAAGGGGGAAATATGCAGCGTATGCTTCATCAGCGGCGCGGCGGAAAAGGTCATTCCGTCGGGCGGGAGAAAGTGCAGCCGATCCTGCGCGCACTGCGCCCGCCAGCCTGACGGCAGATTTACCGTTTCCCCGGGATGAATGGCGCACAGCGCTTCCGTCTGCTCAAAGGAAAGCGGCATGGGAGAGACCAGCCGGAGCGCGTGGCGGCGAAGCGCGGGATGCAGCCCCATGAGCGGGGCAAGGCGGACATAGCGGAAGGGATCGTACAGGCAGGCGTTTTGATCCCGGTTCAGGAAATCCCTTGCCTGACGAAGAAAAAAGTCGTTCTCCTCCGCCAGAATTTGCGCGGCGCGCCCCATGGCCTCCTCCGCCTCCGGCACCCGCTTGCGGATCACGGGCAGCACCTGATGGCGCAGAAAGTTTCTCAGGTAATCGTCCCGGGCGTTGGTTTCATCCTCCCGCCAGGCAACGCCGCGCTGCGCAAGGGCATGGCGGATGGTTTCCGGCGGCACGTTCAACAGCGGCCGCCACAATATGGCGACGCCCTTGCCGTCCGCCTTTACGCGGATGGTTCTTTCCCGCATGCCGGCAAGACCGGCCCCGCCGCTGCCCCGCAGTAAATGGAGCAGCAGGGTTTCCGCCTGATCCCGTTGGTGATGGGCCAGAGCCAGGGAAAAGCCCTTTTCCTCGGGATAGCCCGAAAGAAGCGCGTGATACCGGGCCTCCCGGGCGGCGTTTTCATCGCCGCTGTTCAGATGCAGCTGAAACACGCGGCAGGGGACGCCCAAATCATCGCACAGCGCCTGAACGAACGCAGCGTCCTTTCCGGAATCCGGGCGCAGCCCGTGATCCACGTGAGCGGCGGACAGGGAAAATCCTTCCTCCCCGGCCAGGGATTTTAACGCCAACAGGAGGGCCACCGAATCGGCGCCCCCGGAGACGGCAGCCACCACCCGGGCCGGCATGCCGCTGCCCCTGCGCCAGGAAAGGCGCACGGCTTCCAACAAAAAAGTCCAATCGTCCATACGGCATTATTGTACCCCGCAAAGCAAGGAAACGCAAGGGTTCCGGGTCTGATTTAACACATTCTTTACGATTGCCGCGCTTTTTTTCTTTTTCACCGGAAGCAGGCGGCGGCATAGGATGGAAATGAAGGCCGGACGCCCCGGCCTGCAACAACCCCATCATGCAAGGAGGCGCGTACCATGTCTTTCTATTCCTACAAAAACGCCAATCCTTCCTCCGTGCCCGGCACCATCGAGGGCAACGTGCTGGATGGCCTGAACGAACGCTTCTGCGTCCAGGTGCAGCGGGTGTACGACAGCTGCCTGCAGCAGGAACAATTGACCAACGTGAATGTGACCATTTCTTCCTACGCCCAGGTGGTGACCAACTGCAACTGCTCCACCGAAACCGTGCCGCCTACATCCGCCCCCGTGGCCCCCATCACCTTCGAAAGCTGCCGCTCCAGCACCATGGACGTGGACATCGGCAACCTTTCCGTGGAGCGCCTGGCCGACCGGCCCTGCTTTGCCCGGGTGCGCGGGCAGGTGCAGATCCCCATCGACATCCTCTTTACCGACAGCCGCTGCCAGGAGTACATCGGCAAGGGCGTGGTGACGGTGAATAAGGACGTGCTGCTGGCCATCCCCGACGAATCCATCGTGCCCTATCGCCTGGAAGGCATGGCCAGCGCCGTGTGCGTGGCCGGCAGCTACCAGGGCGACAACACCTTCCGCCTCACCGTGTGCGTCACCATCGTGCTCAAGGTGCTGGCCAAGGTGGAAATCATGATCCCCAGCTACGGCTTCTGCCAGATTCCGCCCTGCGAGGAATTTGCCGACGCGGTTTGCGACGAATTCTTCAGCCTGCCTCTGTTCCCGCCTGCCACCCTGTGCGACGAGGATGCCCTTGCCCAGAACAACTGCAATGCTTGCAATACCTGCAATAATTGCGGCAGCTGCGGCGGCACCGCATCCGGCTGCTGCCGGCGCTGCGGCAACACCTGAAAAAACGCTGAATCTATTCGATCGGAGGGCGAAAGCCCTCCTTTTCATTGCTGAAATCATGTATGATTTGTAAATTATTACGGAAATATGTAGAATTTATCACAAGGATGTAGTATAATGGCGATGCAATCCAGGCAAGGAGGAAAACACGCATGAGCAGCGCAGCCGGTGAAATGAAAGAAAGAAGCCGCGGACGGGGCCTGAAGATATGGCATCGGTTCGTGCTGGCGATGGGCTATGCGGCCATTCTGTATTTGCTGGCACGTGGCGTGGTGTACGTGCTGGTGGTGCTGGAGGGCCTGAAATGAAGCGCTTTGGCAAATGGCTTTTGCGGGTGCTGGCCACGGCGGCGGGCATTGCGCTGGCGGTGTTCATCGTGCGCTACGGCTGGGATTGGGTGAACGGCTCGGTCCTGGGCGGCAAATATAAGCGCGCCACGGAGATCATCTCCCACGAAATGTTCAAGGGCGGCGAAATGACCAGCGTGAAGTACTTCGACCAGGCGGTGATGGAAAGCAGCACCAAGGCGCTGCTCATCGGCGACGTGCAGAAGGTCACGGTGCCATACGCTTATGAAATCGGCCTGGGCATCCAGATGGACCGGGTGACCGTGGAAGCCAAAGAGGATGGGATCGCCATTGCGGTGCCGAAGGCCAAAATGATCTACGACAGCTTCCAGGTGACGGGGGAGCCCAAGGTCAGCGATTTTCTTTATCCCCTCAGCGAATCGCGCTATCAGGAAATGCTGGACGCGCAGGCGAAGGAATGCCGGGAAAAATACCTGAGCGGCGATGAGTTTTTGAACGCCGCCTGGGAGGAGGCCTGCGCCCTGATCCGCGCTCAGGCGGAGCAGTGGACCGGGGAAAAGGAGCTGAAGCTGGTATTCCAAAAGGGCGAATAAAGCGACGGAGGGGAAAAATGGCATGAAGAACTTAAGTCCGAAGCAGCGATTTATCCTGGGCCTGGCGGCGGCGTTGGTTTTTCCTTTGGTAGGCATACTGTGCCATCGGGCAGGCGGGCCGATGGTGGTGGCGCTGTTCCCAATTCTGCATTTTGCCGTTGCGCTGCTGCATTTCTTCTGCGCGGACACGATGCCCAGGCTGACGATCCTGTGCGGCGCGCATCTTTTGCTTGGCCTGCTTGGACTGTATCTGAGCGGTGAAATGTACTTTGCCAACGTGGCGCGGGATGCGGAGGGCGAAGCGGTGCTGCTGCTGGAAGTGTTCGGCTGCTGCATCATCGTGCTGATCCTGTCCGTGTCGTCGCTGATCGTGAAGCGGATCATGACGAAGCCGCGTTAAAAAATCTGATTTGGGGATTGACAAACGAGCCGGGATATGATAATATACTTTCTGGCTTTGAAAGAGCCTGTGCCGTAGACAGCCGGTATCCGCAAGGATCTAAAGGGCGCTGCCCGCCTGCCGAGGTGCAAAGGAAAGTAATGAGTATGCTCTCCCTTGCGCGGCGCAAGGGTTTTTCTTTTACTCCGAGCCATTAAGGAGGTGCGAAGAAGAAATGAGCAAGAACCGCGATATGAAAGTGGAAAAGGTAGCTGAGATCGTGGAACGGCTGAAGAACGCCGAATCCGTGACCATCGTGAGCTATACCGGCCTCACCGTGGAGCAGGATACCAACCTGCGCCGTCAGTGCCGTGAAAACGACGTGGACTACTGCGTGCTCAAGAACCGGCTGATGAAGCTGGCCCTGGAGCAGGTGGGCGTGGAAGGGCTGGACGATCTGCTCAACGGCCCCAATGCTTTCGTGTTCAGCAAGAAGGACCCGGTGTCCGGCCCCAAGGCCGTGGCCCAGTTTATCGAAAAGAACAAGCTGGAAGCCCTCAAGATCACCGGCGGTATCTTTGAAAACAAAGCTGCCGACGAAAAGACCATGCAGAAGCTGGCCAAGATGCCCGGCAAGGACGAACTCATGGCGACCCTGGTTGGCTGCCTGATGAGCCCTGTGTCCGCGCTGGTTGCTACTTTGAGCGAAATCGCCGAAAAGAAGCAGGCCGCGTAATCAATCCCAAGGCCGCATAACGGCCGCACAAATCAAAATATAACGGAGGAAAATAAAATGGCTGTTAATGAAATCATCGAAGCCATCGAGAAGATGAGCCTGATGGAAGTCAATGAACTGGTTGAAGCCCTGAAAGAAAAGTTCGGCGTGACCGGCGCGATCGCCGTGGCCGGCGGTGCCGGTGCCGGCGCTGCTGCCGCTGCTCCCGCTGAAGAGCAGACCGAATTCGACGTCATCCTGGTGGATGCCGGCTCCGAAAAGATCAAGGTCATCAAGGCCGTGCGCGAAGTGGTTGCCGGTCTGGGCCTGAAGGAAGCCAAGGAATTCGTGGAATCCGCCCCCAAGGCTCTCAAGGAAGGCGTGTCCAAGGAAGAGGCCGAAAAGGTCAAGGCCATGTTCGCCGAAGTGGGCGCCAAGGTCGAAATCAAGTAATTTCAGTAAAAAAGAAGCCGGATGCGTTTGCATCCGGTTTTTTAGTGGAAAAGGCTCTCCGGACGGATGACGGAGAGCCTTTTCTGATACGTCGTTTGGTTTGCTGTTTTTCCGGCATGCGGTTATTTCTGGCCGTAATAGGCGTTCTTGCCGTGCTTGCGCAGGTAATGCTTATTGAGCAGCGCCTGCTGCATGGGCCCAAGATCGGGATTGAGCATCATGGCGTGCCAGTCCATGAACGCCACCTCTTCCATCACCACCGCGTTATGCACGGCTTCGAAAGCGTCCTTGCCCCAGGCGAAGGGCCCGTGGCTGAACACCGTGACGCCGGGCACCTGGGCGGGGTCGATACCGCGGGAGCGGAAGGTTTCGATGATTACATTCCCGGTTTCCTTTTCGTATTCGCCGCCGATTTCCTCATCGGTCATGGGCCGGGTGCAGGGGATGGCGCCGTAGAAGTAATCGCCCTGGGTGGTGCCCATGGCGGGGATGTCCTTGCCTGCCTGGGCGAAGGTAGTAGCCCAGCGGGAATGGGTATGCACGATGCCGCCGCATTCCGGGAAGGCCTTGTACAATGCCACGTGGGTGGGGGTGTCGCTGCTGGGCCGCCATTTGCCCTCGACTACCTTGCCCTCCAGGTCCACCACCACCATGTCCTCCACCGTCATGCCGTCGTATTCCACGCCGGAGGGCTTGATGACCACCAGGCCCTTTTCCCGGTCGATGCCCGACACGTTGCCCCAGGTGAAGGTAATCAGCTTATATTGGGGCAGCATCAGGTTTGCTTTCCATACTTGCGCTTTTAACTGTTCCAGCATGTTTTTCACCTCGTTAAATGCTGGCGATGGCCGCTTTTTCCACCGGCAGCGATTTTTGATACTGTTTCAGGAAGGCGGCGAAGCCCTTGACGTCTTCTTCGTCCGCCATGAGCGTGGTGGATTTGGCGTCGGCGAATACGCAGTCGTTCAGGTAATCTTCCAGCTTTTGGCCGTTCTTTTTCCACAGCATGTAGGCGCACAGCAGGGCCATGCCGTAGGGGCCGCCCTCGCCGGCGGTCTCCATCACGCTCACCGGCGCGCCCACGGCCGCGCTCAGCATCCGCTGGCCTACGCCGGGGGTCTTGAAATAGCCGCCGTGGCCGTACAGCTTGTCGATGGGCACCTTTTCTTCCTCCGTCAGGATATCCAGGCCGATTTTCAGCGTGGCCAGGGCGGAGAGCAGATGGGTGCGCATGAAGTTGGCAAGGGTCATCCTGGCGTCGGCGGCGCGGAAGAACACGGGCCGGCCTTCGTCCAGATCGGTCACGCCTTCGCCGGAGAAATAATTGTAGCTCATCAGGCCGCCGCAGTCTTTTTCGCCCTCCAGCGCTTTCTGGAAGAGCAGCGTATACAAGGCGTTTTTGTCCATCTTTGCGCCGGCTGCCTGGGCAAATTCGCCAAACAGATTCACCCACGCGTTGATGTCGCTGGTGCAGTTGTTGCAGTGCACCATGGCTACGGGCTTGCCGGTGGGCGTGGTTACCATGTCGATTTCCCGGTGCACCCGGGGCAGCTTATCCACCACCACCATGGCAAAGTCCGACGTGCCGGCGGACACGTTGCCGGTGCGCACGGCGACGGAATTGGTGGCGGTCATGCCGGTGC
>Ga0310694_10000477_pt1 | contig 52238 bp, 46 predicted proteins | sample 174DNAGHGhighgp2_FD_203884 | JGI IMG/M metagenome (GOLD analysis project Ga0310694, IMG submission 203884) | Sheep rumen microbial communities from Palmerston North, Manawatu-Wanganui, New Zealand - 1742 DNA GHGhigh gp2 (v2) (version 2) | ecosystem: Host-associated > Mammals > Digestive system... | reverse complement strand
CCTAAATTATAGCATAAAATCGTGAAAAAGTCAAGGCTGTTTTAATGTTTTAATCATCGCTAAAGCGACGCAATTTCGATGGCTAAGAGTAATTGTTTATAAATCAGAAATGTTAGAAAATGGTATGCGCATACCTAAAAAACCGGAATGTTGTGCTTAGAATATCTTCGAAAGACAAATGTAAATGTGAGGTTTGCCAGAAAGAATTCCCGATAGAATTCAAGCACAAAATGGAAATGCTGGTTAGAGAATATGCTTATGCAGGTTGCTGTACTGTCATCAATGCGGAAATGAGATTAATGAAAGAAGCGCAACCAGTAAAATATTATATGGTAGACCAGGAAATTCACTATGTAGATGAATAGAGCTGATTAAAGATAGTGCATACCATACGAACCAATTTTCATCTGATCAAGATGAAAATTTACAAATAGCACGCCGAAGGCGTACCGAGGAGCGGCAGTAAAGTCGATTTACTGCCACTTTAGTCATTTGCTCTCCCCGTTGTATCAAATCAGGAACATGTCATTGATTTTATTGGATTTATGTGTTATAATAGTAATAGAGTAGAATAAATTTATTACAAGGATACAATAAATGAACGAAAATATGACTTTAAAAACTCCGGAACAGCGTAGGTCAGAACTCCTTGCCAAAATACCGGATTTCAAACTAATGGACGATACATATATGTCCGCATTTTTCAATGGCCGTCGTGATTTGATAGAATTTATGCTCAGAATTATCATGGACGATGACAAGCTTATGGTTAAGAACGATAAAACACAGAAAGTTCTGAAAAATCTTCAGGGACGTTCTGTTACGCTTGATGTTGATGCTGTTTTGAAAGATGGCAAAGAAGTTGATGTTGAAGTGCAGCAGGAAAGCAAAGGGGCAAAACCAAAACGTGCAAGATTTCACAGCAGCATGATGGATTCAAACAGTCTGCTTCCTACACAGGATTTTGAAATGCTTCCGGAAACATATGTAATTTTCATAACATCATATGATTATTATGGAGAAGGACTCCCGATATATACAGTTGACCGTTACGTCAAAGAGTTGAATATGAGACCATTTGATGATAAAGAGCATATCATATATGTAAATGGTGAAAACAACGCTGATACACCTCTTGGAAAGTTGATGCACGATTTTAAGTGCCAAAAACCAGAGGATATGTATTATAAAAATTTAGCAGAAAGAGCTGATCAGCTCAAAAACACAGAAGGAGGTCGAGAAGAGATGTGTAAAATCATGGAGGAAATTGGTGCTGACAGAGAGCGTCAGGGTAAAATACAGGTTGCAATTAATCTCTTAAAAATGGGAATCGCATCAGATGAACAGATTTCTCTGGCGACCGGATTTACAATAGAAGAGATACAGGCACTTGCTGCATTGGTAAAAACAACTGCATAATCTGATTCTTAGTGGGCACATTCTCATTACAGGAGTGTGCCTTTTTTTATTATATCCCGCCAAATCGGGATAATTTTACATTGACGAAACATCAGTACAATGGTAAAATTATTAATAGTTACGTATCATCAAACCAACGGAAAGGATGAGAATAATTAATACAGAAGCAGTAACAGAAATAACTGATCAGCTTACGGAAGCGGCGGTGACGGAAATCGATGTTGTTGGTGCTATCGCTGAAAAGGCGGAGGAAACGGTATCAATCTATACCAGGCTTTCTGCAATGTTCGGTGAGAAACTGCCTAACATTGTATTCGCTTTAATAAGCTTTGTTATCGGTTTTATAATCACAAAAATAGTGCTGAAAATAATAAGCAGAATGTCCGGAAAATCAAAGCTTGACAAAACAGCAAACGGTTTTCTGCATTCTTTTGTAAGCGCTATTTTATATTCTATCGTCATAATCATTTCACTTAATGTGCTTGGTGTACCTATGGCATCCATACTAACTGTTATCGGTGCGGCAGGTCTTGCACTCAGCCTTGCACTTCAGCAGTGTCTTTCCAACGTGGCAGGAGGATTCCTTATCCTGATCACAAAGCCGTTTAAGGCAGGGGACTTTATCGAGATAAACGGCGTGACAGGCGAAGTCGAGGGTATTTCTATTCTCTATACCAAACTTCTTACTCCGGACAATAAGTTGTCATATATACCAAACGGTTCAGCTGCAAATGAGCGTATCATAAACTATACCGTTACCCGTACAAGAAGACTTGACCTTGTGTTCTCGGTAAGCTATGAAAGTGATTTCCGTAAGGCTATCGAAGTTATAAACGGCGTCATAGAAAATAATAAGATGGCACTGAAGAAGCCTGAACCGATAGTAAGACTTACAGCTCACGGGAAGAGTTCACTGGATATCGACTGCAAGGTATGGGTAAAAAGCAGTGACTATTTCAGTCTTAAATATGATCTTATGGAACAGGTCAAGGATGCCTTTGATGAAAACGGCATAGAAATACCTTATACAAAGATAGACGTAAACATGAATAACAAGGGAGAATAAAATGGCACGATCAAAATTACTGTACGTATGCAGTAACTGCGGATTTGAAAGTTCGAAATGGAACGGACGCTGCACAAACTGCGGCGAGTGGAATACTTTTGAGGAAAGGGAGAATGTGGATGTAAAGACCACATCTTCCTTTTCAAGACAGCAGTCTGCAGCACCGAGTCTTGCAGACAAACTTTCGCGGCTCGGCGAGATAGGAGCAGACACTGATGTCCGTTACGATACAGGTCTTTCGGAACTTAACCGTGTGCTCGGCGGCGGACTTGTCAAGGGTTCCATCGTTCTTATCGGCGGTGAACCGGGTATAGGAAAAAGTACGATTCTGCTTCAGATCTGTCAGTACTTCGGCGAGGAACACTCCATACTGTATATTTCGGGAGAAGAATCGGTCCGTCAGATAAAGCTTCGTGCGGCAAGACTGAACGTTACGACGGAAAGTCTTTATCTTCTTTCGTCAAATGATGTCGAGTCCATTTGTACGACCATTGAGGAAACTGAGCCGGACATAGTAATAATCGACTCGATCCAGACCATGAACCTAAAGCAGATAAGTTCAAGTCCGGGAAGCATAACCCAGGTGCGTGAGTGTACCAACATGTTCATGAACACGGCTAAGAAACTTGAAATACCGATACTCATTGTCGGCCACGTAAATAAGGACGGCGCCATAGCCGGACCTAAGGTAATGGAGCATATTGTTGACGCGGTTCTGTACTTTGAGGGCGAGCGCAACTTAAGCTACCGTATTCTCCGTGCAGTCAAGAACCGTTTCGGTTCCACCAACGAGATCGGTGTTTTCGAAATGATGGATATTGGTCTGAGACAGGTGGAAAATCCGTCTGAAATGCTTCTTGCAGGCAGACCGGTCGATGTTTCGGGTACCTGTGTTGCATGTATTATGGAAGGCTCCCGTCCTATTCTTGCCGAGGTACAGGTGCTTGCGACCAAGTCAGGTTTTGCTTCGCCGCGAAGGGTGTGTACCGGTTTTGACTACAACAGAATGGCAATGATCGTTGCCGTACTGGAAAAAAGAGCGGGTCTGTTTTTCGGAACAATGGACATTTACGTAAATGTCGTCGGCGGATTCAAGCTTGATGAACCTGCAGGCGATCTGTCAGTTGCACTGGCACTGCAGTCGAGCCTGTTTGACAAGCCGGTGAGCGAAAAGGTAATAGCTTTCGGTGAAATAGGTCTCGGCGGCGAGATACGTTCTATCTCGCACGTGCCTAACCGTATCCGCGAAGCAGAAAGAATGGGATTTGACGTTGTCATCCTTCCGAAGCATTCAATGAAGGAGATAAATCCCGGAACTTATAAAACAAGAATAATCGGAGTTTCAAATATAAGGCAGGCTTTTGCAGCGGTAAATGCCATTGCCCGTGAGGAAACAGACAGAAAAGAGGAAAACTGATGAAATTTATATCATGGAACGTAAACGGCTTCAGAGCCTGCCTTGGAAAAGGCTTTGAAGATTATTTTAAATCGGAAGATGCAGATATTTTCTGTCTGCAGGAAACAAAGATGCAGCCGGGACAGGCTGATTTTGATCCTGAAGGATATCATTCCTACTATCACAGTGCTGAGAAGAAGGGTTATTCAGGAACAGCGGTGTTTACTAAAAAGGAACCGCTGAATGTTACTTACGGAATAAACGGTGAGCACACTGACGAGGGAAGAGTCATCACCTGCGAGTACGATAATTTCTACTTTGTCTGCTGTTACGTTCCGAATGCACAGCCGGGACTTAAGAGGATAGATTACCGTATGGAATTTGAAGATGCGATGAGAGCGTATCTTAAGGAACTCGACAGTAAAAAGCCGGTAGTCTACTGCGGAGACTTAAACGTTGCTCATAATGAGATAGATCTTAAAAATCCGAAATCCAATGCAGGCAACGCCGGATTCTCAGACGAGGAACGCGGCAAGATGACTGAACTTCTTGGTGCAGGTTTTGCCGATACATTCCGCAGACTCAATCCGGATCTTACAGGAGCTTACTCATGGTGGTCATACCGCTTCAACGCCAGAGCCAACAACGCAGGGTGGCGTATCGACTATTTCATAGTCTCTGAAAGACTGATGGAGAAAGTCGAAGCTTCCGAGATACACTCAGAAGTACTGGGAAGCGACCACTGTCCGGTTGTTCTGAAAATAGATCTGTAATGAAAGATGCACATGGAGCATCTAAGGTGAACTTAAAAACGGCAGCATAACCATTGCGGTTTATGCTGCCGTTTAATTTGGTGTAATGCTAAGGAAACGCTGATTTATTCATAAATCAGCGTAGGGGTTCGGGGCGAAGCCCCGTAAATTCCACCTCAGGGAATCCGGCTTCGCCGGATTTCCGATTTAATCAGTGTTTCCCTAAAAATATTTTTTTTAAATTTTCAAAAAAAGTGTTACACATTAAGATTACCATGCGTTTATATAAGTGAAGGACAGATCTGAACTTCAAAAAAGGGAGGAAGCGTATGACTGATAATGAAATACTGAGTCTGATGCGGGAAAATCCGCCGGAGGGACATCGGGAACTTTTTAATAAATATTATAGCTATGTATATGCCATAGTAAACAGGATAATAACCGGATCCGGCAGTGCAGATGATGCGGAGGAATGTGTCATAGATGTATTTGCATCGGTTATGATGAAACTTGTTCCCGACGAAAACTGCTCATTAAAGTCGTACATCGGGACGACTGCACGAAATGCCGCAATAAGCATGCAGCGTTCGCTCGTGATAAAGACGGGCAGAAACGTATCTGCAGACGATGAGAATATGGCAGAGATCGCAGATGATGAGGATATCGAAGAAAAGAACGACAGATCAGAAACATCTGAGCTGCTTCTTAAAAAGGTATCCGAGCTCGGACCTCCCGATTCAATAATAATTATTCAGAAATACTACTACGATAAAAGCTCAAAGGATATAGCCGAAATGGTAGGACTTAATGCAGTCGCTGTCAGAATGCGCTGCACAAGAGCAATGAAGAGGCTTAAAAAGCTCCTTGAAGCCGACGGTATAACTTTGTAAAGGAGAGTACATATGAATAATAATAATAAGAAAATAATAGAAACTCTTCGCAAAGCGGATAAGGCTTCTGTGGAGAAATTAATGACAGATGAAGCAAAGAAGAACGAGATATTTGCAAAGGCACAGCTCAGAGCAAATATAAGTCAGTCCGAATACACATATAGTGTGAGGGGCGCTGAAGATAACAGGAGGAGAATCAACATGACGAGATTTATAAACATAGCTGCAACAGTGGCACTTATGACAGGACTTGTAGGCGGGGGAGCATATATGAATAATAAGCTTCCGAAGACTCCTGAGCCGGAAACGTATCCAGAGACAGAAACACAGGTAGCTGTTACGGTACCGGAGACTGTAACAGCTGTAAATACAGAAGTTCAGGTCACAAAACCGGGGACAGAAGAGCATGATAAGTCCACCGTGACCGAAGTTGTTTACGTTACTGCAGAAGGGAATTCGGCTGTCGAACATACAGAAGTTACTACCGTGCAGCAAGTGACAGAAGAGCAGAATAAGGTCAGCGTGACCACGGAGAAATTAACTGAAAAGGTTAGCAAAGAGGATCTTATCGAAAAGGCTAAGGATAATAATTGTGTGAATTATTTTGATAAGTTCTCTGCGGACTATACTGTTCTTATAAACGAGGGAGGCGAATTTTATTCAGAGCCTTCGACTGTTACAGGAAAGTTCTATCTTGATGAAGTTGGTGCTTCTGCTTCAAGAACATCCGAACAATATGTAAACGGTAAATGCATCAGCAAGTCTCTCATAGCTATAAAGGACAATCTGTACTATGAAGCTAGAGAAGAATGGGCAGAAACAGATTACACAAACGGTGGATTTATATTCCTTGAAACTCCGAAAAAAAATTGCTGGGTAAAAGATAATAATTCCGATAAGGTATTTTTATTACCTGGTGGTAGGGAATTAGATGTATATAATCCGGAAAACTGGGAAATAACAGGAGAAAGAACAGAAAACGGCAGGAAAATAGTATCAATAAGAGGTGCTTGGAAAAGCGATAACAATTATGAAGGTGTTTATCGTGAACGCACTTACACTGCAGAAGTTGACGCAGCAACAGGTGTGATCCTTTCTTATGAAGAGCGTGACAGAGAAGGAAACATTACTTATTCATACAAAACAACTAATTACAGGTTTGACGATGATGCTGTGGAATTCAGATCAGCAGCAGATATAATAAACGAAATTAAAAACAGTGGATTTACTATGTATGGAAGCGACGGAAATATCATTGAGTGATATTGAAATTAAGCAACTCCGATGAATGTGCACCTTTGGCGAATGGAGCACCTACGGTGAATAGAAAAACGGCAGCATAACCTTGCGGTTACGCTGCCGTTTGATTCATTATGTCATTATGGTTTTAGAATCGGATTAGCAAACCTTCCACGGATTTTCCTTACCGTCGAAATGGCATCTTGCACCGCGGAGGGAGTCACGTACCATTGTGAGTATGGTCTGTTCAGTGTAGAAGGCCATGTGGTGTGTCATTGTAACGTTCGGATAGCTTCTGAGAAGATAGAGTGGCTTCTTGTGAAGTATCTCCTCGCGTCTGTCATAGTATACAAGATCAAATTCGTCTTCGATTACGTCAAGTCCCATTCCGCCGATCTTTCCGCTTTCGAGTGCGTCAATGGCAGCTTCCGTGTCGATAAGTGCACCGCGGGCAGTGTTTACGATGATAACGCCGTTCTTCATCTTTGCAAATTCATCTTTACCGAGCATGTGGAATGTGCTTTCGTTTGAAGGGGCGTGAAGTGAAATGATATCTGAATTCTTTAAAAGATCATCAAGTTCCGTGTATTCAGCATATGCAGGGAGTTCCTTGTTTTTTCTCGGACTGTAAACAAGAACTTTGCACTTGAATCCTTCAAGAAGACCGATGAGGGAAGAACCTATGCTCCCTGCACCGATTATGCCGACTGTAAGGCCGGAAAGCTGTTTTCCGAGAAGACCTTTGAGTGTGTAGTCCTGTCCGTAGAAACGGTGTTCTATTGATTTTGTTTTTCTGAGAGTCATGAGCATGAGCATGAGAGTGAACTCAGCAACGCCTTCAGGGCCATAAGGTGTGTTTGCTACTGTAATTCCGAGTCTTCTGCAGGTTTCAAGGTCTATGTGATCGTAGCCTATGGTTCTTGTTACGATGTAGCGTATGCCAAGCGCGTAGTATTTTTCGAGCATCTCAGCAGTCAGAGGTGTCGTGATTATATTAAGACACTGACAGCCTGCTGCAAGTTCGGTGTTGTCCGGTGTCGGTGAGAAAGGAACGTGCTTAAGTTCTATACCGAACTCATCGGCAAACTGATCAAAATACTGTTTTTCATCAAAATCGCGGTAATTGTAAGCGAACATTTTAATCTTATCCATGTTGTTTTCTCCTGTAAAATCAATTATATTTATTTTAACATTTTTTTGCACACAATTCAAGGGCGATAAGTTATCTTTTACCCGTTATCGGTGGAACCGATTATTGTTTTTAACTAGGAGCAGTAATAGCCTAAGACTATAGATCACAGCAGATGATTGCGCATTTACAGTAATTGACAATTTACTCTGCAGATGATATAATGGAATTATCATTTGTAAACGAAAAGGAGTATACTCATGAAACTTGTTATACAGAGAGTCAGTGAAGCAGGCGTAACCGTTGACGGAGAGCTTGTCAGCAGTATAGGAAAAGGTTATCTTGTATTTTTCGGAGCTGGTGAGGGCGATGTGAAGGAAGATGCTGAGCGGCTTGCGAACAAGATGATAAACTTAAGGATCTTTTCAGATGAAAATGACAAGATCAATCTTTCACTTGAAAATGTTGGCGGCGAACTTCTGATAGTTTCACAGTTCACGCTTTACGCAGACTGCCGCAAAGGAAACAGACCGAATTTCACAAGTGCCGCTAAGCCGGATGAAGCTGAGGCTCTTTATGAATATTTTATCGACCTGTGCAGAAAAAAGGTCCCGGTAGTGAAAACGGGTATTTTCGGAGCAGATATGAAGGTAAACATGATAAATGACGGGCCTTTTACTATAATTCTTGAGTGATATGTTCTTCGGTGTACCTGTTATTAATAATCGCATAAATCAAAGAGATCAGACGAAATTGACGGAAAGGTAAGAGATGGATAACAAAAGTGCATTCTGTTCAGAAATATATGATAATAAAATAAGAAAAGTGATCCCGTTTTATGATGAGATCTATGATCAGATAACGGACCTTATCAGGACTTATTTCGGTGACCGGAGCATTTCGCTTCTTGATACCGGATGCGGTACCGGAAGAATGGGACTGCAGGCATCGGAAACATTAAACCTTTCGGAACTTGTATTATGTGATCCTTCAGAGAAAATGCTCGAAGGCGCACAGGAAAAGCTTGCAGGAAAGAACGCAGAATTCTGTATGTGCGGATCAGAGGAACTTGAATTTGAAAACAGATTCGACGTAGTCACAGCCATACAGTGTCATCATTATTTTGACCGCAGCCAGAGAGAAACAGCTGTAAAAAACTGTTTCCGTGCGCTGAAACCGGGCGGTATGTTTATCTGTTTTGAAAACACAGCTCCGTTTACAGAAACGGGTAAGAACATTGTTTTAAAACGAATAGAAAACTTCGGTCTTAATGCCGGCAGGACTCCTGAAGAAGCTGCTCATCATACTGCAAGATACAATACGGAATATTTTCCGGTTACAGTATCTGATCACCTTGAACTTCTGAGAAAAACAGGCTTTGCAGTATCGGAAATATTCTGGCTCTCATATCTGCAGAGCGGATACTATGCGGTTAAATAAAAAGGTTCGAAATCACGAATGCTTCTTACGTATTTCGGATATGACGGAAAAGTTCGTAATACATAAAAAATCAGCATAACCTGTTCACGTAAAATCGTGGATCGGTTATGCTGATCTGTTTTATAGGAGAGTTTGTTAAGCTGTTTCTGCGGTGAATTATAGATTTTAATTCTCCGCAGCCTTTTTTCGTCCGTGGTATATTTCTTTCTGTACATACAGCTTTTCATCAGCCTGGGCGATCAGCTGTGCTGCTGTAACTGATGAAGAGTTACATATCGTAAATCCGGCGCTTATTGAGATCTGGGGAAGAAGATCGGCACAGGCGTTACGAAGTATATTTACTTCGTCCTGTACTGTTTTCTGAAGATCTTCATCAGGTTTACTCATAATAAGTACGAATTCATCTCCGCCGTACCTTGCACAGAAGCCGCGGTTTGCGTCGGATATTTTATGAATGGCTTCCGCCACAAGCTGAAGAGCTCTGTCTCCCGCAAGATGTCCGAATTTATCGTTTACCAGTTTAAAGTCGTTGACGTCTATCATGTATACGCAGAAGGAATTGTCTTCCGATGAGTTGTGTATCATGTCCTGAAGGAAGAGTTCCATACTTCTGCGGTTGTTGAGTCCGGTAAGTGCGTCGGAATAGATCTCACTGTTCTGTATTTCGAGAAATGCAAGATGAATGGGAAGAAAAGTACCGAGCGGTACGATAGGAGAAAGAGGAAGCATTCCTTCAAGTACTGCAGCTGCAGCAGGAAGTATGATAAACAGCAGCGGCAGACGGTATTCCTTTTTCATTTTGACCTGAGTGTTTTTGAAACTCTGTGCGAATGAAAAGACTCCGCTTCCGAAAAGCTGGAAGAAGATTAGTATAAGATGTACGTTGTATCCCGGTGAAAGCTGATATATATCGTTTTCGTCGATATAAAAATAGAAATCATTAAAAACAGAGCCAATGATCAGAATACAGTCAACAGCCGCAGCGGAATAGTGCATTCCCTTAAGCACATTCATTTTTCTGACTTTTATATTGCCTATACGGTATATAACAAATATGCACCAGGCCAGTGTAAGGAGCGAAACAGAAACAAGGCCCGCGGCACTGGATATTTTATTCAGCGTACGGCTGAATGGAATTATCCCGCCCTGACCAAGAGCCCACCAGCTGTCACTGATGAGATACATGATGAAAAACATGGACATTCCTCTGAAGTGTTTCATCTGAAGGTCTGTACCAACGTTTTTGTTCGACTTTACAATAATGCCCAGTGCAAAACAAATACAGAAAGCTTCTGTAATAGCGTATGAAATATAAATAGCTGTATCTTCCACTTAATAATCCCCCCGTGATGTTAAGTACATTTCATAACGGCTGAAAAATCTGACAGTAATCGAAAGCGGAATTTTCAGTCGTCATCCGGTATATCATAAAAACGATGTACGGCAAATGAATTTGTCGTTTACAATAATATTATATCATATAAACAAATTATTATCAAGAGATATTATTATTTGTTTAAAAATTTATAAATTACATAGAGAATATTATTGAATCAAGCTGATTCTGTAAAAAGATATTTATGCAGTAAATTGCAGAATTTCTAACTTGCATTGAAATGTATACTAAAATATTTTTTGATATGTTGCAAATATTCGTGCAGTATGCTATAATGTGGATAAGCTGATGTTTCACATACAGAGAAAGGCTCTGTATGATCATCATGTATGTGTAAAGTATTTTGACAAGGGGTAGGATTTTATGAATGTTTTAAGAAGAATGCTGGCTTTTTCGGCTGCATCCTGTTTCCTGCTTACTTCTTCGGTTGTGGGAGGACAGTGGCTTGCTCCGGAATTTATCACATCAGACACTGCTTATGCAGCGCAGAACTTCGATTACGACGAAGATCTGGTAATGCATTATACCAGCGAGGCCGGTACTAAAAATACCGACAACTGCTGGGACAACAGTGAATCATTCTACAGGGCGCTTCCTCTCGGAAACGGACGTATAGGTGCTATGGTATACGGCAACTGTCCGACCGAGTGGATCGATCTGAACGAATGCACGGTCTGGAGCGCCGGACCCGGTTCAAACGACAGGGAAGGAGCTGCCGGATATCTTAAACAGGTACAGGATCTGATAAAACAGGGCAAATACGCTGATGCGGACAGTATCGTCGGCTCTAAAATGATCGGCGGAGGACAGGCAAAATATCAGAAGGTAGGCATGTTAAAGCTTGCTATGGGTCACGATAAAGTTTCTGACTACAGCCGTGAACTTGACATGAACACTGCGGTTGCGAGCTCATCATACACTTATCAGGGCAAAAAATATAAAAGGGAATCGTTTGTAAGCTACCCTGATCAGGTAATGGTAACAAGGATCACATGTGAAAGCAAAGGTTCCGTTTCCATGTCTGTCGGATATGACGGGCTGCTCAACGGAAAGACTGAGACCGACGGAAGTGACACGATCGTGGCTAACGGACACGGTGATGACGATCTGCGTACAAGGGGCGCTGTTTATTACTCTGCAAGGACCAAAGTTATAAATGAAGGCGGTACAGTATCTGCTTCAGGAGGTAAAATAAACGTAAGCGGCTGCGACTCCGTAATGATACTTACTTCGATAAGAACGAATTTTATTGATTCAAATACATGTAACGGCGACGAAAAAGGTGATTCCGCGGCAGATATGAAAAAAGCTGAAGGCAAGTCATGGGATGAACTCTATGAAAATCACCTGAAAGATTATCAGTCGCTTTTCAAAAGAGTGGATATTGAACTCGGCGGCGACAGTGCTGTCACAAATGCAAAAACTGTCGAGAGCCGTATCAGCGAATTCGGAAAGACCAATGATCCAAAGATGGTAGAAACACTTTTCCAGTACGGACGTTATCTCATGATCAGCGCATCGCGTGATTCGCAGGCGATGAATCTTCAGGGTATATGGAACAAGTATTCGTCACCGGCCTGGGGCAGTAAGTCAACGACTAACATCAACTATGAAATGAACTACTGGCCTGCATTTACCACAAATCTTGCCGAGTGTTTTACTCCTTTCGTGGAAAAGGCAAAGGCTCTTACTGTAAACGGAAGCAAAACAGCGAAAACGCAGTACGGTATTGACGAAGGATGGGTGCTTCACCATAATACTGATATCTGGAACAGAACCGGCCCTATTGACGGATCATGGGGACTCTGGCCTGTCGGCGGTGCATGGATATCAAACATGCTATATGACGCTTATGAATTTAATCAGGACGAGGCATATCTTGCTGATATTTATCCTGTGATAGAAGGAAGCGCAAAATTCCTTGACAGACTTATGATAAACCAGAGTTTCGGCGGTCAGGAATACAGGGTCATAAGTCCGGGCGTATCACCGGAACTTGCTCTTCCGATAAGTGCAAACCACTATGTTTCTGCCGGTGTTACAATGGATAATGCCATTACGCGCGAACTTTTTGAAGATGTTGTTGATGCTTCACGCATACTCGGTAAATCAGAATCAAGCTACAGTAATTATGAAAAGACACTTTCAATGATAAAACCTCCGGCTGCAGGAAAACACGGTCAGCTTATGGAATGGGCTGAAGACTGGGACAATCCGCGTGAGACACATCGACATATATCACACATTTACGGGCTTTTCCCGGGAAGCGAATACAGTCCGACTACAAATGAAGAAATATCTGCAGCTGCAGCACAGGCTCTGAAAAACCGCGGCGATGCCGGAACCGGATGGTCGGAAGCGTGGAAACTCAACTGCTGGGCAAGGCTTAAGGACGGCGAACATGCCTATAATCTTGTCAAGCTTCTTATCTCACCGGTCAACGGTACGGAAAGCGGAAGACTCTACGCAAACCTCTGGGATGCACATCCTCCTTTCCAGATAGACGGCAACTTCGGTTTTACTTCCGGTATTGCTGAAATGCTTCTGCAGAGCACAAATGATGAAATAACACTTCTTCCTGCACTTCCGTCAGCATGGTCCACGGGACACGCAAACGGTCTCTGCGCACGCGGAAATTTTGAAGTTTCTGAAATGAACTGGGCAAACGGCAGACTGACGGATGTAACTATTAAATCAAATTCCGGTAAGCTGTGTAATCTCAGATACGGAAACAAAACTATCAGCTTTGAAACTGAAAAAGGCGGGGAGTATCACTTAAGCGGGCTTCTTTCATTTACAGACAAGCCGGTTATGCTTGCGAATGCAGCGAAGGGCAGAAAGGTAACTGCGTCTTCAGGTGACGCTTCGGCAGCCGCAGACGGTTCTGATTCCACAATGTGGGAGGCTAAGGGAAAGCTGAACGGTGAGTGGATGACTGTTGATCTCGGCGAAAAGACTGATATAAGCCGCTGGGCTGTAAAATTCGGCGGAGTTAACGGAAACAGCAATTACAATTCAAGGGATTTCAGACTTCAGAAAAGTGATGACGGTACATCATGGACTGATGCAGATATTGTTTACGGAAATACAAAGGCGGTTGTGTCCAGAAATGTTTCTGAGTTTTCAGCGAGATATGTAAGACTTCTGCTTGAAACATCAACTCAGAACAATGCCGGCGGTATTGCTGTAGCTGAGTTTGAAGTATGGTCGGAAGGAGATACTGCCGGAACTGTTTCCGCATATGCGCAGAAACTGCAGGCCGAGGACAGTGATATTCTGACCGGCGGCATACGTGTTGAGGAAAGCGGCAGTGGAAAATGTCTCGGGTATATAAAGAGCGGTTCCTCACTTGCTCTTGCTGATGTTGATTTCGGAAAAGGTGCAGGAACTTTCCGTGTCAGTGCATCGAGTGCAGCTGACGGAGGTAAAATAGAAGTACGTCTCGGAAGCCCGGACGGAAAACTGGCCGGAACGTGCACCATCGATCCGACAGGCGAATGGTCTGCATATAAAACCTTCGAATGCACACTTGAAAACTGCCGCGGAACGGAAGACCTCTATCTTGTCTTTACCGGTTCAGACGGATATCTGTTCAATGTTGACTGGTTTGAGTTTGAGGGAAATGCATCCGCATCAAAAGGCGACGTCAATTCAGACGGATCAGTAAATGCTACTGACCTTAAGAATCTTTCCACCTATATGTTTGGCAACAGGACAGCGATAGATTCTACTTCATCAGATATCAACGATGACGGAAAAGTTAATATTGCCGACTTCTGTCTGCTTAAAGAAATACTTCTTAAATGATTTCGCTTTAGGGAAACGCTGATTTATTGATGAATCAGCGCGGGGCTCTGCCCACCCCATCAATCCGGCGAAGCCGGATTGATGATTCGATCAGTGTTTTCTAATATTATAATTTAAAATAAAGCCGTGGTTTTGGTTCAGACTGCGGCTTTGTTTTGTAATCAAATTGTCATTGACAGTTTCACCGATTTGATGTATACTAATTAAGAGTCTTATTCAGAAGGAAGTGATACAATGATCGACAGAACGAAGTTCAAAACTATATCGGAAAACAGAAAAGCAAGACATGATTACTTCATACTTGAAAGCTACGAAGCAGGTATTGAACTTGTTGGTACTGAAGTTAAATCATTGCGTCAGGGCGGAGTAAACCTTAAGGATAGCTGGTGTTCCATTGAAGACGGCGAGATGTTCATTAAGGGCATGCACATTTCTCCTTATGAAAAAGGCAACATATTCAACCGTGATCCGATGAGAGTAAGAAAACTTCTTCTCCACAAGAAGGAAATCGAAAAGCTCTTCGGAAAGATCAAGTGTGACGGGCTTACACTTGTTCCGATCTCTATCTACTTCAAAGGCTCGAACGTAAAAGTTCAGGTCGGTCTCTGCAAGGGTAAAAAGCTTTATGACAAGCGAGATGCTGCAGCAGAGCGTGATGCAAAGAGAGATATAGACCGCACGATGAAGTCCCGTAATAATTATTAATACGGGGGCGTAAAGGTTTCGACGGGGATCTTGCAGTATAATAAGCGAGTAGAGGATGGGCAACCTCTTAAATAAGGCATCCAATTAAAATTAAACGCTAGAAATAGTATTACAGTTAGCCGTAACTACGGCGAACTCCAGGCAGCGTAAGCTCCCTGACCGTTCTGCTTAAGACTACCACGACTTATTCAGAGCGTTGACTTAGTGGTGAACGACCGTTATGATGGCCTTTGCATTTCGGCTGTACCTAAAGGCTACCGTGTTCTCCAGCGTGTCTGTCCGCGGCTGATCACGGGAATTTAAAAGACAAACTACACTCGTAGAAGGTTATATGAATAGTTTTTCGGACGCGGGTTCAATTCCCGCCGCCTCCATAACTCGAAAAATCCCGCAAAAGCGTCAGCTGACGTAATTGCGGGATTTTCTTTTACTCTGACAACGTAAATTATTTAATAAATTCCTAAAAAATACCCTGAAAAAACAGTATTTTAAGAAAAAGTTCACACGAAATTTCACACGACTTATTCTTAAAAAATCACTCACCGCTGTGAATGATGCCTTCAAAGTATTCATTGATTTTTCTGTTGACCGCTTCACGCTCTTCACTGAAAGTGTGCTGATAAACATTTCTGAGAGTAGAAGCCGTGCTCCAGCCGCCGCGTTCCATTGCGTACTTGTCTGGAATGTGGAGCTTGACCATGACAGAAGCGTTCAGGTGGCGAAGGTCGTGGAATCTGATAGGCGGGTCTATGCCGTTCTTCTCCTGCAGTCTGATAAATCTCTTGTAGATTGCCTGACCGGACAGCGTTGTGAGATATTCCTTTTCAGGATCAAGAGCGTCGATAAGGTTCTGAATGTATTCCGGTATGTCTTCCACTCGTGTGGAATCATAGGTCTTTGTCATTTTCTTTTCGATGTGTTCGCCGTTCACGGTGACAATCGACTTTCTCACGATAAGTTTTCCGTTCTGCGCGTCCGACTTCTTAAGTCCTCTGATCTCTGACATACGAAGCGAAAGCCAGATGGAGAGAAGACACGGCAGCTCGATCTCGTTTCCCTTTATGATCTCAATGATCTTTTCAGGTTCCGGCATGGAGCGGATCTGTTTTATCTTCTTCGGAAGAGTGACCTTCACATTCAGATCAGGAGCATATATGTCAAGAGCGGCTCTCAGAAGCCCGTAAGCGTTCTGTACTGACTTAGGGGATAATCTTTCTGCTTCAACATTGACAGCGGCCTGTATGGCTGTTCTGGCCAGCTTTCCGAGCTGTATATCCATGAGCTGCTGAAACTTGTTCCTTCTGATTTCCTTGTAGCCTGAAATGGTAGTAGGAGAGAGGATATTACTCTTGCTCTCGATATACTTGTCTATCGCCTTGCCGACGGTCATTTCAGCAGCTGGTTCCTTATTCGTAGCTGCAAACTGAGCGGCAAGGAATTCCGCTTCTTTCTTCGTGTCCGCAGTAAAGGACTTCATGATTTTCTTTCCGTTCTGATCCTTGCCGGCGTACACCTGCACTCTCCAGGAACCTGACGGAAGCTTTTTAGCCTTAGCCATACTTTAGTTATGTTAGTCTTGAAAAAAGAAACCAACGTATGCTATACTGAAAGTATAAAATAAGATACTTAAATAATATGATTAACGATTATTTGATTAGAAAGGAAAAGAAGAAAAATGGTTGATCTTATACTGTTTCCCTCAGATTATTTTGACGGAAAGAAAGTTGATGAAGAACTGATAGGTGAATATAATGGTGCAAAGGCAACAGGTTTATTTGATACAGTTATTTTTAATTACGACAGTTGGTTCAACCATGATAGACTTGTTCTTTCAAAGATTCCGGAGAATAAAAGACTTGCGGTATATCGAGGCTGGATGATGAATCCGGATAAATATGAAGTTTTCTATAAGACACTTCTTGAAAATAATATTGAGCTTGTTACAAGTCCTGAAAACTACAGGCTTATGCATATATTTCCGAATGTATATAAATATTTTGAAGAAGATACTGCAAAGATGGAGATTTTTCCGCTGCATGAGCATATCGATGTAGAATTCCTTAAAAGTATTTTTGATAGATTTATAATAAAGGATTATGTGAAATCTGTAAAAGGTACGGAGTTCCCGAAATACTTTGACAGGTCGATAACACAGGAGCAGTTTGATCAGTGGATGGATGTGTTTTATAAGTACAGAGGAGATTTGCTGACTGGCGGAATCTGTGTGAAAGAGTTTCTTGATCTGAAGTTCTATAACGATAAAACAAATGAATACAGAGTTTTTTATGCAGGTCATGATGTGATATCAGTTTGCAGAAATTCCGGACAGGATAATGACACTTCTGAACTTCCTACAGAACTGATAGATAAGTATAAAAATATGAATAGTATTTACTACACAGTTGATTTCGCAGAACTGGAAAACGGAGAATGGAGAGTTCTCGAAGCTGGCGACGGAAGTGTATCTGGTTTACCGGATATTCAGGACGCAGAAGAGTATTTCAGAGCATTGTATCATAGCTTAAATAAATCGTGATTTAAATCTGCTTAGGAGCAGATTTTTCAATTGCGCCGAAGGCGCAACCATTTTAAAGCGGAACGCCTTTCGACGTGCTATCATTGACTTTGTGTCGTTTACATGTTATACTCTAATTAAGAATAAAGGCGAATGGTACGAAGACATGGAAAGGGAGGATTCTTATGGCATCTGTATTCGATGTAGCAAAATATATTCTTGAAAATAAAGGCCCTGTAAGCACATGGAAGCTTCAGAAACTTTGCTATTATGCACAGGCTTGGCACTATACTTGGACTGAGAAGCCGCTCTTTGCAGAAAGATTTGAAGCGTGGGTAAACGGACCGGTTTGTCCTGATCTGTTTAACAGACATAAAGGACAATTCGCTATATGTGCCGATGATGTTAAAGGTGATTCAAGTAAACTTACCGATGATGAAAAGGACTCTGTGAACGTTGTTCTGAGAGACTACGGTGGCATGGAACCTTATGCTCTGAGGGAACTGACCCATTCAGAAGACCCTTGGAAAAATGCGCGTGGTGGTCTTAAAGAAAATGAAAAATGTACTACTGAGATCACACCTGAAGCGATGGGCTTATATTACGGGAGCTTGTAAGAATGAGCAAGAAAACCGCAAAAGCTGGAAATCTTCATGCTCAGAAAGAAACTTTTCAGGCCAGAACCAGTTCAGATACTAAAAAGGTGATATGGGCGTTCGATATGATCGATAATTCAGCTGATTTTGCTTTCAACGTTCAGAAGATAAGCGAAAACGGCGACCTTGACACTATTGTTTCAAAGATGATAGAATATAATCAGCTTACATGGTCAGAAATCAAGAAACAAACACATGACAGATCGAATAAGTCAAAACATCATTTTCTTGATTTCGATGGAATGTCGAAAGAAGCTGCAGATAGAATACACAAACTAGAACTTGAAGAATATGAAGACTCTATCTTCTCTTTTGCACTGCAGAACAAACTTCGCGTTATTGGTGTAAGAACAAATGAAGTATTTCATGTGGTATGGTACGATCCGGAACACAAGTTTTATCCGAGTAAGAAACGATAAAAAGCTAAACATTTGGGTTGAACATCCAAAAGAAGAGCACCAGTGTATGATGCTCTTCTTTTTACTTTACAATGAAGATAAAACGAAATATAAGGAGTGACAATGAGAAAATAACAGTTTTAATTGTAATGGATATACTGGTCATAAGCCTGTTCATCTGCATGGCAGCTATCATCCGTGAAAAAATATTCAGCTTTGTTTAGCGAATAAAATGAGCGGCATTCCTTAAGTCGGGAATGCCGCTTTTTAGCGCTTAAAATATGTCCTGATTATAAAAGCTTACTCTTTAAAGAAATAAGGTCAGATATATTTATCTTTCCGTTTTCATCAGCATCAGCAGCGTTTCTGTCCTTAATATCTGTTTCATCGCCTGTGAGCAGATATTTCTGCAGGGCAAGAAGGTCGCGTACATCAAAAGCGCCGTCGCAGTTTATGTCACCGTCGGTGCTTTTCTTTTCGCCGAAGGTCGCTTCAATGGTCATTGCCTGTTTAAGCGTAACGGTAACAGTTGTATCAGTTCCGGTAATATCGCCGCTCCAGCCTGTGAATGAGTGTCCTTCATCCGGGATCGCTGTCAGTGTTACCGGAGCTTCCGGATAGTAGCTGCCTGTCCAGCCGGATGCTGAATTCGGTGTGATTGAATTGATGCGTATCTTTCCGCCGTTTCCGGATTTAAGTGTGATCTTCTGTGGCTTTTCCTTTATACCGAGATACTGTTCCATATCTTCCAGCGTATAACGGGCGCGTTCGCGGAAGAAATTCTTTATCTGCGGCAGAGTCTTTCCTGTGAACTGTTCGCGGTTGTAGGAAAGATTGCTGTCCTTTGAACCGCCGAAATATCCCCACCAGCGTACAGTTGAGTTTGCGATGTGTTCTGTGTATTCCTGCTGATATTTATCAGCCAATGCATTTGCTTTTTCCGGAGTAAGAACTTCATTTGCGAGATCACAGTACACGTTTATGAATTTCTTCTGGAAATCCTTGTTTTTCATGAGGGCAACGAACAGATTAGTCGGAGCTTCATCCTTTGCGTTGTCCATGTTTTCCATGTGTCTGAAGCTGTCGTATGCATATCCTTCGACACCGCCGAAATTTTCGTATGTCGCACCCATGCTGTAGTCAAAGTCGAATGACATGAAGCGCCATTTGCCGTCACTGTACGGATTGCCTTCGATCTCAGGCCCGATGTTTCTCCATACGCCGGAATTGTGATTCGGCCAGTCGTAAGTACAGAGGTAGATTCCGGCAGCGTAGTGGTCTATCATGCTGTCAATATCGATATAGTCGCAGACAGCTTTGTAGTTTTCTTCATTTGTAAGATCTTTTTTCGCGTAGGTGTCAGCGAAATTTATAAACTTTTCTGTTTCCTCGTCCGGACCTTCTTCGTGCTCGCCGTTCTTGATCATGGCGACGTTCTCTTTTTCAATTTTATAATTGGACTGAATGAAATAGTCGGAGAACTTCTCAGTCATTTCATAGAGTCCCCAGTATTCGCCGTTGAGGAAAACAACGCATTTCTGCATGTCCTGTGTTGTAAGGGATTCTCTGCCGGCAAGGAGCTTTGATGCAAATCCGTCACGAAGTCTTGTGTCTTCACCAACAGCTCTTAAGCAGACGGAATCATACTTGTCGATCAGCTTGCCGCTTATCTTTGTGTTTCCGTCTATAAGCGGATATTCCAGCTTGGCAGGGCCGTATTTGCTTTTCGCATATATATTGAAGCTCTTCTGCGGGGTGTTTCTTGTGGAAGCACCTTTTATGCGGATGCCGACATTCTGGTGGATCACTTCTTCGCCGTTCCTGAAAACAGAGAAGGTCGCTTCACGTTCCCACTCTTTGCCTTTCGAGAAGAAGTTCGATATATTGTCAGTATCCCATACGCTTTTCTTCGGGTCGAACTGTGCACTCTTTCTCCAGTCAAGATACTGTTTCCTGTCACATAAATACCCGTCTCAGGTGAAAACAGATTATCCGGATCGGTTACGAGGGAAACCACCATTATATCATCAAACTGCTTCAGAACGCCGTTTTTTATGATATATGTTTCGCTTTCCACTCTGCCGAATGAACCGTCCTGATTTTTGACTGCAGCACGTATTACTGTAACCTTTTCTACATTGTAGGTCGGCTTTTTATATCCTGTCTGTCTTGATACGGACTGATCGGAGTTTTCGTTTTCATCATACATACTCCAGATATTAGTCTCATTTGTACGGTCGGTAACTGTAACTGCAGATGAGTACACCTTTGCAGTTGATGATTTTGTCGGATCGCTTCCGTCTGTTGTGTAAACGATAGTCCTGCCTGATTTTGAAGAAAGCTCGACTTTCATTTCAGAATCATAGCATCCAGAAGGTACCGAGAAGCCGATCTCTCTTTCTGCGACAGCCGTATCAGCAGATTCTTCAGCTGAAATATTGTCTGCAGAATAAAAAGAAAGTGACGCCTGCGGCATAAAGGAAGCGGCTGTCAGTAATGCGGTTAAGGCAATACTGATACATTTTTGCATTTTCATAACACATACACCTCATAAAATTATGGAAACTATGAACTATAAACAATTCTATTATAATATATAAGTACGGCAAAAGTCAAACAATTACTGCTGCGGCAACCTCTCCGACCATAACATTTTTAAATCCTGAAATGATCTTTTCCGTGTCAATGATGTCGCCGAATGCATAGCTTACAGCAAGCTGAGGAAAATTGCATCCGATAAGACCTGCCTTGTAGCATCCGCCGGCCATTCGTGTATTTATTTCCATAAAAACATTTCTGCCGTCAAGAGGACGAAGCTGTATGTTGTACGGATATTCTATTTTCACTGCTTCACTTATCTTCCTTGCCGTTTCAATAAGATCAGTGTCAAAGCGCAGCTCTGTAATACGTGTATCGGTCTTGAGCCTTGGAACAGCTATGAGACCTCCGGGAGTTCTCATGCAGTCTATGCTTGTTTCAGGTTCATCAAGATACGGCATTACCACCATTGGTGAGATCTTTTCCCGGCTTTTCAGATCTTCCGCAAATGAGTGAAAATAAATATCACCGGAAAAGGTCTTCGGAGCATTGTCGTCGTAAAGTCTGCGGTAGGTGATACCGCCTTCATCACGGTCAGCCTTGACACATACGTGATGTTCCGGACCGTAATGGTCCTTTATTTTTCTGTACGCACGCTCAAAATCACCGGTGTCAGTAATAAGTTCCATGTGCGGGACTGGACAGAGTTCATGTTCCCGTATATAACTGCATGAATCAGCTTTGCTGTCGAGTATCCTGTTCATATCAGCGTTTCCGTTTACGACCACATGTACTCCGGCTGAAATAAAACTGTTTAGATGTTTCTCTATTTCAGAACGGAATCGTTTGACAAAAAACACATCCACTGAATGGTTTTTACAGAAATCAAGGCACCACTCTGCATAATCATCGCCGTTTATTCCAGTCGGTTCAGAGTAACGCTCATCCGCAGCTGCGCCAAAGGCAAAGGGAACTTTCTTTGCACTTGCGATCACATAATTCCTCTGGTCCTGTTTAAGCAGTTCAATGAAGTTATAGGCCTGAGTGAACCAGTGATTGAACCAGATTATTCTTTTTCCGTTTAACATATTATAATGCCGCCTTTTCGTAAATGTCTGTCAGACTAAATCATAGCACAGAGTTATGAAAAAAGCAATATATGCACAGTGTAGGTGTTGAAAAAAACAGCGGAATGTGATATAATATAAATTGAGAAACTGTATAAAATAACAGTTTTGAATAGGGGCATGATCTGGAGCAAACTGCCGAATTGTGGTTCGCTTCTGACAAATAATCCGCGGCTGCAGTCTGCGGATATCGGGAATAATGTAAATTATGATATGCAGGGGAGGGGAGCCTTTTGACTAAAAATCCTCGAAATACCGCTGTTGTTTTAATGGCAGTCCTGTTCACCGTGATTCTGGTTATAACCAAAGTCGCTGTGAAAGGGGTACCGAATTCGGCGGATTCATTAAAATACATGCTTGGCTGGACATCACAGGCAGCTCAGAAAGATTCAGATTCTTACTATTCTGATGATACTGTGTCGTATGTGCTGGAAATGTATCATGATCTGGATGAGAATATGCTCGGTAAAGTAATATCATTCCGTACCAACGACTCTTATCTTGATGCGTATTTCATTTCCGGAGACGAAAAGACAAAGATTTATCATTTCGGTGAAAAGCTTCGTTTTACCGAGTCACCGGGCACATATACGCACTTTATCACAATGCCGGAATCCGGTGACGGACAGATAATGATCCGCATTGAAACAGCATACGAAAACAAGTTTCTTACCCATTACGATGTGGCGATAGGATCCAGAAACGAACTTATCTACGGATATCTGTGCGAGGAAATGGTGGCTTTTATTCCGAATATTTTTCTTTTCACATTCGGAATTATGCTTATGCTGATCTATCTGGTAAGCGTGCTGATGCACAGTCCGATGCCGGAAGCTCTGTCGCTTGGCTCTGTAGCAGTTGTTTTTACGATATATACGAACTGTCCGCTGTTTACCAATCAGTACATTTTTCAGAATCCGGTCACGCAGTACTATCTCAACTATTTTACTCTGTATCTGCTTCCGCTTCTGGCAGTTCTGTATTTTGAAAACATCGTACCTAAGCTTGATATGAAGTGGGTGTTTTACATATTTTCTGTTCTGGACGTGATACTTACAGTTATCCACTTTTCAGGTATCGCTTCATATACAAGGACTATCAAGATCTTTGTCGGTTCACTGGGAGTTTTCACTGTCTTATCTGTAATTATGATAGTGCGGAAATTCAGGAAGATCACACCGCTTCGCAGGATCTCTTTAATTCTGCTTCTGTTTTTCATGCTGATAAACGTTATCTTTTTCAGCTTCGTATCCACGCTGGGGCAGCAGTCGTATCTCTCCAAGATAGGGCTTCTGATGTATATTGCTATTGCTATCGTTGACGGCATTCAGAACCTCATGAAGGCATTTTTCAAGGAACGTGAAGACGAGCTCCTTCATGAGATCGCCTATACCGATAATCTTACAAAGCTCGGTAACCGTTATGCTCTGGAGCGCGATGCACAAAAGATGGCACTTGAAAGCATCAGCATCGTTTCACTTGACCTTAATTATCTGAAATATACCAACGATACTTTCGGGCATGCAGGCGGTGATGTACTGCTAAGATGTGCCGCAGACTGCATTTCTTCAGTATTTGATAAGGTTTACCGTGTCGGCGGTGACGAATTCATTGCTCTGATCGCTAAGTCTGATAAAGTCGAACTTGAAGCAAAGACTGCAGCACTGCAGAAAAAGGCTGACGAGTATAATAGAAAGCGCACACATTTTGAAGCGTTTTCAGAAAATGAAGATTTTATACTCAGTATCGCAGCCGGTTATGCCACATATCAGCGTGATGACAGTTCATACGAGCAGATCATGAACCGTGCCGATGAAGCGATGTATCATGCAAAGAAACAGATGCACGCGAACAGCAGCATCCGCAAATTAAATGTGCGTGTACAGAATGCATGACAAAATAATACTGGACTTTTGATTATCAGTGTGTTATTATTATACTTATAAAAGTTTTTCACGGCATATTGCCGTAATATAAACACATTAAATACATCCCGGGAAAAACAGGAGGAAAACATGGAAAGAGTATTAAAGTTTTTAAAAGAAGCAGACACATATTATCTGGCAACAGTTGAAGGCGACCAGCCACGCGTAAGACCGTTCGGCACAGCAGTAATGTTTGAAGGAAAGATTTATATCCAGACAGGCAAGAGCAAGAACGTTTCAAAGCAGCTTCACATCAATCCTAAATTCGAGATCTGCGCTTTCAAAGGCGGCGAATGGATAAGAATTGCCGGCACACTCGTTGAAGACGACAGAAGAGAAGCAAGACAGGCTGTACTCGATGATTATCCGCAGCTTCAGTCAATGTATTCTGCTGATGACGGTAACACAGAAGCATTCTACATTAAGGATGCAGTTGCGACTATCAGCTCATTTACAAAGGCTCCTGAGATCATTAAGTTCTGATAATAGTAAAGAATATAAAAAGATAGCATCGGAAAAATGTGTGTATGCATTTTCCCGATGCTTTTTTTGTCAGAAAAACAGCGGGTCAAAGCCCACCGTTTCTGTATATGAAGGGGAGATACCCTTATTTATTCATCTGATCAAAATACTGCAGCCAGAGCAGAGTCACACCGTCATAGGAATTCTCTTTAAGTATTTCGCCCTGAACTTCCCAGCCTGTGTCGGAAACTTCCTCAATGACTGTTTCAACCTTCGGCATTTCATCTATCGGGTGAGCATCAGCTTCATAGATCTCGGTTTTGATCTCGAATGATTCAGTGTATATCATATTCGCACGGCTGCTGATACGCGGGATATTGTTTATTTGTTCAGCAATTTTTTTTAAAGCACGAAAATACTCCTGAGTTCCGGGTTCATACGGGATCTTTACTTCACCGCTTTTAATCATTTCGTCGATAACGCTGTCCGCTTCAGTCAGATAATCATCGCAGATCCAGCTGTACATATCCCAGAATGCTGACAGACGCATGAACGGATCATTGCTTTCCGTAAGTGCAAGCTCGCTTAGAAAATTCGCTTCATTTTCTTTTTCATATCCTTTGTGATGGCAGTATTCATGTGCTTTCATGCAGTACGAGGTCATCGGGCCTGTGTACTTGTTTATTGTCGGTTCCATTGTAAACGGATAATTGAAACCGCCTATGTTCATTCTTTCAAGTATGTCCGAACAGAGTGCTGTTTTAACAGGAGGATAGTATCCTCCGAGTCTTGGGTATTTGTCGCTTATACCATGCATTGCCTCAGTGATAAGTATCCTTGCTTCCTCATCATCCGGAAAATCAACCGTTCCGTCAGGATTCGTCACGATTAATTCAGCAGCTGAATTTATCCCCTCAACCGAATAGCGGACGACATCCTGCAGTTCTTCAAAACTGTACGAAGTTTTAGTTTTCTCATTTCCTTCGCCCAGAACTGTTCCGCAGAATGGTATGTACCATGCAGGCATGTAAATAAATACGATGCAGACAAGAACCATGAGCAGGGTTTTAAAATAAACGGCACAGAATTTACGGTATCCTGATTTTTTTCTTTTAAAAACAAGAAGTATCAGAAACAGTATGCCGCAAATGAGTGAGACGGCACCGAGATACATTATTATCTCACCGACAGCAAAAGGCACCGGCCCTGTGATATGACTTATTCCGTCACACAGATACGGATACAGAGCATTGGTGTACCAGTCGCAGAACGGCGTAATGAATCCGGCCAGCGCCAGAAGACCGCTAAATAAGATAAAAGCTAAAACTGTTTTCCAGTAGACAGGTATTTTTCTCACAATATTACCCCCTCCCTTATTGATATTATATCAGTTTTACAGTCTCAAAGTCAATGTTTATTTTTAAGTGGAAAAAAATATTATACGTGGAATCAACACTTTGTATGGTTTTCGATAAATTAGATAGGCTTTTTTTGTCATCCTCTTGAAAAAAACCGGAAATTGAAGTATAATAAAAAAGATTAATTTTAAGGAAACACTGATCAAATCGGAAATACGGCTTCGCCGTATTTCCGGGTGGGGAGATTGCGGGGCTTCGCCCCGTGCCCCACGCTGATTTATGAATAAATCAGCGCTTTCCTAAGTTTAAGGGGTATAAAATGAAAAAAAGATTACTTGCTTCAGCGGCAGCTTTAATGTTTGTGTTTGCTTTCGGTTCTTTTGATACGTCTGTTTATGCAGAGGAGTTTGTAAATACGGAATCATCCGCAGGAGAAACAGGAACCGGATCTGATTCCGAGAGCGGAGAAGTACTTTTTAATTACAGAATCAAGGAAGACGGTACTGCTGAAATAACAGAGTGGCTTGCTGACAGCGAAAATATTGTTATTCCGGTAATGATCGGAGATGAAATGATATCATCCATCGGTGATTATGCATTTTACGGACTTGAAAAAGTAAGCATGGTGATGATCCCGCCTACTATAGAATCAATAGGCGAAGGGGCTTTTCTGTCATGTACTGCTCTTCATAGTTTTGTAGTTGCAGATACTGTAGAAAACATTGGTGACTGTGCATTTGGCTGCATTTATGATGAAGAGAATGAGACTATTGCAGTTGACAAGGATTATATAATTTACGGTTATGAAGAAACTCTTGCAAAGGAGTATGCACAGAAAACCGGTATCACATACCGCGATTACACTGAGCTTATGAGGTTTTCAGAATTTAACGGAAAAATGACTCTCAGTCAGGCTGATAAACGTCTTCATGCAGCAGAAATACCGGCTTATGTTGACGGAAAACCAGTAGTGAGGATCGGAGAGGGACTTGGCGGTTTTAAGGACTGTATTTATTTTGCAGAAGTTGTTATTCCGGATACTGTTGAGGAGATTGGAAGCTGTGCATTTCAGAATACAATGCTGTATGAGCCTGAAATTCCGGAAAGCGTTTCAAAGATAGGTTTCAGCGCTTTTGAAGACTGTATATGGCTTCAGAAGATCAACATACCGGAAAAGGTGACCTCTGTAGAAAATAGTACGTTTGCAGACTGCATAAGTCTTGAATCAATAGATCTTCATGACAAGATCGAAAGCATAGGAGATTATGCATTTCTGAACTGTGTGACCATGAAGTCATTAAGCATCCCTTCATCGGTTAAGAAAATCGGCGATTATGCATTTTCAGGGTGTACCGATCTTGAATCGATCATCGTTTCACCTGATAATAAATTCTATTATGCCTCTGACGGTGTGCTTTTTAAAGAAACACACTGGGCAGGCGGAAACGTGACGAAAGACCTTGTTTCATATCCTGCAGGACGAAAAGGCGATTCATATACTGTTCCGGAAGGTGTTCAGAAAATTTTGAAGGGTGCCTTCAGTTCGTGTAAGAATCTGAGATCTGTAACCGTTCAGAATGGTACTGAGCAGCTTGAAACATATGCATTCTGTGATTCAGACAGTCTGGAAAAGGTGACTCTTCCTTCATCGGTATGGATCATTGAAAGAAACTTTGATAACTGTCCGAATCTTACAGTTTATGCGGAGAAGACAGATAAAATTGAGGAGTATATTTCAAAACTCGGCGAGAAAGATTTTAAAAATTTTGTACTGACTGAAAAAAATGAAGAACCGGAGAAAAAAGACAAGGTGACAACAGGCGATATAAATGCTGACGGAAAGATAGACATAACTGACCTTTCACTGCTTTCGCTTTATCTTATCGGTGACAGGGAATTTACCGACATTCAGAAGCAGGCTGCAGATACTGATAAGAACGGAAAGACGGAGCTTCCTGATCTTGCGACATTCAGACAGTATCTTTCAAAGGCCATCGAGTCTTTCTGATTAAATAACATCACAGACAGCAATTTTTAATCAAAAAATTGACGTTATTTTTATTGCATATAAGTAAAAAAAATATTATAATGATATTGTATGCAGTTTTCTCAGACTTTTTTCAGGAGTTAAAATGAAGAATAAAGCCCGATGGTTTAATAACCTCAGTATAAAAAATAAAGTTCAGCGTATATTTGCTGTGTCAATGATCGTAATGATCATTCTGTGTACACTTTTTTTCGTGTCCATTACCAGAATCAAGCTTGCCCGTACTTTTGCAGACCGCAACGCTGAAAAGGTAAATGCAGTTCAGAAAAGCTTTTCAGCTGTAATTAATAACGTAAATAACATAAGCAGACTGATAATGGTCAATGATTCAGTTCTTACCTATCTCCGTGATGACAAGCATACACCGGGTCTGAAGAAGTTAAGCGATGACGCAGTCAGAGGCGAACTTTACAGAATACTCAATTCCTTTTCCGGACGATATACTGTTTTCATTCTGAAACAGTGTGAAGTTGCAGTGAACAATCCTGTAAGGACTGATTCCACAGAACAGGAAACACCTACTGAATACGAGACAAGGATATATTATGTAAATACTGCAATAGGAATCATGAAACCGGTTTCTGATGAGCTCTTCAGTGAGCGGTGGTACGGACGTGCTGCTATAAAGAACGGAGGAGCAATAGTTATTCCTGATAACAGAAATGCTTTCAGTTTCAATACTGATATCAGCACGGTTTCATTTACAAGAGTAATAAACGACATTGACACACAGAAACCGGTCGGTCTGCTTGTGATCAATATACCGGTAAGTGAACTTGCTGAAACATATGAGAATTTTGCCAGTGATGACTGCCTTATGGCATACTGCGATTCCGACGGGACAGTTATCAGCAGCAATGCGTCGAATAATGTTATAAGTGAACTTATCAGAAATAACCGCGGTATTACAGGACATGATTCTTTCCAGAGAATATCAGATGACAGAGTGATAAACGGCATCAGACTTACTGACACTGGCTTTTACATACTCTGTTCATCCAAAATATCTTTTTTTGACGATATTACACTGGAACTCATAGTTCAGATAATAGGAATGTTTCTTCTTATAGTAATTATGTTAAGCTTTATCAGCAGATACATCAACAAGTTTATTACCATTCCTGTCACAAAGCTTTCAGAAACAATGCTGCTTGCTGAAGAGAACGGTTCTCCTGTTCCGTTTCAGGATTACGCTGACAGAAACGATGAGATCGGTGCTCTGCAGCAGTGCTACAACGATATGGCTTCAAGAATTGACACTCTTCTTGAAGAGATAAAAGTGGAGGAAGAACAGCGGAGACACGCTGAAAGAGTTGCTGTTCAGGAGCAGATGAAGCCGCATTTTCTGTACAACACACTCGATACCATCAGCTGCATGGCGCTTCAGAACACTCGTGAGGAGGTCTACGATGCAGTCGAGGCTCTGGGAGTATTTTACCGCAAGTTCTTAAGCAAGGGAAGTGAAGCGATACCGGTCAGAGATGAGATCACGATCATTCAGAAATACATCAAGCTTCTTAAACTCAGAAATGACACGGAATTCAATGATGAGTACAACATTGAAGAAGGACTTGAAAATATGATGATCGCCAGGCTCATTCTTCAGCCTTTTGTTGAGAATTCAATTCAGCACGGTATAATACCGAAGGGTGAACCGGGCGTTATACGTATCAGTGTTTATTCCGAGAACAACAGAATGCATATCAAAGTTTACGATTCAGGTATAGGTATGGAGCAGTGGCAGATCGATGCTCTTCTTAAGGGAAATAATGAGAAGAGCTTTGGTTTTAAGAGTACTGTCAACCGAATAAAGAGCTTTTACAAGGGTAATGCATTTGTAACAATAAACAGTAATGTAGGGGAGTTCTGTGAGATAGATATCAATATTCCGTATCACAGATAAATGTAAATAACAAGGAGGTGACCGTTAATGTACAGGGTCATGATCGTAGATGATGAAAAGTCAAACCGCAGTCTGCTTAATATGACGATCGAATGGGAGCGCCTTGGACTTGAATTCTGCGGTGAGGCGCAGGGAAGTATCGAGGCAATCAACACAATTGATGTTTTTAAACCGGATATCATGTTTGTTGATATCAAAATGCCTTATATGGACGGCATAGAACTTTCGGAAAAGATCATGAAAGAACATCCGCATATGAAAATAATTGTTCTTACTGCCATGTTCGAATTTGAATATGCACGCAGATGCGTAGGTATTGGTGTAAGTGACTATCTTACCAAGCCTATTGTTAAGGAAGATGTTAACAAAACGCTTGAAAGGATCATCAAAGAGCTTGATGAAAACAGACCTGAACCTGAACCGGAGGACGACACACTGGACAGACTGACAGCATCCGGCAGCTCAATGAACAGGATCTGCGAATACATCAAGAAGAATTACAATAATTCCGAGCTCAATCTTACATATGCAGCCAATACCTTTAACTTCAATCCGAGCTATCTCAGCCGTCGTTTCAAGGAAGAGACCGGAATGAGTTTTATTGACTTTCTTACGAAGTGCCGTATGGAAAGAGCAATTGAACTTGCCGGGAAGCAGGTACAGATGTATCTGACGGCAAAGGAAGTAGGAATTCCTGATCCTAACTATTTCAGCAAGTGTTTTAAAAAATATACCGGTAAGTCCTATACGGAAGTTACAAAGGAACTGCACGGGTAATGATTGTTTTGATGAATTTAAAAAACTTATTTTACCGAAAACGGCATATACTGTGAACAAGCCCACAGTATATGCCGTTTTTTACTGATATCAGCCCCGTGCTATTTCGATAACAAATTTGTCATCGACGATCTTTAAACGGAGCGTTTTAACATATCGGTTGCAGAAGTTTTCCATTTCCTTTTTTGTTGCTGTCACCTTTGTTTCTGCATAGATTTTATAAGTGAGTTCAAGCGGATTTTCACCTAAAATGTCAGGAATACGTTTTTCAAGTGCAGTAAGAAGAACGGTACGCTTCAGTTCTTCAGTATTTGCACTGCAGAAATCATCTATCGCACAGTTGTAGATACTGTGCTCATCAAGTGCGTTTCTGATATCTGATCCGCACTTTTCATATTCATACATTACAAGGAAATGCGCGTCAGGGAGACTTTTAATAAGTCCCCAGAAATCAGAATCACTTGAAACAATTATGAATGAAGTAATTCCGTTACGGTAGAAGTCTGTAACTACACTTGCAGTCATACGCACATCAACAAGAGATTTTCTGTCCGTAACTCTTTCTATTTCAATATGTTCGACAGGAATGTGAATGAATTTTGAAATCCAGTCCCATGCTTCAGTAGTGTTGACATCATCATAAAGAGTGATTTTATCTATTTTAGCCAGTTCATCCTGATTAAGACCTTTGAGAACGCTGTAGAGTTTAAATGGATTTGAATTTTCACAGTCAACTGCTATGGCAGTTTTTATCGAACTGTCTATGAAATCATAAATACTATTTCTTGTTTCTTCGTCAGCATCCTTGTATTTTGTTTCGTCGTAAAAATAATCCTTGTGCTGGCTGTAAATAATTTTAAGAAATTTTTTGTCTGAATAAACAATGCTTCCGGCCTCCTCAGGCTTCCAGTGTATATACATCTGGAACGGGTAGTGCTCCAGATGTGCCATGTATTTATTGAATTCATTAACCATGACATCTTTTTTATTGTATTTCGGTATATAAAACAGATCGCGTATGTAATCCCAGTTCAGCCAGTCGTAAAACAGGCGTGAGCATTTGTCAATATTTTCGTTTATGAGTTTCGTGAAATCCATCATGTACTTTTCAGACCGGTGATTAGCCTGAATTATAGTAAATCCCCATTTTTCAAGCTGTTTTATATTGTCCTGATCGTACCATTCAAGTGAATTGAGATTTTTCAGATCGTACCGTATTGCAGTATCTGTTTTTTTGAAATGAAGAAGCAGTGCGGTTCGCAGTTTACAAAGATATCTTATTACTGTTGCATCCTTGTCGGCCTGCAGTTTTTCAATGAGCTCTCCGCATTCAGGATAGCTTGATTTAAGCGCTGTCATCCGGACACCAATCATGTAAGCTATAGTGGTGACCACATCTTTTGTCTCTACCGGCATATTCGTGACCTCCTTTGTAGTCAGTTTAGGAAACGCTGTTCTTTAAAAAGATCAGTGTTTCACGATAAAAAATATTATTATGATAAGCATGCTTAATGTACTGAATAAATCACAGCAATCACCTCCGTCGATGAATCAATTTTAAGGAAACGCTGATTTATTCATAAACCAGCGCGGGGTCCGGGGCGAAGCCCTGCAAATCCCACCTCCGTAAATCCGGCGAAGCCGGATTTACGGTTTAATCAAGTGTATTCTTAATTATATACTTAAATAAGGAGTTTTCAGTGAAATAAAGATGAAAAACAGGTGATAAAAAGAACCGGTCTGAAGGTGAACATCCGGTTCTTAAAACATTTATCGTTCAGTAAAAGCAGATGCTGTCAGATACCCTTGAATCTGATATCCTTGTATTTCTGAACCTTTGCAGCAACTTCCTCGCGCTTTTTAGGATCCATGAAAAAACCACCCTGTGTGTCAGCGATCTCGTCACAGTGAACGCCGCGTCCTTCTTCTGATGTACGGTCACGTTCAAGTCCGTTTGCAGCAATAACAAACTTCCACTTGCCATCCTCTGTCTTTACAAGGTCACCGCCGGCGCCGCATACAGCACATTCGATAGGGTACTGAAGGCCTCTCCACTGCGGTTCGCCGAGGCATAAGCAGTTGCTGTGACAGTTTGGGCACCAGCCGGCATCCGGTTCGCCGAGCCACTTGCGTTCTGCAGCAGGTGTGTTAAGTGATTTCATTATGTTGGCACCGATCTCTCTTGCTCTTGCAAGCTTTTCTTCATGGAGAAGTACCTGTGCAGGAGCCGGAACCATTGTAGCAGTAAACATATCAACGATCTTAAAGCTGTTTGAGAATGTTGAGGCCTGCATACATTCAAGTGTCATGCTCTGCCATGAACGGGATGAACCGCCGACTGCGATGAGAGCACCTACACGGTCACGGTGACTGATAGCTCCGATCTTTGTAAGGAAAGCTGTTTCATAAGCAAGGTTTCTGTGCATGAATTTAAGGTACTCTGATGATGGCATAAGTGCAAATGTTGGTGCAGCAAATATTACAGCATCCTGTTCGAGCAGCACTTCCATGATCTTCTTTTTGTCGTCCTTCTGGTCAAGTGAACATCCTGTGTGCTTTCCCATTGACATACCCATTGTACATGCAGTACATCCGGTACAGTCAAGAAGATTGTAGTCCTTGAGGTTGATCATTGTGACCTCGGCACCCTGTTCCTGACAGACTAAAAGTGCTTCCTTGATAAGTATATCACAGTTACTGTCCTTTCGTCCTGCTGAAACGCCCATTACTTTAAAAGCCATTTTTTTATTCTCCTTTTGTTTTCTTTACATAAAATACTCATTAGAAAAATGAATAGTTTTAAACGTTCATAATAATTATAGTACAGGAATTGACCCTTTGTCAACCTGTTTCTTGCTGTATGCAGGAGGTGTCAGGGAAACGCTGATTAAAAGGAACTACTTAAATTCAGATTAAATCTGAATTTACAAGGTTAATTATAATCACCAAACAGAACGGTATTAAAGCAATGCGGATTATGCGTTTGTTAGAAAATACTGTGTTTGCTTTACTTTTGCCCTGACCTGATATTATAATATAATCAGTGTAAAGTAAACTGGGATGCGGGGAACAGTGATTTCATATTATTTTGTTTTCGGAAAGGATCGTTTGGCAATGAGAAAAAATAAATCGTTTACATCAGCTGTGCTGGCAGGCGTAGCAGCACTTTCCTTTTTAGCAAATTACGGCGGTTTAATGACTGTCAGTACAGTTAAAGCAGGACAGCAGCTCGGACAGCTTGATTTTGATGACGGAATAGGGCTCCCGTGGCATATCTGTGAGTCAGAAACCGGTAAGATGGAGTTTGAGGTAAAGGACGGAAAGTATCAGATCACAATTGTGAACCCGGGCGGAGCTTCAAACGGCGGTGAGGACAGATGGGACTGTCAGTTCAGACACAGAGGACTCAGGATAGTTGCCGGTCATCAGTACGAGATCTCCTATGAGATCACTGCGTCAAAAGCGGGACAGTACTATACCAAGATAGGTAATCTTGAAGGCAACGTCGAACTCTGGCACAGTAACACCAATGAAGGCGATTTCGGTGCGAACTGGGGCATGATCCAGCTTCCTGCAAACCAGACAAAGAAAGTGACAATGACATTTACAACGAACCAGAGCCTTGATGTTGCTGAATGGGCTTTCCATTTAGGCGGTGACGGTCAGTACACCCAGGGCGGATGTTTCCCTGCAGGAACAGTCATCACGTTCGATAACATGTCACTCATTGATAAGACAAGTGATGAGAATGACTATAAATACGAAGACAACTGGGAGAGGGCATCGGTTCTTGTAAACCAGCTCGGCTATTTCCCAAAGGGCGAAAAGAAGGCGACACTTCTTTCTGATTCATCAAAGGCAGTAAACTTCGAGGTTTTTGACAGCAATGACAAGAGTGTTTTCAAAGGCAAGTCTGAACCGATGGGCCACGACGATGATTCAAACGACGATGTTCATATTCTTGATTTCTCGAAGCTTGAAGATGAAGGCGACGGCTTCTACATAGTCGCAGACGGTGAGGAGAGTCATGAGTTTTCCATTAAGGATAATCTGTACTCGAATATGCTGTATGACTCACTTAATTATTTTTATCAGAACAGAAGCGGTGTTCCGATCGAAAGTGAATACATTTCCTCAGGCGATGCATCAGCTCTTGCACGAGCTGCCGGACATAATCCTGACAACTGCGTAACTGACCAGTGCTGGGGTTATTCCGACAACTATTCACTTGATGTTACAGGCGGCTGGTACGATGCGGGTGACCACGGAAAATACGTTGTAAACGGTGGCATTTCACTCTGGACGATGCAGAATCAGTATGAGCGTTCACTTTATGTGAAAGGCGTTAATCAGGATCTTTACGGAGACGGTGCTCTGAATATTCCTGAAAGCGGAAACGGCGTTCCTGACCTTCTTGACGAAGCAAGAGTTGAGCTTGAGTGGATGATGAAGATGATGGTTCCTGAAGGAAAAAAATATGCGGGAATGGTTCATCATAAAATTCACGATGAAAAGTGGACAGGTCTTGCAACTGCTCCGGCAGATGACGACAAACAGCGTATAATCAAGCCTCCGACGACTGCCGCTACTCTTAATTTTGCAGCATGCGCGGCGCAGGGTTACAGACTGTGGAAGGACTTTGATAAAAAATTTGCTGAAGAGTGTCTTGAAAAGGCAAAGACTGCTTATGAGGCAGCGAAGAAGAATCCGTCCATGTTTGCGCCTCTTGACGAATCCACTGGCGGCGGTGCATATGGTGACGACTGCGTTGACGATGAATTCTACTGGGCAGCCTCCGAGCTTTATCTTGCTACAGGTGACAAGGCTTATTACAAGGATCTCACAGATTCAGACTTTGCCTTCAGCATCGACACTGAACTCAACGGCGGCGAGGACAACGGAATTGCGGGAAGTTTTGACTGGGGCAACGTTGCGGCTCTCGGAACAATGTCTCTTGCAACTGTTAAGGACGGCATTTCAGACAAGGAAATTAAGAAGATAACAAAGAGTTTTGAGGAAGCTTCAGAATACTTCATTGATATTGAGAACAACCAAGGTTACGGTGTTCCGATCAAGTCATCTGAAGTTGCAGCAGGAAACGGCAAAACTGTAAATGGCTATCCGTGGGGATCAAACTCATTTATCATAAATACATCAATGATCATGGCTTATGCTTATGATCTGACAGGTAATTCCGAATATCTTGACGGAGCCAAGACAGCTCTTGACTATATTATGGGACGTAATCCGCTTGATAACTGCTATGTTACAGGATACGGCGAACACAGCACGAAGAATCCTCATCACCGCTGGTGGTCACATCAGATAGACGAAGCATTCCCGTCAGCTCCTGACGGAGTTCTGGCCGGCGGACCTAACTCCGGACTTCAGGATCCGTGGGTAAAAGGACTTGGCTATGAATCAGGAGAACTTGCTCCTCAGCTCTGTTATGTTGATCACATTGAAGCATGGAGCACTAACGAATGTACAATTAACTGGAACGCTCCTCTTGCATGGATGACAGGCTTTCTTACTGACGAACCGATAAGAGAGGTAAAAGCCCTGAAATACGACGATTCAGAAGATTCTGAAGATGCGGCAGAAGAGAAGCCTGCAGTTACAAAAAAGGCATCGGAAAAGAAAACTGACACTGCAGATGATGACGATGACAGTTCATCAAAGAGATCTGACAGGTCTGATAACGATGATGACGAAAAGGAACTTAAAGACAGCATAATTGACCTTGGTAAAAAGATCTGTATGTATGTCGGTGCCGGTGTAATAGGTCTTCTTGTTGCAATAGGTCTGATAAACGGTATTATTACAGTTATAAAAGGTGCTGTAAGAAAGGCTAAAAATAAGAAGAACAAATCCGGTGACGACCAGTAAACAAAAATACAATTTTCATTATTAGGCAGACGCGGAGCATTTTTGCGTCTGCTTTTTTTGTATGCCTCCGATTAATTTGCGCGATAATATATTAATTTTGCATGATATATCATTGAAAAGAGTTTAATGATAGAGTATAATGAAATCATCAACAAGGACTATATTCAAATCAGGCGAAAAATTATTTGGTTTTTACAAAAAAATCATTAAGAGGTTGAATGCATAAAATACTATCGCTTAAGCCTGACGTTAGATTTTATGTACAGTTTTACGGAGGTTTTTAAATGAACAAAATCGCGATCAAAGCAGCAGCAGTCTGCCTTTCACTTTCAATGTGTTCAGCAGCTATGCTCCCTACAGTTTCAGATGTTTTTGAAACTTCAAACAGCTCAGTAGTTTACGCAGCTGAATCAAAAGTAGGACAGAACCTTATCAAGAACTCAGAATGTGACACTACTAACAAGTTCGGTCTTTATCTTGCAGGCGGTGCAGCTGCCAAGCTTTCTGCCAAGGATGGTGCACTCGACGTAAGCATCAGCGACGTAGGTAAGCTCAACTACGGCGTACAGCTCAACTACCCGATCATCCCACTTTACGAGAACGGTGTTTATAAGCTCAGCTTTGATATCAAGAGTGACGTTGAAAGATATACAGAAGCTATGATCCAGATGGACGGCGGCGATTACCGTTCATATGTATGGACTGACTGCAACGTTACAACAGAATGGCAGACAGTAGAAAAGAAGTTCACTATGAAGGAAGCTTCTGATATAGCTGGTAAGCTCTGCTTCAACATGGGTAACCAGGAAAAGGATGCCGGCAAGGATCTCGGCGAGCATCACTTCTACGTAGATAACGTAAAGGTTGAAGTTGTTGATGACAGCAACGTTGACTATTCTACTTTTGAAGTTAAAGAAGAAACTATTCTCACAAACCAGCTCGGATATCTTCCGAACGCTAACAAGATCGCTGTTCTTCGCGGTGAAAAGGCTGCTGATAAGTTCTCAGTAGTTAATACTGAAACAAACAAGGAAGTATTCACAGGCGATATTTCAGCTCCTATTACAAACAAGTCTGCAGATGAAACTGACTATCATGCAGATTTCTCAAAGGTTACTGATCCTGGTAAGTACATTATCAAGTGGGGCGAAAATGAATCATTTCCTTTTGAAATAAAGGAAGATGTTTATGACAAGGTCCTCACAGAATCAGTTTACTGGCTCTATACACAGAGATGCGGTGTTGAAGTAGACAGCCCTGTTGTTAAGCACAAGGCATGCCACGATACTACTGCAACTGTTTACAAGACAGACAAGAAGATGGACGTTGACGGTGGCTGGCATGATGCCGGTGACTACGGCAGATACGTAGTTCCTGGTGCAAAGACTGTTGCAGACCTCTTTATCGCATACAACGCAAACAAGGATCTCTTCGGAGACAAGACAGGCATTCCGGAAAGCGGAAACGGCGTAGCTGACATCCTCGATGAAGCACGTTTCGAACTCGAATGGATGCTCAAGATGCAGGACAGTGAATCAGGCGGTGTTTACCACAAGGTATCATGCGAAGGATTCCCTGGATTTGTAATGCCTGAAAAGGAAACAGACCCTCTTGTAATTGCTCCTATCTCAACAACAGCAACAGCTGACTTCTGTGCATCAATGGCTATGTCTTATACAAACTTCAAGGACATTGACAAGGATTTCGCTGAAAAGTGCCTTGCAGCTGCTAAGAAAGCATGGGGTTATCTTGAAAAGAACCCTGACTTCCAGTGGGTAAACGTAAGCAAGGACATCACAACAGGTGACTACGGCGACAAGAAGGACAAGGACGAAAGATACTGGGCTGCAGTTGAAATGTACAATGCTACAGGCGACAAGACATATGAGGAAGCTATTAAGTCTGTAGGCGTTCAGACAGGTCTTGGCTGGGCTGACATGGGTACTTACGGCTCATTTACATACCTTTCAATGGATGCTTCAAAGCAGGATGCTGATCTTAAGGCTAAGGTAGAAGCTGCTGTTCTCAAGGAAGCTTCTTCAGCACTTGAAGATGCAAAGTCAAACCCATACGGCGAAGCTCTCGGCAAGTACTTCTGGGGATGCAACATGGATGCGGCTAACATGGGTATCCTCTTCTCAGTAGCTGATAAGATCGATTCAGCAAAGGGCTACAAGGCAGCAGCTGCTGAACAGATCAACTATCTCCTTGGTAAGAACCCGCTCGGTACAAGCTTTGTAACAGGATTCGGTACAAAAGCTTCTTCACATCCGCACCACAGACCATCTATCGCTCTTGAAAAGTGCGTTCCAGGTATGGTAGTCGGCGGTCCTAACTCAGGTCTTGAAGATAACAAGGCTCTTGCATTCCTCGAAGGTGTTGCTCCAGCCAAGTGCTATATCGATGACGCAGACAGCTACTCAACAAACGAAGTAACTATCTACTGGAACTCACCATTCACAACACTTCTTTCATATGTTCTTACAGACAGTTCTGCTGTTTCAGCTGATCCTACAGTTCAGCCAACAGAAGAACCAACTGAAAAGCCAACAGAACAGCCAACAGAGCAGCCTACAGACAAGCCAACAGCTGATCCGACAGCTACAACAGCTCCGAAGGTAACAAAGGGTGATCTTGATAATAACGGTGTAGTTGATATTACAGACGTATCATTACTTTCACTCTATCTTATCGGCGACAAGAAGCTCGACGATGCAGCATTAAAGGCAGCAGACGTTGACAGCGACGGAGAAGTTCGTCTTACAGACGCAGCAAGAATGCTCCAGTTCCTTTCAAAGAACATCACTTCATTTGACTGATAACTGACGTATTTGAATAATAAAATTACAGTGACCGGAAGGCTCAGGCTTTCCGGTCACTTTTTTGCTTAACAGCGAATTTTATTGTGATGAGCTGAAACTGCGGTTTGTTAATTTATTCCTTTATATCTTTACTTTAATGTTTTTTTGAAGTATAATATATATAATTGTTTTGAATGAGAGGAGATAACTATGCTTTATATTATGAGACACGGAAGAACTGACTGGAATGATATGCATAAGCTTCAGGGCAGGACAGATATTCCGCTTAACAGCTCCGGAAGGGAAATGGCAGAGAAAGCACGCGTGGAGTATAAGGATGTTCCGCTTGACATTTGCTTCTGTTCGCCTCTTGTCCGTGCAAAGGAAACTGCTGAAATCGTGCTTAAAGGAAGAAATATACCGATAATTACTGATGACCGTCTTAAAGAAATGTGTTTCGGTGAATTTGAAGGAGTCGAGAATTATTTTTCTGATCCTTCGCTTCCTGTAAATGTTATTTTTAAGCATCCTGAAGAGTACAGGGAATCTGTCGGAGGCGCTGAAACTTTTGAAGAGCTCTTTTCAAGAACAGGCGAATTTCTTGATGAAGTGATAAAACCTCTTATGGAACAGAAAAAGAATGTTCTTATTGTAGGACATGGAGCGATGAACCTCAGTATAATCGGCAGGATAAATGGTCTTCCGATAAAGGATTTCTGGACTCCGGGAATCGAAAACTGTAAAATGATAAAGCTTAATGAAACATGGAAGTGAAAGGCTATGATACATTACTATTACGGTGACGGAAAAGGTAAAACTTCTTCTGCAAACGGGGCGCTTCTGCGTGCTGCAGGTAGCGGAATGAAATGTGCACTTGTTCAGTTTTTCAAGAACGGAACGAGCAGTGAGATCGAAATTTTGAAGAAAACCGGCGCAGATGTGTATTTCTGTGATTTTCAGAATATGCGTTTCTTCAGTAAGATGGACGCTGAGGAACGTGCCGCTGTTATCAGTTCGCATAATGAAAATCTGAAAAAAGTTCTGGCCTCAGATTATGATTTTATTGTACTTGATGAATTCGGTGACGCAGTCCTTAATAATGCTGTCGATGCCAGTCTTACTGATAAGATACTTTCACTTTCCGGCTCTGAGATCATTATTACCGGTCATACTCCCTGTGACAGGATACTCGGAGTGGCCGACTATATAACAGAGTTTAAATGTATCGCCCATCCGTATCAGAAGGGGATAAAAGCCCGGAAAGGTATTGAATTTTGAACAGTTTCATTTACCGCGGAACGAAGAAACTGCGCTGCGGTTATACGACCGGTTCATGTGCTGCAGGAGCTGCAAAAGCGGCAGCTGAAATGCTTATTTCAGGAAAGTCTGTAAGTCAGACCGGACTCATGACACCTGCGGGGATATCACTTATACTTGATGTTCTTAATGCAGAAATAACACCGGATCATGCTTCATGCTGTATCCGTAAGGACAGCGGTGATGATCCCGATATAACAAACGGTATCAGTATTTACGCCAAAGTCAGAAAAATACCTGAAGGCATCGTCATAACAGGAGGCGAGGGCATTGGAAAAGTTACAAAACCCGGACTGGATCAGCCTCCGGGTGAGTATGCAATAAACAGCACACCGCGTCGGATGATAAAGGAAGCGCTTGAAGAAATCTCAGAAAAATCCGGGTATTCCGGCGGATTTCACGTTACTGTATATGCTCCGGAAGGAACCGAAACTGCTAAAAAGACCTATAATCCGCGAATGGGAATAACCGGAGGTATTTCGGTTATAGGAACGACTGGAATTGTCGAACCCATGAGCAGTACAGCTGTCATCGATACTATACGTGCTGAGGCGAATATTCACAGAATGTCCGGCGAGGATGATCTTCTGCTTACTGTCGGAAACTACAGTGATACTTTTATGCAGAACCATCTGCCTGAGCTTGCAGGAAAAGCCGTTATGTGCAGTAACTTTATCGGCGATGCTCTTGATATCGGTGTAACGCTTGGCTTTAAAAGCATCCTGCTTGTCGGACACATAGGCAAGCTTGTCAAGCTCGGTTCCGGCATCATGAACACTCATTCATCCTATGCGGACGGAAGAATGGAAACCTTCATCGCCTGCGGTGCTCTTGCCGGTGTTTCAAGAGATTTTCTTGTTTTACTTCCCGAATGCATTACTGCCGATGCTGCACTTGATATACTGGAAAAAGATCCTGCATACATGGATTGTCTTAATATACTCACAGATCGTATTGAAAACTATATGAGCCTTCGTGTAAAAGATCAGGTCAGAACAGCTGCCGTTATCTTTTCTGATAAACATGATCTGATACTGAAAACATCGATTGCGGATGAGATCATTAATGAAATGCAGACTTAAACTTCGAATCAGCAGAAACCGCGGAAAACCTGATACCGACGGAGCTGCTATCTGATTGTTCTGTTTGTAAGGGGGAAGAAAAATGATAAACTTTGTCGGAGCAGGATGCGGAGCACCTGATCTTATTACCGTTCGTGGTATGCGGCTGATAGAAAAGGCTGACGTTATCATTTATGCTGGTTCACTTGTTAATCCGGAACTGCTTGAATATGCACCGGAACACTGTGAAATACACAACAGCGCTGTTATGACCCTTGACGAAGTAATAAGAGTCATGGAACGTGCGGAAGCTGAAAATAAAATGACTGTTCGCCTTCATACCGGAGATCCTTCCGTGTTCGGGGCAATACGTGAACAGATGGACAGACTGGATACTCTGGGTATCTCATATGAAGTGTGTCCGGGTGTAAGTTCATTCTGCGGAGCGGCCGCCGCACTGAATGCTGAATATACTCTGCCGGATGTTTCTCAGACAGTGATACTTACCCGAATGGCAGGACGTACACCTGTTCCGGAACGAGAACAGATACGTTCCCTTGCAGCGCATAATGCTACTATGGTAATTTTCCTGAGTGCCGGAATGACCGGAAAACTGTCGGAAGAACTTATCGCAGGCGGATATGAACCGGATACACCAGCTGCCATTGTGTACAAGGCCAGCTGGCCTGATGAAAAGGTCTGCCGCTGCACTGTCGGCACACTTGAAGAAACAGCAAAGGCAAACTGCATCAGTAAAACTGCTCTTATTACAGTGGGAAATTTCCTTGGCGATTATTATTCACTTTCAAAACTCTATGATCCTGCGTTTGAGACTGAGTTCAGGAAAGCCAGTGAACACTGATTCCGGAAAGGTGAAGTGATGAAAAAGACAGCAGTAATATCCCTTACAGAACGCGGACGGGCACTGTCTGCGTTTATAAAACAAACGATGGAATGTTATGATGTTACACGTTTCTGTTTTCGCCGGCATACTGATGACGATGCAGTTTCGTTTGATAATATGGCTTTTCTTACCGGTGAGCTTTTTAAAGATTTTGACGCACTTGTTTTTGTCTGTGCAGCCGGGATAGCTTTTCGGATGTGCGCTCCGTATCTTGTTTCCAAGCAGACCGATCCGGCAGTCATAGTTATCGGTGAACAGGGAACACATGTTATTCCCGTTCTTTCCGGACATATTGGCGGAGCCAATGCTTTTGCGGAACTTATAGCAGAAAAAATCGGTGCGGAAGCAGTGATCACAACCGCAACGGATACAGGCGGACGATTTTCACCGGACAGCTTCGCAGTCGCAAACGATCTTCTCATAACTGATTTTAATGCTGCAAAAAAGATCGCTGCAGCCGTTCTCGAAGGAAAGAAAATCGGCTTTAAGTGCGATTTTCCGTTTGATTTGCTGCCAGATGATCTTGTGGCCTCAGATGATACAGAATACGGAATTATTGTCGGTGACTTTTCTGTTCCTTCTCCTTACAGCACCACTCTTTATCTTCCTCCGAAAAATATCGTTGTCGGTATCGGATGCAAAAAAGGAACACCGGCAGAAAGCATTTCTGAATCAGTAAGGAAGGCATTTTCGGAGAACGGAATTTCTTCAGAAAGAATATGCCAAGCGGCAAGCATTTATCTTAAAGCAGATGAGGCCGGACTGCTTGAATACTGTCATAAGACCGGTATTTCACTTGTGACATATTCTTCAGAAGAACTTATGAAGGCTGAAGGCGACTTTACAAAATCGGAATTTGTACGCAGTATTACCGGTGTAGATAATGTATGTGAAAGAAGCGCTGTACTTTTCAGCGGAGGAAAACTTGTAATACGGAAGACGGCTCTCGGAGGTGTAACTGTTGCTGCTGCAGAGACGCCGGTAAAAATTGATTTTCAGAAGAAGGTGATATGATGCTTTATGTTGTAGGATTTGGCAGCGGAGCCGGTGAATGCATGACCGGTGCCGCAGAGAAAGCGCTGAAGGAATGCAGTGTTATAATCGGATACACGACCTATACGGAACTGGTAAAACCATTTTTCCCTGACAAGGAGTATCTGGATACCGGAATGAGGCAGGAGGTCGAACGTGTTCGCCTTGCTCTTGAAAGGTCACTTACAGACAAGGTCGCTCTTGTGTGCAGCGGTGATCCTGAACTTTACGGAATGGCAGCGCTTTGCTATGAGTATCTTGATGAGTTTCCGGAAGCGGAAATAAAAGTCGTTCCCGGTGTAACGGCGGCGTTCAGCGGAGGTGCCGTTCTCGGTTCGCCTCTTACTCATGACACTGCAATAATCAGTCTGTCCGATCTTCTTACACCAATGGAAAAGATAGAGCGAAGACTACGTTGTGCGGCTGAAGGTGATTTCGTCATCGTTCTCTACAATCCCTCTTCAAGAAAACGTGCTGATTATCTTCAGAAAGCATGTGACATCATTCTGAAATACCGTGATCCGGAGACGGTCTGCGGATACGTGAAGAATATCGGAAGAGACGGCGAGGAGAGTCATATCTGTACCCTCACTGAACTGCGTGATGAATCAGTAGATATGTTTACGACGGTCTATATCGGTAATTCCGAAACAAGGGTAATAGCAGGCAAGATGATCACTCCCCGCGGTTACAGGCGAGATTAAGGAAACGCTGATTTATTTATAAATCAGCGTAGGGAAACGGGGCGAAGCCCCGTAAATTTTCTCTCTTTTGAAATCCGGCGAAGCCGGATTTCAGCTTTGATTTTTTTTATAAAGGAGATTTGATGTGAAAAAGGTATATCTTATAGGAACAGGTACAAACGGAACAGGTTCACTTACTGCCGATGCGGCAAAAGCGATTGAAGATTCAGAGCTTATATTAGGTGCAACAAGAATGCTCGAACCTTACGGTGACAGCGGAAAAGAACTTGTAAACGAATATAACCCGGAAAGGACAGCAGATGCAATAAGAAACAGTAAGGCTCAGACTGCATCAGTTCTTTTTTCCGGTGATACAGGATTTTTCAGCGGTGCGAAGAAACTTCTTCCGCTTCTTGATGATATGGAGACAGTTGTTCTGCCCGGTGTATCATCTTTCGCGGCATTCTGTGCAAAATGCGGTTTTTCCTATGAGAATATGAAGTTTATATCCCTCCACGGAAACGATGCAAACATAGCTCTTGAAGTGCATATGAACAGGTACTGTTTCTTCCTTCTTGACAATAACAATACTGTATCTTCAGTTTGTCTGCGACTGCTCAAATACGGCGACGGATTTCCTAAATTACGCGTTTATGCCGGATCTGAACTTGGTTATGAAAATGAAAAGATCGTTTCAGGAAGTATACCTGACCTTATCGGATACAGGAGTGAACCGCTTACCGTAATGATCACTGACAATCCGGATTATCTGAAATACATTCCTTCAGCCATTCCGGATGACAGATTTATACGCAATAAAATACCTATGACAAAGGCTGAAGTGCGCAGCTGTGCGGTCGCATCTCTTAATATCCCGCACGACGGTATATGCTGGGATATCGGATGCGGTACAGGTTCAGTTTCTGTGGAAATGGCTTACCGCTGTCCGCAGGGAACGGTATATTCATTCGATAAAAACGAAGATGCGATAGTGCTGACCTGGGACAATACACGAAGATTTTTCTGTGACAATGTTAAGGTGCTTTTTGGAAACTGTCCGGAGTGTCTTGAAGAAAAGCCTGTACCGGATGCGGTGTTTATAGGTGGTTCTACAGGTAAATTATCTGATATAGTTTCACTGGTCTACAGAAAAAATGATAAAGCAAATATTACAGCGACAGCAGTTTCCGTCGAAACACTTGCCGAAGCGACAGATGCTTTCAGAAAGGTCGGACGCGAGTGCAGTATTACTCAGATGGCCGTAACAAGAATGAAGAAAGTCGGCAGCTACACAATGCCGGATGTTATGAATCCGGTATGGATCATTTCCGGAGGAAAGAAATGCAGCGAGTGATGATCGCCGGTACCGGAAGCGGATGCGGCAAGACGACCGTTACCTGTGCGATCCTGTCGGCGCTTGCGCATAAAAACATAAAAGCATCGGCCTTCAAGTGCGGTCCGGATTATATTGATCCGATGTTCTACCGTGAGATACTTCACACTCCTTCACGTAATCTCGACAGTTTTTTCTGCGGCCGTGACATGCTTCTTCAGCTTTTAGATGAAGGGAGCACAGAAAGCGATATTTCTGTTATCGAAGGAGTAATGGGATTTTACGACGGCGATGAAGGCTCGGCTTATCGTGTTTCTGAGATAACGGAAACGCCGGTAATTCTGGTACTTAACTGCCGCGGAATGAAGGAATCCATCGGTGCGGTCATGCAGGGATTTCTTCAGTATAATACGCCTAACCGGATAGCCGGATTTATTTTTAATAATCTTCCGGAAAGACTTGTTCCGTTTGCTAAGGAACTGTGTGACAGATTTCATACTGAGTATTTCGGCTTTCTTCCGGCACATAAGTACATACTGGAAAGCCGTCATCTCGGACTGGTAACTGCTGCTGAGATCGAGGATATCGAAGAAAAAATGGATGCTCTCGGTAAGCTTGCAGAAGAGCATTTTCTTATTGATAAAATAACGAGTCTTATGTGTAATCCTCTGCCGGAATACCGGAAATTTGAGGTTTCACCGTGCGGCGAGGGAACAGCTATAGCCGTTTCACGCGACAGGGCATTCTGTTTTCTGTACGATGAGAATATTGAAGTTCTGAAAAAGCTCGGTTGTACTGTCCGTTTCTTTTCTCCTCTTGAAGATGAGCACCTTCCGGAGGCAGACGGACTCATTTTCTGCGGAGGTTATCCGGAACTCTATGCCGAAAAACTGGCGGATAACAGGACGATGCTCGATGATATCCGGAATGCAGTACTATCCGGTATGCCGGTGATCGCTGAATGCGGCGGTTTTATGTATCTGCACGAGCATCTTCTGACTGATGACGGAAAAAAGATCCCGCTTGCCGGAGTGATCAAAGGTGAAGTGTTTCCGGAAAAGCGTCTTAAACGATTCGGATACATTACCATGAAAGCAAATTCCGACAGCCTGATTGCCGGAGCCGGAACAGAGATAAAAGCGCACGAATTTCACTACTGGGAAAGTACTGATCCGGGTTCGTCATTTACTGCAGTCAAACCCGACGGCCGTTCATGGGAATGCTGCCACACGACAGCCAATATGTACGCCGGTTTCCCGCATCTGTATTTCCCATCGGATATAAGTGTGGCGGAGCGGTTTGTAAGGGCGTGTAATAGTGGTGCCTGCGGCACAATTGAAAAACCAGCAGCACGTTGAGTGCAGCTGGTTTGCGGAACACCTTAGTAGAATAATGAAAATGGCGAAGATTAAATATTGTTGGAATATAAGGAGAACGTTATGATTTTTATACCTGAAATACCGAACAACAGTTTAAAAGACGAACTTGAAGAAATAGTTTTTCTTGCAAAAACCGCAGTGAATTCAGAAGCTTATGAAGAAGAACTATTAACTTTTAAATTTAATAAACCAGCAACTGAAGATGAACTTGCAGCGTTTGAAAAAGAATTGAATGTTGAATTTGATGAAGAATACAAAGATTTTTTAAGGTTTTCAAACGGAGCAATACTATGTTTTAATGCTGCTGAATTTTATAATATGGATACTGTTATTTCCCTGGCGAAGCAGGAAAAAGAAGAGGGCTTTCCGGATGACTATATTATTATCGGTGAGGTTATTGGTGACGGAGAAGTAGTATGTTTTTCAAAATCAAAGAGAAATTATATTTCATATTTTGGAGGCAGAGAAACAGATTATAAAAATTTACCGGAATTTTTAGATGCAGCTATTAAAAGTATAAAAGGTTCATTATATGACTATATTGATATTGATTAATATTTGAAAACAGGTGCTATTAACGGTACGCCGAAGGCGTACCACTGAAATGGTGGTGCCTGCGGCACAATTGAAAAATCAGTCGTACATAGCGTGCGACTGATTTGCTGAACATCTTTAAGGATTTATGAAGGAGAAAAACATTGGGAAATTTCTATACATGTACGCAGATATTAAATGCTCAACCGTTAAGCAAAGAAGATTTTCTGAAAAAATTCTGTGAAGCAATGAAGCGTGAGGGATATGCAGTCTGCGAAGATGGCGAAGGAGAGATGGAATATTCATTTTCATTCGCTGATGCAAAAGGATGCAGATGGGCTACTTTATACTCGGAAAGTTATGAAGAGGGAAATCAGACAGCAAATGCTGATACAGCCCGTATTGCCGGAATGCTCGGAACATTTTGCATAAATACAACAGTTATAGACAGCGACTGTGCTATACTTGAACTTTATGACAAAAGCGGCAGTAAGGTCGATAATCTGATCATGGGAAGAGCAGAAGATTATTTCGGTGAAAATATACCGGAACCAGAAAGAAACGCATGGGAACCGCTTCTGAATAATGGAGTGAGCTGGGAACGGTTTATTGAAATTGTTCATGGTGATTATGTTTTTGTTGAGGAAGGTTTGAGCAAGTTATCTGAAATAATAGGAACATATGATTTAATATTTGATGAGATATCTTCGTCAGAAAATTTACTTGCGTTTAAAAAAGAAGTGCAAAAGGAAAAGAAGCTAACAGTCAATGCTGCATTTAAGCAGATATTTGGCGAGATGTTGATACCTATGGGTTTTGTTAAAGCCAAAACTAAGATACCTTACTTCATGAGAGTTGTCAGCGATGAGATCATTCATATTGTTGGTATTAGAAGCCACAGCACGGAAGTTTCAATTGTAAGCGGAGTTGTTACGGTATATCGTAAAGATATCAATTTCAACAGCAATCAGCCATATGACAGCAGCTGGCTGAAACCAATATCAGAATTCTACAAATATCATCACAGATATGATTCTGACCGGAAACAGGAATTAAGCATGATGTGGTTCAGTTATCAGAAAAGTGATTCTGGTTCTCTGATAAGTGCATTACAGCAGGCATCAGAGAAAATGAACGAGTGGGTTTTGCCTGTACTGGACAAGATACAATCTACTGATGATATGATTGGATATATGTTTTCGATGGGTGGATATGTCTATCCTGCGCTGTCTGAAAGATCAAATCCAGAAGATGGATATCCGTGTAGCGACGGTGCGCTGATGTTTACTTTAGATGATCCGTATCTATTTCCGGAACGTGAAAAAGAATTTTGGCTCCAGTGTGCTTTATATGAGTGGAAGCATCATGTAAACGATCGTACAGAAGAACAGTATAAAGCCGCTTGTGAGCGTATCTGTAATCAGTATGAAAAGAATAAGGCACTTCTTTCACATATGCTTGAGAAGCCTGATGATTTTGAAAAGTGTCTTGATGAAATTAGTAGGAGAAGGACAAGAAATACAGAAATTCTTGAGTCATACGGTTTGAAAATATAGGAATTTTTGTGATAATAGCACGCCGAAGGCGTACCGTTGAAAATGTGGTGCCTGCGGCACAATTGAAAAACCAGCCGCACAAGTGCAGCTGGTTTTAGAAACATCATAAGTGAGAAGATATGAACAACGTAGTTATGAAAGGGTAATATGAAATGTTTATAGGAGAAGGGCCAAAGACATTAGAGGAATGCTTTGAAAGACTGAAAAAAGGATGTCAGAGACTTAGCGATGAATGCGGATATTCAGACGATTATTCTTTTTTCAACGAACCGGCAACTGAAGATGAAATAAAAAGATATGAGGAAAGGCATAATATAGTTTTGCCGGAAGACTATAAAAAGTTTTTAAGGTTTTCTAATGGCGCTGAGATAATGGGGACTTCGATGACAATATATGGATTGAACTATTGCGGAATCAGTGATGAAATGGTTCCGGAATATTATTGTGTTATTGGAGAGCAGATTGGTGATGGTGAAAGAATAGCATTTGATCCTGAAACTAAAGAGATATTTTCATTTTATAATGGAGAAATTACTACGTGGAAAATTGAGGATGAGATGAAGTTGCTTGTCGAAGAATGTGAGGAAAAGATAATCGAATCCGAAGAGGAAAAAGCACGGGCTGCTAAAGATCCGGAGACATTGAGAAAAGAAGCAGAAGAGGCTAAAATTAGAATAAATAAATTTTTAGAAGAAAGAAGACGTAAACAGAACGAGAAATGAAATTGAGAATTTAAATAAAGAAGCTATAAACAAGAATGAGGAAAGTAAGAAGTAAATTCAATTATTGATGAGAAAATAAGAAATCACATTAATAAAGAGATGAAACACGAAATATGGAAAGACTAAACAAAATAACATCATGGAATGATTCAGCGTATATTGCTGCCAAAGAACGGTGGGACAGTATTGCCAAACCACTTGGCAGTTTTGGCGTCCTTGAAGATATGATAATGAAGATAGCGGCCATTCAGGGTACTGCGGATGTTGATATTTCAAAGAGAACTGCGGTAGTTTTCTGTGCGGATCATGGTGTAGTCGCTGAGGGAGTTACTCAGTGTGAAAGTGAAGTTACTGCAGTCTGTGCGAAGGCGATTGCTGAAGGAAAATCAAATGTAAATGCTGTTGCTGCGGCATTTGGTACTGACGTAAAAGCTGTGGATGTCGGTATGATCTCAGATGTGGATTCCGGTTCTCTCGTTAAGAGAAAGACATCTTACGGAACTAAGAATTTCACAAAAGAACCGGCCATGACAAAAGACGAAGTGACCGAAGCGATAGTCACAGGGATGGATATCGTCCGTGACCTTAAGGAAAGCGGAACAAAAATCATCGTTTCCGGTGAAATGGGTATCGGAAATACGACATCTGCTTCAGCGATAGCATCTGTTATTCTCGGAGTTCCACCGGAAAAAGTGACCGGCAGGGGGGCAGGTCTTTCCGACGATGGACTGAAACGTAAAATTGATGCGATAAAACGGGGTATTGATTTTCATAAACCTTTAGCTGACGATCCGCTTCATTTGCTTCAAACTCTCGGCGGATTTGAAATAGCCGCAATGACAGGGCTTTTTCTCGGTGGTGCAGTTTATAAAATTCCGGTTGTTATTGACGGAGTGATATCTGCAGTCGCTGCAGCGATAGCATTTAAAATGAAACCTATGTGTGCGGCGTACATGCTTCCGTCACACTGTTCCGGTGAACCAGCTGCCAAAGGTCTCCTCGATATGCTTGGACTTCATCCGGTGATCGACGCAGGTCTTCGCCTCGGTGAAGGCACAGGCGGCCTTCTCCTCCTCCCGCTTCTCGACGGAGCACTTGCACTGTATCAGAATTCGCATACATTTGATGAGGAGAATATCGCAAAGTACGAGAAGCTGTCATGAAAATAATAGCAGCTTGTTAGTACTGCTTCATTATTAAACTGGATTTGTTCCGGAGGTAAAATGGAAAAACAAAGATATATATCGGTTCCTGAAAATAAAAAAGCAATGGAAGCTTATGATTCTGGAACAGAGAATACAGAGGATTTGATCAGTTGGATACTCACTGAAAGTGAATTTAATTCGCTATGGAACAGCGGGGTGTTTGATCTGTTAAATAAACGATGCGCACTGCTGATTGATGATTTTGAATCTGAACTGATCGATACAGAAAAGCTGATCACAGCCCGGAACGTTGTAAATGAATTAAAGGAACGATCAGATAATAAGGAACTGGAACATTTATATGCTCTTATACTGGAAGCTATAAACAGAGAAACAGTAATTGCTTTTGATTTTTAAACGGATCATTGTATTTAACTGGAGTTATTATGTGGAATATAAGCGAAGAAGTGAAGCGTGCAGCTGATGTCCTGGATATTGATTTAACTGAACTTTCACGGGATGTATCATTAGAAATCATAATAATTATAACAGAGAAGCACACCGCAGGAAATAGCTGCTTCCTATGGGATGACCTGACTGATTATGTATATGTTAATAATTCAGATGCATGGAGCTGGATTAATGAATATATTGGAAATACCGAAGTGATAATGTTCTTTAACGAAAGTGATGAGAAAAAAATCATTCCTGTTTAAAAACGGCGATGATTTAGTAGCTGTTTTAGGTGAGACATATGGATTTGAGTTTTATGTAACCAATAAAGAAAAATCTTATCTATTGGTTTTTAATCACAATCATTCAATTATTTACGGATATGAAAAATCTTAATCAAGATATCTTAACAGCTCTTTGAGGTACAAATCCTAATTTCTCTAAAGTTGCAAGATCCTTGGAGCGAATATTTTTTAAACTCCAC
>Ga0310694_10000474_pt1 | contig 52507 bp, 93 predicted proteins | sample 174DNAGHGhighgp2_FD_203884 | JGI IMG/M metagenome (GOLD analysis project Ga0310694, IMG submission 203884) | Sheep rumen microbial communities from Palmerston North, Manawatu-Wanganui, New Zealand - 1742 DNA GHGhigh gp2 (v2) (version 2) | ecosystem: Host-associated > Mammals > Digestive system... | reverse complement strand
GGAAAATTCCTGCGCCGACTGGTTTCTCACTTCGTGTCAACGTCAACGTAGTAGCGCGGTGAATCACCGCCCATGAAGGACATGCTCGTTCCGTCAAGCACATGGTTGACCTGCCTAAACGGTGCTTTCAGCACACCGCCCCAATGCGCCACTTCCGCGACGCATCCTTCGGGTAGCCGTTCGACCGCGATTTCGACTTCAACGCCGTCGGGGAACACCGCCTTGCCGACGGAGAACTTGTCCGTAACGCCGAGGATGGAAAGGTTTTCCTTTTCAGCGGACAGCTTGCACTTCCGCAACGTTCCCTTGTCGGTCGTGATGGTCGCAAAATACTCTTTCTTCGCCATATTTACCACACCTGTTCTTTCTTGATTTCAAACGTCTTGCCGTCGGGATAGGTGTACGTCACGGTGAATTCCCATCCGTCATCGTCCATGCTGTAAACGATGCCAGTCAGTTCGCCGTGACCGTATTCGATTGCCTCGCTGTGAGCCATGCAGTCTTCGACCGCATCGTAGATTTCCGTGTATTCGTGGATGCAGAGAGAGCCGTCCTTTGAACTCTCGTTGAGGAAGTTGATGAAATCGGTGAATGTGTCGAAGCTTTTTCTCATTGAAGTCTCCCATAGGTCAAGTGGTTGGATTTAACTGTCATGCCGTTAATATACATCCGTTTCCCATGATTGCAAATCGAAGACGGCGATTTTCCTGCATTTTTCCGTCCGCCCCGTCCAGAGATTGAATCCATGACCACGCGCCCATGCGAAAAAAGGGCGCGGACTTCAAGCGTCCGCGCCCCGTCATGGTCATTTCATTTCAGCTTTCGCCCTCTTGTACTGGATTTCCAAAGCCTTCCGCTCTTCCGTCAGGTCTTTGATTTTCTGCCTGCATTCGTCAAGCTCCATCTTGAGCTTGTGAAATTCAGCCTCTTTTTTGTTGTCGAAAAGATACTTGCGGTCGTCTTCCGCGTCTCCGCTCGACGTGTAGTAACCGCTTGTCCACGAGCCATCGCCGTTGAATTTGATTTTCGACGTTTCGCTGACCACCCACTCCCAATCGCTGACAATCCAAACGCTCTCCACGATGAAGAACGTTTCAGATGACTGGAATTCCCTTTGCTTTTTCTTGCTCTTAATCAGGTCGTACCTCATTTCTCGCTCCATTCCTTTTCCATTGCCACGACCACGAGATTGTTTTTCTCGAAGTCTTCAAGAGACAGGTAGAACACAGGGAAGAAACCGCGCAACTGGTAGTATTTGCGTTTCGCCTCTTCCACATCCACATAGCAGAAAATCCTTTGGAAATCCTTGATGAATTCGTCCATGCCGACGTTTGAAGCGTACTCCATGACTTTCCTCAAAGTCTCCATGCCGTCAGCGAGTTTCCTGCCGTCATCGGTCTTCATCTCGACGGTTTCCGCTTTGACGATGTTCTGCTTGGTTTCAGCCGTGACGGTCTTGCCGTTGCCTTTGGTGTCGATGATTTTCAATTCCGTTTCAAGAATGACATATCTTGAACCCTTTTCCTCTTCCTCATGCCGTGTCTTGTAGGTGTTCGCCTCTTCCCACGTCTTGAACACGCCTTGAAAACTACCGCTCTTAAAGTTGAACACCTTGCAGTAGCCATGATGGAAGCCATCCACGTCCAAATCAGTTTTCTGAAAAGCCCTGTAATCCTCAAAGCCCATCACGTCTTCTGCGGTGTTATGGACAGTCAGAGCAGGTTCGCTATAATGCCCATAGCTGTTGTCAACTTTGCAGATAATGAATTCGCTGTTTTTGAATTCGGGAACGGTTTCCTTGATGAATTTCGTGTGTTCGAGATATTTCTTCGCCTCTTTCACGCAAGAGAAGCAGATTGCCTTTCGCGTCACTTTGTCGATGACGTAGTAGTACCAACGGATAAGGTCAAATCCGTTTTCAATGTTGCGGTAGCAGAACAATTCGGAATCGTCATGGTTCTCATGGTAATTCTTCGCGGTCTGGTAGTTGTCGAACAAGCCTGTCACGTCGTTATTGCTGTCAACCACAACGTACATGTCGCGGTACTCGCCACAGTTCGGGGAAACGCGAGAATAGCCGTCGGGATGGTTTTCGCCGTCGAAGAGCATTTCACCGCCGTCCTGATGGACGCTTGTATAGGGCATGTAGCCCGTGCAGTCTTCGCCGTCGGTTTCAATGTTGTCATAGACCTTGAAACCGAAATTGCTGTTCGCGACGATGATGCGGATAGCTTTTTCAAGGTCAACACGCTCGTCTTCGAGTTTGCATTTCTGCAATGCCGTATGCTCCTTGATTGCCTCTTTGCGGTACTTCGTCGCGAGTTTTCTTGACGCGAAGCACACGCCGTCATCCTCATTGTCGTATTGGTATCTGAAATTGAACACGACGAAATAGAACAGTTGCTTTTTCATGGTCTAGCTCCTTTGTGACGTTGGTTTGTGTAATTTTCATTAATATACACCGCAAAAGAATGATTGCAAGCCGTGGCGGTGAAAAAACACGCCCCTCCCCCATCGGTCAGGATTGAATCCTTCCCTATGGGCATGAAAAAAGGCGGATGGATTTCACCATCCGCCTGACCGCGTTTCCGCGTTGTCATTGCCAGTCACTTGTCCATTCGAATTTCAGATTATTGCTCTTATAGACGGTCTTTTCGAATTTGCCCTCTTTCTTCCCGATGACGGTTATTTCCTTCGGGTTGTCGGTATTGTCCATGTGGAAAAGGAATGTTCCGCTGAAATCCCCCGCAAGATTTCCGTTCTGATAGATTTTAAGATGTGTAAATGAACTTTCGATAGTCCCGCAACGATGCCCTTTCGGGATGACAAACGTCTCGCCGTCGAATTCGACCGTCTCCCCGCCACTCACGTAGCCATATCCTTTCTTGACACCGTTCGTGATGCCGTGCGCGGTGTCCTTCACGACCTCTTGGATGAATTCGCTCGACTTCTCCCCCGCGCCGATTGTCCAATCGACAAAGGGCATTAACAGCGATACGGCAAAGAGGCCGACAAAGACGACTATCAGGCTGATGCCCAATATTTTCAGAAAGCCGAAAACCAAAGCGGTGATGCCGTTGTCGCCATTGTCATGGTTTTCCTGCTTGCCGTGGACATGCCGTGTGCCAACAGGCTCTCTCTGCACCGTGCCTTTCTTTTTCTTGTGGTTGACCGATGCCGTCGCGCCCGCCACCACCGCCGTCGTTGTCAAGGCGGTCGTCGTGGCGATTGCGCTCGCTGTTCTCGATGCGCCCAAAGCGCAATGTACCGCTGGATTCATCATGGTAGTTTCCTTTTTCCTGTTACTGGGTTGATTGTCTCTGCGACTGTAGCCCCGCCACCCTTTCCGCAAGGGCAGTTGGGGCTGTGGATGGTGCTGACCGCGCACCCTTTGAAAGTTTCCATCGACGTGACGATGTACTCGTGACCGTCGAAGAAAGCGGATTCCATGAAAATCTCCTTGCCGTATGAGGAGTGGATGCATTCCATCTTGCCTGACATCGTGAATCACCGTCCTTTCATTCTACTTCCGCTTGCCTTTCCTGCCTTTCCGCTTCGCGCCGTTGCCCTTCCGCTTCGGGTGCTTCTGACACCACGACGCATACGCCATGAAAGGAACGTCCATGTTTACTCTCTCCATGCAACGGAAATCGTAATGGTCGTATGGGAGTTCAAAAAGAAAGCTGTTGCCGTACATTTGACATTCTCCTTTGATTGGTTTTCAGCAAACCCCGATAATGATGTCCTGCCAGTCCATCGCTTCAAGGTAATCCGTGTCTTGCAGACACGAACAGACATCCCAAAGCACATGGATGTCCACATCTTCCGCGCTCATTTTCTCCACGCCGTCGATGCCAAGTTGCTCCAAGTACCGACGACCTGCCTCGGTTTCGATGTGGAAATCGAGTTCTTTTTTCAGCTCTTTCAGGTCGTAGTAGCATTCGCCTGAATGATAGCCACGTTGAGCCTGCTCTTTCGTAATCGGTTTCAGCATTTGACCGTTTTCATCGAACCATTCCGTCTTTTCCATGATGCCTTCCTTTTTTGGGTTGAAGTGCGCTCTTTGATTGTCATGTCATTAATATACATCCATGACCGACTTTTGCAAGCCGTGGCGATTGATTTTTTCACTTTTCTCCACTCGCACAATGGATATTCAATCTTCCAATCGTCCGTGGCGAAATAAAAAAGCGGTATGGGAGCAATCCCATACCGCCATGTCTTTTCCCTTACTTGCCTAATGCGACCTTGATGAATCTTTTTCTCTGCTCTTTGTCAAGATTCATGAAAAAGACTGGGAAGAATCCGCGCATGAGAAAGAACTTGTTTTCAAATTCCTGCGCATTCGCGTGATTCACATCCAAGACCTTGCAATAGTCGTGAAAAACGAAGTCATTCCCTCTGACAACGCATATGCAATAATGCCGTTTTCTGATTTGTCAAATCATGGACGCGGATTTTCCGATTATTTTTCTTCGACGTATTCTTCGCCGATGAATTTTGACAAATCATAATTTTCAGCAAATTTTTCGTCAAGCGGTTGGTCGTTTTTGTCAAAATATTCTTCCAGCGAATAGATTTCTTCTTCGTCTTTATTGACAAATTGGAACGTGTCAATGTTCAAGCCGAGTGTGTCGTACTTTTTCGTTTCTTTATTGTAACCCAAAAAAACACCGAGTTCATAATTTTTATCGCCGTTTTTGTATCTGACGGAACGGTTTTCGTAGTCCTGCTTAAGCCAGTTGATGATTTCAGAAAAAGAGGTAAAGCCGTTGTAAACGTCCTTGTGCGCGATTTTCTTCATGGTGTTTTTCCTTTGATTGTGGTTGATAACTGCTCCCTCTCGTCACGGCAATTAATATACATCCAAACGCCATGATTGCAAATCATCCAAAGAAAAAAACCGCATTTTCCCACGACCGCCACATCTGGGATTGAATCCCGATGCCGTACCTGACAAAAACAAAAAAGAGCGGAGCGGAAAATCTTTCCGCTCCGCTCCGTCTGCGTCATCTTACTTGCAGAATTCCATCACGACTTCCTTGAAGCGTTTCTTCTGCTCCCTCGTCAGGTCGCCGTAGAAATCGGAGAACTGGTTCTTCATGAGGTTGTAGAACTGACTGCCCTTGTTAGCGTCAAGACCGTAGCAACCGAGAATCCGCGCCATGTCGCGCATGCCGAACTGGATGCAATCGACGTGCTTGATGTACCGAACCGTCATTTCGATAAGGTCGATGTCTCCCTTCTCTTCCGTGCTTGCCTCGTTGACCGCCTTTTCAGCAATCTTGAAATTGCCAGTAATGCCGTCGGGGATGCCGACGATGAAGGATTCCGCGCATTCCCTCTTCGCGAACACCGCGACCGCTTTCTGCGTCTCTTCGTTGACGACCGCAAAAACGGTTTTTTGGACAGCGGAGATAGCCTCGTTGACAAGAACGTAGTTGACATGCTCGAAAACGCCACCAAAGCCGATGATGCGGTCTTTCAGCTCTTCCGCGCTGTTGTTGACAGCAAGAGCATAGTAGCGGTAGTTGTTGAGACCGTATTTGTTGTAGTTCTCGACCATGATGAAGTCGCCTTCCGCGACAAGTTTCGGTGGACAATGGTCTTTCAGCCAGTGCAGATAGTTGAAGTACCTGACCGCCTCTTCCTGCGTGGAGAAGCAGACTGCGGAGCATGTCTTCTTGTCCACGATGAAGAAGAATTTGCGCATGTCGATGCCCTTCCCGATGTTCCGCAAGCACTCGGAAACGCCGTGGTTGTTTTCCGCTTGGTACTTCGCGAAATCATCATTCGCTGTCATGTAGAAGACGCGACGATTTATCCCACGGACAACGTACAGGTCGCGGTATTCCTCCGACTGCGGTTGAATTGTTTCATGCCCGTTGCAATAGCGAGGGTACGTCTTGTTGTACAGTTCGCCGTCCTTGTGGTCATAAGGCATGACCATGCCGAATTCTTCCGTTCCGTCGAAGTACATCATAGCGTTCTCGACGGTGCGGTTGATTTCAAAGCCGTAGTTGCTTGTGGAGACGACCATGCGGATGTCATAGCAGGTGTCATGCTCGTCAAGAAATCTCTTGACCTTGTTCGAGAATTTCTCAGCCGTCCGCTTGTTCGAGAAGCAAACGCCAGTGTCCGTTCCGTTGACTTGATTCACGATGAAATAGTAGTTTTTCATGATTGCCCTTTTTGAAAAACGTTGCCCTGTTCGACCTCACTTTCGGTCGATGCGATTAATATACACCTGAAAAGCACGGATGCAAGCCGAAGGATGAAATTTTTCCGCGACCACGCCTGAAAGATTGATTGAATCCAGACCGCGTAATTGGAAATGGCAAAAAAAAGAAGAGGCTTTCTTCCAAAAGCCTCTTCCAATCCTCGTGGGTGATTCGGTTCTTACATGATGAACGCCGTGGGAATCATCAGCAAGCCCCTGACCGTGTAGATGCATGCCGTCAGACTCATGCCGAATATCACGACCGTCAACGCGCCGAGAAACACATGCGCGACCATTTCCGACAATGTGTCAAGCATAAGCGGTGCACCCCCTTATTTGCCACGCTTCACGCGATGCGCGTTCTTCGCGCCATTGGACTTGCGGTGGTTCTGCTTGCCGTGCTTGCTGTTGTACCACCACGAACCGTGGAAGACGCGAGCGGGACCATCCATGACCTGATAGTTGTAATCGCCGAAACCTGTGAACATGTCAATACCCATTTTTCAATCTCCTTTGTTGTTTAAAATGTTGTCTATCCACCGTGCCGTCAGCACCTACTGACGGCACTTGCAAACTATACTAATTCGCATTCATCGACCTTGTAGATGATACCGTTTCCATCGTCCCATTCGTTTTCCTCTTCAAGACCTTGTCTCATTTCATCCAATTCCTCTTTCAAATCGTCTTTCCAGCCATCGTAGTCGCAATTTTTGTACATGTCTTTGATTTTCTTTTCCATGTACTTGATTAGCTTCGCCTTCGTCAAAGAGACTTTTTCAGCCACGTAACGACCTTCGTCGTCATCATCATCATTGTACATGAGGACAAACACACGTCTTGCCATTTTGCTTTCTCCTGTGGTTGCTGTTCTGATTGTTTTTTCTTTCCTCTTGCCTGCTGATGATATTAATATACATCCGTTTGTCGGGATTTCCAATCAGGACGTGAAATTTTTCATTTCCGCACGCGGATTCGCGACGCATGCCGTCAGGACGTGATTCAATCCCGTTTCCAGGCAATTTGGCGCATCGTCCCTTATAACGACACCCCAAAAGCCCTAAAACGCCTCAAAACGCAATCAGACGCGGTTTCTCAAAGACACAAAAAAGGGAGAGCGGATGGTTTCCGCTCTCCCCATGTCCCGAATTCGCCTTACTTGTTCAAGTCCGCAAGATAATCATGCTCTTCCGCAAGTTTCTCGCGCTTGTTTTTCAGGATTCTTGTGTCTCGTTCAAGGTCTGCAATGAGCTTGTCAATCGCTTCAAGCGTTCCCTGTTGCGGATTCTTGGACTTCGCACTCTCAAAAGTCGAAGGGTCATAGTAAGCACTCACATGGTAGCAATTCCCTATGTCGTGGATGTTGAGCGTCAGGTTGCCCATATGCGCCCTGTGGGTGTCGTTGCTGAAACGTTCAAAACCATTAGCGTCTAGCCAGCTCCAATATATCATGCCCATGCCTTTGCCCCCCTATTTCTTCTTTTTCGGTTTCGCGCCCTGTCTGAAAATGTCCTTGCTCAAATCAGGGAACGGACAGACTTCTTCCATGAATTCCTTATTCTCCTTGCACCAGTCGAGGGTCGCAAGTTGGAGTGCGCGGGTTGCGCGTTGCAAGGATTCCAAGCCGCGTTTCGCCCTGTAAACCTGCGCCTCATGCAGGTCGGTGAAAAGCACCATGTCCTTGATGGGGAGGTACAGGTTTTTCTTGAGCATGAAATCGCTTCCACGCTGTTCGTAGCGGAATTCCACGTCCTTCTGCGTGAGCGTGATGATTTCGTAGCTCCACGGATTGAAGGAATGGTTGTCCAGTTTCACGACAAGGTAGAGTTCCTGCGCGTTGAGGAATTCGTCAAGACCTTTGCCGATGGTCAAATCGTTCGTGTGTTGCATGAACATACCCCTTTTTTTAGTTGGTTTGATTGGTTCGTTTGCATTAATATACATCCAAACCGCAGGAATGCAATTTGCCACGAGAAGAAAAATCACGGGAATTCGCCACAGATTCAATCTCTGGATGCCATCAGCCGACGAAGGCAACATAGTTGTCGATTCTCTTGTCATACAGCTTCGACACCCATTTCGCGAAGAACTTCCTCATTGGGGGGATGTTCGCATCATACAGCAGATGCTCCGCGTAATATGGGCATCTGCAAGACTTTTGCAGACTCCAGTTGTCCATGACGATTTTGGCATTTCGACCGCAGACATACAGCACCGCCTCGGCTACGGAATCAATCTTTCCGTTCGTGACGCTGTTCATGCACCATGTCATCCTGCCTGGTTCATCCGAATCCTTGCAATGCTTGCAAACATTGTAATCCATAATCCATTCTCCTTTGCTGATTCAATCCATGACGGAAGATTGCGGAAAGACGTTGGAACTGCTCCAACGCCTTTTTCTCCTAGACAGGTTTTCCCTGTCTAGGGCGCAGGGCGGTATTCACCTACCGCCCTTCATGCGCGATTCTACGCGGTCATGGTGACATTGTTCCTGTCGCACCAGTCTTGAAACCATCGGTCGATTTTCAGACGCGGAATGCGCTTGATTCTGACACCTGCGCCGAACGCGAAGCCAACCACCAAGTCCGTCCACTTCTGCCAGTGCTTCATGCTTGGAAACTGCTTCCAGTAGTTAGCGGAAGACCAAGTGATTTCGGTTTCGTACAAGGGGACTATCGTGGTCCATGTCCTGTACAAACCCATGTCGCTGTCGTATTCGACTTCACCCTTTGTGTCCGTCATGTGGTACATGCAGATTTCGCGGTTGTTGCCTTTGAGCTTCTTTTTGAGGACGATTCTCGTCACGTCGAACGCAAGACCGCGACGCGCCAGTTTTTCCTTGAAGTTGCGGACACGCGGATTCGGGACGAGCGTAATGGTGCTTTTGGTTTCTTTGCCAATCACAAACAAACTTTCTTTCTTCGGGTTGGAATACTGCGACATTGTGTGTTTCTCCTTTGTTTTGGTTTCTTCTCGGTCACACGCATAATATACACCGATTCGGAATATTTGCAAGGCGCGGGCGGAAATTTTCCCCACGGTCGCCATCAGGATTGAATCCAGAAGGACAGACGCAAACATGGAAAAAGGGAGTGGCATTGCCACTCCCTGCCGAATCAATGCACAAGCGTCTTGAATGTCAGCCATTGGACTGAATCGCTTTCCTGCCACTTGTCGCCGTGGAAGATGTCATCTTCCATCTGCTCCTGCAAGTCCACGACAAGACTACCGCCGTCATCGTACTTTTTGCGGATTTCCTCTTTGAGATAGTCCGTAAGTTCCTTCTTCGTGTTCCACGCGCCCACGGATTTGAGGTCAATGCCTTCGTCCGTATTGACCGCCTTCATCAGCACTTGACAATATTTTTCGCTCACTTTGCGCTCTCCGTTTTCGGTTGCTCGTTCTGAATGCGGACTTGGAAACCTTTGTCGAATCTGATAAGCTGTTTCTTTCCTTCCGCACTCTCAATCCAAAAGCAAAGGTTGCTCGTCCCCCATGTAGTCCAAGCGCACTTGCCATTGTACGTTATTTTGAGCTTCGGTTCGACTAAGGACACGATTTCAACCGCCTTACCGTTCAAGTCGAATTCAGCGGTGTAGGGTTGATTCAGCTTTTTCTCATGCGCATAATCATCATAAAAAAAGCTGTAAACCAACGCCATCAGAATGCCGATGACTATCATCGCGACTCCGCAAAGAGGAATGCCCCCATCCTCGCTTTTCGAGCGAATAGCATAGATGATGCATCCACCGCCAAACGCGATTAAGACCAAAATCAAGATTATAAGCACAATCAAGATTATAAGCACAATTTCCATGCCGTTATTCTCCTTTTTTTCTACATCTTGTCAATCCAAATTCGGTTGTTCCAACGACCGCCGTTGAATTCGTCATGCCAAGTGAAGTATTCGCGATGCGCTTCAAGGTCGATTGGTTTGTCGGGGTCGTATGCCGTGTTTTCACGGTATGTGTTGTTCAAACCCTGCCCTTCCTTGTACTTCTCCCAAGCCTCGGTCATGTTGCCAGCCTCGACCGTGGTAACCCCACGGTTGTGGTCTTCGATTCTGTACTTGCTCATGGTGCTTGCCCCCTAGTCTTCCCAACAGAATTCCCAGTACTGATAGGTCATGTCGTATGTCGTGCCGAACAGCTCGAAACAAGCGATGTCCGTCCATTTCCCATTTGAAATCAGGTTGTCAGCCATCCGTTCAGCCCATTTGTCCAAGTCATGCTTGAGATACCTTTTCATGGTTTTCAGCTTTTTGGATTCGTCGCCACTGAGCTTTTCGCGATGCTCCAAGTCGTAAATCTGATTTTCGTAGTTCGTCTTGATACTGTCCTTGACGAACGCCTTGACGGAGTTGATGGACTGGAAGGGATGGATTTCTTTTCCGTTGATTAAAACGATATAGCCGTCTAGCATGATTATTCTCCTTTTTTACAGATTTCTACCGAATCACATGGAATTCGAAACTGCGGTGACAGAAGCCAGTATCGTCCGAAAGCCGTTCGCAGACGTAATCCTCGATTTCATCGTCCGTCATGTCCGCGTCCACGTCGTACTCCATCCGTTGCGGAAGCGAATCCGCATCGCCACTCACGTCCACATCCCAGTCGATGTTCGTCACAATCACCTTGACTTGCTTTTCCTGCGCCATTGTCTTTTGCTCCTTTTTCGTGGTTGATGCACATGCCTCGTTGCTTGTGATATTAATATACATCCGCGCAGGAAAAAAGCAAGCCGACCGATGAAAAAAATCCAATTCGGTCGGCTCGCGCAAAAAGATTGAATCCGTCAGGCTCAATTGCCCGATTTGAGGCAGTTGTCGCAGAAGTACTTCAATGTTCCGTCAGATTTCTGAAACGCATTTTTCTCCGTGCCGACAAAAGGCTTCTCGCAGATGTCGCACACGTAGTTCGCGCTTTGAACGCCTAATTGAGGTCTTCGAGCCGTCGTGTCCTTCGTCTTCTTCACTTCGACCACGCCCGAATCCTTCATTTCTGTCATGACCTCACGCGCCACCTGCTTATAGTACCACATGTCGGTCTTGTACCCTCCGTAGCAGAGAAGGATGAAAACGAAAATGCCGAACACGATTGTCGTCACGACCGAATCATCTCCCATGATACCACTCACCGCGCCCAATATAATAGTCATGATTATAAGAATAGCAAAACCCATTTTTCAAACCCCTTTCATTCCCACCAGTAACCAGTGACCGTAAGCACCACAAGCCCGAACACGGTCAGACCGACCAAGACGCAGGCAATTGGATGCCTGTCGAAAAAGCTGTCGTCTTCGCTGTAAGCCCTTTTCTTGAACGAGAAGAATCCGTCGTCGTCGTCATCCAGTTCAAGCGGATTCTTGTTCATGTCCAAGAGCGTATAGACCATGTAGCCTAGCGCAAAAAGCGAAAGCCCCAAGTAGATAAACACAAGAATCGTGTAAATCGCCACGAACACGCCGTTAGCGTCATCGGGCAACGATTCGATGCGATACGGAACTGGAACGATAATCATTTTCCGTCTTCTTTCCTGCACTTGCAGTTCGGGCTGTGCAACGTATCTACACTACATCCGTAGCCACCAGATTTCATTGTCACAACGTATTCATGACCGTCATGCTTCACGGTCGTCATGTAAGTTCCAAATGAAACTTTTGTCATATTTGCGTCATTTTCATCCTTTTTCTCGGTCTTGTTTTCACCGCATCCGCACAGCAGGCTGACGACCGCGACCGCCAAAACAATTTTTTTAAACATGATTCAATCCCCCTTCTCGTCATTTCGCCTTGTTGCATGGGCATTCGGGGCTGTGGACAACCCCCATCCGTCTCCATCCGTCGAACATGATGTAAACATGCCCTTCATATATCAGCTTCTTCGCGTAAATCGTAGCACCGCCGTTCGGAGTGCCACTACTGTCAACGATTTCCCATTCGGTCAACGACTTCCCCTTCTGCTCGAACTCTTCGCATGACGCAAGCAGAATGGCGCATAGCGACAAACACATCAATCTTAAAAACGCATTCATTTCTTTTCTCCAATGTCCTTAAGCTCTCTCATTCTCCTGCTGTTCTGCTCCATTTCCTTTCGATTCTGCTTGATTGACTGGACAAGATTCCTCATTTCATCCAGCTCATGTTCGATTTCGTCAAAGTCCATGTCGCTCGTCTTCGTCTTTCCGTGGCATCCGCAGTCGGGATTGTGAGCCATCCCGAAATTGTACCCTGAACGGAAGATGACGTACTCATGACCTTTGTATTCTATGGTCTTCATGCGACCGACGGACGACACATTGTCAATCCTGACTTCCGTCCATCCCGAAACGCTTACGTTTTCAGCCCTGTCTTCCCCGCACGACACGCATAGGATTGATGCCACAATCCCAATCGCCAAGCAAAAGCACAATCTCTTGATTCTCGTTTTCATTGCACGTCTCCATGTTGAAGCCTCATTTCCAAAAAGCGGATTGCGAACAAAACATCGTCTTCCGATTCTGCATTCATCAGAAACATCTCCATCATCGAGGCGACTTTCGCCTGTTTTTTTATCGGCAATGAGAAATTCCTCATCAGCGAATCGGTATCGCCACATCCATGCCCATGAGGCAACTCCTCTTCGTCATGATAGCTTATGCCACAGACAGGCATCCCCATTGGATGACCGCGAAACATCCCCATTGGATAGCCGTACTTCCTGTCAAGACGCTCTCTGAACCGCATCCGCTCATTGTCGCCGTTCTTGAGGAATTCCCTCTCGAACTTGCCAATCATCGCAAGGTTGGGATTCCCCACCTTCTTGAAGAAGTCGCCATAAGCAACAGGGGAATAGCACATGCTTTGCGTGTATTCGCCTTTTTCGTCAAAATGCCCTACGGCGGTCTTGTAATCCACGATGTTCAAGTTGTTCGGCGTTTCGAGCAGGAAATCGCAGTACATGTGGTGCATCGCCTTCACGACCTCGTCGTATGTTTCGGGAACGCATTCATTCGCAAAGTAGCCAATCGTGGTTTCAGAATATTTGAACGTCAGAACAACGTCCTTGCCACCTTTCTCCCCGACCGTGTGTATCATCACCTTCGGCGGTTGCTTGTCATCCTTGTACTTTTCATTCTCAATCAATTTCATGACATACGTGAAATTCGAATCCTTGTCCGCCTTGTCGTTGGATTTCCGTGCTTCGCACAATCCGAGAAGATAGTATCCGTCAGCCGTGAATTCCCGTCTCGCATCCCACCAGTCCTTTTCATCCGCAAACGACTTCTTGCACACCTTGAAGCCTTTGCGCAATTCCGTGTCCACGACAAGGGCGTAGAATTTGGCGAAACGTTCGCTTGTCTCGTCCGCGCCACGACCGATTAGCTTTCTGTATTCCTTGACCGCCTCTTCCAACGTGTCAAAGCAGATGCCGTGGAACGGACAATTCCTGTCGATGACGTAGTAGTACAGTCTCAACTTCAATTCATCGCCTTCCTTGAAATAGCAGGACGGTATGTCTTCCATTTCGGGGAGCGTCCCATTGACGGGAACGCCGATGTTCTTGATGGTGTCATACGCCTTTTTTGAAATGTCGCGTCTCTTGGTTTTCAAGATGCTTGCGCCGATGAAAGAACACGTCGGATTAGATTCAATCTTCTTCTTATATTCTTCCGCAAGGCTGTAGTTACGGAAATAAACAGCCTTTCCCTGCCATTCGACCAGATAAAAACCATAATACATTTTCGATTCTCCTTTGTTCGTTATAATTGTGTTGTCAGCATGTCCACTTTTTCCTCAATACGTGGCAACTGGTTGTAGCATGGCTGATACTGGTCGTAGTCATCGTCGCCCTCGCGTGGCCACACATTGAGAAACCGCACTTTGCAGGCATGGAATTCATGCTTGTCGAAATCAAGCAGATAGAAATACTCTATGTCCCTGTGCATCCCGAACGTGGGTTCGTAGCCGTTGCAAATGTGGAACAGGTTCTCCGCCAAATTCCACGCGCTGAAATTGCCGTTGCTCTCCTGCTCTTTCAGAAAACCCTGCAACTCCTGACCGACACCGCCGAAATCGCCGTCGCTATGGTTGTAGATGTTCAACGGATAGCCATTGTCCACTATTCTCACCTGACACCGTGTGCTCATGTTTTCATCTCCTCTTTGATTCTCAAATGATACGGGTAAAGATTCGGTTCTTCGCCTTCATAGAAACTGCCACCTTCCAAGAAAGGCGTTGCGCCATTCGCCTTGTCGGGATGCGCTTTCACGTATTTTCCGACCGCCTTTCTGATTGCGGTCTTGAAATCCGTTTTGCTTGCGTCGAAAGAAACGCCGACCATGTCCTGCGGAATCATGATGTACTCGCTGACGGCAGGGAACGCAAAGACATGCACCACGCCTTTGGCGGTTTCACCGCAACGGTTCTCAAGGCGCAACCGAATGCAGACATCGCCATCGTACCTGCATGAATCCATGCGTCCGTCATTGTACCACGTATGGGTTTTGAATCCGCGCAACTGAAGCCATCGCGCCATGTATTCGCATTGCTCGTCCGTCATGTTTTCCTCTCCGTGCCACTTCGTCTGACAATCGCCTCATGCGCAATGAGAGCGTCAACGATTTCATAGAACATCGCGGAAGTCTCCGTGACCTGCAACCCCTCGCAAATCCTGCCCACCGATTCGGCGACGGATTCCGCGTCCTTAATGTCAAGACCGTGCTTCGCCAAGAACGGTCTGACGGTATCAGCCGTGATTCTCGGTTTCCCCTTGTCCTTCCACGACAGCATTCTGCTCAGCATCATAATTCTGGTCCCTCCCCCTATGGTTGTTGATTATGGTATTTCTCGCGCCAACAACTTTCGCAAATGTACTCTTTTCTGTCCGTGCCGTAAATCCGATGGAAGTTCTTCCTGATGTACTTCTTCCCTTCGGGCTGTACCGCCATCGGAAAGGTTTTTCCGCATTCGTCGCATTTGAAAACCGCGTCCAAGACCATCTGACGGAATTCGTCGGTCAGGCAATCCAAGCACCAGAATCGGGAAGCATCCTCGATGACATCCTCGATGTTGATGTCCGTCAATTTGCGGTCTTCGGTCGTCTTCACAAGGTCAATGCCACCATCGGCGTTGACGCTGATGCCAGTGATGTCGGGTTCGTTCGCCTTTCCCTTGTACTCCACCGTCTTCACCGCTTCGGTCTTCGGGGTGTCGGTTTTGACGACATCCAGTTTCCCGATGCCGACAAGAAGGAACAGGGATGTGATGACGCATAAGGAAGACCATCCCCAATAAGAGATGAGAAACTGCTTGAAGCTCCATCCGCTAAGATAGCTGACGATTAGATTGGTAAACAGTTGACAACCGAAACTAATTGCCAATATGTACAGTAAATGTTCCATTGCAATACTCCTTTTAATGTGTTTGGATTGACTCTTCTGCCATTAATATACATCGTGTTTTCGATTTTTCAAGTAGCCGACGACGATTTTCAAGATTGAATCTGGTGGCTGGATTCTGAAAAAAGCAGGGAACGCATTCCTCGCGCTCCCTGCGTGGCAGGGCATCCGTCTATCAGCCCTGTGCGAGACATTCGACATGCCTCTCATGGGGCGCAGTCACGCGCCCACAATCCGCGTCACTTGCGACGCTTGTTCGAATGCTTCTTGTCGTAGCGGTCGATGAAAGCCTTGCCTTTCGCCAAGAATTTCTCGACGGATTTCAGAGCGTCATGGACGTTACTGAAAATCTGATGCTTTTGGTAGAAACCGCGTCCGCGTGGTTCGTCCACTTCGCCGTAGTAAGCGGACGGTCGCCATCCAGCCTTGCCGTTTGTGAAGCTCTTGCGAACGTCACGCAGAGTGACAGTGCATTCAGCGCGTCTGTCTTTCGACTTGCAGACGATGCCGACGAAGCCATGCAGGTGGTATTCCTTGTAGCCCTGACTTGCAAGGAACTTCTTTCCGTCAACGTACCAGTCTTGAAACGCAGGGAAAACCGCGTCGAGCCACTTCTTTTCGCTCTTGATGCAGTCCGTGTGGGTGCGCTTGCGCTTGTAATCGACTTCCTCGATTCTCAGAACGCACTCGTCAATCGTGTCGCGGATTGAAAGCAGAGCGTCAACCACGTTGTCATAAGCGGTCTCGTTGCCGTAAGCACTTCCGCCGTGCTTGGTGTGGTCGTGGTTCATCCAAAACGCATGAGCATAGAAGCCGACCTTTCCATAGAGGTCGTCCGCTTTTCTGACCACGTTGATGATGATGTGAGCGGTCATCGCCTCTTCATGCAAGGTCTGGAATTCGTTTACTTTCCGCGCATATTTCTTCTTCGATTTCCAAACAAGGGTGTATTCCTTGTTTTTGTCCTTGTCATCGAAGCAATGAAAATGAAAACCCCGACGTTCCAGCCAGTCAATGCCAGCGTTGAAGTCAATAGCGGTGTTTTTCATGCGTAGCTCCTTTGGATGAAAAGTTGGTGATTCGGTCAACATCCATAAGATACACCCGAATTCGCATTTTGCAAGCAGGAAATGAAAATTTTTCTCACGTGATTGAATCCCGACCGAGCGTGGCACAAGAAAGGCAGGATGGATTGGTTTCCATCCTGCCAGTCGGTCATTTCTTTTCAAGACAGCAATTTATAGATTGCAAACCCAAAGGCGAAAAAAGAGGCTTCCTCATGGCACGGCGTGCATCAGAGACTAATGCGTGAATTCGGCTTCGTCGAGCGAAGCCCAAGATTGAATATGGACTTGTTTCCCGTGAGCCTTGAACCATGAGGAAGCCTCACCAATGCGCTCGGCATAAGCGAAAACTGAAATACGAAAAAGCCCCATGAGGGAATTTCCCTCATGGGGCTGTGCGCGGTCTTACGATTACGGAATCTTGACGTAGCCGATGTTTTCCGCGTTGTCGCGGACGATTGCCTCGACCACGGTCTGCGCGTTGCGCCAGACGATGAGCGGTAGCGCGTATCTGACCGCATCCTTCGCGCATTCCTTGCACGTCTCGTCGGTGGTCTTGGTAACGCCGTCTTCCTGCTTCATCGCAATTCTGTAAGCGTCGAGTTCGACCTGCTTGATTTCGAGCATCGCCTTCTCAATCGCCATGTTGATGACCATCGCGATGTGCTTCTGTTGCATCACCACGTCTTCGCCGTGGAACGGTTTGATTTCAAACGTGGAGACGATGCGGTGGTCGCGCATGACGATAGGGGCATTGTGCTTGCGGATGATTTCGTTCGCCTGTTCGTCGAGAAAGAAAAGCGGGTTCGAAGTCGCGTTCCTCTCTTCGAGTTCGTGACGCTTGAGCATGATTTCCATTACAGCCTTGCCGACTTCTATGGCGATTGCGGGGTACATTATTCTTTTCTCCTTTTTGCTGAAAAACCGTCTTGGATTCCGTAAACAAGCATAAGATACACCCGATTTCGCGGAATTCAAGACGGACGGGCTGGATTTCATTCGTTTTTTTCGATTTCAGCCCTCAAAAACGCGATGGCTTCGTTCTCCAGTTGCCTGATGCGCTCTTTCGTGAGATTAAGCATGTCGCTTATCTCCTTCAACGTGAGTTCGCGCCTTTCGTCGTTCATCCCGAATCGGTTTTTGATGATGAACAGCGATTTTTCGTCCAGTTTGACCAAGTTCCTCATAACGAGGTCGAGGCGTTCCTCAAAGGCGAGGGAGTCGAAGACGGATTTCTCGCTGTCGTCTTTCAGCATGTCCATGAATTTTATGCGTCCGTCTTCGTCGATGCACTTGTCGAGGGAGACACGAGTTCCGTTCCCTACGCTCATGACCGCACGGACGTGCTTGCTCCGCTTCATGCCTATTTCCTTCGCCACCTGCTCCGCAGTGCATCCCTCTCCAAGCTCCTTTTGCTTGTCGAGTATCTTCTTGCGTCTGTCGCGTGTGCCGATGGTCATGGACGATACGGATGACATTTGCGAAAGAAGCTCTTTCATGTCATGCTTGATATGGTAGGCGGCGAACGTGCTGAACTTCACGATTTTTCCGTTCTCGGCTCGGTAGTTCGGCTTGAATCGGGAGACGGCGTTCATCAGACCGACGTTTCCCGCGCCTACCAAATCCCTTATGGGCACTCCCATGCCCTTGAAACTGTTGGCTATCTTCACTACAAGGCGGAGATTGGAGCAAGTAAGCTGTTCCCTAGCCGTTTCGTCGCCTTCCGCGATTCTCTCGGCGAGTTCCTGCTCCTGCTCCACCGTGAGCAAAGGATATTTCTGAATCTCCTCTACATACTTGTTCATTTCGGCTCCTTTGGTTTTTGATGGGTTTTCCGCACGATGCAAAAAAGTCGCACCGCACAAAGCACAATATACATCCATTTTCATGGATTGCAAGTCGGGGGATGAAAAATTTTTGCGCCCCGACCGAAAGATTGAATCTTGGGTGCCACAACCGAAAAAGGAAACCACGGACGGAATTTGCGTTCTATCCGTGATTCCCTTCACGGGTTTAAGCCACAGCCACCGCAGTCTCGGTCTTGGTGGTGTCGGTCTTGAAGATGTTGCGGATGGTCAGGTTGCCCTTGTATTCCTTGTCAAGCAGTTCGCAGAGGTACTCCGCGTCGTCATCCCCTTCCGCGTTGTACGTGCATTCCAACAGCTTCGGGTCCTTCTGCGCCATGTCGTCGATTTCGTTGCAGATTGCCGTAATCTGCTCGTCCGTGAATTCATCGACTTCGTGATACACGCCGTCGATGATGATGCCGTAGCATGGATGCGCTTTCGCGACATACGTGTTTTTCTTCTGTTTCGCCATTGTTGTTTTCTCCTTTGATGTTTTTAGAATGTAAGGGAAGCGCAGTCGCAGAATTCCCACATGACGTTCATGCTTTCCATGACCGTCAGCACGATTTCTTTGGAGTCGATGTCGCCGTTCCCCATGAGATTTTCGGTCGCTTCCATAATCTTGTTGCTGAGGTCTTCATCTGAAAAGTACAGGACAAGGTACTTGCTGAAATCGAAATCGAAATGAATGTAATGCGCGTTCGGTTTGTTCATGGTCGCTCCTTTGGTTGGTTGATTGGTTGGTGATTGATTGTGTCATGCCATTAATATACATCCATTCCCCATGTTTGCAAATGCGCACGGATGATTTTTTCCGCGCAACCGAGCCTAGATTCAATCTCTGGACAAGGTGCTTTGACTGGCGCGGATGGGTGGTTCATCCGCGCCAGTCGGTTTTCGTCAGAACGGAAGGAACGACCACGCGCCACCGATGCAAAGCGCAGGGATGTAGGTGCTCTGCCCTTCCAGTTCCGTCACGTAACAGCTTTCAACCACCACGCCCCACGATTCGGGTATGTCCGCATGGTAGTTGTCTTTGAGTTCGATTTCCTTCAAGTTCCGTCTGCCCTGCTTGTCTTCAAAACTGATGACCGCTTTTTTCATGGTTGCTCCTTTGGTTGGGTTGTTTTCTGTTTCTGAATGCTGTTGAGCATCTGTTCAAGACGGTCTAGCTTGCTTTCCATCCTTCTCAAGTCATCCCTGCATTCGCGCACCTGACAGAGCAAATCGTCCAAGCCGTAGGACGTTTGGACAGTCGGTATCGGGTTCGGGGGGACGGTAGCCGTCGCGTCGGATTCGTCCACGACTTGAAAATGCCGTGCGTAGGTGTCAGCATGACTCGTAGCCTGCCAGTTCGACCGAGTTTTCATGATTGCAGGGAGCAACATCGCCACAAGAATGCCGACGATGCCCAACGCCACAAGGAATTCGCATAGACTGTAAGATTTCCTCTTCATTTCGCCTCGCTCCCTTGCGTCAGTTGCTCTTCCTTTTTCCGTTCGCATTCGCGGATGATGCCATCCAGCTCGTCCACGCGCACCTTCGTCTTCAAAAGCTGTGCCGCGTATTTCGGTGCGCGACGGAAGATGTCCGTGATTTCATATTGCGTGTACAGCTTTTCCAACGGTAGGGGTTCTTCCTTCTTCTCGTTGCGCTGATAGATTCTGACGTACTTCGTCATCTTGCCGACATCGTAGGAATTGAAGCCGATTCCGTTCTCATGGATGGTCATTCCGCTGTATCGTTCATCCGTGGTCTGGTTCTCGTAGATGCGTAGCATCGTCCTGACCGCCCATTTGAGACTGTGCGACAGCATGTATTGCAGGAACGCGATTCGCTTCGTGTCGGTCATCTTCTTCATGGTTCGCTCTCCTTTTCTTTAGCGGATTGCCACTTTGACCTCATAGACGGTGTTCGCCACCGTGTCCGTGAAGGTGTACGTCCCCTCGAAAGCGGTACGCGCTTCGAGTGTCTGCTCTTCAAAGAATTCACCGTCCGTGTCGTAGAACCACATTTCTATCCAACGCTCCAAGTTCTCTTCCCAGACCATCAAATCCGCATACGCGCCGTTCGGGAACACGACGGTCTGAAGCGTCCATCCGTCCTGCTCTTTGGACTTGATGCCGTTGTCAATGCCTAACTTGATGCTGTCAGCCACGTCGCGGTCGAGTTCGAGCGTAGCCATCTGCTTGGTGAGTTGTTCGGTCATGGTGATTCTCCTTTGGATTGCGGTCGGGTTTGGTTGGAAACTGTCTATAATATACACCCGAATTCGATTTTTGCGAATCGAAACGGTGAATTATTTTCGGAAATTCGCGCAATTTTCGCAATTGCATTTTACGCCGAAACGATACGGCATGTGTTCAATATTTTTCGCCGCGAACAAGCATATCCCGATAAACAGGGCTGTTATGAAAAGCCCGATACAGAACCCGATAAACGCGCACTTTGTCTTTCTTCGCCTTGCCTCTGTCAAAGCTCCTCTCATGGTGGTCATCCTCGCTTTACTGGTTTGGGTTTTGTAAATATTGTGTGTGAAACTAAATATAATATACACCCGAATTCGGGGTTTGCAAGCTCCCACGGAAGAAAAATCACGCGGATTTCGCATCCGCATGGGGCAAGATTGAATCCCAGAGCATGACTTTGAAAATTCCCCCAACCTCGTTTGTTTGAAGTCGGGGGATTGGATTGCGTTACTCGTCTTTTTCCAAGTCAACGAGGTTGCAATCAAAATCATTGTTGATGTTGATGCAATACTCGTGGGTTTCCCCATTACCGACTGATTTTCTGTACGAGATTGTCAGTTCCCAGTTGTCGTACATCCGCGAAGTCGCCCTTCCGCTTGGAAGGTCGCACGGTGCGTGACTTCCGAAGAAGGAGATGTAGAGCAGATTTTTGTCAGCCGTCATATTCATCACGCACCGCAGGGTTTGGACGGTCTTGTGAAGCCTTGTTCTTTCCTCCAATGAAAGGTATCTCAAGCAGAAAGCGTCATTGTCTATGAATTCGTCCAGTTCGTCAAACGTGTCGAATTCGTCCCCAGTCCAACGCGATTGGTCTATTTTGTCTTTTTTAATGGTCTGCGTCATGATGTTCTCCTTTATGGTTGGTTCGTTTCTTCCTTCGCTTCAATCACGCGGACGGTATGCGTATCGCCACCGTCTTCGTCGAGCGCGTAGCACTCCCAATCGCCATCGACTTGGGACTGCGGTTCGGTGGAGCAGATTTCGTAGCCGTCCTTGTCAAACCACACGACTTCCGCCCAACAATTGTTTTGACCCGAACAAACTCTCAGTTCCGCCCACGTGCCGTCATCGAACTGCACGGACTTGCTCAGGAGCGTGGAATCGTAGCTGATGTCCACTTCGTCGAAGTCGATTTCGTCCATGCCGAGATAATAACTCATGGTCTTGATTTCGTCAGCCGTCAGTTCGATGGTCTTCATCGCGTTTTCTCCTTTGATGCGGTTTGCGGTTCGTGTGCCGTCATTTTCGGGCAACGTCTATAAGATAGCATCGAATTCTGATTGTGCAAGTCAAGACGGTGAATTTTTTGATTATCGGTACGGAAACAGCTCAACGAGGTCTCCGTGGATGTCGTTTTCAGAATTGCAGTAGCGAATCCAGTTGATGTTCTTGCAGATGCAGTTCTTCATGTGGTTGCTCAAGTCAAAATACTTGAACGTGCCGTTTGTCATCATGCGTATCTTGCACACGACGTTCGCATCGTATTCGATTTCACCGCCACAAATACAATGCTTGTCCACGCCCTTGACCCACTTCGCGTTCTTCGCCCCGCAGTTCGGGCATTTCGGTGTCGCCCTCTTGAATGAAAGCACGTACACGCGAGACGGATTCTTTCGTGAAAGCCTGTTGACTTCCTCAATCATCGTGTTTCTTGAAACGATTTGTCTTTGCATGGTCTGATTCCCCTATGGTTGAAAACTCGGTCTTTCCCTTAATATACATCCGTTCCGCGATTTTGCAAGTCGCGCCCAAGAGATTGAATCCATGACACGGTTCGGCGTAAAAAATCGGGTGGAGCGGAATACCACGCTCCACCCTCGCCGTCCAGTATTCAGTTTAGAAGAAACATGTCAGAAACCCCAGTATCAGGAACAAGACCGATGCCGAGATTGCAATCGTTCTTGAACGCGGTTTCATGTGGAGGGAAATGATGTTGAGAAATTCGCTGAGATATAAAAACGCAATGAAAAGTGCGCTTGCGTAGGGATGGGATGCCGAACCGAAACCGCCCGAATACCCGACGCACGACCCCCAGAAGACCATCATGAGCGTGATGAAGTCCTTCAAGGGTAGGTCGCCCAATTTGAAGACTGGGAGACCGCGTTTTTTCCCGAAGTGGAGAAGCCCCAAGATGAAGAAGACAAGACTGGTCGCGATGCAACCTATCATGCCCCACATGAGCGGATACGACACGCTGTCGATGCGCCCCCAAAAACAGCCGACAATCACGCCGACGGTCATCAGGTGGAGAGCGCAGTCCTGACGGTACGTGAGCGAGAATTCTTTCTTCCATTCTTCCATGTTTAAATCTCCTTTGTTTCAACGATGTAGCTTGTGCCTTGCCAATGCGCGGTCTTGCATTCGCCTTTGTACTTGAACGTGTATTCTTTGAGTTCGGGTCGGTCGTCCTCGTCCTCGTCATAAACGTCCTCGAACACGACACGTTCGCAGAACTGCGGAACAACGCTTGTGAATTTGCCGTCGCCTTCGTACAATTCGATGAAGCGGAGACCGCAACTGTTGAGATACTTCTCGATGATAGCCCAGTCCATCGAATAGAGCTGGTATTCGAGTTCATCAAGTTTCTTTTTCGCTTCCTGCGTCTTGTAGAGGTAGAGCTTGTGACATCCGTCGAAAGCGAAACCGATGCAGTCGCCACAGTCGAAACCATTGATTTTCATGATATGCGCTCCTTTGGTATTTGGGTTGGAATCTCTTTGAACGTGTCATTAATATACATCCAAGATGCGGTTTTGCAACTCTGCGGATAAAAATTCTTGTTTTCAAGACCGAAAGATTGAATCTTTCAGGCATGAGCCATCGACAGACACAAAAAAAGAGACTGGATTTCAAATCGAAATCCAGTCCCCTGATGCCTTGCGCCGTGTTACTTTTCAAGTTCCGCAAGTTCAGCCTTGTATTCGTCGAGCTTTTTCTTGCTTGCCTCTTTGAACGCCTGATGCGTCATGATGCTGTCCTGCCGACGCTTGATTTCCTCTTGCGCTTTGATGATGGAATAGTCGCGATATGAAATGTCATCCTCGCAACTCTTGATTTCGCGTTTCAGCACGGTCTTGCGAGACGGTTCTTTCTTTGTCTTTTCGTTGAAGACCGCCACATAGCGGATGCCGTCGTGCGTGAAGACGATTTCGCCAGTGACCGAATTGAGCATGCTCGTTTCATGGACGGTTTCATCCTTGTCGTTGCGGAGTTCACCCTTGCACCATACGATTTCCGTACCGATGTAAACTCTCATGACAATGGAGAAACCATTGTCGAATTTCGCGGTCGCGATGACCGAATCGGAATTCTTCTTGTACGACCGATAGTAATTCAGATTGATGTCATGTTGCATCATGAAATTGAAATTCTGAACGTCCGTCCTGCGGATTTCCACGGTCTGCTTCTTTTCAATCGGTTCGCGTGTTTTCAGCAGATACTTTCTGCCATCGGGAGAGCCGACGTAAAGACCACGGAATTCGCCGAGAATGTCGTAGCTTTTCGCCGTTTCATACAAGCCGTCCTTTTCGTTGCGCCAAGCCACTTCGCACCACTTTTTGCATTTGTCTGCGAAAATGCAGAGCGTAGCTTTCACGCCGTCGAACATTCGCATAGAATCGACCGTGACATATTGCTTGTCAATGCCGAACGCCTCTTGCAAGGTCTGCGTCTTCGGGTTGAAATCATTGTATTTCCTGACAATTTCGCCATCGACCGCAAGCTCGCCCACCGTGAAGACCGCGCTCTTCACGTCCAGTCTGTAAACATAGTTTCCGCTTGCCACGCGATAGCCGAAATAGTGGTCTTCAAGATTTTCGCTCCGTTCGCTCATGTCGAGCAAGCCTTTGTTGTACCATCTCACTTCGCAGTGCTTCCTTTTGTCATACAAGTCATGCGAGACATACAGCTTCGCATAGATGCCGTCATCATAGAACACCTTGCCGACGCAGAAAGCGTTTCCTTCGCAACCGAAAACATCGCTTAGCTTCTGCGTCTTCGGGTCGAACGAGTTGTATTTCTCGACCGTGCTTTTTTCAAGCACGATTTCTTCCGCGACCATCACCTGACCGCTTCTCATGCCTTCCACAACGCGCAACTCATGGGTCGGTTTTTCGCTACCGCCATAGCAGTAGAAAACCGTGTTGTCCAAAGCAGGGTACTTTTCAGACCTTTCGAGAATCCTGCCTTCGTGCTTCCGTTGCCATTCGACCATGCAACAGTGCTTTCCATTTTCATCGGTGTCGATGGAGAAAAGAGCCGTCATCCCATCGGTGTATTCGACCAAGTAGGAAATGCGCATGGTTTCGTCGCTGTCATTGAACTTGTCGATGGTTTCACGTGAGACGGTGAGAATCAGTTTTTTCATGGAAAGCTCCTTTTGCATGGTTGGTTGTAAAATCAAAATGGCAAACATTCATAAGATACACCTGAATTCGGGAAATACAAGCCACGACGAGAAAAAATTGCATATTTTTCACGCGCACACGCGACCGCGTGTGCGACTACGGATTGAATACTTTGGAATCAGGGCGCAAAAAAGTCCTAGCTGGAAGCTAGGACTTGGTTCGCCCACTTATGCCGTGCGCTTGTCGATGTATTCGTTGATTTCATTTTTGTCGCGGAATACGAGCCTTTTTCTGTTGCCTGCCCTCAATTCGCCGTAGTTCCCTTTGCAGTCCTTGTAAATCGCATGCCCGCTTTCGCTGATGTAGCAAAACTTCGCGGTTTCAGCCATGAAGAACTGGGAATCGGTAGCGAACGCAAGATTATGGGAATTTCGCTTAATCATGATTTTCTCCTTGTTTTGTTGCGTATTGATTGGTTTTACCAATGGCAACAATAATATACATCCATTTTCCGCGAATGCAACAAAACCTTGAATTATTCTCCCCGAATCGCCAGCCCTTCCGACCAGCGACCACGGATTCAAGCCAGTTTACTTCAACCGCTCTTCGACATATGCTAGGAAATCGTCGCGGAATTTGCCGAATCCGTCAATCAGCGTTGTCAGGCAACTGAGGTATATGCCTATCAGCCCATGTGTCCTCTTGAATTTCGCATAACTTAGTTTGAAGTCTTTCACGGATTCAAGCCATTCCAAAGCGTCATGGCTTTCATCGCATTGTTCGGGCATCATCCCTTCGTCAGTCGTCTTGAAAATCAGTTTTCTGTTCGTCGCGCCGATGATTGTCTGGTCATTGCATTTGCAATGGTCTGTCATATAGACTGAAATCGCGATTATCGAATCCTTTTCCTTGCAAACGACAAAACCTATTTTGCTAGGCTCGTTGCAAAGGAATTTGCTTATCCCATAGTCAAAATGATTCTTCGACAAGCTCAAATGGATTTTAATGAGGTCGTTCGCCTGACCAAGCAGGTTTTCATTGACGAAATCAATTTTCTCCCTGAGTTCATTCACCATGCTGACGAAACAATTTTGCGTTGTTTCATTCTCGTTCTTGCGCTTGTCTTCGATTCTCTTCATCAATCCATCAACGTCGATTCTTGATTTTCCTTCCATGATTTCTCCTTTGTCCTGATGATTGAATCTCGCATTGACAACTATTTAAAGACCAGCGTGGGAGAAATCCCACGCTGGTCAATCGCCTACATTGGATTAACGATTCTTCCAACTCCACACTTTGCCCTCGTCACAGTCTTTCTTCATAGAGCAGAACGAGCAACAATCCACGTTGAAAGTCGGGAACACTTCCTTGAACTTGTTGAAGGAGCGCAACAGACGATTGATGTACTTCATGAGCGACTTGAAATCGTAGTTTTCATCAGCAGTTTCCAGTTTGCCGAGAATGTACTCGATTTCCTTCGGGATTTCATCAAGGAATTCATTGTTAAAATCATCGCCGATGACATCAGCCGCGACACAACGTTCGCCCCACATGAAACTTAGCTGTGATTCACGGATTCCCAAATCCGCCAAAACGATACCGTCAATCTGAATGCCGAGACTTTCCGAAAAGCCATTTTCGCCGAGTATCACGAATCGCGGTTTGCTTGCATTATTTACCACTTTGTGAAGCGGGTACTGTTTGCTTCCATGCATTTCAGCACGCCAGTTCTGATTGGAGTGGAACGCGCAGGTGCGACGTTCAAAATTGAAACGTTCATCTTCCAAGATTTCATCCATCTCATTTTTCACATTGTTGAGAATAGCGACACAGACATTCTTCTTGTTTTCAAGCGCGGTCTTGTTCATGGAAAGCTCCTTTGCGTGGTTGATTGTGGTCTGATTTTCGGGAAACGTCATTAATATACACCCGAAAAGCAGGAGTTCAAATCAATGGACAAATTATTTTCCGCGCCACGCGCATAATTATGGAATGGTATTCAATCCATCATCCAATCCTTCCGTTTCTTTTTCTTCTGCTTCAAGATGTACTTCCCAAGCTCCGACTGGCTCAGGTTGCCTTTGGCTCGACCGAATTCCTCAGCCATGTCCTCGTCGTCCGCATCAAACGGTGTCTCGATGTCATATTCATCGATGATGCGTTGCACAAGCCCATGACCGACTTCATGCCACAGCGACACGACCAGCTCTTCCTTCACCTGCTCCCATGTCATGAAGTTGTCCTTGCGGAACTGCTCCATGTAATCGACGTTTATGCCTATCGGCAACGTGTCAACGCTGTCCTGCATGGAGAACAGCGAAATCGCAATGTTCTCCCCATCCCCGTCGCATTCCTCCTCAAACACCTCCCTATCGACTTCGACATATTCAATCTGGAAGTCAAACGGCAACCCCCATGACTTGATTTCGGCGTTGACGTTCCCTACCTCGCGGTTGATGAATGCGTCGTACCCGAAGTCCGCGTCTCCCGCCACCGCGATGACCAGTTTCTTGAACAAGTCCATATTCTTATCTCCATCTTCCCCTCCTTCATCCTAGCATGACCACCGAGCCATCCGTGCATACTCTTACGTCCAAATCCCCATGCTTGCCGACTGTGACAGTATTCGCATCAAATCCCTCGAACAAGGCATAGTCGCAGAATTGAGACGCATACGGGTTGTCATCCCAATCGTCTATGTACCTCAATTCATCTGAATCCATGTAATACCTCGGCAATTCACCAATCGGTAGCACCACACGTTCCCTATTCGGTTCTTTCAGATATGACGGATTGCCATGAATCCATTGTACCGCCTTGTCCGTCAGCAATATGAAACAATGACCTTTCTCCATCAGAAACGAATTGAAATCGCTTATGTCTTTTCCGTTGATTTTCCTCATGTCCTTGCTCCTGTATTCAATCACTTCCACGCGGATTATTATACAAAAAAGGCGGTCGATGATTCGACCGCCTGATGGTCTTTCACTCTTGATTAATATGGACTCTTTTACTTTTGGTCTATAATTTCCAAGCAAGCGTTGATAAACGTTCCGCAATTCATGACAAGACGATTGAAGTTTTCGCCGAAATCATGCAGGAGTTCTTCGTCCGTCATGCCAGCAATCTTCTTGTAGTTGTCGCGTTGCTTTTCCGCATCGCCCTCGTTGAATTCCTCGTTCCAGTCCTTGAACCATTCGCGGATGCTTTTAGCCGTCTCCATTTTAACGCAGACCTGCGTGTTGGGATTCAGCTTCTTCAATTCCTCAATTAATTGCCCTGCGGTCTTGACTTCCATGTGTGCGCTCCTTTGGTTTATGGTTCGAATTCGACTTCCACTTGCTTGCCGTTGACGAAATAGAACGCCTTGATGACGATTTTCCAGTCATAGGTAAATTCAACGCAAATCGGTTCAGGTTTGAACGTTGCCTCGTAAGCCATGCCTATGTCAATAGCATTTACGATACGGTTGCCGTCAGCCTTGTCGATTTCATGACCGCAGTCATTGCAGACAAATTCACGCAGAGCAATGAGACTTGGAAACTCGGTTTTCTTTTTCATGCGTAGCTCCTTTGGTTGGTGTGGTCGGTAAACATCTATAATCTACACCAAAAACCGAAGAATGCAAATTCAGACGCATGAAAAAAACAGCATGGACGGCATCTTTTCCGTCAGGCATTCAATCCACGACCGACCGCAATCGGCACTTCCCCGACAAGACGTTCGCGACCGTTTTTCAGCTTCTCCACCACGCAGAACACGGATGGCGCGAAGACATGGATTGAGCCGTCGGCTATACGCGCCGTCACCGCATCCCTAGCCATGTCGTCGCCCCTCAATTTATCGTCGCTGGAAAACACCGCCTCGTCCATCCAGCAGTCGGCATCAAGTCTTCTGATGGCGTATCTCATCGTATCAGCACCCCACAGCACATCGCCAGTTTCCTCAAATACGCAACCGCGCCCCAAATCCAGTATTCAATCCTGTCCATGCCACAAATCCTCCTTGCATTATTATACAAAAAAGGCGATGCGGAAAATCTTTCCGCATCGCCTGATGCCTGCCGTGTTTCGCTTAATCGTTGACCGTCAGGACGACCGCGCCATCCATGCTGATTTCAGCGTTCATCCAGTACGGTTCATTCCCCTTAGCCCATGATTTCCTTGCGGAGTGCGCTCTTCGCGGACTTGCGGTCATTCGCCTTGCGCTTGTTGGGGACAACGCGGGTGACGGGGTTCAGAACGCCCCACGTATGACGGACTGCCTTGAAAGGGTTGGAATTGCCGATGTGAAGGGAGAAAATGGTCTTGCTCATGGTAAGTCTCCAGTTTTTTGTGGTTTGTGGTTGGGTTGCCGACGGCACTTTCGCCGTCAACACGAATTAATATACACCCGAATTCGTTGTTTGCAACTCGCCATGATGGATTTTTTCCAAGAAAGTGGTTGGATTTTTATTGACTCGCAAAAACAATAATCAATAACAAAAAACAAAAAGCAATATTACAAACTATGCGCACCAATTTATATACTATTATTCCTTTTGTACTCAAAACACAAAAAGTTTTGCCGTTTTACCGACCGCACGGGGATTGAATCCCAGAGCCACTGACACGAAAAAACGACCGAAAGCGGTGACTGCCCTCGGTCGTTTCTTTTCAAGCCCTAGATGTCGTAGCAGGGAGCCTGTTCGATATGCACACGGTGCTTCCCCTCTTCCACCGTTGCGGTGCGGTTCTTGCCGTTCTCAAAATGGTTGAGCGTGTTGCGGTACGTTTCAAGCCTCGCCATGCGGTCAGTCGCCCTGCCGTCAACGAAATCGCGCATCCAGTTCATAGCGAATTTCAACGCCCTCTCGAACGTTCCGCTATGAATGCGGTAGGGTTCTTTCCCCTCGGTCTCATGCACTGCGATGTAGATTCGCTTCACCGTCATAAGCCACGCCCCTTCTTACTGGTTTTTCCTGCCGTACTTGTCGCCGTACAATGCGAACGCCTCAGCCTCGCGCCATTCGTTGCTGAGCTTGTTGACGCGCATCGCGACTTTGCTCATTGCGCTTGTAATCGCGTCCATCATTGTTTCCTTGTCCCTGACTGTCTCGTTCATGGTCGCGCCCGACATGACAAGCACGTTGCAGTCATACTTGCGCGTTTTCTCGCGCAAGGTAACCAGCAGGGTCGTGTCTTCTGACAACGTGACGAGAGAGACATAATCATGGATGTCTTTCTCCGTGTCGCGGGATTGGACTGCGTGATGGTCTTTAAGCCATTCGAGTTCGCTATCGGTCGGGAAAACTGTCCAGTCTGCGGTCTTGGTGGTGTCGGTCGGATTTTCCATGTGTCGAGTCTCCGTTTTTGTTATTTGACGAACGTGATGTCGTAGTCCTTTTCCATCTGCTTGAGATTCAGCTCGCTTACCGCATTCCTAGCGGTCGCGACCGCTTTCATGAGATGCGCGTTGATGATGCTGAGTTGCGTGATTTGATTCTGAATCGCCTCGGTCATGGTCGCGCCTTCAGTCAGAGCGGAAGACACGTTGTTGACGAAGACGGTGCAGAAATACGTCTTCTTGCCATTGCCGTCGCGACGCGAAGAGACGTTCATATCCAGACCGCCGTAGTCGAGATGGTAGCGACATACGTCGTTGCTCTTGGTTCGCGGAAAGGGGTTCTCCGTTGCGTTGTGGTCGATGAGCCAGTTCATTTCAATTTCAGTGAAAAGAGGTTCAAGAGGTTGCTTCTGCTTTTTCATGGTGATTCCTTTTGGTTGGTGGAATGATTGCTCGGTCAACATCCATAAGATACACCCGAATTCGCGGAATGCAAGCCACGCGATGAAATTTTTTCACGCATGTGCGCGTGGAGATTGAATCTAAAAGCCGTGGTTCGGGCATGAAAAAATCCCGATGGTGATTCACCATCGGGATTAAGTCAGCGTCTTGTGTCAGTCAGCCATTTCGACCTTTTCAGCGAGTCGCTTCTGCTTGCCGTATTCGTGAAAATTGATTCCATGACCGATGAGACCTGCGAAGTAGAAAACGAGTGCCACGACGAGGAAGACCGTGCATGTCTTGAAAATCCTGTCATCCGTATCGTTCGTGATGACGAATTTCTTTTCAATGTAGATGCCTCTTTTCCGCAGGATGACCATGCAGACGACTGCGATGATTTCAAAAACGATGCTTGCGATGAAGCACCATTGCGCCCATGTCGGGTTGTCGAAGCCGACTGGACACATATTCATCGCGGACGCGAAGCCAACCGACGCGGAAAGAATCATCGCGTCGTTTTTCGCCCAACCGACGATAATCGCCGTGAGCGTGAGCAAGAGGAAAATCAGAGAGAGGATTGCGGTCATTGTTTTTTACTCCTTTTTGGTTGTTTGATTGCCTGTCTGCCTTGCAGATGCAGTTCGACAAAGCCGACTGTCATGATTGGAATTCTCGAACACACAGGGTTTTCTTCAAATGTGGTTGTGCGCTTCTCGCAGAGTTCGCGCCAAGAGGTTTTGAAATCACGGTCAGCCCTTGTTTCGCGCACGAATTTTATCGCGAAGTCCAACGCGAATTCAAGCGTGTAGCACAGCGGTAGCGGTGTGGTCGCCTTCCTAGCGAAGTTTATGCCGTTGTTGACCTTTGTGATGAAGAAGAACCGCGTCCGCATCGGTTTCAGCCGTGTTGTCTTCATCTTGCGGAGAATCCGTTTTCTCATGGTTCGCTCCTTTGGTTGGTGTGATTGGTAAACATCCATAATCTACATCCAAAACCGAAGAATGCAAGTGAAGACGATGAAAAAATGCGAAAAAACGAAAAACCCGTCGTCGGGATTGAATCCAGAAGTCATGCGAGGCAATGCAGGATTTTCATCAGCAGAAGGAAAATCCCGACCACCGCATAGAGCCAAATTACCGCACCGCACAACTGCTGTACGACCGCCACGCCCGTGGTCGTCCATACAGCCACGGCAAGCACCAGCATCAATATCCAAAGCATGATTTTCCTCCATTAAAAAAGGCTAGGGATGCAAATCATCCCTAGCCGTGATTGTCTTGCTTTTTCAGTTTCCAGCTATCGGTTGTTCGCCGACGGATTCGCGCTCAACGTCGGTTTCTCGACCGCAGCGCGTGGAATGCCCTCTTTGACGTTCCCATCCCTGACGACAAGCTGGATGTTCCATTTTCCACCCGCCTGCTTCGTGACCGAGATTCCAGCATCCACCAGTTGCGCGACCGCGTCGCTCGCCTTGCCTTTCAGCGTAGCGGTGTTCAGAGCCGACTTGACCGCGTTCAGGACAACCGCCTGACGCTTCGCGTCGAGAGCCGACACGTCGTTCAGCAACGCCACGATTCCCGTCATGTCGCCAGTCCTGATTGCGTCAACGGTAGCCTTCTTGATTGCGGTCGCGCCATCGTCCACGCCGATTGCCATGACACCCATCGCCATAGCCAACACGAATGCAACAATCATCTTCTTCATCTTCGTTTCTCCTTTTTTGGTTTATCGGTTGTCTTGTATTCTACTAGATTACGCCTTTTTCATGGTATTTCTTCATGTCTGAAAAGAATGATTTCCACACGTCATCATCGTTTTCAGGCACGTTGCCAGAATCCGCGCCAGTCATCTTGTTGAGGAAACGTATCATTTCACGCGAACAAATCGTGTCCATGTGGAAACCGACGTTTCCATCGTCAAATTCACGAATCATGAATCTTCTGAATTTATCCTGCTGTTCGGGGTTCAGCGGTTCGCCAATCAGCTTTTGCTCTTCGTCTGTCAGCGTCTTTCCGTTCAGATGCTTCAAGATGACTTTCCCTCTCTTGATTTCATCCTTGACTTCGGGTTCGGTCCTCTCTTTGAGAAAACTCCTGCGTTTTGTTTTCATGTAGCTGATGTACTGACGGAGCAGGTTTTTCAGACCACGCATGACACCTTTGTTCCCAAGAGGTTTTCTATCATCGTCTTTGTCAAAGTCGTATGACACGATTTCCCCTTCGCCTAGTGAATTGATGAAGATTATCGACTGACAGTAGTTTTGCACCGTGTAACCGTCAATGGAAACATAGCCTTGCAACAATGACGCATTGTCTTCCCCAAAGACATTGTAGAAGAGCCGATGTGCGTTGTTGATGACTTCTAGTGTGTCAATGTCGTAGATGCCGAGCGGATGGCGGTACTCCAGCAGTTTTTCGGGGAAGAATTCGATGTAATCACGGATATTCCCTGTGGAATAAGTCTGACATTTATGTTTTCGCCCTTGCATCGTTATAATTGGCATGATTGCTCCTTTGAACATGTTTGATGAAAAAACGCCGTTGTATTAATATACCACGTGAAACCGAAAAGTCAAGCCACGACGGTGAATTTTTCCGTCGCCACGACCAGATTGAATCCCGATTGCTCGGTTTAAAAAACCGTGGAGCGGATTTTCTCCGCTCCACTTGTCGCGCCGTCCTCCGTGTCAAACTGTTTTTATTGGACTGGCGGTCAATAACTGACCGCCAGTCCCACCGCCCACGTCCTACGGAAGAGCGAGGAAGCCCTTTTTGTCGAGACCGCAGAAGACCTTGATGTGCTTCAAGGTCGTGACCGTGAGCAGTTCATCATCGTGGTAGAGCCGAACGAGCGAGCCATCCGCTTCTCTGCGGATAATCGGAGTGACGAATGAAATAAGCGTTTCAGAGCCGTCATCGCCGATTGCGACTTTCGCCTTGCCACCTAGAGGGTTCCTCTTGTCAGCAGGGATTCCAGCAGGTCTGAGGTCGTACATCTTGGGAATGGAAGTAGCCATGAACATTCTCCTGTGCGAAAAGTTTAAGCTGTGCAAGACATCCGTCTTGCGTCATGACATTAATATACATCCAAAACGCAGGAGTGCAAATCATCATCACAACTTTTTTGTCGAAAAATCGCTTTTCAAAAAAAGCGGCCCTCCCCCTATGGGGGAGCATGCAGGATTGAATCCTTGGGCATGGATTGGAAATCGGTGGCGGAAAATCTCCGCCACCCGAATCTCATTCAGTCCATCCGTCGAAAAGACCGCTCAAGTCCGAAAGCTGGTCTGAATTCGGTTCGATGAAATACAAAGCGTCACACCCAGACCGTTGCCCCTCTTCCTTGCCGATGCTGAGACGCTTGTCCTCAGCGACGTTGTAGTATTTCGTGTATTCAGCGAGAACGTACTTCTTCTCGTGAGAACGAGCAGGGACGATAATCCACAGGTCGTAGCTCCGTCCGCGTCCTGCATAACCAGTCCCCTCGAAACCGAAGTCTTTTTCGTGCTTGATGGAGACTTCCGCGTTGCGCCAGTCGAATCCTTTGGGGTAGCATAGGATGTCGCCACCTGCGCGATACGACGTGCCACGGTCGCGCACGTCAATCTCCATGTTCTTGGATTCCGCGAATTCCCTGATTTCTTCAACTGAACGCATGTCTTTGCTCCTTTTGCCTTATTTCTCTTCCACGACCTTGCCATCCCAGACACGGTAAGTTTTTATCGTCTCGTACAATCCACCCTTTCCGCCGATTTGCAACAGCTTGATTGTGCAAGTGCCTTTCGGGCAGTACCAGTCCTCATATTTGTAGATGTTCTCCATTGCCTCGTCAAACGTGTCGTACACGTCGTCGATGGAAGAACTCCACTCGTTCTTAGTCGTCTCAATCGCATACAACAGGATGGGGTTTTTCAGCATGTTTCTTATCCTTTCTTTCCTTGCGTTTCGTGATGGTTCTTTTCAGTTCATAACCGATTCTTGCGAGTTTCGACTCGAATTCGGTGTCCTTTCTGCCGACAAAGTTCTTGTCGGGAACGTACTTCGTGTTTCCGTCCGCGTCTTTCACGTCGGTGAAATGCACTTGCGGATAGAATCCGTGCATTGGTTCAAACTCGATGTAGTAGAGCTGACCGTCAGCGAATCCGTTTTCGCCACCGCCGACAAACGTGCCACGCTGTACTGGACGGTATGAACACGACCAGTTGGTTTTCAGTTTGATGTCGCGACAGCCGAGTTTCTTCAATGCCCACAGAAGCGTCACATACTTTGTCTTCATGGATGATTCCCCTTTTGTGCCGATATGATTGGTAATTTCCCTTAATATACACCCGAAAACGTATTTTTCCAATGCGATGAAGAAAAAAATCAAGCCCCCTCCCCAAGTATTCAATCTTTGGGAGCGGTCCCCGTCAAGGCATGAAAAATGGGCGGTCGGGAATTCCCGACCGCCCCCTGCCGTCCGCGCCCTACCAGCGCGGTTTGCCGTAGTTTATCTTTCCGTCCAGCTTATAGCCGATTTCATGCAGAATGCTGGAGAAGTTCCAGCGGTTTGCGCCACCATGCCAGTCCTTGCGGTGTTCCGCCGTCCTGTACATGACATATTCGCCATCGTAGGAAAAACCAGGGGAGTATGTGACGTAATACGTCTGACCTTTCACGAAACCGTGTTCGCCACCGCCAGTGAAAAAGCCCGACTGGTCGCGACACGCTGGTCCGCCGTTCCAATGCAATTCGATTTCAGTGCAACCGAGCTTCTGAAGTGCGCCACGCAGACCGATTTTTTTCATAGTGAAATCTCCGCGACGCAAAAGGTCATGGTTGCGCGAGGCGTTCGCGCCGTGCCAATCCTTTCACGTCATGACATTAATATACATCCGCAATCTCAAAATGCAACTTTTCAAAGCGAAAAATTCAGAAAAAATCAAAAAAATCCACGCATGGAAGCCCACGCATCCCCAAGTATTCAATCCCGCCCATGACTCCGTATGCGGACACAAAAAATCCGCATGGCGTTTCCACCATGCGGATGGGGTCTTTGCCCCTGCCTTAGAGTTCAGCCACGTAGCCAAACCATTCCTCGATTTTATCCAACGTCTGTTTTGACGGAACGGTGAATTTCACCCATGCCTCGTAGCACGGTTCGCCGTCTTCGTCGTAGTCGCTCACATCGACGCTGGAATCCGTCACCTTGCCACCAGCCTTGTGGATGACGTTCCGCGCCAAGTCCAAGTCGCCCTCATGCTCGTAGTCGGGGACCCAAGCCTTGTACTCTTTGACCTTCTTCGTCTGCTTGGTTTGTGTAGCCATTGCCGTTTTCCTTTGATGTTGCCGTATCTCTCAAATGTTGTGACATTAATATACATCCAAAATCCATGAATGCAACACCGCCACGCGAATTTTCCCGAAAAAATCAAGCAAGGATTGAATCCATCCTCCATGAAAAAGACACAAAAAATCCGCATGGTCGTTGCAAACCATGCGGACGGTCGCGGTTGCCCTACGCCTTGCCTAGCGCGAATCTCACCGTCACCGTGTTTCTGAGGTTGCGCTTGCTCGGTAGGTTCTTCTCGTTGGATGCCGTGCATGTGATTTTCGATTCCCATTCATCGCCACCGCCTTTGATGGTGTAGTCGCCGTTCAGCTTCTCGTCTATGCGGTGGTTGTTGAAGACTTCAATCAACGATTTGCCGTACATCCACGACTTGCCGTTTTTCAAATCGTCAATGAAATAGAGGTTGTAGCCTTCCCCAGTCCGTTTCCTGATGTCCTCTTCTGTAGCCGTGAGACACGACACATCAAAGCCCATGCGTTGCAACGCCTCGCGGAAACATGATACTTTGCTTGCCATGATGAAATCTCCGTTTTTATGTGGTTGGTAAACTGTATTGTTTCGGTCAACATCTATAATTTACATGCGAATTCGCATAAGTCAAATCATGAAAGCGACTTTTTTCAATTTTTTTGCATCATTTCTATCCGCGTGAAAACAGATTGAATCAGCCAGCAAGCAGACAAAAAAATCGGGCAGGCTTGTCTTTTCGTGTATCTGCATGTGGCAAGCCTGCCCTAGAATATCTCATTTTAATTTTTTATAATATATTAAACTTACTTGCTCCAGTTCGGTCGGTCCCTGATGCGTGGCAGTTTCATTCGGCGTTCCTTTGCGCGTCATGCGCTATTTTATAGTTTAGATAATGTAAGTAAAAAGTAATAAATTATAATATCGTCTTGTTCGGTCGGTCTCTTGTTCGAGGGAGCATCATACGGCGTTTTCCTTTGCGCGTCACGCGCCATGTTGTTTATCGTGTATTGAAGAATCAACTTGCAACTTCTCGCCTGTGGCAGACCAAAGGGCGGTTCTGCCGAGGTTCTGTATGTTGCCTTATTGAAAAGTGGGATTCCTGATTCGTGGGAGCGTCATGCGGAGTTTTCCTTTGCGCGTTATGCGCTATTTATAGTTTAGATAATGCAGGTCATGAATCAATGCCGTCTTTCTTTCGGTCGGTCTCTGATATAAGGCAGTTTCATGCGGTGTCCCTTTTTGGTTTATCCTCTCTTTCTGTCAACACCTATAATATACACCCGAATTCGTAATTTCCAATTCGATTGCAAAGAAAAAACGAAAAAAATCGCATCTCCCGACCACGGGATTGAATCCCATAACCCGCGTCGCGCCAAGACACAAAAAAAGCGGAGCGGTTTTCAAAACCGCTCCGCTCTCGCCGTCATGCCACATCAGGACAGCGACAAATACAAGCCAGTGAAGCTCTCGAAGATTTCCTTCAACTGGTCACAGTACACGTCCTCGAAAACTTTTACTGTCTCATATTCTTGACCGTAAACGCCGAGCGCGAGCCGAATGCGCTTGAGCTTGCGGAATTCCATGCGGTACAGGTCTTTGCCTTCATCATAGTAGATGTTGCAGACCGACGCTTTTTTGCACATCTTGAAATTGAAGCCGACTTGGTTTCTCTTTTGGTCGTGGTAAACGTTCTTCGTGCCGAGGTACAAACCGAGCTTGCAGACTGGGTTCTTGCTGAGCGTCAACTGCGTGAGGGTGAGCATGTAGTCAAACATCTTAATCTCCTTTGCTTGTGGTTGATGGGCATTGTTTCGGTCAACATCTATAATTTACATGCGAATTCGCACAAGTCAAAGAAAATCAGAAGAAAAACACGCGAAAAAACACAAAAATCCACACGCAAAAAGGAGACTGGCTCACCCGATATTCAATCCTTCTTCCAAAACGCGACCATCTTCCAAAACGGCTTGCCTTTGCAATCGTCTTCATCCTTGCCGACCATCATCGTCTTGAACAAATCGCCCCATTGCTCCTTGGCTACGTCTTCCTCATTGCGCAACTTCCTGCCAATCATGAAAGCCACGACCACAAAAGCCATCACCAGCGACACCACGGCAAACGACAGCATGACAAAACCCTCCTTGTATGAAAAACTTGAAGACAAAAACGCATCACGTACATATTATACAGTCGCGGGATTGAATACCAGACAACGCCGTAAAACAAAAAGGCGGATGTGGAATCTTCCACATCCGCCCATGCGCCACGCCCAAGACCTACTTGATGTCAAAGTACTCCTGCAACGTGAGCTTCGCCTTTGCGCCATTCTCCGTTTCCATCGTGACGCTCCATGTGACACCAGTCACGCTGTCAGCCAAGACAGCCCCGACGCGGAACGTAGCCAGTCCGATACTGAAAGCGTCGCCCTGCCATGCGACACGTTCCGCTCCGCGCCCCTTCTTGCGCGTCAGGAACGCCTTCGTGACACGTTCGCCGTTGAGATAGTAGGTCGTGCCTTTGAGGGTGATGTCAGCAGTCGTGGTGGTCGTGGTGATGGATTCAGCCATGATGTAGCTCCTTATGGAAAAACACGCATTCGCCCGAAAGACGGCGATGACACCATCGCCTAGCCCATTCTTTCGGGCAACGTCTATAATTTATCACCGCAAACGGATTTTGCAAATGAAAACGGCGAAAAAAATCAGAATTTTTTCATCAGGGATTGAATCCCTTGTTCCCATGCCCGACACAAAAAATCGGGGCGGTAAGCATCTTACCGCCCCTTTGCCGTTTTCCGTTCCTTACTTGATTTCAAGCAACTTCCTGATGGTCGCCATATCGTCAGCCGAGATTTCACGGTAGAGCCATGACGTACCGTAGATATAGCCGTTGTCATTGTACAAGCCGACTTCCTTCAGATGGTCGCATGCCTTCGTGTAGTCGTACTTGTTGCCTTCCGCTTTCCACTTTTCGATTTCCGCTTCCTGCGCTTCCGTCCCTGCATGCATATCATTCAAGTGGTTGCGTTGCCACAAGCCGAAGATGGTCATGAAAAGCCCCTTTTCCGTAAGAGGATAGTTCAGGAATTCCTCAAGACATTGACCGCCGCTTCCATCGCGCATGTCGCAACTTGCCGAGAAAACCTTCTTGCCTTCATTGTTGAGACGCAACTCCACATCAATCGAGCCGATGTAAGGGTTGTAGTCGCCGTATTCGCCCTTGACCAGTTCGCCGTAGAACTTGAAGGTCTTTTTCGCGATGACGTTGATTTTGGACTGGAATTTCATCATGGTCGCAATCTCCATTCTAAAGGGTTAAAACGCATTGTTTCGGTCAACATCATTAATCTACATGCCCAAAACGATTTTACAAGTTTTTAAAGCGGAAATTCCCAGAAAAATTACAAAAACCCGTTCTTTTTTGGACAAGGGATTGAATCCATGATGCCGACTGGTCGCAAAAAAGGCAGGACGGATTCTTCCGTCCTGCCCAGTCTCGCGCCGTCCTGCCTATTCAGCCATGCCGAACAGTTCCCTGATGGTTTTCATGTCATCATCGGAAATCGCGTGATAATAATTGTCCGTTCCGTATTCGCACCCTTCGTCCACGTACAAGCCGACTTCTTTCAGATGGTCGCATAGTTGCCGATAGCTGACCATGATTCTTTTCGGGTTCTCTTCAAAAGCCTTTTTCGTGAATCTCTCGACTTCCGCCTCTTGCCGTGCCGTGCCTGGATGACAATGGTTGTTGTGGTTGCGTTGCCACACGCCGAGGATTTTCATGAACGTTTCGTTGCCTGAAAGATGCTTCACGAGAAGCGTGTCGAGGTTCTGACCGTAATCGCGTGAGAACGTACCTCTTCCGTTCAAGACCTTGCCGTACCCCGTGAAAATCGGTCTTCCCTGCTTGTCCTTCTGCAAGTCGATTACGACTATGATGCGGTTGATTTTCCTCTCGCTGCGGACTGCGAATTTGCCGAAGTCGAATTCCTTGTGAGCGACTGGTGTCGTGTCGTAATTGTAATGCATGGTCGTCATCCTTTTTTCCGATGGATTGCAGAACTGCCCTACTGCCTGATTCGGGCAACGTCTATAATCTACATGCTCAAACCGTATTTGCAAATTTCCAAGACGGAATTTTTCAGAAAAAACGCGAAAAATCTCCAGTATGCGACCGCGCCACCGCATAAGGATTGAATACCAGACCATATGCCGTGGATGCAAAAAAGGGAAAGAGACCGCGATTTTCTCGCAATCCCTTTCCCTTTTCGTTTCGCTCCGCTTGCCTTACTTGATTTCAAGCAGTCCTTTAATCGCCTTCAAATCGTCATCGGGAATATCGCGGTATAGCCACGCCGTGCCGTAGATATAGCCGTTGTCGTCATACAAGCCGACCGCTTTCAAATGCTCGCATGCATTTGTGTAGTTGTACTGGTTCCCTTCCGCCTTCCATTCCGCAATCGCCTTTTCCTGCCGTTCCGTGCCTGCGTGCATGTCGTTCAGGTGGTTGCGTTTCCACAAGTCGTGAATCAGCATGTAGGTCTTGTCTTTGCCGAGTTCAGGACATATTTCAAGAAACGTGTCGATGCACTGACCGTCCCAGACGCAATCCGTATGACGCGAATTCCACGCCGTAGCCGAAGCGGTGAAAACAGGTTTGCCGTCTGGAGTTTCCGCCAGTCTGACTTCAAGCTCCACGAGATTGATTTTCCTTCCGCTGCTGACCGCGTGTTTGCCGAAACCGAAAGTCTTTTTAGCGATGGTCTTGTTTTCGATGATGTTGATGTTGGACATGTACATAATCCCCATTTGATAAAAGAAACTTCCACTATTCGCGGACTACTGCCCTTTTCGTCCGCGCATGATATAAATATACATCCGCAAACCGCAATGTCAAGCAATCCAAAGCAAAAAGTTCAAAAAATGCAAGAATTCCGCACACGCGCACACGCGACCGCGCCAAGGAGATTGAATCCCAAGCCCGACACGCGCAAAAATCAGGGGAAGGTCAATCCGACCTTCCCCCAGACCGCCCTGCTTTCCGCCTATGCGGTTTCCATGATTTCCTTCACGATTGCCAAATCGCCTTCGGACAGGACGCGCCAGTGCCACCCGCAACCGTAGAAGTTGCCGTCATCCTCTTCAAGACCGTTTTCCCTCAAGTACTCGCGGATGCTGTCGGACGACACGATGAGACCTCGTGATTCGCGGTATTCGTCCACCGCCTTCTGCTGACGCGGAGTGCCTAAGTGGTCGCCGTGGATGCCGTTGCGCATGCACAGGTCGTGGATGCGCTTGTAGAGCGGATTCTCGCGGAGTGCCTCGCACCGATTCCACAGGATGTCGATGCACAGGTTGTCGCACAGGACGCTGGTATGCGTCGCGTTCCACGCCGTACCAGTTATCGAGACGACCGTCTCGCCCTTCTCGCTGACCTTCGTCATCAGCTTCACGGTGACGAGGTTGACCTTGCGCTTGCCGTTGTTCAGGTTGTGCTTGCCGAAATTCAGAACCTTCATGGACATGGCGGAAACCCCCTTTTTAAAATGAAAGCCATACACTTCTCGCCCTACTCGTTCGGGCAATGTCATGAATATACATCCGAAATCCATGAATGCAACCAATCATGAGAAATTTTTTCGTCGAAAGCGCATGGATTCAATCCCAATGCCACGTCCATGAATGCAAAAAAGAGGAAAGGGACGATTCCTTTCCTCTTTTCAAAAGCCCCTTTACTTTATGCACAGGAGCTTTTTGATTTCCGCCATGTCCTCGTCGGGGATTACATGGTGGAATCCACGGTTGTCGCCGTACACGCCGTTGAGATGGTGCTTCTTCCACAAGTCGTGAATCAGCATGTACGTCTTGTCGTCGCGGAGTTCGGGACACTGCTCCATCATGGTGTCGATGCACTGACCGCCCCATACAATATCGGTCTGGAGATTGTTCCACGCATCGCCTTGAACCGAGAATTCAAGCCTTCCGCCGTCGTCTTCGGTCAGCGTGACGGTCAGCGTGACCAAGTTGATTCTGCGATTGCTCGCAACCGCGTGTTTCCCGAAGTAAAAAACCTTTTTCGCAATCTCTTTTGACATGGTGCGAACCCCTTTTTAAGTTGAAAGCCAAGACACACACGCCCTACTTCCGCAGTTCGGGCGACATGCGATTAATATACACCCCCGAATCGCGTTGTCAAGCCGAGAGGATGGAAAAATTCGCCGAAACCGCAAAATCCCGCCACCAGAGATTGAATCCCCGAACCGCCGAGCCACGGGGAAAAGGGGACGACGCATCCCCTTCATCGGAGGACGCGCCCCATCCATCATCCGAAAAGCTCATTCCCCCTTCCCGCCACCCGCCTTCTTCTCCTCCGCGGTCCATTTCAGCCATCCGTGGACGTTGAAAGCCGCGTAGCCGACGAACATCGCTATCTGACATGCGTTCGGTTGCGACATCAGGTTCACCGCCACCCACAGCGCGTTCGACACAATCCACACCACGTAGCCACTTTTCCTCTTGAAGTTGATAAGACCGTTGCCCCCGAAGGAGCAGAGCATCGCGACGAACGACACGACCGTGACAGCATCCATAGGCGGAAACCTCCGTTTTTTGCATGGTGGAAAACAAACAAACCCCGAAAATCAATTATACTTTACAATATACACCGAAATCCGAGGATTGCAAGCCCGTGGCGCGAAAAGCCATTCACATGCAATGGATTGAATACCGTAGCCAATCCAAGCACAAAAAAGAGCCGACTCCCCATGATTGGGAAGCCAGCCCTTTCCCCGTCCGTCGGGTCACTTCGCCAGCACCGCCTTCAGCGCGTCCTCGCCCAGCGACCGCCAGTTGAGGTTGTAGCTCCACCGCACATGCGTGAACTCTATCCGCTTCGTGCCGTCAGCGCGTTCCTTCGCGTCCTGCCGAGAAATCGGGGAGTACATCGGTACCCTGTGTTGCACCGCCTCCATCGCGACTGGTGGAAACACGCCGAGAACCGCCACCACGCCACCCCCTTCGAGCAACTCCTCCCACGTCCGCATGTTGCAGAGCATGTCGAAAGCCATGTTGTCGGTAGCCTGCCACGTCACGTTCTCCGTGACGAATTCCGCCTCCCCGTCCTTCACGCCGAGTCCTTCGAGGATTTCAGCGAGGTCGCTCTTCTGCGCGTCGGTCAGGTCGTGTCGGGAAAGCCAAAGGATTTTGCTCATGGTGTAAACTCCGTTCTGAATTGTGAAACCAATGCCCGAATCTTCGGGCGACAATCTTAATCTACACCTGTAAGGCGGATTGTCAAGAAATTTCCGCATGAAAAACCAAAAAATCCAAAAAAATCCGCATCCCCATGACGAAAGATTGAATCCCCCCTTCCCAAAACCCCCGAAAAACAGAAAAATCCCCCAGTGACCGTAACCGACCACTGGGGGAATGAATCAAGCCAATCAGCCCTGCTCCGCCACCGACACCGCGAAAACCGCCGTCGCCACCAGCCCCGCCAGCCCGTGCCCGAACTCCGCCACCGCCTTCGTCAGCCTCGCGCAGTCGTCCAGCCCAAGCCCGACCGCGTACCTGTACGCATCGACCAGCCTTCCGTCCTCAGCCACCACGCCCACGCCCTCCCCGCCTTCCTGCACCATCAGCCTCACGCCGTCGATTTCAGCCCCCGCGCCGTAAACCACGCCGTAGCCGAAGTCCAACGCCACCACGCCCACGCGCCCCTGCTCGAACACGAGCGACTCCCTCTTGCACGTCCTGCGAGTCCGCCCGTAGAACGCCTGAATCTCGTCGCCGTACTCGCGCATCATGTCGCGTATCGCGTCCAGCGTCGCCGAAAGCAAAGACCGCTCGAACGACTTCGCCACTTCCATAGAACGCTTGCAGGCATCCGTATTGCCCATAACGCAATCTCCCGTTGAAAAGCCAAGACACAAACGACCGCGCTCCGTCGGTCAACGCAATTAATCTACACCCGAATTCGGAAAAGTCAAACACGCAAAGGCAAAAAACCGCAAAAAAATCCAATCCCACAAAACCCCGCCACGGATTGAATCCCAGTGCGCCACACAATCCGCAGACAAAAAAATCCAGCGGTTGTCCTGACCGCTGGATTTCCAGCCAATCCCTACGACTTCAAGCCCCCACCTCGTCCTCAGTCGATAGCTCCGTCCGCGCCTCTTCGGGTATCGCCTCCAAAGCGTCCTGCATCACCTCGTCCACCTCGCAGAAGTAGCCCCAGCACGAATCAAGCTCCTTCCCTTCGCTCTCGATGTCCCCCTCCGCCACGTCGTCGTCCACCTTGTAAACGCGCCATCCGTAAACGTCGCCGTTCAGATAGCGGTTGAAGTCATCGACCTCCCCTTCCAAGACACGACGCGCCAGCCCAAGAATTCTCTTCGACAGACGCTTCCTCCCATACTCCTTCAGGATGTCGCCACGGAACGCCACGATGCAACCGACCTCGCCTTCTTCCCTCGTTGAAAGCGGGACTCTCAAGACCGCATCCCCCACCTGCGACGAATCGCATTCCCTGCGACGGAGATAGCGACTGCCGTCGATGTACATCTTGCCGAGATTGTCGAAGTCGTCTCGCGGATTGACACCAGAGCAGTCGTCGCGCTCCACCACCGCAGCGTAACCGTGCATCCTCTTCACAGCCATGAATTCCATAGGGCAAGCCTCCAAAGTGAATAAGCCGTAACTCAACGACCGCGCCTCGGCGGTCACGTCGATTAATCTACACCCGAAAAACGGCTTGTCAAGCCGTCAGGATAAAAAACCGCAAAAAAATCCAACGCCCCGAAAACGCCAGCCCCGCATCCTCCCCTCAATGGATTGAATCCTCCGCACCCCTCCCCAAGCCACGGTCTCCGTGCGGTATCGCCACTCCGCCTACCGCCGTCAACCGCAACCTACCAAGGACAGACCACCATATTCCACAAAACACCCCTCCCCACGGCAAGGACACCCCTCCCCCATGCAGGGCAACACCGTCGTGACGCAGGATTTCACTGCAATCACACATGTTGTCACCGTAATTACACGGAATGTCACCGTGATTACATAGAATGTCCTCTCGTTTATGCGGAATGCCCAACCTTTTCATACAGAATGCCCAACCTTTTCATACAGAATGTCCAACCCAATGGGCGTTGATTCACGTCGGTTTTCAGAATTGAAGAATTTTGAAACAACGTGAATTTCATTTGCATTCACTGGGGGGATTGAATGCAACGTCCCTGGGAATGAAGAAAAGTGAAAGAAAACGAATGATTCACTTTCTTTCACTGGGATGCAAAAAAGGGAATGACCGCAAAGCCATTCCCTTTTGTCCGTTTTCAGTCGGTGACACCGCTCATTTGCAGGACGGTCTCCACGTCCGCGATGCCGATGCCGTAGTGCTGGAAAGCGGTCATGACGAACCGCCTTTGCGCGTCGTCGTCGAGATTGCAGAAGAAACAAGCGAAATCGCGACGCATGGACGCGAATTTCTCTTCCGCGTATGACGGGTCGATGTAGTCGAGGTCGAGGATGCCGTGCAGGTCGGTCGCGAACTGGTCGAGACTGATGTTCTTGGAGTAGCGGAGGACCGCAAGCAGTTTTTCCATGATGTCCATGATGGTGTTTTTCCTTTTGGGTTAGTGTACGACGATGTATTCGATGCCGTTGGTCTTGATGGTGACGAGGTTGGACACTCGACACTGACGGTACTGCTTCAATTGGGAGTCGTAGAAGCCGAAGTTCCCACGGTCGAGCCGTTCCGCGAATGACAAGCCAACGCCCTTTGGTCTGATGGTCTCGTCCTGCGGATTGGAGACCCCCTTCTGCGCGAGTGCCTCTCGGACGTATGAGATTTCACCACCGCAGTCGCAGTACTTCTCTCGACGGTTTGGGTCACGCGCCCAGTGTTCGTTTTTGCGACCGCACCGCAAGCAGACTGGTTGTGCGCGGATGAAGAACACGGAGAAGAACTGCCCGTTCTTGATTCGCCTGATGAGGTTGACTACATTCTTTTCGCTGATGAAACGAGGTTTTTCCTTTTTCATGGTTTCCCCTTTTTGCGTGGTTGGTACGACTGACGGCTTGTCCGTCATGATGATTAATATACATCCAAAAGTCGCGGATGCAAATTTTGCATGATGGAAAATTCGTTTTTTTGGCGAAAAGATTGATTGAAAACAATTTTTGTCTGGAAAAATTTTCGGGGATGGATTGAATCCGTCTGGGGATATTTTGAAAAGCAGACCGCCACCGCTTTCCTGCGGGCAGGGCAACCCGATGAGGAAGGCGGTGGCGGTCTTGTGACGGACTCCCCAGAAGGTCGGCTCCGTTGCCGACACCTCGGAGATTGCCTGGGCTGGTGAAACCAGCCCAGTCTGTCGCCCTTCTTCAGCGGTGCTGAAGGGTCGGGCGGTGTTACACGGCGCGGATGCGCTGTCCCGCCGTGGCTTTGCCGTCCGTCCGCATACGTCTTTCTGATGCGGACTCGCAAAAGAGGGCGGCTGGTCTCTCGCGCCACCCATAGGCTAGCTTGCCAGCCCTCACATGGAAATGGCGGTTGTACCACTGGGCGGTTTGCGATGCCGTCCATTCAGGTGGTCAACGGTATTAATATACACCCTGAAGAGGGGAATGCAAGCCAAGAGGCGAGATTTTTCTGAAGAGCCTTGAATTTTCCGCTGGACAGCCCATATTGTAGTGGGATGATTGTAATAAATTGTACTGAAGGGATTGAATACGCGCATGATGGGATTCTACCGAGACATGGGGCTGTGCAGGAAATGCTGTATGGAAAGGCACGGGATGGACGGAAGGTCGTTCATGAAAAATGTGGAGCTGTTCTACATGTGCGATGCCGACGAGATGGGGGTGGTGGACGGCATCGTGAGCAGGATGGAGGGCAGGAAGCCCGTGGACAGTGGCACCGTGTCGATGTGGTTGCGCGAATCGGTGAGGCGCGGAGAGCCTTTCGAGACAAGGGCGGTGTCGAGGCGTTGCCCCTATTATGCCGAGCAGGTGATGCACGACATGAACGCTGGTCGAATGAAACGGTGGATGAGGCGGACGTGGCGGTGGTGCGTGGACGCATTCGGGTGGCTGTGGTATAAATGAGGGATTCAATCCCTCATGTCGTGGCTTGGCGTGAAAAAAAGGCGGGGCGGATGATTTCTTTTTTTCATCCGCCCCGCCTTGTGTCCTGCGCGTCCGTTCTACTTTGCCCTGTCAGCCACTCTCACGACCTTGAGCTGTCTCACGGTGTCGCCGTTCTCGTCCGTCAGCGTGTATGTCCCTTCCGTCCTGCCAGCGTGGACGATGGAGCTGTCGCCGACGCGGAGGTTGCGGTTGTCGTGCCATTCGACTTCCGTCCATGCGTCGCCGTCCGTCGTGACCAGCTTCACGTCAGCCCACCAGCCGTCGTTGTAGAACACAGTGGTCAGGACATACGTCTTGTTCGGGAAGAGACCGTAGTCCGCCATATTGATTGCCTTGCCGTGTGCGCGGTCTTCGCGGATGCGTTTCAGAAGCCCGTCGTAGCCACGCGCCACGCTTTCGCGGATTCCGACCGTGGTCTTCCTGACGGTCTTGCGTTTCACCGCCCTCACGATTCCATACCTCGCGCCCTTGCCGTTGTCGTACTGGTTGTACAGCCCGATGTCGCGACGTATGGTCTCCGCCGTCTTCGCATCGTCTTCGCCCAGCAAGCCGTCGGATTCCTCGTCGATGATTTCCCCGACCGCCTCGCCGACCGTGTCGCACACGATTGTACGCCTTTCACCGCCATCCTTCTCGATGGTCAGCACATGAGCGTACTCTTCCTTCTTGTCCAAAGCGATGAAGCCGTCGTTTTTGTCCATGAGCGTGTCTCCGTTTTTATGATGGTCTGGACGCAATCCCCTCTCTCTCGTCACGCCCATTAATATACATCCGCAATCGGGCTTGTCAAATCAGACCGCGAAAATATTTTCCGTGCCACGCGGGGGATTCAATCCCTGAGTTGCGATGGCAAGGATTGAATACGTTGCCCAGACCGCACTGGAAAAAGCATCGCCTTTTCCTCCAGCACTGCCCGAATTCCTTTTCTCCCTTTATAAGGTATATAAGGCAATCCATTGCGCAACGCCGAGAATTTCCCATGCGCAAAAAGAAAAAAACAAAAAAATCAGAAAAAACGCATTTTTTTTGTTGAAATGATTTGCATAATCCGAATTCGGCATTATTGTATAGATGTTGACGGCGAGATAGAGACAAAAACAAAAAAACCAACCACAAAGGAAACGACCATGAAAAAGAACGCCAATGACTTCTTCTCCAAGTACATCGCTGAAATCATGAACCTCGAAGTCCTTTCCCCCGAAAAGACGCTGGAACTGTACAATGCGTACAAGAACGGAAACGGCATGGCGCGTGAGACGATTATCAAGCACAACATGCGCTTGGTCGTCAAGTGCGCGAACAACTTCAAGGATTACAACGTCACGTTGCAGGACCTCGTGAGCGCAGGCGCGGAAGGGCTTACAAAGGCGTTCGGCAACTGGGACCCCGAAAAGTCCCAGTTCAATTCATACGCAGGCTGGTGGATTCTGAAATCCATGCGCGAACTGTGCGATGACAACCACATCGTCCACACAAAGGCGTACTACCGCATGAACGAAGAAGAAAGGGCGAACAACATCACTGGTTCGTCCCTCGATGAAAAGCGCAACGGCGACGGAGAGGATGACGGCGTGTCCATTGGCGACACGATTGCTGACGAACGCGACAATCCGTATGAGACGGCTGAAAAGTCCGACCTGATGAAAGCGGCGATGACCGCTATCAATCAGATGGACGAAAAGCACAAGTTCGTCGTGCTGAACTATTGCGGTCTCGGTGGCGAAAAGGGGAACGAGCGTCTGACGCTTATGCAACTGGCTGAAAAACTGGATTGCACCCACCAACGCGCACAGCAAATCAAGGATGAAGCGATTGCGAAAATCCGCGAATACCTCGCTTGCTAAAGCGCAAAACTCCCCTATGGAATACCTCTCCATAGGGGAGCGGACAAAACGCCGTGCAACGCAAAGGAAACGGCATTCCAGTAGCAACCAACGGAGCGAGCAAATGTATCTAGGACTGAGCAATGAGGATTTCAGAAACGCGACCACTGGCGCGACCGCCAAAGAAGCGCAAACCAAAAGACGACCAAACCAAGCGCGGAAAAGCGCAATCGAAAACCAGTCCCCATTGGCGAGATTCCTTATCAAGTTGCTTTGGATGAAATTCTGAAAACGCAACCAAACACGACCAGTCACAAGGCAACTCCAAGACAACGGACAAAGAAAAAAATCGTCCGTTGTCTTTTTTTGCGCACTGCCTGACCATCCGTATTCAATCCCTCGTTCCGCCTCCGTAGCCAAAGGGGTATTTACCCGCGCCAAAGGTAATTACCCTCATGCCACCAAAGGTATTTACACCCGACCGTCGGGGGTAGTTACCTCCACCGCCAAAGGTAATTACCCGCGCCAAAGGGGTATATACCTTCGTGGCAAGGGGTATTTACACCGTCAGGGGTAATTACCCGCGCACGGGGTATTTACACGGGGGTATTTACACCCGCCACGAAAACCACCGCAGGTATTTACCCTTGTTTCGGCAGGGGTATTTACACAGGGATTGAATACCCCCAGCCGAATTCTGGGGGAAGTATTTCGGGTGGTTTTCGGAGGCTGGTTTTCGCATTCAAGGGAAAATTTTCGAATGTCGAGGATATGGTCTCCCGATTCATCCGACGGGCGACTGGGCTGTTGCATCCACGGAGCGTGGCTCCGTGGACTGGTGCTTTCAGGAAGCCTGGGAATTAGGCCGATTAAAATTCCGTTTTATTTCGTCGCCAGAACACCCAGTCCGACCGCGCACGCGGAAATTTTGAATTTTTGAATTTTTGAAATTTTGAAAATTTCGGATTTTGGGTTTTTCGATGTTTCGACCCCGTGTGTGGAAATTTTGAATTTTTGAAATTTTGGAAATTTCGGATTTTTGAAATTTTGAAATTTTGAAATTTTTAATTTTTCGAGATTTTGGATTTTGGCGAATTGACATTTTGGTTTCATGTGGCATATTATGGGTGATGACTTGCATGGATTCCATGTGATGCATATAGGATGCGGTGGTTTTTTCAAAGGAGTGTTTGCTATGAGCGTAGGCGATTTGATGGATGGGGTCAAGCTGTTGTTGTTCTGCGTGGTGTCGTTCGGCTTGGCGATGTTTTTCCTGAACATGGTGTTTCATGCGATGCTGTTGGTTTCGGATGTCGTGGAGAGGGTGTCCGACTGGCTGTGGTCGTGTTTGGGCAGGGGGTTATGACATGGATTTGCAGGGCATGGGTCTGATGGACGTGGCGGTGCTTGGCTTGAAGCTCGGCACGGTGCTGGTTGCGCCGTGGGTGCTTCTGTGGGGGTGCCTGTATTTGTTCATGTGGATGGCTATTGCTGTGCAGACGCTTTCGGCTCTGTGCGGGCGTTTGCTGAGGAGGTTGTGGCGATGAAGGCTGACATGGTGTTGAATGGGGTCGAGGGGTTTTTCGACTGGGAGATGGGTCTGGTCAATCGGATGGAGGCGGGTTCGGTCAAGTTCTGCGGGTGGTGCGCGGGTCTGAACCCGTTCGGTCGCGAGGGGTGGTCGTGGGCGTTTGTGCAACTGGTGGCGTTGGCTGGCATCGCGGTGCTGTGCGTCCCGTGCCTCGCGGTGTGCGTGGTCGGGCTGGTTCTTGGGGTGGCGTTGCTTGTCGTGGCTGTCGCTGGCTTGGCGGGGTATGCGTTGCTGATGGGGCTGGTCGTGGTTCTGGCTGGCTTGTGGGGATGGGGCGTGCGTCCCCTGTGCGGTCTGGTGAAGGGTCTTGGGGTGCCTGCCGAGCCTTCGGGGGCGGTGCTTGCGGAGTCCTCGGAGCCTGCGGGTGTGTCGGGGTGCGTGGAATGTGGTGAAGTGGACGGGCGATGAAGCGTCGTTTTTCGTCGAGGATGTACAACGTGTTCCGCCATGCGGACGGGGCGGGGGAGAGGTTCCAGTCGTGGTGCGCGGGGTTGCGGGGCAGGTCGAGGGTGCTGTCGGTGCTGGTGGGTCTTGTGCTGTTGCCGTTGGGGGCGGTGTCGCTTGGGCTGGTGGTACTGGCGGGTGTCCCGACGGCGGTGGTCCTTGGGCTGGTGACGGTCTTGTTCTTCGGGGCGGTGTTCGTGTTCGGGGTGCTGTGCGCGGTACTGGTGTCGCTGGTGATGGTCTTGTCGTATCTGGTGTTGCCGTTCATGTGCCTGATGTCTGGGAGGGAGGCTGGTGGCGGGGGGAAGTACCACGGCGGGTCGGTTCGGTGAATTTTCTTTTCTGGGGTTGCTTGCAATTTCTTCGCGGGGGCGTATATTAATGTCGGTGCCCCCAGGCGGGGGCGTGTGCCGTTGTGTTTTTTTTCATGCAAAGGAGCCGTGAGGATGTGGATTCTGAAGAGCGTGCGCAAGGTGTTCAGGCGGATGGCGGTGTCGGCGAAGGCGTGGCACCACAGGAGATACGTGTTGCCGAGAATCGAGATGGAGAATCGGAATCGGATAAGGGCTGACTTGAGGCGAGGGGGGGACGACACCTTGAGGGACTGGAAGCGTCTGGGCTTGCTGGCGACGCTGGATTTCGGCACGTACAACGAGTTCGCGGAGGTGTGGAGGGGGAACATCTGTGGCATCCAGAACCACTACGGCTCGATGATGACGTGGTATCCGACCTCGAAGACGCTGTTCCAGTACGAGGGGAGGTGCGTGGACGGGGACGGGAGGCTGATTGACGGATGGGAGGGGAAGACGGAGCTTAACGTCGGCGAGAAGTTCGCGTTCTCGGTGTATTCGAGCACGTATGACCACAGCAGGCGTGAAGTCGTGGGGAGCGAGTGCCACGGGTTCGACGACTTCGAGTCGGCGATGCGGTGCTTCCTCGGCAACTTGGTGCCGAAGAAGGCGTGAGCAATCGGTTTTTCAGTGCGTGAAAGGAGTTTAAGGATTATGATGAGGTTCGAGTCCGATGTGGTCGTGAGTTGCAACTGCCCGTGCCACGTGAAGGTCGAGGCGGACGGGGTGGAGGAGTGCTCCATCCCTCGGTTCGCCGAGGACAGGATTTGCATCGGGGTGTGTTGCGCGGCGAAGGCGTTCTACCACTGGATGTCCAAGATGGACGGGGAGTGCTCCTCCGAGGACGGTGGGGAAGGTGCCGTGAGGATGTTGCCAGACCTGTCGTTCGAGAAGAAGGACGGCATCACGGGCGACGTGAGGGTGGAGCGGTTCATGGTGTGCAGGAAGGGGAGGACGTACCGAAGCGGGGACCTGTGGGAGG